>Ga0209698_10007854_pt1 | contig 11105 bp, 7 predicted proteins | sample LitLauG_LLR_2012_FD_187203 | JGI IMG/M metagenome (GOLD analysis project Ga0209698, IMG submission 187203) | Freshwater sediment microbial communities from Pennsylvania, USA - Little Laurel Run_MetaG_LLR_2012 (SPAdes) (version 2) | ecosystem: Environmental > Aquatic > Freshwater > Creek >... | reverse complement strand
CTGCCGCAGGAGCACCGCCGCCGGATCGCGGCGGCGCTCATGCCCCGGATCCGCGGACTGATCTCGGCGACGGCACCGAAGGTGGGGCACTTCGACGACAGCCCGGCGGTGCTGCAATTCGTGGGCAGCGCCGCCTTCGAGGGCCTGGCTGCGCTCGGTACCTCGTGCCCGGACCATTTCCTGCGCACCAAGATCCGGCCGCTGGTGCTGGCCTTCGATCCGCTCGCCGAGGATGAAACGGCGCTGCTGGCGCGCCTGCCCGAGGCCATCGACGCCTACCGCAAGGACTATGCCGCCTACTATGAGCGGTGCCGGCGGCCCAACTCGCCGAAGATGCGCGATCCCAACGCGGTCGTCTACCTGATCCCCGGCGTCGGCATGATCACCTTTACGGCGGACAAGGCCACGGCGCGGATCGCCGGCGAGTTCTACATCAACGCCATCAACGTGATGCGCGATGCTTCGGCGGTCTCGACCTACCGGGGCCTGCCGGAACAGGAAGCGTTCGACATCGAGTACTGGCTGCTCGAGGAGGCCAAGCTGCAGCGCATGCCCAGACCGAAGGCGCTGGCCGGGCGGATCGCCCTGGTGACCGGCGGTGCCGGCGGCATCGGGCTGGCCACGGCCAAGCGGCTGATGGAGGAGGGCGCCTGCGCCGTGATCTGCGATGTGGACCGCGCGGCGCTGGCCAGCGCGGAAGCGGAACTCGTCAGCGGCTACGGGCGGGATCTGGTCGGCTCGACCTTCATGGATGTCACCGATGAGCAGGCCATCACCGAGGCCTACCGGGAAGCGGCCTGGCGCTTCGGCGGCATCGACATCGTGGTCTCGAACGCCGGCATCGCGTCGGCGGCGCCCATCGAGGACACGAGCCTGGCCCTGTGGCGCAGGAACATGGATATCCTGTCGACCGGCTATTTCCTGGTGAGCCGCACGGCGGTGCAGCTCCTCAAATCGCAGGGCCTCGGAGGTTCAATCATCTTCATCGGATCCAAGAATGCCCTGGCGGCCTCGCCCGGTGCCGCGGCGTACTGCACGGCCAAGGCGTCTGAGCTGCATCTGGCGCGTTGCCTGGCCCTGGAACTCGCACCCGCCGGCATCCGCGTCAATGTCGTCAACCCCGACGCCGTGCTGCGCGGGTCGCGCATCTGGCAGGGCGAGTGGGCCGAGCAGCGGGCATCGCAGTACAAGACCACGCCCGATGCACTGGAAGCCGTCTATCGCGAGCGCAGTCTGCTCAAGCGCAGTGTGTACCCGGAAGACATCGCCGAAGCGGTGGCCTTCTTCGCCTCCGAGCGCTCCGCCAAATCCACGGGCAATATCATCAACGTCGACGCGGGTAATGCCGCCGCCTTCACGCGTTAAGGAGAGCCATCGTGAACCAGGGGGCCAATCCGCGCGATGCGCAGTTCATCGCCGGCCAGAATGCCGCGCTGAGCGCCGCGCTCGATGCCGACTATCAGGCGCTGGGGCAGTCGCTCGCGCGGCGCCAGCTGAACATCGACGACATTACCCGCGCGGTGGCCGGCTTCTCGGTGGCCGTACCGTCGTGGGGCGTCGGTACGGGCGGCACGCGCTTTGCGCGCTTTCCGGGCCAGGGCGAGCCGCGCAACGTGTTCGAGAAGCTCGAAGACTGCGCGGTCATCCAGGCGCTGACACGGACGACGCCGCGGGTTTCGCTCCACCTGCCCTGGGACCGGACGGAGGACCTGGCCGCGCTGAAGGAGCAGGCGACGGCCGCGGGGCTGGGGTTCGATGCCGTCAACTCCAATACCTTCCAGGACCAGGCCGGGCAGCCCCTGTCCTACAAGTTCGGCAGCCTGACGCACACCGATCCGCAGGTGCGCGCCCAGGCGGTCGCCCACAACCTGGACTGCATCCGCGTCGGGCAGCAGCTCGGTTCCAGGGCGCTGACCCTGTGGATCGGCGATGGCGCCAATTTTCCCGGCCAGCAGCACCTGGCCCGCGCCTTCGAGCGCTATCTCGATTCGGCGGCGCGGATCTACGCCGCCCTGCCGGAGGACTGGCGGCTGCTCATCGAACACAAGATGTATGAGCCGGCCTTCTACGCCACGGTCATCCAGGACTGGGGTACTTCGCTGATGGCGGCCACGACGCTGGGACCCAGGGCCTGCTGCCTGGTGGACCTCGGGCATCACGCACCGAACGTCAACATCGAACTCATCGTCGCCCGGCTGGTGCACGCCGGCCGCCTGGGCGGCTTTCACTTCAACGATTCGAAGTATGGGGACGATGATCTGGACACCGGTTCGATCGATCCGTACCGGCTGTTCCTGGTGTTCAACGAACTCGTGGACGCGCAGCAGCGCCAGGTCCCGAACTTCCAGCCTGCGCACATGCTGGACCAGTCCCACAATGTCACCGATCCGATCGAGAGCCTCATGAGCAGCGCGATCGAGGTCGCGCGCGTCTATGCCCAGGCGCTGCTCGTCGATCGCGCGGCGCTCGCGGGCCACCAGGAGGCCAACGACGCGTTGATGGCCACCCAGACGCTCAAGCGCGCCTTTACCACTGATGTGGCGCCGATCCTGGCGCGCGCGCGCCAATTGCGCGGCGGCGCCATCGATCCGGTGGCGGCCTACCGCGCAAGCGGGTACCGTCGGCAGTGCGCGGCGCGCCGACCGGCCAGTCGCGCCAGCGGCGGGGGCATCGTCTAGTGAAGGCATTTCCGTAGTGAAGAAATTCCCGAGATGATCGCCGCGGCGAATGCGGATTACCGCGAACTGGCGCGCCGGCGACTGCCGCATTTCCTGTTCGAATACATCGACGGCGGCTCCTATGCCGAAGTCACGCTGCGCGGTAACACCGCAGACCTCGAGCGCGTGGCGCTGCGCCAGCGTGTGCTGCGCGACGTCTCGGCGCTCCAGCTGTCGACCGAATGGTTTGGTCAGAAGCTGTCCCTGCCGGTCGCCCTGGCGCCCGTCGGCCTCGCGGGCCTCAGCGCACGCCGCGGCGAGGTGCAGGCGGCGCGGGCGGCCGAGCGGGCGGGCGTCCCGTTCTGCCTGTCGACGGTGTCGGTCTGCCCGATCGCGGAAGTCGTGGGCGGCGTCAGCCGGCCGTTCTGGTTCCAGCTCTACGTCATCCGGGATCGCGCGTTCATGCGCGATCTGCTCGCCCAGGCGGTGGCCGCCCGCTGCTCGGCGCTCGTGTTCACGGTGGATATGCCGGTGCCCGGCACCCGCTACCGCGACGTGCGGTCGGGGCTGGCCGGCGCCTCCGGCTGGATGGGGGCGACACGCCGTCTCAGCCAGGCGCTGTGTCGTCCTCGATGGGCGTGGGACGTGGGCTTGTGGGGCCGGCCCCACACCCTGGGCAACGTGGCCCCGGTCATGGGCGGACAGACCGCGCTGAAGGATTTCTTTGCCTGGATGCGCAACAACTTCGATCCGACCGTGAGCTGGAAGGACCTGGAGTGGGTGCGCAGCGCGTGGCCCGGGCCGCTCATCGTCAAGGGGATACTGGATGCCGACGATGCGCGCCTGGCGGCCGACCTCGGCGTGGATGGCATCGTGGTGTCCAACCATGGCGGCCGGCAACTGGACGGGACGCCCTCCACGGCACGGGCACTGCCGGCCATCGCTGCGGCCGTCGGTCATCGCGTGACCGTCCTCGCCGACGGGGGCGTGCGTTCCGGTCTCGATGTCGTACGCATGCTCGCTCTGGGCGCCAAGGGCGTGCTGCTGGGGCGGGCATGGGCCTATGCGCTGGCCGCCAGCGGCGAAGCGGGCGTCTCACATATGCTGGAGCTGATTGCGGCAGAGATGAAAGTCGCCATGGCCCTGACCGGGGTCACGACCGTCGGCGAGATCGGGCCTGATGTGCTGGTCAGGGATGAGGGGAGGCAGCCGTGACGTCCAGCGCGCCGCGTGCCTTCAACCAGGCATAGAACTCGTCCATCCACAGATCGCTGGTGGTGCCGCGCCGCGACGCGCCGAATCCGTGGCCGCCGTGCTCGTACACATGCAGTTCGACGGCGGCGCCCGCCTTGCGCCAGGCCTGGATGAGCCCGAAGTCGCCGAGGCCCAGCAGGGGATCATCGGCGGCGCGTGCCACGAACATCGGTGGCGCGTTGTCCGGGACCGCGACCGCGTCCATCGGACCGTAGACGGGTGCGATGAAATCCGGCCGCGCATCGGCCGCATTCCTGAGCGCCACCTGCAGCACGGTCATGGCGCCGGCCGAGAAGCCGACCATGCCGACGCGCCTGGGATCCACACCCCATTCGGCCGCACGGCGCCGCACCAGCCGCAGCGCCTCCTGTCCATCGTCAATCGCCAGATCCGAGCTGGGCAGCGGTGGCCGCGCAGCGCCCGGCGGGGCCTGGAACATGCGCTTGCCCATCTGTGCCATGTCCGCTTCGCTGGCGGGCGTCGGATTGACGCGGTACTTGAGCAGGAACGCGGCGATGCCATGGTCCGCCAGCCAGTGGGCCACCTGGTAGCCCTCATTGTCCATCGACAGCAACAGGAAGCCGCCGCCGGGCGCTACGATCACCGCGGCGCCCGTGGCTTTGGAGGGCTGCGGCAGTATCGGCGTCAAGGTCGGGCGCGTGACGTTGCGCACGATGCGATCGTGCGGCAGGCTTTCCCATTGTTCCACTTGGCGGGCCGTTTCGGACCCCGGAGCGATGCCGGGGTAGAGCGGAATGGCACCCGGCTGATCCGGCACCGGAATGGGCGTCATGGCGAAATCCGCCGGGTTGGGCATCTGGGCCGACGCGGCACCGCACCACAGGGCCACGCACGAGGCGATCGCCGTCACGAGCGCGTGACGTTGCAGCAATCGGATTCTCACTGGCCCTCTCCCATCTTCTTGCGTTCCACCTTCCACGCCGGGTCCTTGCACAGCCCGCAGTCCGCACCCACGAAGAGCTGCGCCGCCCGGCGGTCTCCCTTGAGCTGCCAGTCCAGCCAGCTCACCGCGACCGCGGCCTCGAGTCCGCCGTTGGGTTTCATGAAGGTGCCGCCGTGGCCGACGTCGAGGTTGGCCACCATGACGGGCACGTTGTCGATCAGCCTGAAATCGTCCATGCCGTTGGCGTAGGCAATGTCGCTCGGTCCGCCCAGCAGGTAGAGCGTCGGCGTGTGCAGTTTCTTCAGCGCCTGCTTGCCGATCTCCATGCCCCTGATCGGATTCGCACCCGGCTTGAAGATGCCGCTGCTGTGAATGACGACGGTCCGGACTCGGGGATCCGCAGCAATCTCCAGCGCCTGCAGGCCGCCGCAACTCCAGCCGGAAACGGCGATCCACCGCGGGTTGATGCGGCCGAAGTAGCGGCTGCCGGCCCGCCTGTTCTCGGCCAGGGCCCAATTGATCGCCGCGCGCAGATCCTCCGCCTTCGTGGCCGGCGGCGGAATCCTGAACGGAGCAGCGGCCGTTCCGGGTGCGGGGGGTTCCGGAAACGCCGGCTGCGGAGGTGCACCAGGACCGCTCCGAATGGTCCCGGGCGCAATGGCCAGGTAGCCGTGCGAGGCGATCTCAGCCAGGTGCAGTCGTGCGCCCGCGCCATCGTCGGCGCAGCCGCCGTTGCCCCAGGCCAGCACGCCCAGCTTGTGGTGGCCGAGCTTGTCGAGGTCGGCAGGCCGATACACGACGTGATCGGGCAGCGAAGGATCCATTTCCTTCAGCGCGGGATAGGGGCCGGTGCCCACCGTATCGGGCAGCTTGTTGTAGGCCTCCATGGCGGCGCGCATGGCCTTGATATCGAAAGGCGGCAGTGGTGCGGGCGGAGGCGATTGGGCCGCGGCCAGTCCGGAGCCGGCGAGGACGGCGATGATGGCAGCGCGTTGCATGAACCCACGACGGGTGGCGGATTCTCCTTGACAGCCCATATGTGTTCATCCTCCCCCTTCGCTACGAATCTCGATACGAGTCGACACCCGCGATCCCTTGCCCCGGTCCGCCAGGCCCCATAGGCGGAGCCGGGCGTGCCAGTCTAGGCTCGGCGTTTCTACTGCAAGCGTCGATTTTTCGGAAACCACCATGCGGGGGCACCGCATGCATGATGGATGCGCCGTCCCGAGGCTGGGCGCCGCGCGTTAATCATTCGGCAGGACCGAAAGCAATCGTCCGCAAAATCGACTTCCCCGAAAGCGGGCTGGTCCCTACTCTTCGCACCGGTTGCGCGCTGCCGCGGCCGGGCCGCCCTGGGGCGGCTACGGCGCAGAAAAAAACTTGGTCTTGGGACAATCTCGGGGGGGAACAGACGATGATGGCGAAGAAGGTCAGCGGTGCGGCGATTCTCGGGCTGTTCGCGGCGGGACTCGTGCCCGTCATCGGGGGTGCTCAGCAAGCTGCGGCGGCGGCGCCAGGCGACAGCTCCGCCTTGGAGGAGGTCGTCGTGACGGCCGAAAAGCGCTCCGAAAGGCTGCAGGATGTGCCCGTTGCGATGACGGTGGTCAGCGCGGCGCAACTCGATGATCAGCATGTCACCTCCATTGCGGATCTCGCGCACACCACGCCGTCGCTGGAGATCATCCAGTCCTTCGGCGGACCGGGCGGCGGCGGGCAGATCCGCGGCATTGGCACGACCTCCTTTACCCGCTCGGCGGAAGGGGCCGTCGGCATCGTGGTCGACGGCGTGTCGCAGGGCAATGTCAATGCCAACAACATTTTCGACACGGCCCAGGTGGAGGTGCTGCGGGGCCCGCAGGGCACCTTGTTTGGCCTGACTTCATCGGCGGGCGTCATCAACATGACCACCAACGCGCCTGACCCGAGCAAGTTCGCCACGATCTGGCATGCGGATTTCTCCAACAAGGGCACGGCCGGTTCCGAATTCGGCCAGCAGACCGTGCACGGCGTGGTGAATATCCCCTTGACCCCGGATTCCGCGTTGCGCATTGCCGGCAGCCTGGATGATTACAAGGGCGTCCAGCACAACAGCTATACGGGTCGGGACGACACTTCGAGCGATTACGCCCTCCGTGCCCGTTACCTGCTCAATGCGACCGATAAGCTCAAGCTCAATGTCATCGCCGATTACCAGCGTGCAGTAGTGGATGGCGCCCAGGGCGGGCCGGTGGGCGGAACGATTGCCGCGTTCACCTATGTCTATGCCGACCCTGCGCTGACTGCCGAGCTGGCCGCCTGCGGCATCACTCCGGGGTTCGGCAACCAGGATCGCTGCGCCCAGTTCCCGGAACACTATTACGACACCAGTTACGGCTTGTCCGCGCAGCTCGACTGGGACCTGGGCGACAACACGCTGACGTCGATCACCGCGTACCGGCGCGACGAGAGCGGGCCCAATGACCAGGATGTCCAGGCCGAGCCCCTCGAGTCGCCCCACATCTGGTCGGGCGGCGGCCTGACGGCCTCCCGGCTGTATTCCGAGGAACTGCGCATTGCCTCGCACGCCGGGGCGCAGCTTGAATACACCGCCGGTGCGTTCTACTCAAATTACCTCACGCTGGGCTATAACGTACCCACCTCATTCTTCCATCTGCAGCCCCTGGCGACGCCATATTTTCCGCCGGCGCCGCCCGGATTTGGGCCGCCGCCGGGCACCGCACTGGGTCTGGATTTCGGATTTCCGCAGACCACATTGACGCAGACCACCACGGACTCGGCGGCTGCGTTCGGTCAGGTGACCTACCACGCCACCGACCAGCTGGCCTTCATCGCGGGCGCGCGTTACACCTATGAGTCGATCGGAGACTACCAGTCCCCACTGGGCCTGATGCCAGGCGCGGCAGGCGACGTCGGAGCCTTCGGACAGTCGGTTACCCAGAGCAATTTCTCGGGCAAACTGGGTGCGCAGTACAAATTTACCCACGCATGGACCGGCTATGCGACCGTGACGCGCGGCTACAAGGGGCCCCAGGCGCAGGCGGCGACTTCGACCTCGCCGGCAGTACTCATCCCGGCGGAGATACCGCTGTCGTTTGAAATCGGCCTGAAAGGCGAGACGCTCGACCACGCGCTGGGCGTGGACTTCAGTGTGTTCGACACCCGGGTGCAGAATTACCAGGGCCAAACCTGCAACCTGAGCCCGATAGGCCTGCTGATCTGCCTGCCCAATTCCTTCGACGTGACCACCAAGGGCGTGGAGCTGGATTTGTATGGTCATCCGCTGCCGCACCTGTCGTTGAACGGCGGCTTCATCTATGACGAGGCCACCTACCCGAGCGGCTACCTGGGGCTCGATCCGAACAATCTGACGGGTGCCGCGTTCACCCGCATGGGCGGCCTGCAGCTGGTGGGCGTGCCCAAGACCAAGCTCACGCTGTCCGCCGACTACACGATCCCCTTCGGGCCGGTATCGGGATTCATCGGCGCCGACAGCGTTTACAAATCCGACGTGCGCGACGGCTACAGCGCGGACCCGCGCTTTGTCTACCCCGCTCACTGGGTCGTGGGCCTGCGCATCGGCGTGCGATCGAGCGACGAGCACTGGGGGGTCACGGCCTTCGCGCGCGACGTGAACAACGCGCATGAGCCCATCACCTTGTTCGGCGGACCGGCCTACTCGGCTCCGGCCCCCTATGGCCCGTTCTTCAACCCGAGTTATCCCAATGGACAGGTCTCTGGCATTTCCGGGTGGATCGGCTCGCAGTCGTTGCGTGAGGTCGGCTTATCGTTCGATCTCAAGTTCTGAGCTGACGATGCGTCATGCAGCGCATCAGGGCCGCAGGGATGAGGCCTCAGGCGCCGGCAGCCTGGTCCGGTCACGAGGCTGGTATTCGACACGAGGCCGGTATTCAAGCAGCGGGCGGGCAACTCGCGCGGAGGGTGCCTGATGGCCCGAACCCTGTTTACCCATGTCCGCATCTTCGACGCCACGGGCGCTGCACCCTATGCCGGCGAAGTGCTGGTGGAGGGTGAGCGCATCACGGCGACGCGCCGTGTCGGGGAAGGCGCCCTGGAGCGCAGCCCGGGCACGTTGATCGTGGATGGGCGCGGTGCCACCCTGATGCCGGGCCTGATCGAGGCGCATGCGCACCTGTCCTGGCCATCCTCGGTGGAGCGCATCGTACCGGGCATGGCGCTGCCGCCGGATGAGCTGGTGCTCAACACCGCCCGCAACGCGCGCATCCTGCTCGATCACGGCTTCACCAGTGCCTACTCGGGCGGGTCGCTGGGCAGGACGGTCGAGGTCGCACTCAAGGCCTGCATCGATTCGGGCGGCATGCCCGGACCCAGGCTGGTGCCCTCATCGATCGAACGGGAACCGCCCACCGCGGACGCCGCGCTCGATCCGGGGAGCGTGGAGGCGCATGGCCGGGGCCCGCAGGCGGTGCGCGCGTTCGTGAAGAGCTGCGCGCAGATCGGAGCCAAGGCGGTCAAATTCCTGCTCTCCGGCGAGAGCGCGCTGAAGCCGGGCGCCTCGATGGAACTGCTGTACACGGAGGAGGAGGTGCGGGCGGCCGGCGAGCAGGCGCGGGAATCCGGCGTATGGCTGACGGGCCACGCCCAGGCCGCCGAGGCCGTGAAGATGGGCCTGCGCAACGGCTTTCGCGTGCTCTACCACTGCACTTATGCCGATGCCGAAGCAATCGACCTGCTGGAAAGCCGGAAGGACGAAATCTTCGTCGCGCCCTCGGTCGGCATCTATCAGGCGACGCTGGATGCCGTGCCGCCGCCGCACTTCGACATGACGCACATGAAGGAGGATGCGCGCGTGGCGCTGGATCGCCAGGTCAGGCTGGTGCCGGAACTGCGCCAGCGGGGCGTGCGGGTGCTGCCGGGGGGCGACTACGGTTTTCCCTTCAACCCCAACGGGCGCAACGCCCGCGACCTCGAACTGTTCGTACGGTATTTCGGCTGCACGGCGACCGAGGCGCTGCTGGCCGCCACGAAGCTCGGCGGGCAGATCATGGGGATGGGCAACGAACTGGGCCAGATCCGGACCGGATACCTCGCCGACCTGCTGCTCGTGGACGGAGACCCGACCCGCGATGTGACGATCCTGCAGGACAAATCGCGGCTGCGGGCCATCATGCAGGGCGGGCGCTTTCACAAGGCCCCCGCCGCGGTGCCATGAACGAAGCCGGCGCCGGACCGCCGCCGGACATCGAGATGCAGCTGCGCACGCTCGGTGCCGTGCTGGACATGCCGGCGACGCGGGCGATCTACGAGCCGCTGCTGGCGCGACAGCGGCGCGACGGGGTGCACATCGTGCGCGATCTCGCCTACGGGCCGGATGTCCGCCACCGTCTCGATGTGTACGCACCGGAGCGGCCTCCGGCAGCGGCGCCGATACTGCTGGTCTTCCATGGCGGGGGCTTCGTGCGCGGCGACAAGAGCGAGCGCGAGAACGCGGGTCTGTGTTTTGCGCGCGAAGGCTTCGTGACGGTGGTACCCAACTACCGGCTCGGGCCCACGCACCACTGGCCCGCCGGCGCGCTGGATGTCGTGGCGGCCCTGGACTGGGCCCGGATGCACGCGCCGGAGCACGGCGGCGACGCGCAGCGCATCTGGCTGCTCGGGGAATCGGCGGGCGCCGCGCATGTGGCCACGGCGACGCTGCTGAGGCGGTTCCAGCCCGAGACCGGCCTGGCCATCGCGGGCGCGGTGCTGATCTCGGGCGTCTACAACGTGCATCTGGAGCGTCTGGCGCGCGCGCAGTTTGGCGTGTCGACGCCGGATCCGCGCAACGAACCGTACTTTGGCCGGGACTTCGAGCGCTATCCGGCCATGTCCGTGGTCGAACAGGTGGACGCCCGGCCGTTTCCGCTGCTGATCACCTATGCGGAACGCGACCTGCTGCAGATGCAGGTGCAGGCCGGCGAACTGTTCGCGCGGCTCGTGACCCGCCACGGCTTTGCACCCGAACTGGGGGTGATCCGTTCCCACAATCACCTCAGCCAGGTCTACGCCATCAACACCGGGGATCAGTCACTGACGCAGCCGGTACTGCGTTTCCTGCGCACCACGACGAGCGTTGCCACGCCTGCCCGGGGTTGATATCGGTGATTCCCGACCCTGCGTCGATTTCAGGAATGGCGGAATCGGGGCTAATATGCGCGGATAACGCCGGGAGCTCGGTATCACCGGCGGCGCCATAAGTGGGGAACATGGACCTGCACCGCCTCGATCTGAACCTGCTGGTCGCGCTCGATGCATTGCTGGCGGAGCGCAGC
>Ga0209698_10007853_pt1 | contig 11105 bp, 10 predicted proteins | sample LitLauG_LLR_2012_FD_187203 | JGI IMG/M metagenome (GOLD analysis project Ga0209698, IMG submission 187203) | Freshwater sediment microbial communities from Pennsylvania, USA - Little Laurel Run_MetaG_LLR_2012 (SPAdes) (version 2) | ecosystem: Environmental > Aquatic > Freshwater > Creek >... | reverse complement strand
AAATCTCCGTCCCCACGCTGGTGATCGCGGGACAGCGCGACGTGTCCACCCCCTGGGCTGGTAACGGCGAGATACTTTGTCAAAAAATTGCCGGCGCAAAAAGCGTACAGCTCGATGCTGCACATTTGTCGAACCTGGAACGCCCGCACTCGTTTACGTCGGCAGTGGCCGAATTCCTTCTCGCTGATGGCACTGCTGATCCGCTGCAAAACGGCTTCAAGATTCGTCGCGCGGTTTTGGGTGACGAGCATGTGGATCATTCCATCGCCAATACAAATGATCTCAACCGGGAATTTCAGGATCTCATCACGCGTTACGCGTGGGGAACAATATGGACTCGCCCGGGCCTCGACATCCGAACTCGCCGCCTCCTGGTGCTGGCGATGACAGCCGCTTTGGGACGTTACGAAGAATTTCGCATGCACTTGCGAGCCGGCCTGAAAAGCGGACTGGAAGTTTCAGATCTAAAGGAAGTTCTGTTGCAGAGCGCCGTCTATGCCGGCGTTCCCGCCGCCAACACAGCGTTTCAAATTGCCAGGGAAGAGCTAGGCGAGAAGTGAAATAGACCCCAGCCTGTGCGTTGCCCTAGCTGAGCGGCATCATTACCTGCGACGGTTCACCGGCGGGAAGTCTGCTCTGTTTCGCGGTCTCGCGGAGAAACACAGCGATCACGAATACAATGGCGCTTCCCGCGGCGGCCAGCCACATGGTCAGTGACAACCCGTATTTCTCTGCCAACACGCCCGCGAGAAGTGGAGCGGTGGTCGCGCCCATGATTTCCCCGACCATCGTAACCAATCCAATCGATGTCGCGCGAAACTCCGCAGGTACGCTCTCCGTTGGGACCAGAACCATAATCAGGCTCGCGATTCCCTGCCCTGTATTCCCGACGAAAACAATTCCGGCCAGCAGGACCCGGTACTCAAACAGCACAGGTAGCAGGAAAGCGAGTGGAACGGCAGCCGACATCATTGCCATCATAAGCAGCACCGGCTTTCTTCCCACCCGGTCGGACAGCGAGGGGAGAAGAAATCCGAGGAAGAAGCTGCCCAACCCGCTTGCGCCCAGCAGAAACCCCGCAACCGTTGCCGGTTGATGCGCAACTTCCGTGATGTACAGGGGCGCGAACACGTTCAATGCGAACAGCCAGGACATGAAACCCGTAGCCCCTATGCAGCACAGCCAGACGTTTCGATATCGCAAGATCAGGGCATATTCGATCCACGAAGGCTTCTGTCGAGCGCCGCTGGTCTCCGGCTCGCGGACAAATTTCCAAATCAGAAATCCTGCGAACACCCCCGGAAGGCCGGCCACGAGAAATGCCGACCGCCATCCCCAGTGGGCAGCGACCTGCGTAGTCAAGACGGGTGCCGCGGCCAGGCCGACCAGCGCGGCGGCACTGACCACTAGGCCGATGTTGCGTCCTCGTCGACTGGAGGGCGACGACTCTTCGATCAGGGCAGTGATAATCGACCACGTTGGACCCTCCGCGAAACCCATGAGCGCACGCAGAAACAGCAGTTGGTGAAAACTGTGCGCCGTTGCCGACAAACACGACAGCACTGAAAAAGCGAACACTGCAGGAACCAGAACTGCTTTGCGACCGACTCGGTCAGAGAGCGCTCCAAACAAAAACGTCGATGCAGCCCAGGTGATGGCCAGGACTGAGGCCAGCGTCCCAATCTGTTCGGGGTTGAGGTGAAACTCCGGTGCGAAGTAGGGCGCGAGGTACATCTGCGACATGCGGTCGAGGAAGACCGTGCCCCAAGTAAAAAACAAAATTGCGATCAGGGTATTCTCGTATCGTCGGCTGCCATCCATGCCGTGGCATGATAGCAAATGCATCATCAGCGTCACGGGTTTACTACTCTTCTACCCGTCGCCGAATCTGGGAGGTGCGCATGAGGACAACTCTGATTGTGCTTGTCATCTTCACCGTGCTGTCTTGCGCGTCGCTTGGGCAAGAACTCGCAACAGAGCGCGTTATTGGCCAATTGGATGTGGTCGCGACTTTCAATGGCCCGCTGCCAACCGGCGTCACGGTCGCCAATGATGGCCGCATCTTCGTGAATTTTCCGAAATGGGGCGATTCGGTTGAATACACCGTCGCCGAAGTCAGGGATGGGAAGACGTTGCCTTATCCTGACCCGGAAATCAACCACTACGCCGACGGCGACAATCCCGCTGAGAAGTTGATTTCTGTGCAGAGTGTCGTTGTTGATCCCAGCGGAGCCCGGCTGTGGATTTTGGATACCGGCAGCATCGGATTCGGGCCGGTGAGGCCGAACGGCGGCAAGTTGATCGCCGTTGATCTGAACACCAATCGCATCACTGAGAAGATTGTTTTTCCTCCCGATGTAGCTCTGACCACCACATATCTCAACGATGTCAGGTTTGACTTGCATCGCGGCAGAGAAGGAATGGCGTTCATTACCGACTCCGGCGCGAACGCCATCATCGTCGTAGACCTTGCTTCCCGGAAAAGCTGGCGGCGCCTCGAGAATCACTCATCCACGAAACCGGATGGGCAGCTCGTGCCGGTGATCGAAGGAGAACCCTTGCGAGTGCGGCTGCCGGGAAAACCCCCGGCGCGGTTCGAAGTGGGAGCCGATGGAATTGCGATCAGTCCCGATGGCAAGACGCTCTACTACTGCCCGCTCACCAGTCGGCACTTGTACAGCGTGAGCGTGGACGCGCTCGCGGACCGCGGCAAGTCCGATGCCGAGGTCGCGGCGACCGTGAAAGACCTCGGCGAAAAAGGCGGGGCCAGCGATGGATTGGAATCGGACGAGCAAGGCCGCGTCTACCTCAGTGACTTGGAACACGATGCGATTCACCGGCGCAATGCTGCCGGCGAGATTGAGACGATTGCGCACGATCCGCGGGTGCTCTGGCCGGACACGCTATCGTTAGCTGCGGACGGTTATCTCTACTTCACCGCAAATCAGATCGAACGCGGGCCAATCCATCACGGTGGTCAGGACTTTCGTCAGAAACCATATGTGCTGTTTCGCGTGAAAGTGGATGGGACACGGATCAGTCGTTAGTCGCTGGTCGTTCGTCGTTAGTAACCAGCTTCCGCCGAATGCCAACGACGAACGACCAACGACGGATGACTACTCCGGATCGCTCCACGAATGTTCCAGCCCTTTCATCAACTGCCACACCGCGCGGTTGAGTGGCACCGGAACGCCGAGTTTGTCTCCGCAGTCGACGATCGCGCCGTTGATGAAATCCACTTCCGTTGCTCGCTGAGCAAGAACATCAACGAGCATGCTGGCGTTTCGTTTTCCGGGAGCGCTCGCGCCTTCCGCAATCATGGCGCGAGGATCGCCGTGCAAGGTGATGCCGAGCGAGCGCGCGACCGCTTCTCCTTCCCGCAACAGCGCTTCGTAAAGCGCCGCCGTGGACGGGAAAAAAGTTGCAGCCCGGTGGTGCAGTCTGCTCAGCGCTCCGACCGGGTTGACGGCGGAGTTGAAAATCAATTTCGTCCACTGCGCCCCGCGTGCGTCCGTCATGGGAACCACGCGCAGCCCCGCTCGATTCATCAAGGTTGCAAACTCCTCCACGAGCGAGTAAGGCGTGCCCGACGGTTCGAAGGGACCGATCCACAGGTCGCTGTAGAATTCAAAGCCCGCATGCCCCGGTCCGCGCATGTGAGCGGCCATCGTGGTCGCGCCCCGGATCACGTACTTGACTCGTTCTGCAATGATCTCTTCGTTGCCCAAGCCGTTCTGGATCGAGCAGACGGCAGCTCCATCGTGAAAAATGTGCGCTGTCTGTTCGATTGCCGAGCGCGTGTGGATACTCTTGGTGGCGACAATTCCGAAATCGCAGGCCGGAATGTCGGCTGCCTCGGAAGTGGCCTGCAACTTCACCGCGAAATGAGCCGCGCCGCTGATGAGCAGTCCGCGATCACGAATTGCCTGAACGTGGCTGACGGAAACGTCGTAGGCATAAACTTCTGCATCCGGGAGCCGCGCCAGGTGCGCAGCAATCACACTGCCCAGCGCGCCACAACCGACAATACAAATCTTCACGGCCATAGAGAGAATTGCCATTGCGAACCCTGCGTTATTACAGGCTAGGCTCCGCAATTTTGAAGAAGAGACAGTACCATCCCGGAGCCCAAGCTTTCAACGAGCGCACGCGCGGTTGACTCCACTTTGGATGGAAGTGATATAACATCGCACAACCTCTAGGATCTGGGGGGAGGGTGACTACCGTACGAGAAGCGACTTACGAACTTCTGCGGGAATTGGGGATGACCGTGATTTTCGGCAACCCCGGTTCCACTGAATTGCCGTTCCTGCGCGACATGCCGTCGGACTTCAGGTATGTGCTGGGTCTGCACGAACGTGTGGCCGCGGGCATGGCACTGGGATATCACCTCGGCAGCCGCAAGCCAGTCTTTGTCAACCTGCATTCCATTGCCAGTACTGGGAATGGACTTTCCGCCATCCAGGACGCCTGGTACTTGCACGCGCCTCTCGTAATCACTACCGGACAGCAGGACCGCCGGCATCTGCTCGGCGAACCTTTTCTCGCGAGCCGGGCGGTCGAGACCGTGAAGCCGTATGTGAAGTGGTCGTGCGAACCATCGCGAGCCGAAGATGTGCCCGCTGCGATTGCACGTGGATATTGGATCGCGATGCAACCTCCGCGCGGTCCGGTGTTCATCTCGATCCCGATGGATGATTGGACGCACGAATGTCCTCCGGTGGCCGCGCGAACTGTGGGCCAGACCGTTCTCGCGGATCGCGCCGCACTCGACGAAGTCGTGCAAGTTCTCGATTCCAGCCGGACTCCCGCGCTGGTTGCCGGATCGCAGATTGAAGAGGACGGCGGGTGGGATGACGGGATTGCCTTGGCCGAGCACCTGAATGCAGATGTGTATCAGGATCCAATTCCGGCGCGCTGGACGTTTCCGCGCGGGCACCGCCTGTTTCGCGGAGGATTGTTGCCGGCGCAGCAGCCACTTGCCGATCAGCTCGCCAGGCACGATGCCGTCCTGGTGCTGGGGGCGCGGATCTTCTTGTACTACGCCTACGTGCCGGGCGATCCGATCCGGCCAGCAACCAGGCTTTTCCAGATTACAAATTCTCCTTCGGACGCAGCGGCGTCGTTAGCGGGCAGCAGCATCGTGGGCAACGTTCGCGAAGCCGCCAGGTACATTCGTGCACATGCGAAGGCGAGAGAACGCGCGACCGAGGCTGTCACGATTCCGCCAGCTCCCAGCGCCGAATATCCCATCACGCCTGCGTATTTGTTTGGCGCCCTGAACAAAGTCATGCCGCGCGATGCGGTGATCGCGGAAGAGTGCCCGTCATCCAAGGGCGATCTCGACCGGCACGTAATTCTTGACAAACCAGGATCGTTTTATTCCGTGCCCAACGGTGTGCTGGGTTTCGGTTTGCCGGCGGCCGTCGGATTGCAAATGGCGCTTCCCAAGCGGCGCGTGGTCTGTCCGATCGGCGACGGCTCGATTCAATACTCGATCCAGGCGTTGTGGAGCGCGGTGCGGAATAAGGCTCCGGTGATTGTGCTGGTTCTGCGCAACGGCGACTATTCAGCCCTGAAAGGGTTTTGCGATTTCACGCAAGTGGGCCGGAATGTTCCCGGCATGGATCTCCCCGGCATTGACATGGTGAAGATTGCCGAAGGCTACGGCATGCAGGCACGCGCAGTAGACCAGCCCGCGGAGTTGGAGCCGGTGTTACGCGCGGCATTTGCCGCTAGTGAGCCGCGCCTGATTTGTGTCAATGTTGCGAAAGGCGGGAAGAAGACCATGGGGATGGATCAGTCGGTGAACCCGCCCAACTATCGCTGATCAACACGGGTTCTTTGAATCAGAGGAGGAGTGCGTTCGCACTTTCGCCGGAGGTAAGTTATGGATCACGATCGCCGCGAGTTTCTTAAGACGACTACGGGAGTACTCACGGGAGTTGTGCTCGCTGGCAGTCCACTGGCATTGATCGCTCCGGGGCGCGCGTGGGCTGTTGACATGAAAGCTTTCACCAGTGCGGGGGGTTCCGTGCTCATGGCTGTGGCACGTACCATCGCTCCCCATGACAAGCTGGACGATGCCGCCTACGCGATGGTGATCCAGGCCGTGGATGTCGACTCCGCAAAAGATGAGAATCTCCGAAAGATGATGAAAGACGGAATTGCGCGGCTGGGAGCCGATTTCGCAAAGGCTCAGGAAAGCGAACGCGTCATCGCGCTCAAGAAGATCGAGTCGTCAGGGTTCTTTCAGGCAATGCGGCTGAAGACCTTGCAAGTGCTGTATGCCACACCAATGGCCTACGCATATTTCGGCTACGAGGGCGAGGCGTTCTCCAAGGGGGGCTACATGCTGCGCGGCTTCAACGATCTGCGCTGGTTGCCGGAAGTGCCCCCGGAAGACAGCGGCCCGATACCGATGTGAGTTTGGCTGACATTATTGCCGCCGCACACGGTGCGTTTGACGTTGCGTGGAATAACGAGATGCCCAACTTCGATTTCAAAGACAATAGCGTGGTGGTCATCATCGGCTCGGGCGCGGGCGGCGGCACGCTCGCACACGAACTTACGCGTCGCGGCATCAAGGTCGTGCTCCTGGAGGCCGGCAAGCGCCAGTCGCTGGATACCTTTTCCCAAGTTCCTGGCGAAGCCTTCGGGCAGCTTACCTGGCTCGATACCCGCACCCAGAGCGGCGACTGGGGTGTTACGCGTGATTTTCCCACTCTGCCGGTATGGCATTGCAAGACAGTCGGGGGAACGACCGTTCACTGGACGGCATCCTGTCCACGCCTGCAACCGTGGGAACTGCGCGCGAAAAGTACTTACGGGAACATTGCCGGCACGTCACTGATCGATTGGCCGATTCCTTACGAGGAACTCGAAAAGTATTATGCGACCGCCGAGCGCCGGCTGGGCGTCACACGGCGTAATGGCATGCCGGGCCTTCCCGCCTCGAACAACTTCAAGGTCATGTATGCAGGCGCGAAGAGAGTCGGCTACAAGCAGGTGCATACCGGACACCTGGCAATCAATTCGAAGTCCTATGATGGCCGTGGATTCTGCATCCAGCAAGGTTTTTGCGTCCAGGGCTGCAAGATGGGAGCAAAATGGAGCACGCTCTACACTGAGATTTCCGATGCGGAGATGACTGGCAACCTTGACCTGCGAATCGAGTCGACCGCGACCCGTATCGACCACGGGCCGGATGGGCGCGTCAACGCTGTGATCTATCGCGACGGCCGCGCCCAGGAACAACGGCAGAAGGCCCGTATAGTCTGTGTCGCCGGCAACGCCATCGAAACCGCCCGCTTGCTGCTGCTCTCCGACTCCTCTAAATACCCGCGCGGTCTTGCCAATTCTTCTGACCAGATCGGAAGAAATTACTGCCACCAGATCACCGGATTTGTCTGGGGGATCTTCGATAAACCCGTGTACTCGTGGCGCGGGGCCACGCTGGCGGGCGTCATCGAAGACGAAGCTATTAATGACCCGCGGCGTGGGTTCGTTGGTGGCTATCGAATCGAACTGGTCACACTCGATCTTCCCACACTGCCGCTGGTTGGCATCCCCTACGGCTGGGGACGCGATTTCGCCTCGATCATGGAAAATTATCGCAATCTTGCGGGCATGTTCATCAACGGCGAGGATCTGCCGCGATCCGAAAATAGGATCACGCTGAATTCGAAGGTCAAAGATACGTTCGGTCTGCCGGTGCCGAATGTCCACGTGGACGAACATGCCAACGACCGCGCCTTGCGCAAGCATGCTCAGAAACAGATGTCCGCGATCTACGAAGCCGTTGGCGCGAAACGCATTATCCTCGGGCCAACTCCTCCCGCAACTCACAATACTTGCACCGCGCGCATGAGCGCCGACCCGCGAGATGGCGTCACCAACGCGTGGGGCCAAACTCACGACATTGGAAATTTGTTCATCTCCGACGGGAGTGTGTTGAGCACACCCGGCTCGGCGAATCCAACATTGACGATCGTCGCTTTGGTGCTGCGGCAAGCTGAATACATTGCACAGCAGATGAAAGCTGGAACTGTCTGAACTCCTTTCAGTAGTGAGCAGCCGCGCCTTCTGCTCCAAGCCCCGTATGGGCCCGCACGGTCAGCTCGTTAAATCTGTTCTCCGCGTCGGGCTCCCTGCCTAGCAGCGTCGCGATGATTGCGACCAGAAACCCCAATGGGACGCTTACGATTCCCACATTCTCCAAAGGAAACCACGGCGTGGCTTGAATCAGATGTCGAGTCGCGTTCGCCGCGCCGGAGGAATCTACGCCCATCACCACAGGACTGATCACGATCAAACAGACCGTAGCCAGTAGTCCTGCCGTCAATCCCGCAACGGCGCCGGCTGTGGTGAAGCGCCGCCAGAAAATGGAGAGCGTGAGCACGGGAAAGTTTGCCGATGCCGCCACCGACATCCCGAACGTCGCAAGAATCAGCACATTCGATGCCGGCCCCAGCAAAATCGCGATCAGTATCGCCACCGCCCCCACCGCCAGCGCCGCAATCCTCGCCACGAGCACACTTTCACCGGGTCGCCGCTCCCGGCCGTGGTGGATCACGTTGGTCCAGAAATCATGAGCAAATGACGTGGAGGCGCTGATCATTAATCCGGCCACTACCGCCAGAATGGTTGCAAACGCCACCGCAGAAACGAACGCCAGGAAGACGTCCCCGCCCAGAGCCTGCGCCAGTCGCGGCCCCGCCATGTTGGTTCCGCCATGCGCCCGAATCGAATCAGGACCGATCACCACCGCCGCTCCGAGTCCCAGGATTGTTGCCAACACATAAAAACTGCCGATCAGAATCATCGCCCAGACGACGCTCTGGCGGGCGGTTTTGGCGTTCGGGACCGTGTAGAACTTCACCAGAATGTGCGGCAGCCCTGCCGTTCCAAACGCGAAGATCAAGCTGAGAGAGATCAGATCCAGCGGACCATGCGGCGGATGATAATGCAGGCCGGGCTGCAGGAAATCCCGCACTTGCGGTTGGCCGCCGTGGTGATACGCAATCTGGCTGGCCGCGGCAAAGAAGTCAAGAATGTGAAAGTGGAAGTGAGCCAGGACCATCACGGTAAGAACGATCCCACATGCTGAAAGTAGCATCGCCTTGATGATCTGAACCCAGGTGGTCGCCAACATGCCGCCGAAAATGACATAAATCATCATCAGGGCGCCGACTCCGACCACCGCCATGTTGTAGGTGATTCCGGAATCCGCCAGCAGCAGATTGACGAGCGCTCCGGCGCCGACCATTTGCGCAATCATGTAAAACGTTGCGGATGTAAGAGTGCTGAGCGCCGCCAAAGCGCGCACCGGGCGCGGGCGCAACCGGTACGCCAGAACATCGCCCATCGTGTATTTGCCAAGGTTACGGAGTGGCTCGGCCACGATTAGCAAGATGGTCACGAAGGCGGCAAATCCTCCCACTGAGTAGAGGATTCCATCCATTCCTTCCAAAGCAATCAGGCCGATCAGACCGAGGAACGAGGCCGCACTCATAAAATCTCCAGCAACCGCGAAACCGTTTTGCCATGCGGTGATTCTGCGCCCGGCAGCAAAATAAGCGTTGGCTCCGCGGGAGCTTTTGGCTGCCCAGTAAGTAATCGCGAGTGTGCTGGCCACGAACAGCAGGAAGACTGCCAGTGAAATCGGCACTTACTGATCCCCCGGTCGATCGTGTATTTGCGCCAGAAGGTCTTTCGTGAGCGCGTCGAACCTTGTTGCCGCCTGCAGGTACAGCCCCGCAATAACCCAACCCGCAACAAACTGGGAGAGCGCGAAAAGATAAGCGACGGTCACCGTTCCAATCACCCGGGTTGACGCGAGCCTCGGAGCATACCCGACCAGAACCGCCAGCGCGAAAAAATGCACGAGAAAGACAATGAACGCCGGAACGATAAAAGTCTTCTTCATCGCGATTAAGTCTTTGAATTCTCTGCTCTCCGCAATGCGGTCCCACTCTCCCTGTTCCCGTTTGCGTTCGACGCCCTTGTCGGCTATATCGCTCATGTTCTGGACCGCAACACTGTTTTGTACCGCACGCGCCTACTGAGACTGGCCACGAAGGATCGAAATACTAACGGCTGCGCCCTTCGCACGATGATTACACCACACCTTTGGAACAGAGAAACTGCACATATTCCTTATCCGTTTTCAGCATGTGCTCTTCAAGCCACTGCTGGAGGAAGCGCAGGAAGGATTCTGCAGTACCCGGCTTACCCGCCGCGTGCTCCTTTTGCAGCTAGGATATTTTCAGTGTCAGGTTATTGTGCTTAATGCGATGTGCCGCAGTGCCAAGGAAGTCGTGTGGTTGCATCAAATTCTCTTCAGCGGCAAACTGATAAATCGTGTAATTCACGACTTGTGCGAGAGCCGCTTGAGTGACTTCTTGGCCGCGCCCTCCGGCAATCGCGTCGTGGAAGTCCAACATCGCAGGCGACGCCAACTTACGGTTCACCGAATCCAGGAATCCGTCAAATACCGCCGTCAGCCTGGGGAGCCCGCGCGGTACCTCCACTTGGCCGAGGTTGACGAGGGTTTAGCAGAAGAGTTTGAGAAATTGTGGATTGTCGTTTCACCATATCGGATTCGACGTTCACAAGAAAACCATCAGTTTTTGTGTCAAGCCCGCGGGCGGCGAGATCGTGGAAGAAGGCAGCCTGCTGGCCGAACGCGCGGGACTGCGACAATGGGCCGCGGCCCGGCCGCAGCCATGGCGGGGAGCGATGGAAGCGACCTTGTTCAGCGGCTGGATCTACGACACGCTGAAGCCTTACGGCGAGCAGTTGGAGATGGCGCATCCCGCCAAAATGAAAGCCATCACCGCGGGCGGCAGCCGATGATGTTCGCAACGCGAGGGCGAAGTTGGAGAACAGCATCCCCGCTGCGAAGCCAAAAACGTTATCGGACACCTTCGGGACACTAAACCTCGATTCAACCGCCGTACCCTCTACGCTGAACTGAGATGCTAAGTGATTGGGATTGCAGGAGTCTGGCGGAGAGGGAGGGATTCGAACCCTCGATACAGGTGTTAGCCCGTATAACGGTTTAGCAAATTCAACCCGTCCCCTACCTATTGCACGGAATCAAT
>Ga0209698_10007851_pt1 | contig 11111 bp, 7 predicted proteins | sample LitLauG_LLR_2012_FD_187203 | JGI IMG/M metagenome (GOLD analysis project Ga0209698, IMG submission 187203) | Freshwater sediment microbial communities from Pennsylvania, USA - Little Laurel Run_MetaG_LLR_2012 (SPAdes) (version 2) | ecosystem: Environmental > Aquatic > Freshwater > Creek >... | reverse complement strand
GCACCCGGATGAGTTTAGGGCGAGGTTGAGAATGCGCGCAACACTGGACCACGGTGGCGGCAAGGCTGGCGAGCATGCACTGCGGGAGTGTCAGGTCAGTGAGGCCGATCAGGGAGAAGACAAAACCAATGGTCAGCGTGCCGGTGAGGCCGGGCAGACGGACTTTCAGCGTGGCAGCGATCAGAGACAACAAACAGTAACAGAGAAACTTCACGGGATCCGGAATAGCGAGGTGGACCAACGCTGATGCGGAGGCCAGAGTACCAGCGACAAGAACACTGTAGAGGAATAATGTGGTTGCGAGGGCTTTTTGCACGGTTGCTATACCTCACTTCTAACTAAAATTCGGCGCACATTCGCAGACTGCGGCGCGGTTGGTGCTGCGCCGAAGAATGCGGTCCGGGATGGCTCCAGGTTTGTCATGGCGACTGGCATCCCCTGATTCACGCTGCGGAATCAGTATCGCGGTGCGTTGATCCGGATCGCGCCGCATTACCGATCCGGGGCAGCGATTGAAGCGGAAGGGGCCGAGGCAGGCGATGTCCCCGGCAGGTACCTTTCTCGCCCGATGTCTGTTCGATTGAAATGTCGCGTCCCATAGTCTGCTCCAGCCCGTGTCGGGGTAATAACGGTTACAGATTAACGATGAACCGAACCGGGGGAAGAATCAAACGACGGAGTACTACCTTCAGTTGCCTACTGGACGTGGCTGACCGGGGCATTCGAGTGCCCTCGTGACTCAAAGCACTGAAATAATTGACGCTCTGATCGATCCATAACAAAAGGGCCTCGTAACGTAGCTAACTAACGGGAGGGCACTAAAGGTATGAGGGGTAGCCGATGGTTAGCAGCGTGGATGGGGTCAACGGACCGAACTGACGCCTACAGGCCGACTAACTTCATCCCAACGGCGGGGTACCGGTCGCCAGAAGTCGCGCCGGGAGCGAAGATGTCGTTGAGTAAGTCGAAGTCGGACTGAGTGATCTCGATATCGAGGGCGGCGGCGTTCTCTTCGAGATGTTTGAGGCGGCGGGTGCCGGGGATCGGGATAATATCCTCGCCCTGCGCAAGAACCCAGGCGAGAGCGAGCTGGCCGGGCGTGCAGCCCTTGTCGCGCGCGAGGGCGTCGACGCAATCCACGAGATCGAGATTGGTTTGCAGGTTGTCGCCCTGGAAGCGCGGCGTGGTACGGCGGAAGTCGTCGTTTGCGAGTTCGCTCAGGTTGCGGATGTGGCCGGTGAGGAAGCCGCGGCCGAGAGGGCTGTAGGCGACGAAGGCGATGCCGAGTTCACGGCAGGTGCGGAGGATGCCATTTTCCGGTTCGCGGCTCCAGAGCGAATATTCGGTCTGGAGAGCCGCGATCGGGTGGACTGCGGCGGCGCGATAGAGGGTATCGGGACCGGCTTCGGAGAGCCCGATATGGCGAATTTTGCCGGCGCGAACGAGGTCCGCCATGGCGCCAACGGTTTCTTCGATGGGAGTGGCGGGGTCGACGCGGTGCTGGTAGTAAAGATCGATGGTATCGACGCCGAGACGCTTCAGCGAGGCATCGCAACAGGCCCTGACGTATTCCGGCTTGCCGGAGACGCCGCGGGAGTGGGGGTCGCCGGTACGGACAATGCCGAACTTGGTGGCGAGGAAGATCCTGTCGCGGTGCTCGTGGAGGACGGGCGCGAGCAGTTGTTCGTTGCGGCCGTAGCCGTAAACGTCGGCGGTATCGAAAAGAGTGATGCCGAGGTCGAGGGCGCGATGAAGCGTGGCGACGGCTTCATCCTGGTCGGAGGGACCGTAGAACTCGGACATGCCCATGCAGCCGAGGCCCATCGAAGAGACGGCAGGGCCTGTGCGGCCGAGCTTGCGTGTTTGCATGATGGCGTTAAATCTCCCGCAGTTCTTTGGGGGTGGGCGTGAGGACTTCGCAGCCGGCGGCCGTGACGAGAATGGTGTCTTCGATGCGGATGCCGCCCCATCCTTCAATGTAGACGCCGGGTTCGATGGTGATGGCCATGCCCGGTTCGAGGCGCGTTTTATCGCGGCGGCCGAGGCGCGGAGGTTCGTGGATTTCGAGGCCGAGACCGTGCCCGGTGGAGTGGATGAATTCCTTTTCGAGGCCGTGTTTGCGGAGTGTCCGGCGCGCGGCGGTATCGACGGACGCAGCGGTGACGCCGGGCCTGACGGCATCGATGGCCGCCAGCTGAGCTTCGAGGACCGCGCGATAGGCGCGCTTGTATTTCGGCGTGGGGCGGCCGACGTGGGCCATGCGGGTCATGTCCGACGCGTAGCCTTCGCGGAAAGCACCCATATCGATCAGAAGTATGCCAGGGCCGATGGGATTGGGTCCGGGGTGGGCGTGCGGGAGCGCGGCGCGCTTGCCGGCGGCAACAATGGTGTCGAAAGCCGGGGCTTCGGCGCCGAGTTTGCGGTTGTGATAGTCAATCTCAGCGGCGAGTTCGGATTCAGTCATGCCGGGACGGAAAGTTGCCAAGGCGGCTTCGAGGGCGGCGGAGTTGGCAGTGACGGCGGCGCGGATGCGGGCGATTTCGCCTTCGTCCTTGACCATCCGCAGGCGCTCGATGAGTTGAGATTGGGGAAACAATTCGGCACGGTTAGGCAGGTCCTTCATGATGGCCTGGAACTGGCTGAACGTCAGATGATCCGCCTCCACGCCGATTTGACGGAGGCGGGCGCGAGTGACTTCCTGAAGAATGGCTTTCGGGAGCGGACCTTTGGCGATGCGGACGCGGCATGTGGCCTGCTGGGAGGCCTGTACGGTGTAACGGGGATCGGTAAACAGGGTGGCGCGGCCGTTCGGATAAAGGAGCAGCGCGGCGTTGCTGCCCGTGAAACCGGTCAGGTAGCGGATGTTGTGCAGGCTGCTGACGAGCAGGGCGTCGAGCTTGAGATCAGGGAGCAGGGCGGCGGCGCGGGCGCGGCGGAATTCTTCGGGAGTGGATGAGTTCATGGGATCTCTGGAAAAACCAGTCTAACGGAATCGCTGCCGATCCCACAGAGGCGCAGGCGAACATTCCGCGCCGCTGGCAGATTCCGTACGGACCGTAACGTTTCTGAAATGCATGGCGAAACGAGTTTTATCTGACACGTCGGGCGGCCTGGATGCGTCTAAGAAACATGACGAGCGAAATCAGATGAGCGGCGCCATGAGCCAACACAAACCAGTCGCAACAGAGGGCGGAAAGCGGCATGCCGTGGCTCCGATGGCCGGAGCGCTGCTGCTGGCATGGATGGCGGCCACGAGCGTTGCCGAGGCGCAGAGCCCTCGCCTGCACACCGCCGCGCTGGCGGAATTCAGTGCGGCAGTGGAGGAATTGTGCGACGCGGTGAGCCCGGCGGTGGTTCAGATCGACGTGCGCCTGCGGGTGCCGGTGGAAGGCGATGACGGCGGCAAGGCGGGATTCTTTGCCAAGGAACACGCCAGCGGCTCGGGTGCGATTGTGGATCCGGCCGGGTATATCGTCACCAACGCGCATGTGGTGGAAGGGTCGAGGGACATCGACGTCAGCGTGGCGGATACGTCAGATCCGGCGCGGAAGGACGCGCACCGGCACTACCCGGCTCATGTGATTGGAATCGACCGAGAGACCGATCTAGCCGTGGTGAAGATCGATGCGGACAAGCTGCCCGCGCTGAGCTTCCGCGATTCGGACAAGCTGAAGCAGGGCCAGATCGTATTCGCGCTGGGAAGCCCGCTGGGTCTGGAAAACACGCTTACGGTGGGGTACGTCAGCGCGATTGCGAGGCAAGTGAAGCCGGAGCAGCCGATCTCTTACATCCAGACAGACGCGCCGATCAATCCGGGCAACAGCGGCGGCCCGCTGCTGGATATCGATGGCAGGATCGCCGGGATCAACACGATGATTTATTCCAAGTCCGGCGGCAGCGAGGGGATTGGGTTTGCCATCCCCGCCAACCTGGTGCGACGTGTGTACGAGCAGTTGCGCAAGGAAGGGCACATTCATCGCGGGACGATCGGCGTGGTGTCGCAGGACATCAATCCGCTGATGTCGCAGGCGCTGGGGCTGAACCGGCATCCGGGCGTGATTCTGTCGGACGTGCTGCCGCATGGCGCGGCCGAAGCCGCGGGCGTGGAACCGGGCGACGTGGTGCTGGCCGTCAATGGCCGGAATGTTACTGAATCGCGCCAGATACAGGAGGCGGTGCTCCAAGCCGGGATCGGCGACCAAATCAAGCTCGACCTGCTTCGCAATGGCGCCAAGGTGCAGAAGTCAGTTGCGATTCTGGAGCGGCCGAATTCGCCGGTGGTGCTGGAAGATCTGGTCAACGGCGAATCGAACCTGGTGCGCGAACTCGGCATTCTGGCGATGACGCTGGATGAAAAAGTAACGCCCAACCTGCCGGACACGCGGCGGCTTTATGGCGTGGTGGTGGCTGCGATTCCTGCCGAACTGGCGGCGATCAACCCGGGCATGAAGCCTGGCGACATCATTTACGAACTGAACAATGCCAAAGTGCATTCGCTGGAAGAATTGCGCGCATCACTGCTGAAGCTGAAGCCAGGCGATCCCGTCGCGCTGCTCTTTGAGCGAGATGGAACGCTTGGATATACGGCGTTCACGCTGGAATAGGCCGCCCGTCCGCGGTCAAAACCCCTGCCTGCGCCCTTGTCGTAAGTACCCCTTGACTTGGCTCAACGTGCCTGATAGTCTTCGCGGCACCTTCAGAAAGGTCGAGGTTACGATATGCGCATCGCGGTTAGCATCGTCACGGCTGGGTTACTTTTGGCGGCGCTTGCATGGGGACAGGGCACCACAGCGCAGATTAACGGTACGGTCAAAGACGCCAGCGGACTGGCAGTGCCCGGCGCCGAGGTGAAGGCCACGCAGACCGCCACCGGCGCTGTCCGCACGGCAACCAGCGGGCAGGACGGGACATACACACTGACGAATCTGCCCATCGGGCCGTACATGGTGGAGATCAGCAAAGACGGCTTTGCGAAGTACGTGCAAAGCGGGATTCAGTTGCAGGTGGATGCCAACCCGACGATCGATGTTGCGATGCGCGTCGGCTCGGTGACCGATCAGGTAACCGTACAGGCGGACGCGAGCCTGGTGGAGACGCACAGTACTAACCTCGGCACGGTGGTGGATAACCAACGCGTTCTCGAGATGCCATTAAATGGACGCAACGTGACCGAACTGATCTTTCTTGCCGGCGTAGCGAATCTGGATGGTAACAACGGATTTTTGAACAACGTGCGGAATTATCCCACCATCGTTATTTCGATCGCCGGGGGCGTGGGGAACTGGACCAACTTCCTTTTCGACGGCGCCAACCACAACGACGCCTATAACAGCATGAACCTGCCGTTGCCGTTCCCGGATGCGCTGCAGGAATTCAAGGTCGAATCGAGCGCGCTGCCTGCCCAATACGGCGTTCATGCCGGGGCGACTGTCAATGTTATTACTAAGTCGGGAGCGAATGCGTTCCACGGCGATGCGTTTGAATTTCTGCGCAACGGCGATCTCAATGCCCGCGATGCCTTCGCGCTGACGCGCGATACGCTCAAGCGCAACCAGTTTGGCGGCACTATCGGGGGGCGAATCATCCGGGACAAGCTCTTCTTCTTTGCCGGCGTCCAGGATACGACGCTGCGCTCAACGCCGACGCAGGCCTCGGCATACACGCCAACGGCCCAGATGCTGACCGGGGACTTCACGACGTTTGCATCGCCGGCGTGTAACTCGGGCTCGCAGAAAACACTGAGTTCCGCTTACGGCTTTGTCGGTAACAAGATTTCTCCGTCCTTGTTCAGTCCGGCCGCGCTGAAGGTTGACGCCCTGTTGCCCCCGTCCACCGGCTGCGGGCAGGTGTTTTACCCGCTGCTGAACAACCAGCGGGAAACGATGGGGGTGACAAGGATCGACTATCAGAAGAGCGACAAACAATCCATGTACCTTAGGGCCTATGTCACGGACCTGCTCATTCCTACCACGTTCGTTCCCGGAAATGCGCTTACATTAAACTCAAACGGCCAGCACGACCGTGTCTATGCTTTGGCGTTCGGAGACACTTACCTCATCGGCGCCTCAATGGTAAACGCATTCCGTCTGGGCGCGAACCGCTCGGAGATTCCCAAGGTTACCGATAACCTCGCAACATGGACTCAACTCGGAGTTAATGCCCCGTTCAGTCCTGACACAGAACCGCGATTTACAATTTCGGGCGGAAATGGCTTCGGAATCGGAGGCGGAAACGCGATTATCAATCACGACATGGGAGGGCCCAACCCCAGTGTCAACGACGATTTCAGCTGGATCAGAGGCAATCATCAGATGGGCTTCGGCGTGAGCTATCTCCACAGTCTGCTCAACTACGCCTCGGGGATCAACGCGACCGGCTTAATGACTTTCAACGGCACGCTCACGGGTCTTGGTATGGCGGACTTCATGACCGGGAACGCGGTCACGTGGGCGCAGGGCAACGTTCAGGGCTACCTGTACAACCGGCAACAATACATCGGCCTGTATGCGCAGGATTCCTGGAAAGTAACTCCGCGGCTGACAGTCAACTACGGCGTGCGGTGGGAGCCGTTTTTGCCGCCGACGAATAAGTACGGCTGGTTCGACCATTTCGACCCCGCGCTTTTCGCCCAGAACGTCCACAGCTCGGTATATGTGAACGGTCCCGCAGGGCTGATCTTCCCTGGCGATTCGCAATGGACTCCGGGGAGTTACAAGATTGCCAAAGACCGGTGGGGGACCTTCCTGCCGCGGCTTGGGGTAGTGTGGGATCCGATCGGGGACGGAAAGACGACAATCCGCGCTTCGGCAGGGTCATTCACCGACCGGAATTCTCTGTATGCCATGAGCGCGATGGCGCAGGACGCGCCGTACGGAACCGTGATCAGCGTTCCGAACGTGAAACTGGATAACCCATGGGCAACTTACGCCGGTGGGAATCCACTACCTCTTGTTCTCAGTCCGAATCTTAAGTTTCCGGGGGCTTCTTCGTATGTTACGGACAGCCTCACCTGGAAACCGACCTGGGTGAACCAGTTCAATCTCGGCATCCAGCGGCAGGTGGGAAAAGACTGGCTGCTGCAGGCGAATTATGTCGGCAACACAGTTTCTCACCTGGTCGCCGAGGGCCAGATCAATCCGGCCTTGTATCTTGGAACTGGGCCGTGCAGTTTTCCCGCCACTCCCGGCCTTCCGGCGGCAAGTTTTCCGAACTGCGGCACTACGGCCAGCACGAACTACCGGCGGGTATTTTATCAGCAGAATCCCGCGCAGGGCTCGTATTACGGGATTATTTCCACTAACGACGATGGCGGTACGTCGTCGTATAACGCTCTGTATCTGTCGGCTCAAAAGCGCCTGAGCGGCGGCATCACGGTTCTCACTAACTACACCTGGTCCCATTGCATCGGCGATCTCTGGAACGGAGATCCCGGCAACAACGGCGTGTCGTCAGTAACACCGTTCAATCGGAAAAATGACCGGAGTAATTGTCAGGGCACGGACTTAAGGCACGCATTCAATCTTTCCATGGTGGCAACAACGCCGAAGATGTCCAACAAGGTGTTGAATATGCTTGTAAGTAACTGGCAGTTTGCTCCCATCATGAAGATCAAGTCGGCGGCGTTCTACACAGTTGGCACGGGTGGTGTCGACGTGGCGCTCAATGGCGAAGGAGGCCAGCGCGCCAACATAGTGCCCGGAGTGGATCCGTATTCCACCACTCCCACGGCATGCACGGGAACATTCTGCCGGCAGTGGGGGAATCCGGCAGCCTTTGTTGCACCGGCGCTGGGAACTTTGGGAACGTTAAGCCCGTTCAGCCTGAAGGGCCCCGATTTTTTCCAGTTTGACCTGGCAGTGTCACGCACGTTCAAGGTATGGGAAAGGATGACGATGCAATTCCGCGCAGAGGCTTTTAATCTGCCGAATCACGTGAACCTCAGTGCTCCCGCACCCGGCACCAACAGCGCCAACGGTTTCGCGATTACCAGCGACGTCAGCGGAACCTCCGGCCTGAGCAACGGCGATTATCGCGTCATTCAGTTCGCGACTAAATTCGTCTTTTAGCGACTCGTCGAACCAGGGCGGTCCCGAGTTGTATCGGGCCGCCCTACGGAATCAGGAGAAGCTTGCCGGCCATCTTCCGGCTTTCCAGATCGCGGTGAGCTTGGGCGGCTTCGGCGAGCGGATAGGTCTTCTCGATGCGCAGTTCGAGTTTGCCCGAAGCAATCCAGCCAAGGACATCGCCCGCGCGCCAGAGTAATTCATCGCGTTTGGCGATGTAGTGGGCCAGCGTGGGCCGCGTAAGAAAGAGCGAGCCCTTCGGATTGAGGATGTTGGGATCGAAGGGCGCGACCGGGCCGCTCGACTGGCCGAACAGGACCATCATGCCGCGCGGCCGGATGATATCGAGACCTTTCGTGAAGGTGCTGGACGCGACGGAATCATAGATCACATCCACGCCTTTGCCGTCCGTCAGGCGTTTCACCTCAGCGGCAAAATCGTCACGCGTGTAGACAATGACTTCATCGGCGCCGGCGGATTTGGCGATGCGGGCTTTCTCATCGTTGCCGACCGTGCCATAGACGGTGGCGCCGAGCATCTTCGCCATCTGAACGATGAGGCGGCCAGCGCCTCCGGCAGCGGCATGGACGAGGCACTTATCGCCCTGCTTGAGCGGAAATGTGGAATGAGTCAGGTAGTGCGCCGTCATGCCCTGCAGCATGGCGGCGGCGGCAGTTGTGAAGTCAACGGCATCGGGAAGCGGCACCAGATGTGAGGCCGCGACGCAGGTGTATTCGGCATAAGAGCCGAGTGTCATCGCGTAGGCCACGCGGTCGCCCGGCTTCACCTCCGTTACGCCAGGCGCAACGGCTTCCACCACGCCCGCGGCCTCGTTGCCCGGCGTAAAGGGCAGCGGCGATTTATAAAGACCGGCACGGAAGTAAGTATCAACGTAATTGACGCCGATGGCGTGGATGCGCACAAGGGCCTGACCGGGGCCGGGCGCGGGAACGGGAGCGTCGGCGAGCGTGAGAACTTCGGGGCCGCCATTCTGAGCGATCTGAATGATTTTCATAACGAGTTAAACCGCCTTCCCGCGCCGCCGTGCAAGATGCCAGGCGCGGCGCACATGGGCGGTGAATGCCCACAGTAACAAATAAAGGATGCTGAACGGAAACAGCAGGAGGCGGATGACCGTACGGATGGCACCGGCGCCGGTAAGCCCAAGGCGTTCCAGGACAAAGACGCGGAGGTTGGCGGCGTTGTCGCGGTGGAACCAGAAGTAGTCGCCGTTTTCGTTAATCAGGAAAAATTTGGCGGGAACGCGGAAGAAGAGCATGAGCTTCCACTTGGTCATGATGGGCTCGCCGGAACAGATCATCCCCGCCATCGCGTAGTCGCGCGCGAGAAGATCGCGGACGAACTGACGTCGGGCTTCCGGCGTGGCATAGTCACCGACGCGGTAGACGATGGAATCCGCCTGCAGGCCTTCGGGTAGGCCCGCGTAACATGTGACGAGGTCCACCGGGATCTTCCAGTGTTCGTAGAAGTGGGGGAGCAGTTTTTCGACAAGCGAGCGCGAACCGCTCTCGATCAGGAGGATGCGGGTGGGGATGATTTCTCTGCGGCTGATGAAATAGCGCACTCAGAACAGGATTAGCACACGGTCGGCGGACTACGGCGTTCCGGGCACGCGCCACGAGTCCGGAAGATCCGTCTTCGTGTCGCGCAGGATGCCGAGGATCGCCTCGCGGCTATCCGCCGAAAGGCGTGCGTAACGCGGATTGCGGTCGTGACCGGTGAGGATTGAGTAGAGGCGCTGGTAGAGCCTCTCGCGAACCGGTGCCCGAATGGCATTGAAGGCTTCGCTGTAGACCATGTAGCTCAGCGGATACCGGAACAGGCGCGTTTGCAGGTCAAAATCGCGAAGCGAACGGCCCTGGCTGTCACGCGGGCCGCGCTGCGGGAAGGTTTGCGTGAAAGTGGACACGCCTTTGATGGGTGCCGCGAAGGGCGCCTCGTCGATGAACAACAGGTAGGCAAGCAGTTCGTCGATAGCGACGTCCATCTGGCTCGGGATCTGTGTGCGGCTATTCAGGCCGGTGATCAGATTGGTGGCTTCGGTCTGATGCTCCAGTGTCATGAGGGCTACGATGTCGCTGGCGGACTCGAAGTAGCGGGCCGTGTCGATCCTCCCGCGCAGGCTGGTGAGATTCAGGGACGCGCTGCGGTCGAGATCGAAAGGATGGTCCGTATCCGGCGCTACGGCGTTGCCGTTGTGAAACTGCCGCCCGTGCGTGCCGTTCACGTACCAGCCGCCCCAGCGGTCTTCAAAAGGAGTCCGGTGATCGGTCGCCGTGAAGAGCGACTTGGTGCCCAGATAAAAGCCGGTTCCATCGGCAGCGGTGTAGGTCGCCGCGACGACGAGGCCGGGGAGTCCGCGATTCACGCCGTTGTGGCACTTGGCGCATTCGGCATCGCGGTGGAGAAAGACGGGCTTATCGGTTTTGGGCGCATCGAGCGTATAGAACTGGACGCCCAGCACCGGATCGTTGGCGGTCAGTTCAAGCACCACGCCGTTCTGAACGAACCCGATGGTGACGTCGTCGTTGAAATACAGCGCGCGCGGAGTCCTGGGAGAGATCAGATCCTGCTGAAAGCTGGTTTTGGAAAAGACGAGAACCTGCGAATCGGGAAGGATGCCGAGTTGTTCGAGCAGGCTGGGCAGGTATCCGAGCTTGCGCTCGTCGTCGCGGAAGGTGAGTTTTGTCTCACCGTTTGCAAGCCGCTGGATGAGACGGGCGACGGCATCGGCACCCGGGCGCGGTGTCTGCCCTGCCGCCGGTGCTTGCAGGAAAGCAGCAGCGGCGACCGCGAACAGGGCGGTGCGAATCAGGATGCCAGAGCCGGATTTCAAGACTGCGCCATCCAACAGGCGCCAGTCAAATGATATCGGACGAAAGTGGCCCGGGGTTGCTGCGCAGGCTACGCGGTCAGAGTTGCGGTCATGCTGATCTCGGCATTCAGAACACGGGAGACCGGGCAACCACGCTTGGCGGCCAGCGCGATGGCGTCAAACTCACGGGGGTCGCCACCGGGCGCAAGCTT
>Ga0209698_10007849_pt1 | contig 11113 bp, 7 predicted proteins | sample LitLauG_LLR_2012_FD_187203 | JGI IMG/M metagenome (GOLD analysis project Ga0209698, IMG submission 187203) | Freshwater sediment microbial communities from Pennsylvania, USA - Little Laurel Run_MetaG_LLR_2012 (SPAdes) (version 2) | ecosystem: Environmental > Aquatic > Freshwater > Creek >... | reverse complement strand
CGTTGCTTCTGGCTTGATCGATAAATTGTTTGTTCAACCCGCCGCTTCCGATGATGGCGTAGCCCTCGGAGCTGCCGTGGCACCGTTCTTGGACGGAGGGCAGCGCCTTCCTTTGCGGCCGATGCGCCATGCCTACTTGGGCCCTTCTTTTGAAGAAGACGCCGTCGAATCTGCGCTGAACACTTACAAAATTCGGGCGTCGCGCCTGAGCGATCCCGCAGCCACAGCGGCGGAGTTGCTTTCTCATGGAAAAATTCTCGGCTGGTTCCAGGGTCGCATGGAGTTTGGGCCTCGAGCGCTTGGCGGCCGCTCCATCATTGCCGATCCGCGCGATCCGGAGATGAACGCCAAAGTGAATAACGCGGTAAAGTTTCGCGAGTGGTGGCGCCCATTTGCTCCATCCTTCAAGAAGGAAGTTGCGCCCGAATACCTTGAATCGGCCTACGATTCTCCGTTCATGATTCTCACCGCCCAAGTCCGTCCCGAAAAGCGTGATGTGATTCCATCCGTCACCCATGTGGATGGAAGCGCACGCCCGCAGACCGTCGAAAAAGAAATCAATCCGCTTTACTATCGGTTGATCGACGAGTTCGGCAAGCGAACCGGAGTGCCCGTGATCATGAATACCTCCTTCAATCTTCGCGGTGAAGCGATCGTGCACACTCCGACCGATGCCATCCGCACATTTTTCAGCTCTGGCATGGACGCCCTCGTTATCGGCAGTTTCCTCGTGGAGAAATAAAATGGCGGAGACTGGCAGCCGCCTGGCAAACCTCTTCCTTAAGTTTGGAACGCCTTTGGCTGGGCTGCGAAATGTACCGGTTCTCGGTGGATTTCTTCGTTGGGCCAGCCGCATCCTGGTTCCGTGGGACACACTGGTTTGGACTCAGATACAGAATGGCCCAGCGAAAGGCCTCTGGATACGCCTGAATCCACGCACCGGCCAGAACGTACAAAAAGGAATTGGCGAGCCTGCAGTGCAGCAAGCATTGGTGGATCATGTGAAATCAGGGATGACGTTCTACGATTTAGGCGCGAACATCGGTTTCTTTTCCTTGATGGCTGTTCGCCTTGTGGGTCCCCAGGGAATCGTAATTTCATTTGAGGCCGATCCTGAAATTGCTGCTCGCTTGCGAGAAAATCTGACTCGCAATGGGTTTAGTCACGCGAGGGTAGAAGAAAAAGCCATCTGGTCTGAGCCAACCACGGTCTCTTTCGCGCGCGTTGATCCGCAAACATCTCCCGATCGCGGCCTCGGGCATGTTTCTGATTCCCAATCCACTCCCGGAACGATCATTGTACCCGCTGTTTCTCTTGATTCTTTTGTGTCCTCGAACCCGCTTCCCGATTTCATCAAATGTGATGTGGAAGGTGCCGAGGTAGACGTCTTTGCTGGTGCGGAAAATGTTCTCGCCACCAAGCGGCCAATTCTCCTCGTGGAGATGCACAGCAGCGAGAATCATCAATCACTGACGGAGAACTTCCAAAAACGCGGTTACGAAATTCGAGCACTTGACGAAAACCACGTGCTTGCCCTGCCCAAATGACTCGTCCACTCATCGCTCTTCTCGGCCGAAAGGACACGCCTACAGATGCCGTCGAGGAGTATTGCAAGTACCTCGGGCACTCGCTGAATGAGCATGATTTCGATTTACAGATTCGCAGGGTCCCTTGGGAAAAGCACGGCTGGCAGGACGCTTTGCATGCCTTGGAACTTCAGGCCGCAGGTTGGAAAGGCACATGGGTCCTGGTTCAATATACGGCGCTCGCATGGTCCGCTCGCGGTTTCCCGTTGAGATTTCGGAAAGTCCTCAAAATACTCCGCCGTGCGGGCGCTCGCGTCGCCATTGTCTTTCATGACGTGCTCCCCTTTTCCAGTTCACGAATCATCGATCAGTGTCGTCAGCAAGTTCAAAAGCGAATTATGCTTCAGGCACTCAATTCCGCCGATCTCGCAATCTTTACGGTTCCACCGGAGAAGCTTTCCTGGGTGGCTTCTATCCCGAACAAAGCAGCGTTCATTCCGGTTGGCCCCAATCTGCCGATTCCGGAAATAATTGACCCAGCCGGACTCAAGGAAATCCTGACCGTTGGTGTGTTCAGCATCACCGGGGGCGATGCAGGTTCACGGGAAACGCAGACGATCCTTGATGTGGTACGTGATGCTGTTCAAAGGGTCGGCAAAATCAGGCTCCTGGTCTTTGGAAGGCACGCCGAGCTTCGTGAACAGGACCTCCGATGTGGCTTGCAGGCTCATCCTGTCGATCTGACCGTTGAAGGTGTCCTTAGCGACCAGGAAGTCGTTAAGAGATTCCGTGCTTGTGACGTGATGCTTTTTGTCCGACAAGCTATTTCTTCCCGGCGCAGCAGCGCGATTGCGGGAATCGCCTGTGGCGTTCCGATGATTGCTTATTCAGGAGAAGAGACGGCCCCTCCCATAACAGATGCCGGAGTTTTGCTCGTTTCGCCTTCATCGACCCAGGAATTAAAAGATGGGCTATTTCGATTGCTCTCCGATGCGGAGCTTCGAAAACAACTTGCCACCTTGAATCGAAGCGTCTATCAGGACCACTTTGCGTGGTCCGCGATCGCTGCTAAATTTGCCGTATTATTGAACTCTCGATAGCCCAATGACAGCTGGGCAACGGACGGCACCTCACCACTTCTTCGCAATCACCGCTACAATTTTGGCCAAAGCTTCCAGATCCTTCGTGTCGATGACTTCTCCCGGCGAATGTGAATAGCGCAGTGGCCAGCCCAGAGCCACATCCACGGACCCATATCGCGTAAAGACCGCGCCGTCATTGCCACCGCCCGTCACTCCATACTGCGCGGGGATTTGATTTTCCTTCGCAAAACTCAAAACGCGCTCCACATAGTTCCGTGGTGTGATGTTCGAATTGTCCACGGCCCGCACAACAAATCCTTCGCCAATCTTTGCATCTCCAAAACGCTTGGCCTCCAGCGGGGAATTTGAACTGACAAACGTATCAATCGCAAACACGAAGTCCGGTACGCGATTATCGTTCGCCGCCTGCGCAGCATAAGCTGCGGCACCCTTCAATCCAACCTCTTCTTCCGTCGACCACACGAATGTAACGTCCCGGCCAGGCAGCGATTCCCCGATGGACTTCACCGCTTCGATCAAGGCCGCGCAACCCACTCGGTCGTCAAAACTTCGCGCATTGGCGCGCGTGCCTAGTAGCGGACGGTAAGCCTTTGGAATCGTCAGGAAATCACCTGTGGCAATGCCCAATTGTTCGGTCTCCGATTTCGACTTCGTCCCCACATAAACATGCACCGGTTCATCCATCGACCGAAAACTCTGCGGCCATTCAAATCCTGCTTTTTCCCAATCCTCTGGAAGCTCTAGAACACCCGCGACCTTACTCCCATCTGCAGTGTGAACCAGAACGGAATGGCCGAGAAAGTATTGCGTGTACCCACCACCCAACACCGTGACCTGCAATCGGCCATCTTCTTCGATCGATTTCACTTCGTAACCAATTTCATCCGTATGGGCGATAAATACAATCCTCGGCGTTTTTCCACCCGCTGTTCCATCGCTGAAATGCAGCACCAGATTTCCTGCCGCATCAGTCACCGCGCGCTTGCGCGCCGAATCCGGCAGCAAGCGCTTCACTTCTTCGCGGACTGCTCCCTCATGCCCGCTCGCCCCGTAGGCCTCCGTCAACCGTTGAATCGTGCTGCCCGGAAACCTCGCAAAATCCCGCGGGGCCACACGGTCTTCCGATCCCTTTTCGCCGCAATACGCCAATAGCAGTGCGGCCAATTGTTGTTGGTCCGCATGACTAGCCGATTCCGCAGGCGTCACCGGAAAGAGCGTCGGAATTCCGATCTGTGCGAATCTTTCTGGAAATGCGGCACTCTCTGCATATCCAGCGATCCGTAGAGTCCTGGACGTCACCCTCTTTAAGGAAATCTTTTTATCCCCGGCCAATTTCTGAATCTCAGCTCCGAATTCAACTCGCGCTGGCTTTGCATTGTCGGGAATTCCCAACAGAACTCCTTCTCCTGGTCGACCACTTTTAATCGGAGACTTTTCGTCCACATTTACACGACCGACATACAACAATTCATCCGGATGTAGCTCGGTAAGAATCCGGTCCAGCCCGCGGCCGCCCGTCCAGCTCTGCGTGAGAAAAGCAATGGTGAGAGTCCCCTTCAGATTTCCAGGATGAATCGCTGCGGGCAGGTGAAGCAGGCTGGGCAGCGCGAATTTGCCCCCATTGCCAATCGCATTCCACTCCGGGTGCTTGGTATCTCGCGCCAGAGCAGTTTCCAGATCGAGTGCAATCGGATCCAGCAGATCAATGCCCGCCTTCTTCACCTCTTCGGCGTTCTTTGCCCCGATATCCACGTACAGCTCATCCGGGTGATTCATCTTCGGTCCGCCAACTCTTCCCGGTTGCAGGTGCACACTAATTCCCGCGAACACCCCATTCACATATTTCCCTCTTCTCGTGAAAATCCGAACTGGTTGTGCAAACTCCAGTGAATCAAACACAGCATTGGGTGCGTTTTGTGGCAACCGCTGCACTCGAAGATAGCCGTCCGGCGTAATCCCGCTCACGACATACCCGGGCTCATCCATGGCCGCCGCGATCAATCTGAACGGCGCGCCGCTGCCGATCGTTACATACACATTGCCGAGGTTGTCTCTCTTTGGAGAAAACGTCTTCCATTCATCGGCGATCGCGTCCGCCAGTTCCTTTTCATAGCCCGGCACTGCGGCGATCGCAGTTATCGATCGTTCCGCAGACTGAGGCTCGCGCTCCTGTGGGAGGGCTTTTGTTGGATTGCCGATCCATATCACGGCAAGTGATGCAGCGAGTGGCCACGTGATTTTCATTGTTTTTCTCTCTTGGGTAATTCCGGTATCTTTTGGGACGTCATCTAACGGCAAAGCGTTTCGATCAGCAGCTCTTTTTTCTTTTCGGCATAGCCATTCATCGATTTCAGCGAAGCAGCATAGCCACCCCCGGCCGCTGCGGCGAGTGCCAGGAAAACGATGGTAGGCAACCATGGATTGCGCGTCCAGTTCCCAACGAAAATGACAACGGAACAGATCCCGGCGAGCACAATCTGAACGCCAAACGCTGTCCACACTGCCAGCCCTGAATTGCGTTGGCCGCGCATCTTCCCGATCTCCATTTTGCGTGGGAAGCTCAGCGCCGCCCAGTTCGCAATCGTCAGCTGTCCTGTGACGGCGAATGCCCCTGCGGTGAGTGTTGAGGCGAGTACTGAAATATGCGGTAATCCGATGCGCCAGGTCAGTAAACTTAACGACAGGATCATCTCAAATACCACGAGAGCCACAAGGAAAAGATTCTTTCCCATCAGTACGTCTTCGAACGGAACAGGCGCAAGGAAGTAAGTCTGTATTCCTTTGCTCTCATACGCAAAGGAGTTATACGCAGGAGACATTAGTATCAGGATCAGATACGCCATGATGCCTGGAAAGAGCATCTCTGGTTTCAAGGAGTGCTCTTTCAGAGGGGAATCGCCACCCGCAAACTGAAAACTGAAGAAAAGCACCATGACGGGCGGAATAATCAGCGTGACAAAAGCGAATCCATTGCGAATCAGATAGCGGAACTCTTTAATGCTGACAGCGATCACCGACGGTCGCACGAAGTTCGGCCACTCTGCGCCAACCGCTTCGCTGCGTACTCTCCGTTTGACTACCGCGGCAGCGCTCCCCTCCGCAATTTCCTCTCCGAGATATTGCGCCCGGTAACGGAACCACAGCAGCGTCGTCGCAATCGCGATCCAGATCAGCAATCCACTCACTCCGATGGCCACTTTTCCGAACTCGGAAAGAGCGGCCCCCGTGACGCCGGTTCCCGCTAGGGTTCCGGGGGTCCAACTCAAATAAGGAAGCAATGCCATGGCCGTTGGCCGCGCGGATTTCCCATATTTCTGCATCAACGGGGAAATGAAATTCATCGACACCATCGACAGTATGATCAATCCGAAAAAGAGTTCACGCGTACGTCGTTTCGCCAGAAGTTTCTCCAGCCAGGAGCCAATCAATCTTTCCAACGTGAGATTAAAGAGAAAGAAAAGAAGGCAGATGACCAGCAGGACCGGTACAACGGCGATCCGCGCCTTCATCGCCCCTGCCAGCATTGCCAGCATCCAGCAGCCCGCGGCGACCGCACCCAGATCAGCCATGCCATAGCCCAGCCCCAATATGTAAAATGCGCGAAGGCTCAGCGGGAAGCGCAAAAGAGTGCCAAATTCAAAGTTGGCTCCAAATCCCGCGAGAAACATCGGCAACACTTGCCACCATACGAAGATCCCCCAGAAGAGCAGGCTAATCCACTCCGGCCGATTCGTTTTCAGGAATCCGTACGCGCCTGCATAGAAAGCGAATGCCAGGCCTAGAACAACCATCGCCGTAAAAATGCTCGCAAAAATAACTCCAACCAGATCCCACCGGTTGTTTTTCCGCTGCATGCTGTTTTTCAAAATCGTCCAACGCAAACCGGCAACCAGCCAGATTTGTTTCCACACACCCGGTAGCTGTTGCGTTAGGTCAGCCAAGTCAATTCCTCTAGGCGCGATTGTTCCGCGCCGCTCTGACCCACGATCGAAAGAAAAATCTGCTCGAGCGTTTTATTTTCGCCCCCCGCGGCAGATACTCCGGCCCGCAGTTCTTCCAGGGATCCCTGCGCCACTAATTTACCCTTATGGATAATGCCAACGTGGCTGCAGAGACGTTCTACGATTTCCAGTACGTGCGAGGTCAAAAAGATAGTGACCCCTCGCTCCGTCATTCGCCCCAAGAGTGCCTTCAACGCCCCGGCAGCCAGCGCGTCCACGCCTTCAAACGGTTCATCCAGGAACAAAATTCTCGGTCCGTGAATCACTGCCGCAGCCAATGCAAGCTTCTTCTGCATTCCATGCGAATAATCCGCGATCATTGTCTTTTCGCGGTCCGCCAGTTGCATGAAGTCCAAAAGTTCCTCCAGGCGCTTTTCCGTCGTCGCACGATCCAGGCCATACATGCGCCCGACGAAGCGGAGATACTCCGCGCCCGTCAGCCTCTCGAACAGGCCCATTCCCTCGGGAACCACCCCGATCTGGCGTTTCACTTCCGCAGGATTGCTTTGAAAATCGATCCCGAGGAGTTGCATCTTTCCGGAGGTTGGCGCCAATAACCCCGTGAGCATCTTGATGGTGGTCGACTTACCCGCACCATTCGGCCCGAGAAACCCGAAGAATTGTCCGGCGGTCACCCGCAGGTCCACTTCATCAACGGCAGTAAGGTTTCCAAAGCGGCGGGTCAATCTCTCCGTGCAAATGGCAATATCGTTCATGACCTGACTCTCTTGGCGATGCTCTGCGCTGAAACTCTACCATGAGTTTCTACGCATCCCGTCTCGCTAAATTTCACTGTGTTAAAGGCAATCCAGGATTCAGGAGCTCTTGGTCGGCACGGGTGTGGCACCTTGATTGGATGTTCCTTTGGAGGGAAATGCGGCCAACACGGCTGGCAGTTCCACGCGAAATACGGCTCCGCCAGTCTGCCCGTTGTAACAGATAATCTTGCCGCCATGCTCCTGAACGATACCGTAGCAAATACTCAACCCAAGTCCTGTCCCTTTGCCAACGGGCTTCGTTGTGTAAAAGGGATCGAATACCCGATGAGGCTCCTTGATGCCCGGGCCGGTATCCGAGAACAGGATGATCACACTTCCACGATCACGCTGCGTTTTGATCGTCAGCACTCCGCCCCCGGTTTCCGCCATCGCGTCCAACCCATTGTTGATGATATTGAAAAAAACCTGCATCAGTTGATTATTGTCGCCGCGCACGCCCGGAAGCACCGATTCGAGCTGCGTTTCGATACGTGAACCGCCATTGTGAAGATCAAGCGCGCGTAACTGCACAGCGTTTGTGATCACGGAATTGATGTCGAGTAGTGTCCGCTCCGAGGGAACTTGCCGTGCAAAACTCAGCAGGTTTTGCACGAGATTCCTCGTGCGCCTGGCCTGTTCGCGAATCTTTCCGGCTGTCGTTCGCGCACTCGCGGGCAGCGCAGGATCGTCAGCGAGCAGATCCGAGTAGCCCAGAATAGCCGTGAGCGGATTATTGATTTCGTGTGCCGCTCCGGCTGCCAACTGCCCCAGGGAAATCAATTTTTCGGATTGCACCAGCTGTGTCTGCAGCCGCTGCAGATTGTCGATGGAGGATTCGGATCGAGCCAGTAATTTGGCGCGATCCTTGTCCGCAAGATGAGTTCGCAGAAAAACCAGCAGAACCAGCGGAATAGCAGCGATGAGTGTTGCGGTCAGGCGGAAGTCCCGGACTCTGCTGCTGTCGTGCTCTACCCACATTGAATAGAGCGCAAATATGGGAAGCGATAGAACGGCAATCATGGCAAATCGCGCAGCCCACACGTTGCCGAGGACCCAGTATTCGCCTTCGGCGCTCAACGCGTGGTCCATCGGCTGATCTAGCTGGTTTCTTGCCTGAAACGCTTTCAGGCCGGCCATGGCAAACAGAAAAAAGACCGTCAAGAGGGGCAAATCGTACCAACTCCCCGTGTAGTAGAGACTTCGAGCAATCGCTACGTTCGTAACGAGGGAAGTCAGCATGTATAAAGCGGCTGCCCCAAAAAGATAGCCGTAGACCATGCGCCAGGCACTCTTTGTCCTTAGCCAGAAGAGCGCGAAGCCCGCAACGATTAACAACTGCTGCGTCGTATTCAAAAGGTTGTAGTTGTAATTATAAAGTGCCGTCGTGGGTATCACATACATCCACGGCAAGACAACGAATACGTAAAGGAAACTCCACCAGGTGAGCAGTAGTCCGAAATCCAGATACCCGAGCCCCATCTTCAACTCTTCCCGCTTCAAATGCGGACGAAGCGCCAGGGCCGCGATCAGTGGAATGCCGCGAAGAAAAAAAACGATGTCTCCCGCAAATGGGTCCGGGACATCCTTGCGCAGATAGATCTCGTAATAGGTCCACTCAAACTGGCCGACCATCCACATCGTGCAGCTGAGCGCCAGGAGCATCCAGAATATGTTGCGCCGCCAATGTGGTGTGCCGGCATTGATCAGCAGCCCCGCGTTGGCCAGCAGAGGCACAAAGCACTGGACCAGGTCCCCGAACGTGTTGAGGCGCATCCCGGGTTTCAAATACCAGGCGACCCCTGCGTACGCGCCAAGGAAAAGGGCCCAGCCCCCCACGAGCCAAGCTAGTCTGCGGGCTTCCGACATGATCCTGCTTTCTTACACACCATATTAGTGGCACAGAGGACGCGCGAACAGCATAGGTTCAGTGACCTTTGCATAAAGATTACCCAGCCCGATTGGAGAAAGGATCTGGCGCAATCAGAATCGGTTCGTTACCAGGTCAAGTGTCGAATTTCACTGGTAACCGAGAGAACGTTAAGTTTTTCTCTAGCTGGTGCCACATCGGAAACCGGCGGGGCGGAAGCGGCCGTTCAGTGTACCCGCAATCACTTCGGTTAATCTCACCGAAACACAATCGAGCCTCGAATGGTATTCCACATCGAATGAAAATTGGCGACTATTTCGTCAATTAAGACTGGAATTCGTGGATTAAGAATGGAAAGTCGGCTACCGAATCCAGGATGACCATACTCGTTTAATCAAAACGAACGCAGACCATAAGAAAGCTGGAGCGCCGATGGGCGCAAACGCGAAAGCAGGCATAAACCCATCGATGTTCTGACCATTTCCTGGACCTGAACACCCGTGCTGAATACAGTAAATGCACGGCAGTATGATCAGTAGCATCCACAAAACTGACGCGCCAAAAGCAAAGTATCGCACTTTTTTCTTCCTGCTTCTGAAGCTGCCGGCTTATTTAGGGCTTATTTGCTTTTCCGGAACTGGCGGAGGAGGAGGGATTCGAACCCCCGTGACCCTTTCGAGCCAAACGGTTTTCAAGACCGCCGGTTTCAACCGCTCACCCACTCCTCCGCCTTTAATTATATCGTGCAAATCACAGCTATCGAAAACTGTTCTACCTAGAGGCCTGGGAATGATTCCAGTCTGCTTCAGGTTTTTGGGGCTCAGTTGGCTTGGGGTCCCGATTGCTCGTTGCGCGGGCCATCAAAATCGATACCCCAGAAATGTGGCGCGGGAGTCAAAAACTCCACGCCGACGCGAAGCCCTTTTGTGCCCACCTCTCCGATGAACACGATGCGGCATTCCTGTTCTTCCTGTGTCTCAGGATTGACAAGCACCAGCATCTCGTCATTGTCTACCTCGTTTTTCAGCACCAGTAAGCCGCCGTGTGCGTTCACCACCAGGGTTTCACACACCTCACGGAACTTCTTGCCGGCGTGGCTGCGGCCGAGGGCCTGCAATTTCATGCGGTGAAACATCCGTTGACTGCGGCGATTTGTGGCGTGAGCGGTTTCTTGCATAGTGGGTCCATCATGGGACGGGGCCCTGCAACCGTCAATTGCCCTTTCGTACAGGTTTTCCCGAATTGCTATCGTCTGGCGCCCCCCAAACTTGTAAGCTTCCTCAGCGTAGTCTTAGAATAGTCTTAGCGGCGATAGCACAATGCCACGTGCGTTGGACTCCTACCGCTGCCGCACTTTTCTTGTTCATTCTAAATGTTTATCAGTACTAAACGAATTACTCTGTCTGAGGGCATTCATGAACCTTACTGAATTTATAGAGAGTCGCCGGGAGCAGCATTTGGCCGAGCTTTGCGAGTTTTTGAAGATCCCTTCCGTCAGCGCGAAAAGCGAGCACAAGCCAGACATTGAACGTGGTGCGTCGTGGGTTGCGGATCACTTGCGTGCTGCCGGGTTCAAAACCGTTGAAATTGTTCCCACCAATCTTCATCCCCTCGTCTACGCGGAATCCCTCGAAGCCCCGGGTAAGCCCACTGTCCTCTTTTACGGGCACTATGATGTGCAGCCCGCCGAGCCTCTCGATTTGTGGACCTCACCGGCGTTCGATCCCCAAGTCCGCGATGGCAACCTTTACGGTCGCGGCACCGCCGACGACAAGGGCCAGGTACACATCCACCTCAAAGCGCTGCAGGCGCTGCACGAATTGAACGGAAAGTTTCCGATCAACATCAAAATCCTAAT
>Ga0209698_10007848_pt1 | contig 11114 bp, 11 predicted proteins | sample LitLauG_LLR_2012_FD_187203 | JGI IMG/M metagenome (GOLD analysis project Ga0209698, IMG submission 187203) | Freshwater sediment microbial communities from Pennsylvania, USA - Little Laurel Run_MetaG_LLR_2012 (SPAdes) (version 2) | ecosystem: Environmental > Aquatic > Freshwater > Creek >... | reverse complement strand
TGAGCATCTTCGTAGACGAGAACACCAAGGTCGTGGTGCAGGGCATCAGCCCCACCAGCCAGGGCCTGTACCACGGGCTCCGCAACCGGGCCTACGGCACCCAGGTGGTCGCCGGCACCAACCCGAACCGGGGCGGTGAGGACATCGAGGGCATCCCGGTGTTCGCCACCGTGGCCGAGGCCGTCGAGGCCACCGGGGCCAACGCCTCGTTCATCTCGGTCCCGCCGAAGTTCGCCGCCGACGCCATCGTGGAGGCCGCCGCCGCCGGCGTGCCCTTCGTGGTGTGCATCACCGAGGGCATCCCGGCCCAGGACGAGGCGCTGGCCTACAACCGGCTCGTCCGGGACTTCCCGGGGACCCGGCTCCTCGGCCCGAACTGCCCGGGCATCATCTCGCCCGGCAAGTGCAACATCGGGATCACCTCGGGCGACATCGCCATGCCCGGCGGCCCGGTCGGCATCGTGAGCCGCTCGGGCACGCTGACCTACCAGGCGCTCCACGAGCTGAGCCAGCAGGGCGTCGGGCAGACCACCTGCGTGGGCATCGGCGGCGACCCGGTCCCCGGCACCAGCTTCATCGACTGCCTGGCCGCGTTCGAGGCCGACCCCGACACCCGGGCCATCATGATGATCGGCGAGATCGGCGGCTCGGCCGAGGAGGAGGCCGCCGAGTTCATCGCCTCGTCGGTGACCAAGCCGGTCGTGTCCTACGTGGCCGGGGTCACCGCCCCCCCGGGACGCAAGATGGGCCACGCCGGCGCGATCATCTCCGGCTCCAAGGGCACCGCCCAGGCCAAGATGGACGCCCTGTCGGCCGCCGGGGTCACCGTGGCCCTCAACCCGACCGAGGCCGGCGAGGCCATGGTCGACGTCGTCCGGAAGCTGGGCTGACGGCGCCGTCGCCCACCCCGGCTCCCGCACCGTCGGGCGTCCCCTCGGCCGACGCCGGGGCGGGGCGCTCGGTGGGCGCGGTGGTGTTCGACCTCGACGGGCTGCTGATCGACTCGGAGCCGTTCTGGCGCCGGGCCGAAATCGAGGTCTTCGGCTCGGTCGGACTCGAGCTGTCCGAGACCGACGTCCGTCAGACGATGGGACTGCGCATCGACGATGCCGTGCGGCACTGGTGGGACCGCCACCCGTGGGACGGCATGTCGCCGGTCGAGGTCGAGCGGGCGGTGACCGCCCGGGTGGCCGAGCTCATCGAGTCCGAGGGGACGCCCATGCCGGGCGCGCTCGACGTGGTCGACCTGTGTCGGGACCGGGGCATCCCCCTGGCGGTCTGCTCCGGCTCCTACGCACTGGTGATCGAGGCCGCGCTCGACCGGCTGGGACTGTCGGCCGCCATGTCGGCCTGGCACTCCGCCGAGTGGGAGCCGCTGGGCAAGCCCCACCCCGGCGCCTACCTGTCGACGGCGGCCAAGCTGGGCGTCGACCCCACGGCGTGCCTCGCCTTCGAGGACTCGTTCCACGGCGCCATCTCGGCGAAGGCCGCCCGCATGCGGGTGGTGGCGGTACCCGAGCCGGCGGCCCTCGACTCGCCCCGGTGGGGCTTCTGCGACCTCGTGCTGGGCTCGCTCGAGGCGTTCGACGGCGACGCCCTCACCGCGCTCGGGCACCCGGCCGGCTGAACCGGCAGCCACCGGCGGCCCCGCCCAACCGGTCGATCCCCGGTGGTCGCACCGGCGAACTGGGGGTCGATCTGACCGAGGTCCCGGTGATCCGGGACTTTGGTTGCAACATCGGTTCAATCGCCGCTGGCGGCTTCGGTTGGCCCGCCGAGCGGCCGATGTATCCATCACGAGGGGCGTTCCCCGGGGCAGGGGGGACCGGGTGGTGTCGGACCCGATTCGGCGGGCAGGCCGATTGGGCGGCACCTCCCGGGCACCTCGTCCCGTCCCCCGGACGGGCGTGTGCGACCGGTCCACCCGCGGCATCGCTCCGGGTGGGAGGTCGCGTCCCCACGCGCCGCCGGCAGCCGGGAACCCGCCACCGGAGGCGCTGGTAGCGTGCGCCCGTGGCCCCCGGACCGACACCCGACGCCGATCCCGCCCCGGTGCGGATCGGCGTGCTGGCCTCGGGGAGCGGCACCATCCTGGAGGCGATCCTGGCCACGGACCTGCCTGTCCGGGTGGTGGCGGCCGACCGTCCGTGCCGGGCCCTCGACGTGGCGTCGGCGGCGGGCGTGCCGTCGCTCCTGGTCGACCGGGCCGACTTCGGGGGGTTCGGCCCCGGCTTCGACCGCGACGCCTACACCGGGGCGGTGACCGCGGTCCTGCGACAGGCCGACGTCGACGTGGTGGTGATGGCCGGCTTCGGCACGGTCCTGGCCCAACCGGTCCACGACGCCTTCCCCGGTCGCGTCCTGAACACCCATCCGGCGCTGCTGCCGGCGTTCCCCGGGTGGCACGCCGTGCGCGACGCCCTGGCCGCCGGAGTCGCCGAGACGGGCACCACCGTGCACGTGGCCCACCTGGAGATGGACACCGGACCGATCCTGGCCCAGGCGGCGGTGGCCATCCGGCCCGACGACACCGAGGCCACCCTGCACGAGCGCATCAAGGCCGTCGAGCGCACGCTCTATCCGGCCACCATCCGCGCCTTCATCGACGGCCTGGCGCCCCGGACCGTCGGTGGGGGACCATCATCCGAGCACCACGCACCCGAGGAGACCACCGAATGAAGGCACTGCTGTCCGTCTACGACAAGACCGGGATCGAGGACCTGGCGCGCGGCCTGTCCGCCCTCGGGTGGGAGCTCATCTCGAGCGGCGGCACGTCGGCGGCGCTGACCGCAGCGGGCATCGACCACGTCGAGGTCGCCGACCTCACCGGCGCCCCCGAGATGCTGGGTGGTCGGGTGAAGACGCTCCATCCGGTGATCCACGGTGGCATCCTGGCCGACCGGTCCAAGCCGGACCACCTCGACGCCCTCGAGCGGTTGGGCATCGGGCTCATCGACCTGGTGGTCTGCAACCTCTACCCGTTCACCTCCGACCCGTCGATCGAGCTGATCGACGTCGGTGGACCGACCATGGTCCGCGCCGCCGCCAAGAACCACGACCACGTGGCGGTGGTCGTCGACCCGGCCGACTACGGGCCGGTCCTGGAGGAGCTCCGCACCGACGGGGCCATCTCGCTGGCCACCCGGCGCCGGCTCGCCCGCCAGGCCTTCGCCCACACCGCGGGCTACGACGCCGCCATCGTGGCCTGGCTGGACGAGCGGGAGCAGACCGGACGGTCCGAGGAGGGCGGGGGCGAGGAGCTGGCCACGGCCGTGCTGCTCCCCGAGTCGATCCACCTGACCCTGGAGCGGGCCGGCACGCTGCGCTACGGCGAGAACCCCCACCAGCACGGGGCCCGCTACCGGGTCGCCGGGCAGCACTCGTGGTGGGACGACGTGGTCCAGTACGGCGGCAAGGAGCTCTCGTACCTGAACGTGTTCGACGCCGACGCCGCCTGGCGGCTGGTGCACGAGCTGCCCTCAGGACCGACCGAGCAGGCGGTGGCGATCATCAAGCACGCCAACCCGTGCGGCGCCGCCCTCGATCCCGACCTGGTCCGGGCCTACGAGCTGGCGCTCGAGTGCGACCCCCAGTCGGCCTTCGGTGGCATCGTGGCCATCGGCGGCAGGGTCACCAGCGCGGTGGCCGAGTCCATCGCGGCCGGTCCCCAGGCCGACGTCATCATCGCCCCGGCCTACGACGACGACGCCCTGGCGCAGCTCGCCTCCAAGCGCAAGGCCACCCGTGTCCTGTCGGCCCCGGTGCCGGACCCCCTGGTCCGTCAGTACCGGTTCCTCGGTTCCAGTGTGCTGGTCCAGGACGCCGACCGCTTCCTGGTGGACCCCTCGGCGTGGGAGGTGGTCACGGCCCGCCGGCCGACCGACGACGAGTGGCGGGACCTGCAGGTCGCCTGGAAGGTCTGCGCCCGCACCACCTCGAACGCCATCGCCGTGGTCACCGGCGCCCAGGCCGTCGGCATCGGCGCCGGCCAGCAGTCGCGGGTGGTGGCGGCGCAGATCGCGGTGGAGAAGGCGGGCGAGCGGGCCAGGGGCGGGGCTGCCGCCTCGGACGCCTTCTTCCCGTTTCCCGACGGGATGCTGGTCCTGGCCGACGCCGGCGTGACCGCGGTGGTCCAGCCCGGCGGCTCCATCAAGGACGACGTGGTGATTGCCGCAGCCGACGAGGCCGGGATCGCTATGGTCATGGCAGGGGGCGAGCGCCATTTCCGGCACTGAGCTGCGCCCCGACGCCGGTTCCGGGTCGACGACGGGCCCCGGCGCGACGGACGAACGATGGGACCAGGAGTGAGGGACACACGATGACGGCGACCCTGCTGGACGGTGAGCTGCTGGCCGCGCGGGTGCGTGCCGAGGTGACCGACCGTGTAGCCCGGCTCCGGGGCGCGGGGGTCACGGTGGGTCTCGGGACCATCCTGGTCGGCGACGACGGCCCGAGCGCCCGGTACGTGGCCATGAAGCACGCCGACTGCGAGGAGGTGGGCATCACGTCGGCCCACGAGCACCTCCCCGCCGACGTGTCCCAGGACGAGCTCGACCGGGTGGTCGCCCGGTTCAACGAGGACCCGGCCATCCACGCCTACCTGGTCCAGCTGCCCCTGCCCGCCGGCCTCGACGAGGAGCGGACGCTGCTGGCGATGGACCCGGACAAGGACGTGGACGGGCTCCACCCGGTCAATCTGGGCCGCCTGGTGATGGGGGCCAACGGACCGCTGCCCTGCACGCCGGCCGGCATCGTCGAGCTGCTGCACGCCAACGACGTGCCGGTCGAGGGCAAGCACGTGGTCGTCATCGGCCGGGGCCTGACCATCGGTCGGCCCCTGGCGCTCCTGCTGGCCATGAAGCGCCCGGGGTGCAACGCCGCGGTCACGGTGGTCCACACCGGTGTGGAGGACCTCGCCGGACTGGTCCGCCAGGGTGACGTGGTGGTGGCCGCCGCCGGCCGGGCGGGCCTGGTGACCGCGGACATGATCAAGCCGGGGGCTGCCGTGGTGGGCGCCGGCACCTCGTGGGAAGGGAAGAAGCTCGTGTCCGACGTCGACGGAGGAGTGGCCGAGGTCGCCGGGTGGATCACCCCGCGGATCGGCGGAGTGGGACCGATGACCCGGGCGATGCTGCTGCGCAACGCCGTGCGTGCCGCCGAGCGTGCCTCATGACCGAGGTCACCCGCAACGAGCTCGGGCAGGAGACCGACCAGCGCCCGTGGGGCAGCTACACGGTCCTGGAGGACGGGCCCACCTTCAAGGTCAAGCGGATCGAGGTGCTCCCGGGCAAGCGGCTCAGCTACCAGCGCCACGCCCGCCGGTCGGAGCACTGGTTCATCGTGCACGGGACCGCCGTGGTCACACTCGACGGTGAGCGCCGCCAGGTGTCGGCGGGGGAGTCGGTGGATATCCCGGTGGGCACCGACCACCGGATCGAGAACGCCGCCGACGACCTGGTCACCTTCGTCGAGGTACAGCACGGCGACTACTTCGGCGAGGACGACATCGTCCGCCTCGAGGACGACTACGGGCGGTCGGGCTCGTGAGCCGCCTCCGCCCGCCGGCCACGACCGCCCGCCGCCTGGCCACCGCAGCCGCCGGTGCCGCGGTGGCCGTCACCTGTCTGTTCGGTCCGCTGGCGCCGCCCTCCGGTGCGGTGTCGTCGCCGTCGACCGCCGCCGTGACCGTGGACACGACCACCGTCACCGTCCCGTCGCTGATCGGTCTCACCCAGGCGGCGGCGGGCCAGGCCCTGGGAAGCGCCGGCCTCACCGTCGGCACCGTGACATCGGTGCCGTCGAACCAGTTCGCAGCCGGTCTGGTGGTGTCCTCGACCCCGGGCACCGGCGCGGCGGTGCCGAGTGGCAGCGCGGTCGACATCGCCGTGTCCACCGGTCCTGCCGCTACCACCACGACCACGACCACGACGACCACCACCACGACGCGGCCCCCCGCCACCACCACCAGCACCCACCCGTCGACCACCACGACCACCACGCCGGCCGCCACGACGTCGTCGACGACCCCCTGGGGCCTGATCGCCCTGGTGGTCGTGCTGGTGCTCGCCATCATCGGCGTGGTCCTGCTCTACATGGCGCGGAACAAGAAGGCCGCCGCCGACGCGTGGCGCCGCCGGGCGATGCCGGCCCTGACCGACGCCCGACTGGCCCGTGAGGCGTTGCTGGCGCCCTCGGCCGTCGCCGACGATCCCGAGCTGCGCGGCGCGGTCGCCGTCCAGGTGGAGAAGGCGTCGACCGCGCTCGACCACGCCGGGTCCACCGCGGCCGATCCGGCCGCAGGCGGCGCCGCGACCACCGCGGCCGGCGCCCTGCGGGGCCTGGCCTTCGCCATCGAGGCCGACCGCCTCCTGCGCAACGGGGCGGCGGCACCGACCGGCACGCAGCTGGCCCAGGCCGACCAGGCCCGGCGCGACCGCGACGCCGAGCTCCAGGGCGCGCTCGCCCGCCTGCAGACGCACGTCACGCCGCCGACCGACGCGCGCTGAGCCGCCCCCGGCACGGTGGTGCCGAGGGTCGGCGCGGACCGTGCCGGTGCCCGGGCCTCGTCGATTCCGTCCCGCCGGCGGTAGTCTGGGTCGACCATGACCCGGATCGCCGACCTGCTCGAGAAGGGCAAGACCTACTCGTTCGAGTTCTTCCCCCCGAAGACCGATGCCGAGCAGGCCACCCTGGTCACGACCCTGCGCGAGCTGGAACCGCTCGGCCCCTCCTTCGTGTCCGTCACCTACCGGGGCGGCGCCGAGTCCCGGAAGCGCACCGTGGACCTGGTCACCGGCATACTGCGGACCACCAACCTGGTCCCCATGGCCCACCTCATCTGCGTGGCCCACACCCGGCTCGAGCTGGCGGAGATCCTGGTGGACCTGCGTAAGGCCGGCATCGAGAACCTGATGGCGCTGGGCGGCGACCCGCCGACCGAGCCCGACGCCTCGGTCGGTGAGCTGGCCCACGCCTCGGACCTGGTCGCGCTGGCCCGAGCGATCGGCGGCTTCTCCATCGGGGTGGCGGCCCAGCCGACCGGCCACCCGCTGTCGCCGGACCGGGCGAGCGATCGCGACCACCTGGCGGCCAAGCTGGCTCTGGCCGACTTCGGGGTGACCCAGTTCTTCTTCGAGGCGTCCGAGTACACCGCGCTGGTGGCCGACCTGGCCGAGCGGGGCGTCACCAAGCCGGTGCTGCCCGGGATCATGCCGGTCACCAGTCTGTCGTCGGTTCCCCGGATGGCCCAGATGGGCGCCGCCGTGCCGTCGTGGATGGTGGCCCGGCTGGAGGCCGCCGACGCCCGGGGCGGCGCCGAGGCGGTGCGCGACGAGGGCGTCGCCTGCGCCACCGAGCTGTGCGAGCAGCTCCTGGCGGCCGACGTGCCCGGCCTGCACTTCTACACGCTCAACCGGTCCAGCGCGACCCGCGAGATCTACTCGGCGCTGGGCCTGGCCGAGGGCTGACGCGCGACCCGTCGACGCCGGGCGGCCGTACACTGCCGGTGTGCCCCCTGTGCCGGACGACCCCGGGAACGGTGACGACCGGGCGGTGGCCGTGCTCGATGACGGCACCCGGCTCCTGCTGCGGCCGGCGGGGCACGAGGACGGGCCGGCGATCCTGGACGGGTTCGAGCGGTGCTCCGCCGACACCCGCTACTTCCGGTTCCTGTCCGGAGGCTACGAGCTGACCGACGAGCGCATCCATGCGCTGGTCGATGCCGACCACCGGGACCACGCCGTGTGGCTCGCGCTGGACGTCGATGCGCCCGGGACCCCGGTGGCCGCCCTGGCCCGGTTCGTGCGGTCCACCACGCAGCCCCGGGTGGCCGAGGTGGCCTTCATCGTGGCCGACGACTACCAGGGCAGGGGGGTGGGACGCCTCATGCTGGACGCCCTCCGGGTGTCGGCCTCGGTCGACGGGGTGACCACCTTCGTGGCCAACGTCCTGGCGGAAAACGGGCCCATGAAGTCGCTCCTGCTCCACCGGGGGGCCCACGTCGTCGACCGGGACGGTCCGGAGCTGCGGATCGAACTCGACCTGGCCGCCCGGATGCTCGACGCCGTCGAACCGGGGCTCGAACGCGCCCTGCGGGCCGGCGCCGAGGCCGCCGTCCGGCCGTCCTGAACGCGGGCACGCCGGGTTCGACCGGCCTCGGCTGCGCGCATTAGCCTGCCGGGCATGGCAGCCAAACCACCCATTCACGTCACCGTCACGGGCGCCGCCGGCCAGATCGGTTACGCCCTCCTGTTCCGCATCGCCTCGGGCGCACTGTTCGGCCCCGACCAGCCCGTGGTGCTCCGCCTCCTGGAGATCGAGCCCGGCATGCAGGCCCTCGAGGGCGTGGTCATGGAGATCGACGACTGCGCCTTCCCGCTGGTCGACGACATCGTCACCACCACCGACCTGAACACCGCCTTCGACGGCACCTCCTGGGCGCTGCTGGTGGGATCCATCCCCCGCAAGGCGGGGATGGAGCGCGGTGACCTGCTGACCGTGAACGGTGGCATCTTCGGCCCGCAGGGCCGGGCCATCGCCAACAACGCCGCCTCCGACGTGCGCGTGCTGGTGGTGGGCAACCCGTGCAACACCAACTGCCTCATCGCACGGTCGAACGCCCCCGAGGTGCCCGCCGACCGCTGGTTCGCCATGACCCGCCTCGACGAGAACCGCGCCAAGACGCAGCTGGCCCAGAAGGCGGGCGTCCCGGTCGCGTCGGTCTCCAACCTGGCCATCTGGGGAAACCACTCGGCCACCCAGTTCCCCGACTTCGCCAACGCCCGCATCGACGGCACGCCGGCCGGCGAGGTCATCGACGACACGGCGTGGCTGCAGGGCGACTTCCTGACCACCGTGCAGAAGCGGGGCGCCGCCATCATCGAGGCCCGGGGCCTGTCCTCGGCCGCATCGGCCGCCAACGCCGCCATCGACTCGGTCGCCGCCATCCACCACGGCACCGCCGGTGACGACTGGACGTCACTGGCCGTCGTGTCCAACGGCGAGTACGGCGTACCCCAGGGTCTGCAGTTCGGGTTTCCGATCCGGGCCAATGGAGCAGGCGGGTGGACCGTGGTCGAGGGTCTGACCCACGACGAGTTCGCCACCGAGCGGATCCGGATCACCACCGAGGAACTGGTGGCCGAGCGCGAGGACGTCGCCGGGCTGCTGCCCTGATCGGCTCCGCGCCGGCACGGCCGGCACGGCCCTGCGCCGCCGCGACGGACGTCGCCAGGGGGACGACGCCCTCGGGGTAGAGGTACCGACCCTTGTGGCGGGCGCGCGCCGGCCCGTACGATGGGTGGGAGTCCGGGGAGTTCCCGGGCGTGACGACGAACGGGCAAACCCATCGCGAGGTGGGGACGCAATGCCGAGGGACTCCCCGAGTCAGCCTGGCTGCCGAACCGGACGCCCTACCGGGCCGTGTGTTCCGCGTCCCTGTGCCGCGCGCACGGAGGAACGATGACCTACCGACCGCACCCACCCCACCGGACGCCACGCGCGCCGGCCGTTCCGGGCCGGGATCGCCCGGGCCGGTGGTCGCTGACGGGCCCGGCCCTGGCAGTGGCGCTGTCGGTGGCGGCGGTCCTGGTCCCGGCCGTCCCCACCCTCATCCCTCCTGCCGCCGCCACCCCGGCTGCCGCGGCGCCCCCGGCGGGCATCGCCCTCGGCGCCTACGTGGCGCCCGCACCGGTGCCCGGCGCCCCCAATGCGGCGATCGCCGCGCTGACGTCGGGCATCGGCCGCGGACTCGCCATCTTCCAGACCTTCCAGGACTGGGAGACGACGGCCGGCGTGCCCCAGCCGTTCCCGACGGCGTTCGCCACCTACGTCTCCTCGGTCGGCGCCACCCCGATGATCACCTGGCAGCCGCAGGCGACGCCTCCGGCCGGGTCGTCCCCCGCGTCGCAGCCGGACTTCTCGTTGGTGCAGCTGGCATCGGGCCGCTACGACCCGTACATCACCGGATGGGCGGACCAGGCCCGTGCCTTCACCAAGGTCGTCTACGTCCGGCTCATGCACGAGATGAACGGCCGGTGGTACCCGTGGGGCGCCACCGTCAACGGCAACACACCCCAGCAGTACGTCGCCGCCTGGCAGCACATCGTCGGGATCTTCGTCACCGAAGGGGCGACCAACGTGCGGTTCGTGTGGTGCGCCAGTACCGGGGCCCGCAACGACCCGGGTCCCTACTTCCCGGGCGACGCCTACGTGTCCTGGATCGCCCTCGACGGCTACAACCGCTGGGGTCCGTGGCGCTCGTTCACCTCGATCTTCGCCGCCCGGTACGCGCAGATCACCGCGATCAGCGGGGCCCCGGTGATGATCGCCGAGACCGCCTCGGTCGAGGACCCGCTCGACCCCGCGGCCAAGTCCGCCTGGATCTCCTCGGCGTTCGCCCAGGAGATCCCGCAGTCCTTCCCCCGGGTGGCCGCCGCGCTCTACTTCGACGCCCCGGTGGGGGCGAAGGACCAGGTGCTGACCTCGTCGGCGGGGGCGATGCAGGCCTTCGGCCAGGTGGCCGCGCTCCCGCGCTACCAGGCACCGGCGCCGGGCTGACCCGGGGCCGGGTCCGGGGCACGTCCCGGGGGCCGCGCCTAGGGTGGCGCCATGCACGACTCGGTCACCGTCCACATGCAGGCCACCCCCGACGAGGTCTGGGCCCTGGTGAGCGACGTGACCCGCATCGGCAGCTACAGCCCCGAGACGTTCGAGGCGGAGTGGCTCGACGGCGCCACCGGACCGGCGGTGGGTGCCAGGTTCCGGGGTCACGTGAAGCGCAACGGCAAGGGACCGACCTACTGGACCACCTGCGTGGTCGCCACCTGCGTGCCCGGTGCCGAGTTCGGGTTCGACGTGCTCACCGGCGGCAAGGCCACCAACACCTGGACCTACCGGATCGAGGCGGCCGACGGTGGATCGGACGTGACCGAGTCCTTCCGTCTGGCCGACACCCTGCCGCTGAAGCTCTACTGGGCGCTCCTCGGCTGGGCCCGGGGGAAGACCAACCGCGACGGCATGCGGACGACCCTGGAGGCGATCAAGGCCGAGGTCGAGCGGACCGCGTCCTGACCGTCGCCCCGTTGGACGTCGTGGTGGTGGGGTCAGGGGTGGCG
>Ga0209698_10007847_pt1 | contig 11116 bp, 6 predicted proteins | sample LitLauG_LLR_2012_FD_187203 | JGI IMG/M metagenome (GOLD analysis project Ga0209698, IMG submission 187203) | Freshwater sediment microbial communities from Pennsylvania, USA - Little Laurel Run_MetaG_LLR_2012 (SPAdes) (version 2) | ecosystem: Environmental > Aquatic > Freshwater > Creek >... | reverse complement strand
TGGCGAGGCTGCGGCAGGTGATCGTTTCGCGCGGCGAGCTGGTCGAGATCGGCGGGGCCTTCCGTATGCCCGACGTGATGCGCGCCGCCGGCGCCCGGCTGGTGGAGGTCGGAACCACCAACGGCACGCATCTTTCCGACTATCGGGACGCGATCGGCGCGCGCACGGCGCTGATCATGAAGGTGCACGCCAGCAACTACGCGATCCAGGGTTTCACCTCGAGCGTCAGCGAACGGGAGCTGGCGCCGCTGGCGCGCGCTTCCGGTGTTTCGCTGGTATGCGATCTGGGCAGCGGCTCGCTGGTCGACCTGTCCGAGTACGGGTTGCCGCGCGAGCCGCTGGTGCGCGACATGATCGAGGCGGGCTGCGACGTCGTCACCTTCTCGGGCGACAAGCTGCTCGGCGGCCCGCAGGCCGGGCTGATCGTCGGAAGCCGCAAGGCAATCGCGCGCATCCGCGCCCATCCGCTCAAGCGAGCGCTGCGGATGTCGAAGCTGCCGCTGGTTGCGCTGGAAGCCACGTTGCGCCTTTACCTGGCTCCGGAGAAGCTGCCGCAGCGGCTGCCGACCCTGCGGCTGCTGTGCCGCTCGCGCGAATCCATTCGCGCCAGCGCGGATCGACTGGCCGAGCCGGTGCGGCAGGCGCTGGCGCCGCGCTATGCGGTCGATGTGGTCGAGATGGAGAGCCAGGTCGGGTCCGGTTCGCTGCCGGTGGACCGGCTGCCCTCGGCGGGCCTTCGGATCGTTCCGGGCGGGGTTCGGCGCAAGGGCATCGGGACCGCGCTGGGCGAGCTGGCAGCCGCCTTGCGCGGCCTGCCGGAGCCGGTGATCGGGCGCATCAGCGAGGATGCGCTGCTGCTGGATCTGCGATGCCTGGAGGACCCGGCGGCGTTGCTGACCCAGTTGCCGGCGCTGGTCCGGGCGCTTCGATCATGATTTTCGGAACCGCCGGCCATATCGATCACGGCAAGACGACGCTGGTACGCGCCTTGACCGGGGTCGACACGGATCGGCTGCCGGAGGAAAAGCGGCGCGGCATCTCGATCGAGCTGGGCTACGCGTTCCTGCCGACGCCGGACGGATCGTCGATCGGCTTGATCGACGTTCCCGGCCACGAGCGGCTGGTGCACACGATGCTGGCCGGCGCCACCGGGATCGATGCCGTGCTGTTGCTGGTGGCGGCCGACGACGGAGTGATGCCGCAGACGCGCGAACACCTGGCCATCGCGTCCCTGCTCGGGATACGGTCCGGCGCGGTGGTGATGACCAAGTGCGACCGGGCAACGCCATCGAGGCTGGAAGAGGTCGGCCGGCAAGTTGCCGAGCTGGTGGACGCAACGTGCCTGGCGCAGGCGCCGGTCTTCCTGACCGCGGCCCCGAGCGGCGACGGGATCGATTCGCTGCGGCAATGGATGATCGATCGGGCCGCGCGCACGGCCACCCCGAACGGAATCGACGAGGCGTTCCGGCTGGCGGTCGATCGGGTGTTCACGCTCGACGGCATCGGCACGGTCGTCACGGGCAGCGTTTTTTCAGGCACAGTCGCGGCCGGCGATCTGGTCCAGATCGCGCCCACCGGGCGGCAGGCGAGGGTACGCGGCATCCATGCGCAGAATCGGCCCGCCCGGACGGCAAGCGCCGGTCAGCGCTGTGCGTTGAATCTGGCCGCCACGGACCGCGATCAGGTCCAGCGCGGCCAGTGGATCTGCGATCCGCGCGCGGCGCTGGCCACCGATCGTCTGGATGCGCAGCTCACGGTGTGGCACGGGCAGTCGCGCGCGCTGCGTTCCGGCGCCAGCGTGCACCTGCACGTGGGAGCGATCGACGTGCCGGCGCGGGTCGTGTTGCTGCGATCCGATGCCCTGGCGCCCGGCGCCAGCGATTACGTCCGGCTGGTATTGCGGCATCAGGTCGGCGCCTGGCGTGGCGACCGGTTCGTGCTGCGCGATGCAGCTGCCGCGCACACGATCGCCGGCGGCCGGGTGCTCGATCCGGGCGCCCCGGCCCGCTACAGCAAGACGCCCGAGCGCCTGGCTCACCTCGCGGGGCTTGAATCGGACGACGCCAGGCAGCGTCTCGAGGCGGTGCTTCAGGCCGCCCCGTTCGGGGCCTCGTTGCGGGGCCTGCAACGCTACTGGGCGCTGACCGTGATCGACCCGATCGTGCCCGGCACGGTAGTCCGGATCGACGAAGCCGATGCGGGCTGGGCCATCGCCCCTGCTCGCTGGGACGCCGTCCGTCAGGCGATACGGGATGCCCTGGCGCGGCTGCACGGGCAGGAGCCCGACTCGATCGGAGTGGAGCCCGGGCGGCTGAAGCGGATCGCGCTGCCTCGCGCGGACGCTGCGGTGGTCGATCGGGCCATCGAAAGCCTCGTGGCGGCGGGGCACGTGGTGCGCCAGGGGGGCTTTCTGCAGCTTCCCGAGCACGCGGTGCGCCTGTCGGAGCAGGAAGCGCGGCTGGCGCAGCGCATCCTTCCGCTGCTGGAGGCGGGAACCTCGGATCCGCCCTGGGTGCGCGATATCGCGCGCGATCTGAAGCAGTCCGAGGCGGTCGTTCGGACCACGCTGGCCCATCAGGCACAGCTCGGCGAAGTCTTCCAGGTCGTCAAGGATCTGTATCTGCACCGGCGCGCCGTCGAAGCGCTGGCAGCAGCCGCGCGCGAGCTCGCGCAGCACGACGGATCCGTGCGTGCGGCGCCGTTTCGGGACGCAACCGGGCTGGGACGCAAGCGGGCCATCCAGATTCTGGAGTTCTTCGATCGGGTCGGAATGCTGCGCCGCGTTCGGGACGCGCACCTGGTACGTCCCGGAACGCGTCTTTTTCTAGGACAAACGGAGTCGAGCGCCTGACCAAGTGACTCGATCGAATCTCACATTGGCTGGGGGAGCACGAGGGGGTGAAGGGGCGCTCCACGGCGCGCCTTGAAAGGCGCGCCGGCTCCGGCGGCGCGAAGCGGTGCTTCGCGAAACCCCGCCTCCGCCCCTCGTTCTCTTCCTCCTGGTTTTTGGTACCCGGCTCGGATGGTCTCGAAGCTGGTAAGCCGAACAGCTGCGGTCTCCGCTAGGAGGGTCAGCGTCCCCGGTGGGGCGGCCGGGCTTCAAACCCGGTTGGTGGCGCCAAGCGTCGCCGGGTGGGTTCGACTCCCACGCCCCTCCGCCCGTTTGATCGCCTGTCGAATTTTCGACATCGCGACTTAAACGCGTGCACGGATCTGTACACGGAAATTGCCACGCATTACGCTCGCTCCGCGATGTCAAGACGAATCTACCTGGCCGAACTGGGTGGTGCGGACGGAGCCAAGGTCCAAACCGCTCAGTTCTGGACGATCGCCGAAGCGCGCGAATGGGCGCAGGGGCACGGCAGCAGCGCCGACTGGTGCGAGATCCGCTATGCCGGCAAGGTCGTCGCGCGCCATCGACGCGATACCGCCGGCGATGGCTCGCAGTGGATTCGCGTGCTGCCCGAGCGCAAACCCGCGGCGACCAACCCGGAGCGCAAGTACTTCGTGTTCGTGCCGCGCAACGAAAAGGGCGCTTTGCGCCTGGTCGGTTCGATGCTGGTGCGGGGAGAGACCGCGGTGCAGGTGCGCCGCCGTCTGATCGAGCGCGAAGGCTATCCGGACAACATCACGGTGCGCCGCCTCGACCGCAAGCGCAAAGGCCAGATCATCGAAAGTGCAGGCCCGCACGACTGAGCGCGGCCTTCTCGTTGCACGGCCTGTTTCCTGCCAAGGCGCCGATTCAGGCCCGCGCGCAATGACGATTCGGCAACCGGGGTGGCGCGCGGCGCCAGACACTGCCCGTACCGGATGGCTCGCGAAGCGGGAAGACGGATGTCGGTGCGGCCCGATCCACTGCCGGATTTGTGCAGAACCGATGCGGCCGCGCTGCCCCGCTCGGAACAGCTAGGCCGGTTGCTGCTCGACCTGTGGCGCCCGCGTGCCCGCCTCGCGGATCGGAAGATTCACGACGGCGGCCCCCAGCGCCAGCACGATATCCGCATACCACATCCAGGAGTAGTCGCCGAAGCGGGTCAGCGCGATTCCGCCGAGCCACGCGCCGAAGAAACCGCCGATCTGGTGCGACAGCATGGTCAGCCCGAACAGGGTCGCCAGGTAACGCGTACCGAACAGCTTGGCCACCAGGCCCGCCGTGGGCGGCACGGTGGACAGCCATGAAAATCCCAAGGCGGCCGCGAACAGGTAAAACGTCGGCGCCGTCTTGGGCGCGAGCAGGTACAGGCCGATCGTGACGGCGCGCAGAAAATAGACCCAGAACAGCAGCCACTTCAGGCGGAACCTGTTGCCGAGCAAACCGACCGCCAGGCTGCCTGTGATGTTGGCGAGCCCGATGATGCCCAGCGAAACCGCCGCCACCCCGGAAGTCAGGCCGCACAGATTCACCTCGGTCGGAAGATGCGTCACCAGAAACGCGATGTGAAAGCCGCATGTGAAGAAGCCTGCATGCAGGCACCAGTAGCTCGAATCGCGCGATGCCAGGGCCAGCTGGCTCCTCAAACCCGGTGAGTCCCGCTCCTTCGCGCTGTGCGCTTCGGAGGGTCGCGAATTCATTCCCCAGGCGAGCGGCAGCGTGGAAAGGGTAATCGCGGCCATCGCCAGCATTGCGTTGACCCAGCCGAACAGCGAAATCAGCGCCTGGTTCAGCGGTGCGAATACGAACTGGCCGAAGCTGCCCCCGGCATTGATGAAACCGGCGGCGAACGCGCGGCGCTCCGGGGGCAGATGCTGGGCGGTGGCCCCGATCAGGATCGAAAAGCTGCCCGCGCCTGCCCCGGCCGCCATCAACAATCCGAGCGTGACGATCAAGCCGGCTTCCGAGCTCACGAACGGTGCTGCCGCGGTGCCCGCGGCCAGAAGCAGGCCGCCCGTCACGATCACATGGGCCGGCCCGTAACGATCGGCCAGAGCGCCGAACAGGGGCTGCGAGGCACCCCAGACGAATTGCCCGATCGCCAGCGCCAGGCTGATGTTGACGATGCCCAGGCCGGTTGCCGTGTTCAGCGGCGAAACATACAGGCCGATCGACTGTCGCACGCCGAACGTGACCATCAGGATCGCCGCCGCCGACAGCATCAGTGGCCACGCCGAACGCGCGCGCTCCGGCGCGGTCCCGTGCCGGGCCTGCGAGCGCGCAGATGGCTCGGGAGTGGACGCGTGCGACATGACGGCAAAGCAGCTTAACGTGCAGATACACACGCTTGCAACGGGGACCCGTTCAACTACCGCCCCGCAGGCGGGTCGACCGGGTGCGAAAGCGCTTAGCATGAACGCATGAGCAATCGCCTGGCCCTGGAAGCGTCTCCCTATCTGCGCCAGCACGCGGACAATCCGGTCGACTGGTATCCGTGGGGCGAGGAAGCCTTTGCACGCGCGCGCGAGGCGAACCTGCCGATCCACCTGTCGGTCGGCTATGCCGCTTGCCACTGGTGCCATGTGATGGCGCACGAATCGTTCGAGGACCCGCAGATCGCCCAACTGCTGAACGAACGCTTCGTCAACATCAAGGTCGACCGCCAGGAGCGGCCGGACGTCGACGACGTCTACCAGAAGGTGGTGCAACTGATGGGGCAGTCGGGCGGATGGCCGCTGACGGTTTTCCTGACGCCGCAGCGGGAGCCGTTCTTCGGCGGAACGTACTTTCCGCCGCGCGACCGGTACGGCCGCCCGGGATTTGGCCAACTGGTCATCGCGCTGAGCGAAGCGTGGAAGCAGCAGGACCGCAACCTGCTTTCGAACGTCGAGCAGTTCAAGCTCGGTTTCTCCGAGCTGGATCAGCAGGTGCTGCGCCAGCCGGCGCCGCCGCAGGGCGACCTTCCCCGGATGGCGGCCGGTGCCCTGGCCGGCCACACGGATCCGGTGCACGGGGGCCTGAAAGGGGCGCCGAAGTTTCCCAATCCGAACTGCCTGGACCTGATGCTGCGCGTGGCCGCGCGCACGCGCGAACCGGCCCTGTTCGACGCGCTGCGGGTGACGCTGGACGGGATGGGCGCGGGCGGCATCTACGATCACCTGGGTGGGGGCTTTGCCCGCTACAGCGTCGATGAGCGCTGGGCGGTGCCGCATTTCGAGAAGATGCTGTACGACAACGGGCAGCTGGTGCGGCTGTACGCCGATGCCTATCGGCTCACCGGACGGTCGTGGTGGCGCCGGATCTTCGAGGAGACGATCGGATACGTGCTGCGCGACCTGGCGCATCCGCAAGGCGGATTCTTCGCCAGCGAGGACGCCGACAGCGAGGGGGAAGAGGGCCGTTTCTATCTCTGGACCCCGGCCCAGGTTCACGCCGTGCTGTCGCCAGTCGACGCCGACTTCGCTTGCCGCGGCCTGGGAATCATCGAGCAGGGCAACTTCGAAGGCGCACGCTCGGTACCGCACCGCGCGGTCGAACTGGACGCGGCGGGCCAGGCGCGCCTGGACGCGCTGCGCGCGGTCCTGTTCTCGGAGCGGGCCCGCCGGGTCCGCCCTGGCCGCGACGAGAACATCATCACCAGCTGGAACGGCTTGATGATCGAGGGCCTGTGCGCTGCATACCAGGCGACCGGAACGGAAAGTTACCTGCAGGCTGCGCGGGCGGCCGCCGACTTCATCGCCGCGCAGCTCACCATGCCCGACCGCGGCGTGTACCGCGCCTGGCGCGACGGATCGGCGCGAGTACCCGGATTCCTGGACGACTACGCGGTGCTGGCCAATGCGCTGCTCGACCTGTACGAGTCGTGCTTCGAGGCGCGATACCTGGCGCGTGCGATCGAGCTGGCGGACCGGATGCTGGCGGATTTCTGGGACGACGGGTTCTACTTCACGCCGGCCGGCGGTGACGTGCTGGTGCATCGGCCGCGCGCTCCGTTCGACCACGCGTGGCCGTCCGGCAATTCGAGCGCGCTGTTCGCGCTGTCAAGGCTGCACGAGCTGATCGGGTCGGTGCCTTATCGCGAGCGCGCCGAGCACGTGATCCGCGCATTGGAAGGGGCCGCCGCGCGCAACGCGTTCGGTTTCTCGCACCTGCTGGCGGCGATCGATTTTGCGCAGCAGGGACCCTCAAGCGTGGTGTTCGCCGGCTCGCTGCCTGCCGTGCTGCCCCTGGTCGAGCCGGTGCACCGCGCCTATCTTCCGGCCCGGGTCCTGGCGCTGGCCGAGCACGTGCCGATCGGGGCAGGGCGCACGCCGGTCGGCGGCCAGCCGGCCGCTTACGTGTGTCGCAACCAGACCTGCCAGGCGCCGGTCACGGCGCCGGCCGCTCTGCTGCCGCTTATCTTTGCAGGGGAATGACACTCCTGTTGAGAAGTTCCTCCCCAGTCCGCCACCCTCACCCCCGGCCCCTCTCCCACTGGCGTGGGAGAGGGGAGAACTTCCTCCCGAGAGGGGAAAGGAGTTCCTCCAGAGTTGTGGGGGCCGTTCCTCCCGAGAGTTGGAGGGCCGTTCCTCCGGAGAGTTGGAGGGCCGTTCCTCCGGAGAGTTGGAGGGCCGTTCCTCCCCTCTCCCGCTTGCGGGAGAGGGGCCGGGGGTGAGGGTCGTCAGCGGGACGGAGAGTCCAGGCTGCCGTACGCCTTCGGATACGTCACGATCCCCCACGGCTGATTGAATCCACCCAGCGTTGACACTGGCTGCAGGGTGGCCACGTCGATCACGGTCAGCTCATCGGATCGGCCGCAGGCGACCAGGACCTTGCGGCCGTCCGGCGTGAAGCTGAAGTGCCAGCAGCGTTTGCCCACCGGGATCGAGGCCGCCGGCGCGAACGTCTTCGCATCCAGCACCTGCATCTGGCCGGAGCGGGCGGCTGCGATCCACACGCGGGCGCCGCCCGGCTCGTACGCGACCCCGTACGGGCCCTTGCCGGTAGCAATCGCTTTGACCACGTTGTACTGCGCGTCGAGCACCAGGAAATTGTCGGAGCTCTCGAGCGTGATCAAGTAGCTCGAGCCGTCCGGCGAAGCCTTCACGCCGCGCGGCCGCTTGCCGTACGGGGAGATATCGATCTTCTTGATCGCGCGCCCGGCCTGACGGTCGTACACGACCACCGTGTCGTCGCCTTCGTTGGCCACCACCAGATCGCGCCCGTCCGGCGAAAAATCCATCCCTTCGGTCTCGGGCGAGGCGGGCAGGCGCGCCGACACCGCGAATTTCGACATGTCGATCACCGCGATCTCAGCCGGCTCCGGGTGCTCGTCGACTTGAGCGCCTTTGCCGCTCTTCTCCGGTTGGTCGCCCTTGCCCGGGGGCTTGCCGGTCGAGCTGGGCTCGTACGTGACATAGGCGAAGCGGCCGTCGGGGCTGATCCGGACGAATTCCGCGTTCTTGCCGACCGCGATCCGGTGCACCGTCGCTCCGGACGCCGTGTCCACCACGCTCACGTCGCCATCGGCCTGGTTCGCGGTGATCAGCAGGCCGCCGTCGGGCGTGATCGCCACGCCGCGCGGGTCCTTGCCGACCGCGATGGTCCGGACGGCCTTGAGCGTCGCCAGATCGACCACGGTGACGCCGTCTCCCTGGTTGGTGACGTACGCGACGCCTTCAGACGCCTCGCCTCGGGCCGGCCCCGCGGCGACGGCACAAAGAGGCAAGACAAACAATCCCAGCCAGCGCGATGATTTCATCCAGCTCCCCCTGCCCTGCGCGAAATCGCGAGGCTGGATGATAGACGCGCCGCACGGCGCCGCCTTTAGCTCCGATCGGCGGAGCCTGCGAGGGGCCAGAGGATCGAGCGATCGACCTCGAGGATGTCGGTGCGGCCGCAAAACGCCATCGTCACGTCCAGCTCGTTGCGCACGATTTCCAGGCAGCGCGTGACGCCGGCCTCGCCCAGCGCGCCAAGGCCGTACAGGAACGCGCGGCCGATCAGCGTGCCACGCGCGCCCAGCGCGATGGCCTTCAACACGTCCTGGCCCGAGCGGATGCCGCCGTCCATCCAGACCTCGATGCGCGATCCGACCGCCTCGGCGATCGCGGGCAGCGCCTCGATCGAGCTGGGCGCGCCGTCCAGCTGCCGGCCGCCGTGGTTGGAAACGATCAGCGCGTCGGCCCCGCTGTCGGCGGCGAGGCGGGCATCCTCCGGGTCCATGATGCCTTTCAGGATCAGCTTGCCGCCCCATCGATTCTTGATCCAGGCGACATCGTCCCAGCTCAGGCGCGGATCGAACTGCTGGCCGATCCAGGCCGAAAGCGAGCCCATGTCCTCGACCCCCTTGACATGGCCGACGATGTTGCCGAACTGGCGCCGCCGGGTACCGAGCATCGCCAGGCACCAGCGTGGCTTGGTGGCGAGGTTGATCAGGTTGGCCAGCGTCGGCTTGGGCGGCGCGGACATGCCGTTCTTGATATCCTTGTGCCGCTGCCCGAGGATCTGCAGGTCCAGCGTCAGCATCAACGCGGAGCAACGCGCCGCGCCGGCACGGTCGATCAGGCGCGCGATGAAATCCCGGTCGCGCATCACGTACAGCTGGAACCAGAACGGCGCCTTGACGTTCGCCGCGACGTCCTCGATCGAGCAGATGCTCATCGTCGACAGCGTGAAGGGCACTCCGAACCGCTCGGCCGCGCGCGCCGCCAGGATCTCCCCGTCCGCATGCTGCATGCCGGTCAACCCGGTCGGGGCGAGCCCGACCGGCATCGCCACCTCCTGCCCGATCATGCGCGAGCGCACGCTGCGCGACTGGACATTGCGGCCCACCCGCTGGCGCAACAGGATCTTCGAAAACTGCGATTCGTTGGCGCGGTAGGTGGTTTCAGTCCAGGATCCGGAATCGGCGTAGTCGTAGAACATGCGCGGAACGCGCTGTTGCGCCAGCTGGCGCAGGTCCTCGACGCACGTGATCACGCTCATAAGGGCGCAATGCTACTCGAGGCCCGGCGCGCCGGAACGGATCGCGCTCGGATGCCAGGCCTCGCGCACCGCGATGGCGGCGATCCTTTTCGCGGCCGAATTGACCATCGTCTAGTCGAATCCTTCGCCACGCGCCGCGCCTCGATGTATCGTTGCGTGCAAATCCCAGGGACGTTTCGATCGATCGGGCCCAGTCCGAAGCGCCGATGAATAGCCCCAGCCGCCTGCTCTCCGCACTGCGCCATCGCTGGATCGTGCGCGGCGTGGCGATCCTGGCCGGGCTGGTCGTCCTGTTCGGTTTGTTCGGGTACCTGGCGCTGCCGGCAATCATAAAGTCGCAGGCCGAAAAGGGGGTCGGCGCGGCGCTGCACCGAACCTTCACGATCGAACGGGTCGACGTGCGCCCGTATGCGCTGGATGTGACGATCCACGGGGCGAGCCTGCGCGAGGCGGACGGACAGGGTGTATTCGCGTCGGTGCAGAGCCTCGAGGTGCGGATCTCGGCCGCTTCGCTCGTCTATCTGGCGCCGGTGGTCAAGGAGGTGCACATCGTCGGTCCGGTGGTGCATCTGGTGCGCACCGCCGCAAACCGCTACAACATCGACGACATCGTCGCCGCATTGTCGGCGCAAAAGGCGGCCGCCCCCAAGGAAGCCGTGCCGCAGGCGGGAAAGAGCGCCCGGTTTTCCGTGTACAACATCCGCGTTGACGGCGGCCGGTTCGATTTTGACGATCAGCCGGTGCACGCGCACCACACGGTGGCCGATTTCCAGCTCGGCATCCCGTTCATTTCGTCGCTGCCGTCCAAGGAGGAAGTGTTCGTCGAGCCGCTGCTGAGCGCGGTCATCAATGGCGCTCCGCTGCTGATCAAGGGCAAGGCGCTCCCGTTCGCCGGAACGCGTGAAGCCTTGATCGACGTCGACCTGGACCGGGTCGACCTGCCGGGGTATCTGAAGTACCTGCCGTTCGAGCAACGCTTCCGCGTGCCCAGCGCGCAGCTCGATGTGCACCTGCACGTGAGTTTCCAGCAACCCCAGGACAAGCCGGCTGCGGTGGTCCTGAGCGGCAAGGCGACCCTGCGTTCGTTGCAGCTCACCACCGGCGCGGGCGAACCGGTCCTGAGTCTGCCGCAGCTCGACATCGAGCTGGGCAAGGCCGACGTGTTCGGCGGCCGCTTCGAAATCGCCCGGGTGGCCGCGACCGGTCTGAATTTGAACGTCAGCAAGGGCGCTCGCGGTGAACTCAATCTGGCGCTGATGGCTCCGGCCGAACGGTCCA
>Ga0209698_10007846_pt1 | contig 11117 bp, 11 predicted proteins | sample LitLauG_LLR_2012_FD_187203 | JGI IMG/M metagenome (GOLD analysis project Ga0209698, IMG submission 187203) | Freshwater sediment microbial communities from Pennsylvania, USA - Little Laurel Run_MetaG_LLR_2012 (SPAdes) (version 2) | ecosystem: Environmental > Aquatic > Freshwater > Creek >... | reverse complement strand
GGCCTGATGCAGCAGGCGCAGAAGATGCAGGAGAACATGAAGCGCCTGCAGGAGGAGCTCGAGACCATCGAGGTCGAGGGCCAGTCGGGCGCCGGCCTGGTCCGGGTCACGATGACCTGCAAGTACCGCACACGCCGCGTGCAGATCGACCCGAGCCTGCTCGGGGAGGACCGCGACATGCTCGAGGATCTGCTCGTGGCCGCAAGCAACGACGCCGTGCGGCGCGCCGAGGCGGCGGCGCAGGAGAAGATGGCGTCGATCACCGCCGGGCTGCCCCTGCCGCCCGGGTTCAAGCTGCCGATGTTCTGATCGCGGGGCGCGGCGCGGGTCGCGACGTCCATGAAGCTCGGTCGCACGATCGATTCCCTGATCGAATCGCTCAACCGCCTGCCCGGCATCGGGCCGCGTTCGGCGCAGCGCATCGCCTTTCACCTGCTCCAGCACGAGCGCGAGCTCGCGGTCGGGCTCGGGCGGGCGCTGCTCGAGGCCGCCGAAAAGGTGCAGCGCTGCGCCCGCTGCAACACCCTCACCGAGCTCGAGATCTGCGAGACCTGTGCCGATCCCCGCCGCGACTCCGGGCTGCTGTGCGTGGTCGAGTCCCCGGCCGACCAGCTGGCGATCGAGCAGTCGCTTTCGTTCTCCGGGATGTACTTCGTGCTCTTTGGCCGGCTCTCGCCGCTCGATGGCGTGGGGCCGCGCGAGATCGAGCTCGCCCGGCTGGCGGACCGGGCCTGCGACGGATCGGTGCGCGAGCTCGTCATCGCCACTTCGTTCACGCCCGAAGGCGAGGCGACGGCGCACTTCATCGGCGAACTCGTGCAGGCGCGCGATCCGGGGCTGCGCATCACGCGCCTTGCGCGCGGCGTGCCCGCGGGCGCGGAACTCGAATACACCGACGTGCATACGATCGCCCAGGCGATGCTCGAGCGGCGCGCGCAGTAGGACGCGGGCGGAGGGAGGGGCGTGAGCGAAGAAGCGCAGGCATCCCGGGTGGTCGTCGCCACGACGCCGTTCTGGGGCCGCATCGGCAAGCTCGCGCTGCTGCCGCTCGGGCGCGATGCGCTCGGCCTCAACCTTCTGGCCGCCGCGCCGCTCGCCCTCCTTGCCGCCTGGGGCATCCCGGCCCTGCGCCTTCTTCCCGTGGGCCAGGTCGCGCTGACCCTGGCGGCCTGGTTCGCGCTTGCCCTGCCGCTCTCCCGCCACGGCGCGCTCATCATCGAACGGTCCTCGGCCGGATTCCTCCACCCCTCCACCTGGCCGCGCCACCTGGGCGGCGGCTCCTGGAGCCGCGCCGCGCGCCTGAGCGCGGCCGCGATCGCCATCCCCCTCTCGCTTGTCTATTTCGCGGGCACGTTCCTGCCCTCCGCGCTCACGTTCACCGTGCTCCTGGCCCTGGCGGTCGTGGTTCCGGGCTCGATGATCGTGATGACGCAGACCGACAGCCTGGGCGCCGCGCTCAACCCGCGCCGGGCCCTGGAGCTGCAGCTCCAGCATCGCATCGGCCTCGAATACTTCGGACTTGCACCTTTCGCGGCGGTTGCCCTCGTCGTCGGTCGCCAGGGCATCCGGGCCGCGCTGCCCGATTTCTCGGTGCTGCCTCCGGGCATGGAGCCGACCTCGGCCGGCGTGGTGGCAGCGACCGCCTTTGCCGGGGCGGTGGCGGTCCACTACGCCTTCCAGGCCCTGTGCGCGACCGTCGGCTACGCGATGTTCCAGTACAGCCACGGCCTGGGCGTGGCGGTCCTGGGACCGGGAGAGGCCGCCGAGGCGCGCAGCGATTCGGCGGCCCGCTATGAACGGCGCGCGCGCGAGGCGCTCATCGCGAGGCACATCGAGGAAGGCGAGATTCCCGAGGCCATCGAGGTCGTCAACGAGGAGCTTCGCAAGCGCCCCCGGGACATCTCGCAGCACAAGCGCCTGCACGAGCTCCTGCTCCTCGAGGGGTCCCATCCGCGCATCGAATCGCACACGATCCGCTTCCTCACGGTGCTGCTGCAGGCGGGCAGCACCCGGGAGGCGCTCGCACTGCTGCGCACCGTGAAGGAGCGCATTCCCACCTTCGAGGTACCCGAGCCCGAGCAGCGGATCGAGCTGGCGCGCGCCGCGCTCGAGAACGCCGAGTTCGAACTCGCGACCGGCCTCATCCGCGGGTTCGACAAGCGCTTCCAGAACCATCCCCTCGTCCCCCAGGCCTATGTGCTGGCGGCGCGCCTCCTCCTGCACGCGGGGCGCGACGATGAGGCGCGCCAGATGCTCGAACACGTCATCAAGGCGACCACGGCGGGCCCGACCTTCGTGGAGGCCAAGGGGTACCTCAAGCGGTTCGAGCGCGGTGCGGGCAGGTCTTCGTGAGGCGCCTGGCGCCACGGGACCTCGGCAACCCCCACCTGCAGATCCACATCTGCGTCCTGCTCTGGGGATTTACGGCGATCCTGGGCCGGCTGATCACCCTGGCCGCCGTCCCGCTCGTCTTCTGGCGCATGCTGCTCGTGAGCCTGGCGCTCCTGTGCCTGCCGCCCGTGTGGCGTCGCCTCGCCGCGGTGGGTCGCCGGGACTTCGCCGCCTGCGCGGGTGCGGGCGTGCTCGTGACCCTGCACTGGGCCTGCTTCTATGGCGCGGTGAAGCTCTCCAATGCCTCGGTCGGCGTCACCAGCATGGCGCTGGCGCCGATGTTCCTCGCCTTTGCCGAGCCCTTTCTCCTGCGCCAGCCATTCGTGCGGCGCGAGATGTTCCTGGCGCTCGCCTGCATCCCTGGCGTGGTCCTCGTCGTGGGCGGGATCCCCCCGGGCATGCTCGCGGGATTTGCCCTGGGCGCGCTCTCCTCGGTCTTCGTCGCGCTTTTCAGCATCGCCAACAAGCGCCTCACCATGCGCGTCTCCGCGCTCGCCATCACGGCGATCGAGATGGGAACGGGCGCCGTCCTGCTCGGCGCTCTCGCCCCGGCCTGGCTGGGGCGCGGCGAGGTGCTGTCCCTTCCCGGCGGCGCGGACCTTGCCTGGCTCCTCGTGCTCGCCATCGCCTGCACGCTCGTCCCGTTCGCGCTCTCGATGATCGCACTGCGCAGGATCAGCGCCTTCAGCGCCCAGCTCGCGGTGAACCTCGAACCCGTCTACGCCATCGCGATCGCATCGGTGCTGCTCGGCGAGGGCCGGCAGCTGCGATGGCCCTTCTACCTGGGCGTGACGCTCATCCTGGCCGCGGTCCTCGTCAACGCGCAGCGGCGTCCTCCTCTTCCGGCGAGCTAAGCTTCCGGCACCATGATCGGGATTTCCGCCCTCGGCTATTACCTTCCTCCGGAGGAGCGGAGCGTCGACGAGCTCGTCGCCTCCGGGCAGACGACGAGCGACGCGGCCAAGCTGCGCCAGTTCGGGTTCCGGAAGATCCGCGTCGCGGGCCCGGAATCCGTCGTCGACATGGCGGCGCTTGCCGTGGACGACCTGCGAAGGCGCAGCGCCTTCGATCTCGAGCGGGTTGACCTGCTGCTGTCCGCGGGCGGGCTCGCGACGAGTTCCGTCGTCGCGCCCGAGGACGCCATGCCGTGGCAGGAGCGGGTCGACCCCCTGCCCCTCTTCCGGTTTCCCGGTCCCTGCCTGCAGGGTCGGCTGGGGATTCCGAACGCCTCGGTGATCGGAATCGGGCAACTCGCCTGCAACTCTTTTCAGGCCACCTTGCGCATCGCCCGTGCAACGATCCTCGCCGAGCCGTCCGTTGATCATGTGCTGTGCGTGGCTGCGGATCGCTTTCCGGCCGGCGCGCGGCGCGAGGTCGTGTACAACCTCATGTCCGACGGCGCATGCGCCGCCGTCGTTTCCCGCGGGCATGATTCGAACCGCATACTGGCGACGACCCAGATCACGCGCGGCGCGTATTGGGACAGTTCGATCAGCCATGACCAGTTGATCGCGGCGTACTTTCCGCTGGCCCGGCGGGCGATCCTGGAGGCGGTTTCCGCGGCCGGACTGCGGGTCGGCGAGATCGACCACCTCATCCCGCACAATCTCAATATCAAGAGCTGGGAGATCCTGGCGCAGGTGGTCGGCATTCCGCTCGATCGCATCTACACCGCGAACATCGCGGCCTTCGGACACGCGGTTGCGACCGACAACATCATCAATTACCTCCACGCCCTGGAGTCGGGGCGCATCGCCCGCGGCGACAAGGTCGCGATGTTCGTGATGGGGTTTGGCGCGCACTGGAGTTGTACGGTACTCGAGGCATGAGGCCGGGATGAGCGGGCAGCAACTGCTGTTGACGGGCGCCACGGGCATCGTCGGGTGCGAGCTCGTGCGCGAGCTCCTGCGTCGCCCGGATCCGCCGGAGATCCTGGCGCTCCTCCGGGGGGAAGACGACGAGATCGAGGCCAAGCGAAACTGGCTCTGCACCTGGGCCGAAGTACCTGCGGAGCGCGCCGCCCGGCTTCGCGCGATTCGCGGCGACGTGAGATGCGCCGGGCTGGGTATCGCGGAGCGGGACTTGCCTTGCGCTCGGGCGGTCACGGGAATCCTGCATGCGGCCGCGGTGACCCGGTTCGACCAGGCCCCCGAGGAGGCGAGGACAAACAACCTCGCCGCGACCATCCATGTGCTCGACCACGCGCGCCGTTGCGACCGCCTGGTTCGGGTGGGCATCCTTAGCACGGCATTCGTGGCCGGCCGGCGCAGGGGCGTGATTCTCGAGGAGGATCTCGACACCGGAGCGGACTTCAACAACGAATACGAGCGCTCGAAGGCGCTCGCCGAGAAGGCGGCGCGCCTCGCGATGCGGGACCTTCCGGTCGATGTCTATCGTCTCTCGATCGTCGTTGGCCGGAGGATCGATGGGCACATTTCGCAGGCCTCGGGCATCTATCCGATCTTCCGCCTCTTCCATGAAGGCCTGCTGGCGATGTTCCCTGGGAGCCCGGGCCAGACGGTCGACCTGATCCCATCGGATTTCGCCGCGTCGGCGGTGTGCCATCTTTTTGCCGGGCCGCACGCGCCGGGAGCGACCTATCACGTCTGCGCGGGGGTCGATCGCTCGCTCGGTCTCGAAGAAGTGTTTCCGGTGATCGATTCCATCCTGCTCGAGTGCGATCCCGGTTGGCGTGGTCGTGGCCAGCCCCTTCCGCTGTTCGTGGAGGCCGGGGTGTTCGGGAGGTTCGTCGACGTCGCCGAGTTGACCGGAAACCGGCGATTGCGGCAGATCATCCGCCAGGTGCGGCAGGTCACCCGGCAGATGGAGGCACCCAAGGTGTTCGATACGCGCGCATTCGACCGCGCCCTGCAGGGTCAGCCTGGCATGCTTCTCCCCCATGCGCGGGTCTGGATGCAGCAGGTGATCGCGCGCGGTTTTGCGACCGGTTGGAGGCAAGTGGTGCCGGGGCGGGCGAAATGAACGCGGCGGCGCAGGACGGGCTTCTCTACGGCCAGAACTGGGAGGATTCGAGCGTCGATGCCGAGGCGCTGGAAATCGGCCCCGACGATCGCGTCATCGCCATTGCGGGTGCCGGGTGCACGGTCCTGGAGCTGCTTTCCAAGGGGCCGTTGAGCCTGGACGCGGTGGACCGCAACGCCGCGCAGATCCACTTGACGCGCCTCAAGCTCGCTTCAGCCTGCCGGCTGCCTGCCGACCAGGCGGCCGGATTCCTGGGAGGGATCGCGGGCTCCGGCCGCATTTCCACGCTCGAGGAGCTTGCGCCGCACCTCGATCCGGAAACCGCCGCTTACTGGCGTGGCCGAAGCGATCTCGTCGCGCGGGGAATCATCTCCCAGGGCCGGGTCGAGAAGTTCTTTGCCCTGGTTCGCCGCCTGCTTGGGCTGGTTCATTCGAGAGACCGCATCGAGGAACTGTTCCGCCAGACGACGCTCGACGCGCAGCGGCAATTCTTCCGCGAGCGCTGGAATACCGCGGGATGGCGTGCGCTGTTCCTGCTGGCCCACAAAAGGGTCCTGGACCGCGTCCTCGACCCCGCTTTCTACCAGTATGTCGACGGCCGGCATTTTTCCCGCGATCTTCTCGTGCGCGCCGGGCGGTGCCTGACCGAACTGCCGATCCGGGACAATTACTTCCTGTCCTGGATTCTTCGCGGCCGCTATGGCGACTCGGAATCGGCGCGTCCGGGATACCTCCGATCGGTGGTGGCGCAGTCCATCCGCTTGCACGAGAATCGACTCCGGACCCACCGCTCGGACCTTCTCGTTCATCTGCGATCCATGCCCGATTCCAGCGTCGACAAGCTGTACCTCTCGAACGTGGGCGAATGGCTCTCCCAGGGTGATCTGGAGCCGTTTTTCGGCGAGGTCGGCCGCGTGGCGCGGGATGGCGCCGTGCTTTGTTATCGCGCCCTGATGGCCGATCGTGCGATTCCGGCCGCGCTCGCACACCGGTTCGTGGAAGACCCCGCCCGCTCGGCAAGCCTCGCCGCACGCGATCGCGCATTCATCAACGTCGGCTTTCACCGGGCGGTCGTTCGCAAGAACCGCTGATCCCATGCCTCTTCACGACCGGGAAGCGGTTCTTGGCCGCCTGCGCGCCTGGCTCGGCAAGGCCAATCCGGCGGTATCGCAGGCGCACCTCGATCCGGACACGGACATCATCGAATCGCGCATCCTGGAATCGCTCCAGATCGTCGAGTTCATCCTGTTTCTCGAGCAGCTGGCGGGCCGGAGGATCCTCGCCGAGGAACTGGACCCGGCGACGCTGCGCACCCTGAACTCGATCTACTGCAATTTCTTCGAGTCGCAACCATGACCGCGCTGGGCCCGGAAGTCTCGGGTCGGCTGGAGGGGACAGCGCGCCGGCTGACGGCGCTGTCGATCGGCGCCTATTCCAACCCGCACGTGCGTTTCGATTGGCCCGACAAGCCGTCTCCGGACCGTTTTGCCATGAGCGAATCGCTTCTGGCGATGGGCGGTCATCCGCTGTTGCGGAAAATGGACGACGGGCAGCGGTGGCGCCTCGCGCTCCTGGAGGCGACCAACTTCTTCTCCCTCAATATCGCCGGCGAGAGGGAGCTCATGGAAGGTCTGGCGAGCCGCCTCTACGGCAGCCTCCCGGTCTTCGTGTCCCGCTACCTGCAGCATTTCCTGCACGAGGAGAACGCGCATACCTCCGTGTTCGCGCGCTTTTGCCTCGATTACGGCGGGCAGATCTTCCGCGAGCCCCAGGTCCGCCTTCCGCGCCGCTATCTTCCGGGAGAGGAGGATTTCCTGTTTTTCGCCCGGGTCCTCATATTCGAAAACGTCGCCCACTATTACAACCGGCAGCTGGCGGGCGACGAAAGTCTCTGGGGCCTTGCGCGCGATATCAATCGCTACCATGCCGAGGACGAGGTGCGGCATATCGCCTTCGGCCGCGAGCTCGTGGGTGACATGTGGCAGCGGTTTGCCGGACGATGGAGCGAGGAGGACAGGGATCGGATCCGCGGCTATCTCGCCGCCTATGTCCAGACCGTCCTCCGGTCGTATGTCAACGCCGATGTGTACCGCACGCTGGGCCTGCCGGAGACCACACGGGGCGAGATCCTGGAGACGGCGCACTGGCAGGATCTGGCCGCAAAGTCCACGCGTGGCGTCACCGCCTGCCTGCGGGCGATCGGCGTAGTCGAGCAATGAGCGCCTCGCCATCGCAGGACATCCCCGGCCTCGTCTGGAACCGGTCGGGTTTTGTCGGCCTTACCGGTTCCCTGCTCGCGCTCTCCGAGGCGATCGACCGGCGCTTCCTGGGCCTTGCTGCCCTGTTTTCCGCCGGGAGGCAGTCGTTCGGACCCCTGCTGTCCGTGGACGACCTGCGCCGGGTCGACTACTTTTCGGCATTTCCGCACATCGTGATGTTTCCTGCCTGCGCAGCAAGGGGCGAGGCCGCGTTGCACCGGTTCGCGCACGACAACGGTGCCCAGGTCGAGGGCTCGCTTCGTGTCGGCGAAACCGCGGACGTAGACAGCGTTCTGGCGCCGGCCGCCTGCTACGGCGTGTTCATCGGCATGCGCAATACGGACATCGGAAGGTCTCCCCGCGTCGTCACGGTCCGCGGGACGTGTTTTCGCGCCGAGTCCGAGTTCACCCCGCTCGTGCGCCAACCCTGCTTTTCCATGCGGGAGATCGTGCATCTGGGTGACGAATCCAGCGTGTCGGATTTTCTCGCACGTGCTCGCGGCAAGGTGGAGGACCTGGCCGGGGAGTGGGATCTTCCGGCCTCGGTCCTTGTCGCCACGGACCCGTTCTTCGACCCGGCGCGATCCCCGAAGTACCTGCATGCCCGGCTGTTCCCGACCAAGCTGGAACTCGTGCAGGATGGCATTGCCATCGCGTCGTTCAACAACCACCGGAATTTCTTCGGTCAGGCTTTCGAGATCTCTTGCTCGGGGGAGCACCTGCATACGGCGTGCGTGGCGTTCGGCATCGAACGGTGGGTGGGCGCCATCCTGCGCCGGCACGGCAGTGATCCGGCGCGCTGGCCGGTGAAGCTGGAGAGCTCGCCGGATTCTCCGTGCTGAGCAAGGGATGAAGGTTGTCGGGGATGGACGATGACGCAGGTGCGGGGCGCGCAGGCTTCCGACAACAGCGACCTGCTGTCGCTTTTCGGACGCTGCCCGATGGAGGCCGACATCTCCCTCGTCGTTGAGCGCGATCCGGATTTTTTTGCGCTGGGCCGCGCCCGTGGCGAAGCGCTGACCTTCGTTGCCGAATGGGAGGGCAGACTCGTCGGCGCCATCAGCACCTGGCGCCATCGCGCCTGGATACGGGGCCGGGAGGGGTCGATTCGCTTTGTTGGCGACCTGCGCGTCGATCCATCGGCGCGCCGCCGCGGCGTTGCCCGGGGACTTGCGCTGGCGATCATCGAACACCTGAAAACCCTGCCTGCGGCACCGTTCCTGGCTGCGACGGGCGAAGGCAACTCCGCCGTGGCCCCCCTGGTATCGGCCTTCGGAGCGGCCGGTCCTCCACTGGCCCGGTTCAGCAGCTGGCAGCTCCTGCCCATCGCGCGCCTGAGAATCCCGGCGTCCCTGGACATTGGCGCGGCCGAGAGCCGCGACGAGGACGAAATCGTGGATCTTCTCGACGGCTTTCACCGGCAGCGCGATTTCGCGCCCGTGTTCTCCGATGGCGGGTTCAGGACCATCCTGTCCTCCTCCGGCATGCAGCTATCCGACTATCTCGTGGCCAGGAGGAACGGACGAATCGTCGCGGCGATGGGAGCCTGGGACGCGAGTTCGATCCGGCGCACCCGGGTCGCGGGGATGCCGGCCTGGATGCGCGGCCTGAGCGCGGCGGCGCGGGGCCTCGCGCACATTGCACCGGTTTCTCCCCTGCCCAGGGTGGGTGCGCACCTCCAATTCCGCTATGTCCGCCATCCCTCGCATGCCGCCGGGGAGGAGGAGGCGCTGATGGCGCTGGTGCAAAGCGCGATCCATGCCGCGGGGGACCGTCGCGATCATTTCCTCCTCTTTACCTGCGCGGACGACGATCCCCTGGCCCGGGTCGTTTCCCGCCTTCCGAAGCTGCGCTTCCGCTATCGGCTCACGAGTTTCCTCGACGATCGGTCGGGGGCCTCCCTGTTCCCGGACGACGCGGGGGTGCGCCAACCTGCGTTCGACGATGCGGCGCTTGCGTGATGACGAGCGTTCGTGATCTGCGACCGACGGATCTTCGCGGCATCCTCTGGATACTTGGCGAGACCGTCGCGAGCGGGATCGCCATCGGCCTGTCGGCGTGGAGCTTCGGGCACATCGGCAAGGGCTGGGGCTGGATTCCGTTGTGGTTCGCCAGCCAGCTGGGCCTGGGCCTGCTCATGTATCACTGGTTCGTGCTGATGCACGGCTGTGGCCACCGGGCCCTGTGCAGGAGCCGTCTCCTCAACGATGTCTTCGGTCATGTCGCGTCCTTTTTCTGCCTCGTTCCCTACACCTCCTGGCGCTACATCCACGCGCAGCATCACATCTGGGTCGGCTGGATGGACAGGGACCCGACCACGCGAGCGATCGCCGGGCCCCCGCCTTCGCTCCGGATGCAGCGACTGATGGATTTTTGCTGGAAATTCTGGATCCCCGTTTTCTCGCTCGCCTTCGGGGTGTCGGTCTTCTGGAATTTCCGCTACGTCGCCACCGTCGCACCTCTCGCGCGGCAGCGACGCAAGACCTGGTTCAGCATCGTGTTCGTGGCGGCCGCTCTGGCCGGGTCGCTAGCCTTCGGGGGAGCGGGCTTCCTGTCCGTGTGGGCCCTGGCCTACTTCTGTTTCCTCGTGATCTCCGATCCGGTCCTTCTCAGCCAGCACGTCCACATTCCGCTGCAGCGGAGCGAAGGGGCGGACGTGGCCCCGTTCGCCCCTCGCGACCAGGATCGATTCACGCGGACCATCGTCGCTCCGGCGTGGGTTTCGCGCTGGATCTTCCTGCAGTTCACGACCCACGGCGTGCATCATGCATTTCCGCAGGTCGCCCACTACGACATCCATCGCGTCGAGTTCCGTCCCAGTCATCCCATCTGGTGGACCCGGTGGATTCGCGCGGCAAAGGCCGTGCCCGCCACGCAATTGCTGTACGAGAGCAGCCGCGAGTCCGGCAAGAACTTCTGACCGGGGTCGACGCGGAATTTGCGGGCGGGATCGCGAAGGCCCGGGGAAATCCGCCGGAAGGGGACTAATACGCGGTGGAGCGGCGGGTCGTCGTGCGCAGCATCCCCGCGCGCGTAGGGCCGCCGCGGGAATTGAGGAGGGTCGTCGGCGGACGAAGCGCGGGCGCTTCTCCGCCCAGCTGGTCGTTGGCGTCGAAATGGGCGGAGAGCCGCGCGCTCACCTGCTCGGCCTGGCGCACGAGCCCGTGGCGCGTGTAGGCGGTGAAGAGTCCCAGGAGGCAGTCTGCGAGCTGGCGCCCGTAGAGCGAGCGCAGGTGCTCGTCCTGGAGCACGCCGTCCAGGACGCGCAGGGCCGCCGCGTCCTCGCGCTGGCGCACGAGGCGCCTGGCAAGGCGCAGGTGCTCGTCGATCGGGATCGCCTGCAGGACCTTGGGCTGGGTGAGCTGCAGGTACAGGCGGCGCACCTCCTCCGAGGAATGGCGGATCCGCGCCCAGAGGATGCGCAGGGCGGCATCGTTGACGACATTCTCGTCGGGACTCAGGAGCGCGACATTGAGATAGGCGCCC
>Ga0209698_10007845_pt1 | contig 11118 bp, 9 predicted proteins | sample LitLauG_LLR_2012_FD_187203 | JGI IMG/M metagenome (GOLD analysis project Ga0209698, IMG submission 187203) | Freshwater sediment microbial communities from Pennsylvania, USA - Little Laurel Run_MetaG_LLR_2012 (SPAdes) (version 2) | ecosystem: Environmental > Aquatic > Freshwater > Creek >... | reverse complement strand
ACACGCCGGAACTCACCCGCACCGTGCGTGTGAGCGCCGACGGCTTCATCCGCCTTCCCATGCTCAAACAAAGAGTCAAGGCGCAGGGCATGATGCCGGGAGATCTCGAATCCGCAATTGCCAAAGCTCTGCAGGACGAGCAGATTATCGTGGACCCGTTTGTTACAGTAACAGTGGCCGAATACAACAGCCACCCCATCTCCGTCGCTGGCGCCGTCAGGCAGCCCGTCACCTTCCAGGCCACCGGGCCTGTCACCTTGCTCGAAGCCATCGCGCGAGCGGGGGGTCTCTCTCCCGAAGCCGGCCCTGAAATTCTGGTCACCCGCATCCGGCCCGGCCCGGACGTCGCCGCGGCCGCACTGGTCCAACGCATATTGGTCAAAGGCCTAATCGACGCTGCCGATCCCGCCCTCAACGTGGTCCTGACCGGCAGTGAGGAGATCCGCGTGCCGGAAAGCGGCAAGGTTTATGTTATGGGAAACGTCAAAATGCCTGGCGCCTTTCCGATGAGGGATGGCACCGAGTCCACTGTTCTCAAGATGCTGGCCCTCTCCCAAGGCCTCATGCCCTATGCCGCGAAAGAAGCCTATATCTACCGCCGCGAAGGCAACGGCAGCAAGAACGAGATCCCCATCCCGCTGAACAAAATCATGGAGCGCAAAGCCCCCGACACGGCCCTTCTGGCTAACGACATTCTGTATGTACCCGACAATAAGGGCCGCCGCCTCACCCTCGGCGCCCTAGAGAAACTGCTGGTGATAGGCGGCGCCGCCAGCGCGGCAGCCGTCTACACCTTCCGTTAGCTCATTTGCATGGAATCGCCTTTATCCTTGGCCAATAACATGCCTGAACCAAAAGCCCTCCCACCTCCCAAACAAGCTGTTCAGCCCGCGTGTTACGGATACGACGCCGAGCCGCCCGATCAGCCTGCCATCCCCTTGTCCCACTACCTCTGGATCCTCCGCCGCCATCAATGGAAGATCCTCGGCTTCGTCCTCGGCTGTGTGGCGGCCGCCGTTATCATCTCCGCGCGCCTCACGCCTGTCTTCGAATCCACCGTGACCGTGGATGTCGATCGCCAAATGCCTTCCGCCGTCATCGGCCAGGATGCCACGCGCATGCCCGCGAATGATGCCGATCAGTTCCTGGCCACGCAAGTCAAGCTCATCCAGTCGGATTCCGTCCTTCGCCCTGTTGCCGTGCAGTACCATCTCCTCGATGTGGAACAGCAGGCTTCGGAGAAAGCCTCTCAGGCCCAAGAAGACGCTCCCATCCTCCTGAAGAAGCTCAAGGTTACCCGGCCCCCGAATACGTACCTCCTCCTCATCAGCTATCGCTCGACTGACCCTCGTTTGGCAGCCGACGTGGCTAACGGCGTCGCCCGCTCGTATGTCGAGCACACTTACAACATCCGCTTCCATTCCTCTGCCTCCCTCACCTCTTTCATGGAGAAGCAGCTCGAGGAATTGAAGGCCAAGATGGAGCGCTCCTCGGCCGCCCTCGCCCGGTTCGAGCGAGAATTGAACGTCATCAATCCCGAGGAAAAGACCAGCATCCTCTCCTCCCGCCTGCTCCAGCTCAACACCGAGTACACCAACGCGCAAACCGACCGCGTCCGCAAGGAATCCGCCTGGAAATCCGTGCAAAGCGGCTCGCTGGAATCCGCCCAAGTCTCCACCCAAGGCGACAATCTTAAGACGCTCTCCGCCAAACTGGACGAAGCCCGCCAGAAGTTCGAGGACGTCAAAACCCATTACGGCGCCAACCACCCCGAATACCGCAAGGCCGCCGTCCAGGTCGCGGAGATCGAGCGGCAATTGCGCGACGCGCGCCAAAACGCGGCCCTGCGCGTTGAAGTCGAATACCGCGAAGCCGCCAACCGCGAGGTTATGTTGCGGAATGCCGTTTCCGAGACTAAGGGCGAGTTTGACCGCCTCAACGCCCGCAGTTTCGAGTACCACGCTCTGAAGCGCGAAGCCGACGCCGATAAGACCCTCTACGAAGAGCTAGTCCGCAAGATCAAGGAGGCCGGTATCAACGCCGGATTCCAGAACAGCGCCATTCGCATTGCCGATTCGGCCCGTCCCGCGAACCGGCCGGTCTTCCCGAACATGCAGCTCAACATCTTGGTCGCGTTTCTTTTCTCTACTTTGCTGGCAGTGAGCGCCGCCGTCCTGAGCGATGTGCTCGACAAGTCCATCCGCGACCCCGAACAGATCGCCAGCCTCTTCAAGACCGAGGTGATGGGCAGCCTGCCGCAGGTGAGGTCCTGGCGTCGCCGCCCGGCCCCTGCCCGCACGGACCAAGCAGGTATTTCGGCTCTGGTACGCGCGGAAGGCTCCGAACCTGACTCACTAAATGTGCCGAGCTTCGAGGATGCCATCCGCACGCTCCGCAACTCCATCCTGTTGGGTGCCTTCGATCGCGGCCTCAGGACGCTGATGATCACCAGCGCGCAGCCGTCTGAGGGCAAGACCACCACCGCCGTTCATCTGGCCATCGCCCACGCCCAGCAGAACCACAAAACCTTGCTGGTCGACTGCGACATGCGACGCCCCGGTGTCCCCAGCAAGCTGGGAATCAATCCGGAATCCGGCCTGGCGGCCGCCCTTCAGAACGGCCTGCAATGGCGCGGGAAAGTGGTCAAACCCGTGGAAATCCCCGACCTGGAAATATTGCCGAGCGGCTCCGCCAGCCGTCGCGCCGCGGACCTTATCGGCGCCACCCTCCCCCGTATCCTTGAAGAAGCCGTCCCGGACTACGACCTGATCGTCATCGACGCCCCGCCCATCCTGGGCTTCCCGGAGCCCCTGCAGATGGCCGCTGCTGTAGACGGTGTTATCCTCGTCGCGCTGGCCGGCCAAACCGACCGCAATGCCGTGGGTTCCGCGCTCGCTACCCTGCAGCGCGTGCGCGCTAACGTTGTAGGGCTGGTGCTGAACGGGATGACCAAGGACATGAGCGACAGATATCACTGCTACTACGGGTACTATGGCAAATACGACACATTGGGCTACGGGATTTCAGGCATCGTCGCGCCGCGATCCTCCAGTGCCGCCCGATGATCGGCTCCGGGCCAGCGCCGATGTACTCCTGAATAACGGCGCATCGGGACTCGCCGGCAAAGACTACTAGACTAGAGATCATACGATGCCGGGCCAAGGCCGCGAGCGTTCCGAGGTTTTCGGTGGGTGCGGCCGTGCTGGCCCAGGCCGCCTAACTTGCTCAGCCTGGCAGTTACCCCCGGTTCATCCACGGGGGAGTGTGGTCCGAGTCCGCCGGTAATCCAGTTCCCGAGGGTTCTCGGCAACCGCGCTGGACCAGGCCGAGCAACCTCGGTCGATCATGCCCCACGCCCCGCCCCAACCGCCATCGCCCGCGCCGGTGTCACAAACGCCAGGAGCGCCCGCTTGATCTCCGGCGGAATGCTAAACCGGTCAATCTCATTCAAATCGCCTGCAGCGTACTTCACGGCATCCCCATTCATCGTGATGGCGATAAAGAGGTGGCGGGTCACTTCGTGGAACAACCCCCTCGGCTCTTGCTTCTCCGCTTGAAACGTGAGCGCGCGGACGGGCGTTTCGTCATCGGCCAGGCTGGTCTCGTACGCCATCGCGACCTCGGTCGAAATGCGTTTCTCGTAATCGGCTTGGATGCGCCGCGCTTTGTCTCTCCAGGAGACTTCCTGGTAGACCAGCGCGGCGATCGCGAATAGCAACACTATTTCCATGGGCGTCATAGATTGCGCTCCTCCGGCGTGGGTTGCCCGAAAGGGTCAGCCCCGCTTCGCCTTCATGTCCGCCAGCATCTTTTCGATCTGGTCCTGTTTTTCGAGCGCGGCCAGTTGCTCCTCCACGTCGTCCTTGAACAGCTCCGCCCTGGCCTGGCTGACGGCCTCGCTGTGGCGGACCTTGTCCTTCATCCGGTCGAAAGTGGCCTCCGTGGAATGATTGCTGGTGGCAAACTGCGCGTCGGTGGCCTTGGTGGCGGCGCGCGCGCGGCGATGCTGCGCAATCAACACGTCCTTCTTGGCCTGCGCCTCCGCCAGCTTCTGCTCCAGCTTCTGTAAAGCGGACTTCAGATTTTCCACCTGCGTCTTCTGATCGGCCACCTGCTGCCGGAAGCTCTCCGACATCTGGCGGAAGCTCACCGAGCGCTCCAGCGCCACGCGCGCCAGGTCGTCCTGTTTCTTGTCCACGGCCATCTCCGCCTTGCGCACCCATTCCGCCGTCTTCTCTTCGTTCTCGTGGTGCTTCTTCTCCAGCACGTGCTGGTCGGCGATGGCGATGGCCACCTGCGTTTTGACTTGCAGCAATTGGTTCTGCATGTCGAGAATCACCTGCTTGATCATTTTTTCCGGGTCTTCGGCCTTGTCGATAAGGTCGTTCAGGTTCGCGCGAACCAGTGTCGATACTCTTTCCAGTAGTGCCATAATCGTTCTCCTTCCTCAGTTGGGGCCGGGCGTGCCGGCCCCTACATCTCTGTGCTAACTTGCCGCTCCCTTGCTGTTGTCCGCGGGCGGCTTGGGTTTGTCTCCGATCTGTTTCACCTTCGAGAACAGCTCGGACACGTTCATGCCGGAGAGGGTCTCAAACAGCGCGGGAATCTGCGCGGCCATGGCGGCCATATCTCCGGTGATCTTGCTCATGCCGGCATTGTGGCCATCGCCCGTAGAGACGATGGTGATCTTGTCTACGTTGGCCAGCGGCGCGGCCAGCGCGCGCACCACCTCAGGCAAACCGGTGATGAGCTTGTCCACGACCGCGGCCTGGTTGTACTCCTGATAAGCCTCGGCCTTCACGTTCATCGCCTTGGCTTCGGCCTCGCCTTTCTTGAAGATGATTTCGGCTTCGGCCTCGCCCTGCGCCCGAATGGCGGCGGCGTGACCGTCGGCTTCCATCACCAGCTTCGATTTCTCGGCTTCGGCCAGCGTCTCGATGCGCCGGCGCTCCACCTCGGCCGGCTTCAGGACGGTGGCGATCAGTTCGCGCTCGCGGCGCTGGATCTCGGCGTCCTGCACAGCCACTTCGTGCTCCTTCTGCACCTGCTGGATCTTCACCTGCTCCGCGATCACCTGCTGCTGCATGACATTGGCCTGGATCTCATACGCCTTGTCGGCCGAGGCCTGCTGCTTCTTGATCGTTTCGTTGTAGTTGGCCTTCTTGATCTCCAGGTCGCGCGTGGCTTCGGCTTGCTTGGCTTGCGAGAGCGTCTCGGCCAACACCCGCTCCTGATCGGCCTGCGCTTTGGCCACGGCGGCGGCGCGGGTGGCTTCGGCGCGCTTGATGGCCGTGTCGCGTTCGGCTTCGGCGGCGGCTACATCGGCATCCCGCTTAATCCGCGCCACGTCCGGCCGCCCCATATTGGATATGTACTCGTTCTTGTCGCGAACTTCCTTGATGGTGAACGAGATCACTTCCAGCCCCATCTTGTTCATGTCGTCCGCACAGGTAGAGCGCATGCGGTCGCCCACCATTTCCGGCTGCTTCACGATCTCTTCCACCGTCAACTGACCGATGATGCCGCGCAGATGACCCTCCATCACCAGCCGGATCAGACCTTCACGTTCCTGATCGGTCTTGGTCAAAAACTGCTCGGCGGCAGTTTGTATGGACTCCGGATCGGACTTCACCTTGATTTGCGCGACGGCTTCCACCGTGACCGCCACACCTTGACGGGTGTAGAGGTCCTGTTGCGGCGCGACGTCAAACGACATCAGCTCCAGCGACAGGCTCTTGTAGCTCTCGACCACGGGCCAGATGACGGTGCCGCGCCCTTTGACGATGCGCGTGCCCTTGCGTCCGTAGACGATCAGGGCTTCATGCGGACCCGCCTTGCGATACAGCCGAGCCAACATCGACGCGATCAACACGATCGCGAGTAACATCAACAAGACGACAACGACAACCATGTCCTTCTGCATACTCTCCTCTTTTGACTTCTGTCTCCCGACTCCTGACTTCTTGCCTTGCCCTAACTCTCGTTAGCGGCCAAATCCTCCGCGCTACCCGCCATATCCTCCCATCGGCGCACATACGCAATACCCTTCTCATACCGCTGAACCACCACTTCCGTGCCCTTGGGGATGGCCGTTCCATCGTCGCTGCGCGCCCCGGAAACCCGGCGCACGCCTTCCTGCGAGAAAACAATCTCGCCGGTGCCGCCCTCGCGAATGGGGATGCTCAACTTGCCAAGCACGCCGATCATGTCGTAGTCCGCCGGATCCAGGGCCACGTCATCCGAGGCCAGCTTGGCCAGGAACCAGAACACGATGGCGGCGCCGCCGAGCCCGCTCAACATGGCGATCGCCAGCGCCACCAGGAACCAAACCGCGTAGAAGCGCTCCAGCAGGTAACCCGTGCCGCCGAACCACGCGAGAAACGCGGTCATCGTGCCAAAATTCAGCCACGGGATGCCTTCCGCCTCCCCACCCGGAGCATGCACATGCGGCACGTGTACATGCACGTGCGGCACGTGTACGTGCGGCAGATGCGGCAGATGCAAATGCGCGCTGCCGGTGAGCACCGACAGCAGGCTCAGCGCCAGCCCCAACAGAAAACAGATCAAATAGAAATCCGCCCACGTCATTGCGATCGCCTCCTTAGTTTAGGCAAAGCCTTGGGCGAAGCCTCCGCCGGCGCCGCCGGAGAGGGCTTCAACACCTGCAACAATCGCTCTGCCAGCCCGGGGTTATCCAGGATGGCGCCCAGCAACACCACGCACATGCGCGAATCGCCGTGCCGGGCCACGCGCAACAGCGCCTGGCTCAACTCGGCGTCGCCACTGAAGCGCTCGGCGCCGTTGATCAGCCACAAGTCCAACTTGTCTTCCAGCGCGCCGATGTCGGACATCAGCTCTTCCTGATAGCCCTCCGGATCGTCCACCAGGTAGCCCGGATGCACCTTGTAAAATTTGGCCAGCAACATGCGGCTGGAGTTGGTCAGGTGCGGCCGTGTGCCGCTCTCGATCTGCGACAGATACGCCTGACTGATGGTCTCACGCAGCTCCTTCTTGAGCAGGCGCACGACTTCGGCCTGCGTCAGCGCTCCTTGGCGGCCCCGCAGCGCGCCTTCGATTTCCCGCAGGTACCGGAGCTTTTCGCCTAGTCTCATATATTGCAGATCGTAATCATAGTATAGCAATTTGTGATATCTGTCAAGAGAAATATCTGCCCTGTTTTCAGCTATTGTGGAGTCGATGCCGCTTTACATCTTTGCCCGCTTCGAGCCCAAACCCGGGAAAGAGTTACAACTGCGTGACGAACTCATGCTCGTCCTGGAGCCTACCCGCGCCGAGCCTGGCTGCGTGCGAATCCATGTCTACGAATCGGCTCGCGATCCGTTGGTCTACTTCATTCACTCCGAGTGGGTCGACGAGCAGGCCTTCGACGCGCACGCGGAGCTGCCTCACACGCGGCGGTTCCTTGGCTTGCTCGACGAACTCATCACACATCCCTTGCGGGCCGTGCGCACCAAACAAATTGGTTGACGCCTTTGTCCTCCCCGCTCGTGCACCTGCCGGCAGCGCTCCGCCGGCTTCTCAGGCGGCGTCTCCGGCCGCACCGCCCTAGCGGGCGGCTTCGATCAGCCCGCGAATGGCTGGCTCGACGCTCAGCAGCAGTTCCGCCTTCGGCTGTTTGGCGCGGTCCAGCAGCGTCCTCTTCTCCGCAATCCAAGCCGGGTCGCGAGGCGGGGCGCTCTGCAGACGATCGAGCGCCTGCAGACCGGCTTCCGCGATGGCCGAGAGATCCTTGGAGAGATCCGCGTCTTCGGCGAGCAGCGCTGAATTCGCCAGCACGGGCGCCAGACGCGGGTGGTTGTCGCGCCACAGGGTCAGCCAATCGCGGATCTGCGGCAAGTCCTCGACCCCCCGCCGGTCTACCAACGCGGCAAACCGGCGTACGGTTTCGCTGTCGGGGCGCGCCGCATCGATCAGCCGGTTGTACGGAGCGAAGCTGTCATAGGGATGCGCCGCTTCGCGCGCATAGTCTTTCACCGGCTCGACCACCTCGGCCAGTGTGCGCACTGGCGCCACAGGACCGCCGCCCGCCAACCGCGCCAGCATCTTCTCGTATTCCCAGACGTGCGTCAGGCCCAGCCATTCCAGATTGCGGCTCACCGCGCCCAGTCTGCGGTACATGTCCGCCACGTCGGTCACACTCCGCGACGACCAGAAGCGCTCGGCGATGGCCGCCATGCGCGGCCAGACGCGCGCATCCAGCAAGTCCGGAGTCACGAATTCCGACCACATGCAGGCTTCGCCGCCCAGCACCCGCTGCTGCTCGTCCGTGCTGAGATCCACCGCACCCTCGCCCAGCGGATCGACGGCGTAGTGATGGGCAGCGGAGTAACCGAGGTCCAGATAATATCCGTTCGACAGGACTCCGCTGACGCCCTGCCGCGCCGCCTCGGCCAGCGCTTTCGGCCCGCGCCACGATTGCACCAGGATATTGCGCGGCATATCCTTGCTCAGAACCTCGTCCCAACCGATCATCTTCTTCCCGTGCTTCTCCACGATGGCCTGCACGCGGCGCGTGAAATGCGCCTGCAGCTCTTCATTGCTCTTGATGCCGTGCGCGCGCATGAATTCCTGGATACGCGGGTTGGCGTCCCACTGCTTGCCGTTCACTTCGTCGCCGCCGATGTGGAAGTACTCATCCGGGAACAGCGCGGCCATCTCGCCGATGAACGCGTCCAGGAATTGGTAAATCTCTTCGCGCGTAGGGTCCATCGCCGGATCGAAGATGCCCCACTGGCGTTCGATCCGATACGGCCCCGGCCCGCTGGCCAGCTCCGGATATCCCACGAACCAGGCGGTAGTGTGGCCGGGCATATCGAACTCCGGGATGACACGAATGCCGCGATCGCGGGCGTAGGCGATCACCTCCCGCGCCTGGTCCTGCGTAAAGTACTGGCCATCGGAACCCATTTCCTGCAGCTTGGGGAACCGCTGGCTTTCGATGCGGAAACCCTGGTTCTCCGAGAGATGCCAATGGAACACGTTCAGCTTCACGGCGGCCATGCCGTCGAGGGTGCGCTTCACGTCTGCGAGCGGGATCCAGTGGCGCGCTACATCCAGCATGAGGCCGCGCCAGGGGAAGCGGGGGTGATCTTCAATAGTGACTGCCGGCACGCCGAAGCCGCCCGCGTCCAGATCGACCAGTTGCAGGAAGGTCTGCATGCCGCGCAGCACGCCGAGCGGATTGGGGGCGTCCAGGCGGGCGCCCACGGGCGTGACGGTAAGACGGTAGGATTCATCCTCTTGCGCGGATCCGACGGACGCGCTGGCATGATCGCAATAGACCACCAGCGGCGCGGCGGGAGCATGCACTCCGATGCCGGGCGTCATGGGAATGCCAGTCTTGCGCGCCACGTGCTCCACCAGACGCGCGGCGGCGGCCTCCAGGCGCGGCTCGCGATATCCGTTCAACTGCAGGAAAGCGAAATTCCCGTCGATGCGCAATCGTCCCGCGCCCGGCTGGAGCTTCGCCGGCACGGGCATCAGGTCATGGGCAAACAGAGCCAAAGGGGCCATCAGGAGCATAGGAGCTTTGAGCATCATTACCAGACTACGCCGTTTTGCACCTATACTGTGGGCATCATGAGAATTCTACGTCGAACCGCGATGTTTGGCTTGGTGCTGGCATTGTGCCCGTTGGGTGGTGTTGCAGCACCGCCGGCCGGCTTCTATTTGCACGATGGCGACCGGGTGGTCTTCTATGGCGATAGCATTACGGACCAGCGGTTGTACACGGCCTTTATAGAGGCGTATGTGGTCACCCGCTTCCCCCAAATGAAGGTGAGCTTCGTACACTCCGGAGTGGGCGGCGATCGCGTGACGGGCGGCGGAGCCGGCTCAATCGACGTGCGCCTGCCGCGCGATGTGGTGGCTTACAAGCCGAGTGTCATGACCATTATGCTAGGCATGAACGACGCCGGCTACCACTCGTTCGAACAGAAGAGTTTCGACACGTATACCTCCGGATACCGGCACATCGTGGAGAGCGTGAAGGCGGCGCTGCCTGACATTCGTATTACGGCGATCCAACCCTCGCCGTACGATGACGTGACCCGCCCGCCCGGCTTCGAAGGCGGCTATAACAAGGTTCTGGTGCGCTACGGCGAATTCGTCAAGGAGCTGAGCCGGGAAGACAAGCTCACAGTGGCCGACTTGAACCAGCCCGTGGTGGCGGCGCTGGAGAAAGCCAGCAAGCTGGACGCGGAGGCGGCCAAGCGGCTGATACCCGACCGCGTGCATCCCGCGCCGGGCGGCCACTTGCTGATGGCCGAAGCGCTGTTGAAGGCGTGGCAGGCGCCGGCCAACGTCACGGCTGTGGAAATCGATGCAGCCGGGTCCATGGTCGTGAACGCAACTAATACGCAGGTGACCGATTTGACGGCGGGCCAGGGCGTCTCGTGGACCCAAACGGACGAAGCCTTGCCGATGCCGATCGACACGAAGGACGAGGTGATGGCACTGGCTCTGCGGGCTTCGGACTTCGTGGAGGCGATGGACCAGCAGCCGTTGAAGGTCACGGGGTTGACGGCCGCCCGGTATGGATTGAAGATCGATGGCGAGGCGGTTGGGACTTTCACCAAGGAAGAACTGGCCAAGGGCGTGAACCTGGCGACGCTGGCGACGCCCATTGCGAGGCAGGCCACCGCGGTCCTCGATCTCACGCTGAAGCACAACGTGGTGCATTTCGCGCGCTGGCGCCAGGTAGAGCTGAATCTGCAAAACATTCCGGTGGATCCCGCGCGCTTGCGAGCGGCCGCGGATGCACTGGACGCGCTGGAAGCGGACGTCGTCGTGGCACAGCGCGCCGCCGCGCTGCCTAAGAGCCATCGGTATGAGCTGGTGGCGGAGTGAGGATATGATCGACGCGACGCGCCGCGTTTCTTTGGGCTTGCGGTGCGGTCGCCGCAATCAATCAACGCAGAACGAAGAACCTGATTCTGGTAACGCCGGACGGCCTGCGCTGGCAAGACCTGTTCACCGGCGTCGCCCCGCGCCTGTCAGAAGGACGCCGGCGTGACCGAGACCGGCGCGGCGGAGTCACCGGGTGTGGAAACCGTAGCCGTGGAGCGGCGGATGTAGCTAAATGCCACTGTCTGGTGA
>Ga0209698_10007844_pt1 | contig 11119 bp, 9 predicted proteins | sample LitLauG_LLR_2012_FD_187203 | JGI IMG/M metagenome (GOLD analysis project Ga0209698, IMG submission 187203) | Freshwater sediment microbial communities from Pennsylvania, USA - Little Laurel Run_MetaG_LLR_2012 (SPAdes) (version 2) | ecosystem: Environmental > Aquatic > Freshwater > Creek >... | reverse complement strand
CGGCCACCACCAGCAATCCCGGGATGGCGATCCAGGCCGGCGTGGGGTCGATGTCCACCACCAGCACGGAAAATGGCGGCGGCGCGCCCGGAAGCGACACCGGGCAGAGGCTCTTCAGGTAGAAGATCACACTAATCTTCTTGAGAAAAGCGGGCAGGAACGGATTGAGATTCTCCCAAACCATGATCACCGCCGCCGGGATCATCGGATTGCGAATGAGTAGCCCGGCCATCAGAAAGACCGCGCCGTAACCCACGCACGCGAGCGCCGCGACCGTCACGTACCAGCCGAGTTGCGCGAGGCCGGGGCCGTGCAGTAAGAAATCGGACCAGGCGGCGCCCTGGTGCCTCCCGATCAGGTAAAACGACACGGCCGCGCTCGCCACAAACAGCACTCCGGCCACCATCAACCCGGAGAGATATTTTCCGGCCACCAGCAACTCGCGCCGCAGGGGCGTGAGGAAATAGTAATGCAGCGTTTTTTCCAGCATGTCGCCGCGAAACAGATTGGAGAAAATGCCCACACAGCCGAAGAAGATCCCCAGCCGGAGAAAATACAACTGGAACATCGCCGCAAAAATATAGCCGTCCTGCGTAATGCTGTGGCCGCGATGGAAGCCGGATCGCACACGCAGTTCGATCAGCATGTGCATCAGGGCCAGTCCCACCGGCGCGAGCGCCAACAGATAGACCCACCAGCCGCGCCGCGAGAAGAACGTCTTCTTCAATTCCAGCCGGATCACGCCGCCAATCTGACGAAGCGCTACGCTCACGCCGTTCCCCCTTCGCCGCCGATCAGGTATTGATACACCGAGTTCACGTCGTCGTCCGCCGGCGTTATCGACTCCACTTCCAGGCCGAATTCGATGACCACGCGGTTCAGCAGCAGATAGAAGCCGTCGGCATCGGTGGTGCGCAGCAGGAGGCCCTTGCCGTCCGGATGGATCTTGGCTTCCACGACGTGGTCCTGCCGGAAAAGGCGCGAAGCCAAAGCGTGCGGCTGGTCGCAGCGGATCAGGATTTGCATGGGCTGATCCTTTACTTCGCTGCGCACGCCCTGGATCTGGCCTTCCGCCACTACGTAACCCTGGCTCAACAGAATCACCTGGTCGGAGATGCGGTCTACTTCGTGCAGGATGTGGCTGGAGACGATCACGTGGCGCTCCCTGGCGGCCCACTCGCGGAAGAGCGCGATGGTCTCGGCGCGGGCCATGGGGTCGAGCCCGTTCAGCGGCTCATCCAGCACGATCACCTGGGGCTCGTGCGCGATGGCCTGGGCCAGCTTGATGCGCTGGCGCATACCCTTGCTGTACGAGCCCACGGTACGGCGCGCGGCGCCGGTCAGGTTGACGGTTTCGAGCGCGGCCCAGGCGCGCTGGCCGCACTCGGCGTCGCTCATCCCCCGAATCCTCAGAAACGAATGAAGAAAATCGTAGCCCGTAAGACCCTTGGGAAACGCGTCGAACTGAGTGCAGTACCCCACCATGCGGCAGAGTTCCTCGGGACGCTCCGGCGGGACCCCCAGCACGCGAATATCGCCCTTGCTCGGGCGGATCAGCCCTGTCATCAGATTCATGAGCGTGGTCTTGCCCGATCCGTTGGGGCCCACCAGGCTGGTGATGCCCGGCGGGATCGCCAGGTTCACGCGGTTGATGCCGAGCACTTCGCCGTAAAAGCGCGACACGTCGGCGAAGGTGACCAGCCGGTTGCTCACCGCACCACCTCCGCGCCGCGGATCTTGCGCGCCAGCAGGTAAAGACACGCGAGGCACAACGCGAGCAGCGCGGCCCAGCATGCCCAGACCGGAATCTCCTCCCCGCGAATACTGCGGAAGAAAGCGCCGCCTTCGCTGATCGGCTGGTCGCCCTCGAAAAGCCGCACCCACACGGTGCCGATGAGAGTGCTGATGTTGAGCAAATGCCCCCATTTCGTGGCTTCCACCGTGTTGATGGCTCCGCCGAATCCGGCCGCCACGAAGAACAGCCCGAACAGCAGTCCGCCGGCCGCGGGCTTCCATTTCACCCATGCCGAAAGCGCCAGCGCCAGCAGCGCCAGCACCAGGATCCACACCCACGCGCCCAGGAACAAGCCGGCTGCAATGCGAGCGTGCTGCGTCATCCAGTCCGGCCCTTCGAGGTACCCTTCCAGGGCGAACAGCAGCAGGCCGGGAACCCACGTCATCAGCGACATCAGAACCAACAGCACCGACGATTTGCCCAGCACGTATTCCGCGCGCGAAAAGGGCCTCGCCAGGTAGAGCGAAAGAGCGTTGTTGGCGAGATCGGGCGAAACCTGTCCGGGGCCGATGAACGCTGCCAGAAACAGCGCCAGCATGCTCTGCCACCCGAGGAACGACAGGAAGAAACCGGAATCGATGCCGATCAGCCGCGCCGCGCTGTCCACGTTGAGCAGCTTGAGCGCATCCACGTTGTGCTCGATATAAATGATGAGCGCGGCAATCAGCGGGTAGATCAAGCTGGCCAGGAAGAAGATTGTCAGAAAACGCGAACGGTGCAGGTCTTCGAAGGCATAGCGCGGGATTACCAGGAAGCGCCTCCACGAGGCGGTGAGCGCACCCGCATACGGCCGGTAGGTCTTCTTATAAACGGCCATCGGGCGTCTCCATGGCTTTGAGGAAAATGTCCTCGAGCGAGTCGCGTTTATGGCTCAGGCGGCGAATCTGCACCTCCTGCTCGGCGGCCACCGCATAGAGCCGGCGGACCTCCAGTCCCTCGGGCAGCACCAGCTTGATACGCCCCTGCGCGCCCTGCGCCGTCTGGCAGCCGAGTCTCTCCAAGGCCTCCAGGAAGCACCCGTTGGAATCGGCGCGCGTCTCCAGTTCCAGGAAGCGCCGGTTGGCGCGCCGCTCTTCTTCCAGGTTGCAGTAGGCCGCGATATTGCCGTCTTTTAGGATGAGCACCTGGTCGCAGCACTCCTCCACGTCGCGCAGCAGGTGCGAGGAGAGGATGAGGGAAAGATCGCCGCGATCGCGGATTTCCTGTATGAGCTGGATCATGCGCGCGCGCTGCGGAGGGTCGAGTCCGTTGGTCGGCTCATCCAGAAACAGCAAGCGCGGCCCATGGGCGATGGCCTGGGCCAGCTTGGCGGATTGCTTCATGCCCAGCGAATAGGTGCCCAGCGCGCGGTAGCGAACTTCACCCAGGCCCACGTAGAAGAACGCTTCGTGCGCACGCTCCAGGGCTTGCTCCGGCGGCAGCCCCGCCAGTTCCGCCATGAGCCGTACGAACCGCACGCCGCTCATGGAAGCGATGAACGCGTCGTTTTCCGGCATATAGCCGATGAGCCCCCGCACCTCCCGGGCATGCGTGCGCACGTCGTGCCCGAGAACTCGCGCGGTTCCAGCCGAGGGCCGATGAAAGCCCAACAGCGTGTTCAGCAGCGTGGATTTTCCCGCCCCGTTGGGCCCCAGCAGGCCGATGGACCGCCCGGTCAGCGAAGCCTTCAACTTTTTGAGAATCGGCCGCCCGCCGAAACGGACTTCGAGACCATCCAGCTCAATGACCGGGTCCATTATTCATCGAGACGAAGATCGCGCTCCGGTTGTTCCCAAGACCTGCGCCCACGGCAGGGCGTTGGTAGCCATACGGAACACGCTTCCCGTCAGGAAGCTGTTCAGGCTCATGCCGAGCACGTCGCCGGTTGCCGCCACCGCCACCCGGTCCGGCTCGCCATAAGCCGCGATCAGGAACGGCTTGAGGTTGCCCAGGCTTCCGGCTCGTTGGGGCGCGAACAGGCTCGCGAAAGGCGCCAGCGTGCTCCCCAGGTTCTGATACACGACTCCGGAAAAATTGGCGTAACGGTCGCGCGGAATCAACGCGGTGAAGTTGGCGGACCGGGTAATCCCGACTCCGTTCGTCTGCGTCTGCAGCGCTCGCGTCAGCAAAGCGCGCGTGGGGGCGGCAATCAGGTATCCGCGAGAGAAGGTGTAATAGGCTTGCGTCAGCGGGTTGGGCTCGCCCGCGCCAATCAGGTAATCGGTGCGGCCGTCGGCCTGCTCCTGCGCCGTGCGCAGAGGCTTCCCACCGTTACCCGTGATTTCGCGATTCGCCTCCCTCACAAACTGATCCATCCCCGCTTGGAAACGGGCGGGGTCATAGACCTCGGCCACCAGCTTCCAGGAGGGCACCGGGAACGGCGGCCCGTCCAGGCCAAAGGCGAATTCACCGCCTAAGCTGGCTGCCACTTCGCGCCGCGCCTCTTCTCCCTGGCGCTGGGGCAGCATCTCCGGCACCTGCTCCAGAATCGCCGCGGGACTGGTTATCGCAAATGCCATGACGAAAGTTGCCTCCGGAGAGACATAGTCGAGCGCACCGATGGGTGAGGGCGCCGCCAGCCACGCCGTCACACCCGTCCGGGGCCCATCGAATCCAATGGTGGCGCGCGTCTCGATGTGTTGCCCGGTCTCCTTCTGCTCGGCGATCAGATACCTCATTCCCGAGAGCGTGGTTTGCGGCGCCACCCGCGCCAAATCGGCACATAACAAAAGCCCGGCCCCCTGGCGATACGCCTGGGTGATTCGCGCATAGAACGGCGTCTTCTGAAAACTCGAATCCAGGGCCGCCGCCATCGCTTCCCGGCGCGGGCTAAACAGAATCAATCCGGAGCGGGTCTCAAACGCCAGTGCCAGTCCGGCCTTCTTAAGGAATTCGGGAAATCCCTCGCGCTTGGCTTCCGCCAGGAATACCGGGGCGCCGGATGTCTCCGTGCCGAAAATCGCGATCTCCTCTCCGAGATACTCATTGGCGGTGCGCAATTTCTCCAGCACCGGCTCGATCGAGGCCCCCGGACCCGCCAGCCAGGCGCCTAGTTCCGGGCTCTCCGCCGCCTTCCGGCGAAACACGTTCTGCGCCTCGCTCAAATACTGCGACAGGTTGGGGATGCTGGCAAAGAAAACGGTCGACGCGGGCAAAAGCCCGAGCAGGCGGCTCGAATAGCGCATCTGCGGCATGTGCAGCCGCCCCAGGTCTTCCCGCAATGCCGTCAATTGCCGCTGCAAAGCGGCGTTCCGGCTCCAGGCGAAATCCTCGTTAAAGGAGGCCGGTTCCAAGTTGTCGCCAGTGGAATCCTGGTCACCCGGATGCAGCACTTTCTCCTGGTTGTCGTGGGTGATGCGTACCTGGCCCTCGATCACCGAAACTCGCGACCCCTTCACCCCGGCGCTGACGCTGAAAAGCGTACCTGTTACGGCGATGCGGCAGTCGGCCGTGGCTATATAGAGGTGGCCGGAGTGCCGCTTGGCCGCCTGTACGATGATGCTGCCGTGGCCCAGGCGAACGGTGGTCTCGCCGCCGGCTTGCGACGTGGAGAAATCGGAGCGCTCCCGCATCTCCACCACCGACCCGTCGCGCAACGCCAGCATGGCGCCGGAATCGCGCGCCGTCCGGATCTCGACGCCGTCAGGGAGAACCTCGCCCGCGGACATCATGCGGAGGCCGGCCGGGGAGACCTCGAACAGCGTCCCATTGACCGACTGGACAATCGCGCGGCCCGAACCAGTTCCCAACTGCACGATGGAGAACCACACCACCAGGCCGCCGGCGGCCACCACGCCGGCAGCCACCGCCCAGCGCGCGGCGGGATGGGCCTTCCGGGCCGGTGCGCGGACCGGCATGGGTGTCACCTTGCCTTCGAGCACGCGCCGGCAGGCCACGCATTCATGCAAATGGTCCTGGACCAGCATCGCGCGCGCCGCGGGGAGCCTTCCAGCGCGGAAATCCGGCAACAACGCCTGAAAATCGGCGCAGTGCCGGATATGGTCCCCGGGCCCGGAAAGCCGCGCCCACACACGGGCGCCCGCCGCCTCGATCACCTCGCCGGGAATTGGTTCGTCGCGGATTTCAGAGACGGCGCGCTCGAGGGCGGGGTCCATGTGAGTATTTTCGGGGGTCATTGAACACCTCCCAGGTACGATCGAAATTCCTTTTCCAGCTTGTCGCGCGTCCGCGATAAAGTCACTGCCACCGTTCCGGGTGTGGTATCCAGCAGGCGCGCGATTTCCGGATTGTCTTTGCCTTCGAAAAACCGGAGAATGAACATCTGGGCGATGCGCGGGTTCAGCCGCGCCATCGCTTCCCGCAGCCATTCCCGGATCTCGCTGGACGTCTGCGCCCGATCCGGCCTTCGGTGAGCCGAATCGGCCAACACCGGCTCCCACTCATCCAGGGGAACGTTCCGGATGTTCCGCCGCGAGCGCACCAGGTCCAGCGCCGCGTTCACCGCCGAGCGATGAAGAAAGCTGGCGACATTCTCCACCGGACTGGCGCCGGGGTCGCGCTTCAGCATCCTCAGGAAGACCGTTTGCAGCACATCCTCGGCGTCATCGGCGTTGCCGGTTACGCGGTACGCCGCCCGGAATACCTGGGCGTGATTCTCGCGGAAGATCTGCTCCAGGTCCGCCGCGGAAGATATGGCCGGTTCCATCCCGATAGCTGCTTGCGCTTCCATGGTATCAGTGCCCACCGCTCACTATCGGTCGCAACTCGGTAAAGGGAGCCGGGAAGCGGCCTACAACCTAGACGCTTCGTCACGCGCAGCATTAGCGGCCACAAAAAAAGCCCCACACCAGACTAGAGTGGGGCTCTGAAGTCTACTGCAATCTGTCTCGGAGGATGACAGACCGTGTTGATAGTAACATCGGTCTGTAACCAAATCAATCGAATTTGGCGAGCCCTAGCGGAGTTCTTCCATTACCTCATCTAACACGGCGGACGGTGGCCGTATACGGCTCTCCGGCAAGGTAGCGAGCGGCTCGTCCACTAGGTTCAGTACGTCTAGTAAGGTTGGTCGGGAAGTGTTGACGTAGAGCACGCCGGTCAAGACTTCCCCGTTAGACTCGGCCTCCTCGAGCGCCGCCAGGGCGGATAGCCGATTCGTGGGATCGAAATCGCGATCCAGTTTGCGGATTCGCAGGTGAGAGCCATCGTGCAATTCGATATCCCGCACCTCCCCTTCGGGAATCTCCACGGAAATGTCCTGATAAAACGGCACGAAATCCAATTCGTGCAGCGTTTCTTCGTGGTCTTTGACGTACGAGTAGCTCTTGGTGGAGCCGTCGTGGTCGTTGAAGGTCACGCAGGGGGACACGACGTCGATCACCGAGAGCCCCTGGTGCGCGATGGCGGCCTTCAACAAGGTTTGCAGTTGCTTCTTATCGCCGCTGAACGAGCGCGCCACGAACGTGGCTCCCCACTTGAGCGCCAGCGCACAGCAATCGAAGGGAGGCAGTTCATTGGGCGCCCCGCTCTTCTGGGTGGAGCCCACGTCGGCGGTAGCCGAGAACTGGCCCTTCGTCAGTCCGTAAACGCCGTTGTCCTCGATGATGTAGATCAGGGGAACATTGCGGCGGACCATGTGCATGAATTGGCCGATACCGATGGAGGCCGTGTCGCCGTCCCCCGTGACTCCCAGCCCGAGCAGGTTGCGATTCGCCAGGATCGCACCCGTGGCCACCGAGGGCATGCGTCCGTGCACGCTATTGAATCCGTGCGACTGTCCCAGGAAGTAGGCAGGCGATTTCGAGGAGCACCCGATGCCGGAGAACTTGGCCACCTTCCACGGCTCTACACCAAGTTCGTAAAAGCATTCCACGACACGTTCGGAAATGGAGTTATGGCCGCAGCCCGCGCAAAGAGTGGTTTTGCTGCCCTTATAGCTAAGAACCTCCAGCCCGATGCGATTCACCTTCTTGGGTGGAGGCGTGATGGTGGCGCTCATTGGCCCTCCTGCCGGACCACTTCGTCGGTCACGGTCCGTGCATCCAGCGGCATCCCGCCGTAATACCGCACGCTGCGCAGTTTCGCGATCAGCTCCGCCTCGAACTCCAGACGCATCAGTCCCAGCAACTGGCCGTCGCGGTTCTGCTCCACTACGTAGACTCTTTCGTGCCGCCGGATAAAGTCCTTCAACTCTTCAGTGAAGGGATACGCGCGCAGACGCAAATAGCTGGTCTGGATGTCGTATTCGTTGCGCAACTGGTCCGCGCTTTCGCGCACCGCATAATCCGAACTCCCCACCGCCACAAACCCGATAGAGGCTCCGTCGTGGAGGTCCACCACGGGCGGTGGAACGTGTTTCCGCATGGTCTCAAACTTATGCGCCAGGCGGTCCATGTTGTTCACGTAATCGTCCTCGCGTTCGGTGTACTGGGCCTTCTCATTGTGCCCGCTGCCCCGCGTAAAGTAGGCCGCGGCGGTGTGGTTGGTGCCAGGAAGCGTGCGGTATCCGATGCCGTCGCCGTCCACATCCTGGTAACGGGCGAACCCGCCGAGATTGTCCAGGTCCTGCGCCGTCAGCACCTTTCCACGCTGGATCGGTTTTTCGGGATAAGGAAACGGGTCGGTCATCCAGTTGTTCATCCCCAGGTCCAAATCGGTCATCACGAACACGGGGGTCTGGAACCACTCGGCCAGATCGAAAGCGTCTCCGACCATGGAAAAGCACTCTCGCGGCGAACTGGGGAAAAACATGGGATGCCTGGTATCACCGTGCGAAAGGAGCGCGTTGTTCAGGATGTCGCCTTGCGCGGTGCGGGTAGGCAGGCCGGTCGATGGTCCCACGCGCTCTACGTCGAAGATGACCGCCGGCAGTTCGGCGTAGTAGCCCAACCCGATAAACTCGGACATCAACGAAATTCCGGGTCCGGATGTGGAAGTCATGGCGCGCGCGCCGGCCCATCCCGCGCTCAACGCCATCCCGACCGATGCCAGCTCGTCTTCGGCCTGCACGACCGCGTAAGTCGCTTTTCCGGTCTCGGGGTCGTGCCGGAACCGCTTCAGGTAACCGATCAGCGATTCCACCAGCGAGGAGGAGGGCGTAATGGGATACCACGTCACCACCGTCACGCCGGCAAACATCGCACCCAAAGCGCAGGCCGAATTACCGTCGATGATGATCTTGCCGGCGGTCGCATTCATGCGCTCCGCCACGTAAGGGTCGGTCTTGGTGAGGGTGTGGGCGGCCCAGTCGTAGCCCGCCTGGGCCGCGCCCCAGTTGAGCTCGGCGGCCTTGGCCTTGCGCTTCCCGAACTGCTTGACCAGCGCGTTGCGGACTTCCGGCATCTCGAGGGAGAGCAGCCACGCCACGACCCCGTCATAAATCATATTGCGCACCAGCTTGCGCAACTTCGCCTCGGGACAAACCGGCGCCACGAGCTTATCGAACGGCACGGGATAGAAATGCAGATCGCTGCGCAGTTCCTTCAGCCGCAGCGGCTCGTCATAAACGACGGCCGCCCCGCTGTCGAGCTTCATGACGTCTTCCCGCGCGGTTTCCGCGTTCATGGCCACCAGGAAATCCACTTCCTTGCGGCGGCTCATGTACCCGTCCTTGGAGGCGCGGATGGTGAACCATGTCGGCAGCCCCGCGATGTTGGAAGGAAACATGTTCTTTCCGCAAACGGGGATGCCCATTTGAAACAGCGCGCGCAGCAGCACGGAGTTGGCGGTTTGGCTGCCGGATCCGTTGACTGTCGCAATCTGAATGCTGAAATCGTTGATTACCGGCTCGCGCGGCTGGCCGGACGAGGACTCGTGCGGGGAGACTTCTAATGTCGACACCGATTGACGTTCCTTTTATATGTGGACTGAGACCCGGTTCACGGTTCTTATGACTCAATTATACGGCAGCGGGCTCCGTGGCGGGGAAACCAGGGCCCACGAACTTCGTGTTACACTGATTTCGTGTTAAAGAATATGACCATTACTGTCAGCGAGGAAACGGCACTCTGGGCGCGCAAGAAAGCGGCCGAAGAAAACACCTCCGTTTCCAAGCTGGTGGGGCGGATGCTCGAAGAGGAGATGAGGAGAGCCGACGAGTATTGGCGGGCGTACGAGCGTATTAAGAAGATCAAGGCGATTCCGGGTTTCGATGCGTCCAAGCGGCTGAAGCGAGATGAGCTCTACCAGGGCCGTTAATCTTTGGTTTGTGGACACGAACGTTCTGCTTTACACCCTGGATGCCTCCAGTCCCTCCAAACAGGCTGCCGCGCTGCAGTGGCGGGACGCCTTATGGGAACACCGTGCAGGCTGTGTAAGCTGGCAGGTACTCCACGAGTTTTACGTCAATGCGACGGGCAAAATGCAAGCACCGGCGGGCGTGGCGCGCGCCGTCGTGGAGGCCTATGCGCAGTGGCCGGTCTCGGGATTCAGCCTCCTGCTGGTGCAGCGTGCCTGGCACTGGGCGGATCATGCCGGGATCAGCTATTGGGACGCGCTCATCCTGGCCTCAGCCGAGCGCTCCGGCTGCCGATGGCTCTTGAGCGAAGACTTCCAGGACGGCAGGAAATACGGTCCGGTTCAAGTGGTAGATCCATTCCGCCGGCATCCAACCGGGCCGTTCGGGAGCTAGCGTAGCTATGGTCCATCAAGCCCAAACGGTTCGAGTCCGGAGTCCGCGGTCAAGTTGGCACCGTCGTCGAGAATTGGGTCCCGGGCGTTTATGAGGTCGAGTTCTGCGATGACAACGGCCGGGCCTACGCCATGGTCGCACTGAAGCCGGAGCAATTGATGCGCCTTCACCACCAGCCAACGCACCAGGCTGCCTGAACACGTTTACCGAACCGCATCACGAATCAAGTTGACGGCATCTTCGCGCCAGAAGGGCGGAAACGGGCCGACGTTTTGTACGCCAGCTACTTTCCGGCGCAATCCTGTAGATCCGGTGTATAATCGCCGATAACGCGAGGGCGAAATGCAGATCCTATCCGCCGCTGTGCTGGCGATCGTATCGCTGGGGTGCACTCCAGTGTCTGCGCAATGGATTAAAGTGCCGCCAGCCGGAATCCCGCGCTCCGCCGACGGGAAGCCGAATCTCTCGGCGCCGGCGCCGAAGCTGCGCGATGGCAAGCCCGATCTGTCCGGCGTCTGGGAACCCAATGCCAACAAATACCTCCGGGACATCGCCGTCGACCTCAAACCGGACGGAGTCCCGTTCCAGCCGTGGGCCAAGGCACTCTTCGATCAGCGCACCGACGGGTCGCATTCCAAAGAAGACCCGGACGCGAACTGCCTGCCGCAGGGCGTGCCTAAGATCGACGCTGCCCCAGCGCCGTGGAAGATCGTCCAGACGCCGGAATTCCTGGTGATTGTCTATGAGGCTTTCAA
>Ga0209698_10007843_pt1 | contig 11119 bp, 8 predicted proteins | sample LitLauG_LLR_2012_FD_187203 | JGI IMG/M metagenome (GOLD analysis project Ga0209698, IMG submission 187203) | Freshwater sediment microbial communities from Pennsylvania, USA - Little Laurel Run_MetaG_LLR_2012 (SPAdes) (version 2) | ecosystem: Environmental > Aquatic > Freshwater > Creek >... | reverse complement strand
ATCAAGTTGATGCCGCAGGGCATCATCTTCGGCAAGGTGGTCGACGACCTGGGCGAGCCTGTGCCCGGTGCGAATGTCGGTGTCTTTCATCGTGCATGGCTCCATGGCAGGAGATCTCTGGAGCCTATGCAGGGCACGACATCCCAGGCGGATGGAACCTTCGCCTTGGGTTCACTCCGGCCGGGGACATATTTTTTCAGCGCTGAAGGCCAAGCCCACCCGCCTCCGGGCCAGCAGTTTGTCCGGAATTATTACCCTGACACGCCCGACCCGCAGTCCGCCGCGCCCATTACCGTCGCCGCGGGCACGGACGTGCGTGGCGTGGAACTCCGCGTCCGCACAGCGCGCATGTTCACGGTTCGCGGCCGGATCGTCGGAGATGTCGCGGCGAGAGCCATCATGATGATGCGCCCAGGCGGTTCGGCTGCCGATTTCGGCTTCAACACCATCGACGTGAAGCAAGGGGCCTTCGAGTTTCGAGGCGTCGCGCCGGGCGACTACGTCCTGATGGCCCCCTTCTCGGATGACGCCAACACAAAGGTTGCATTCGTTCCAATCACGGTGGCCGATGCCGATATAGATGACCTGCGCGTCACGTTCGCCCCGGCGATCACGGTCACCGGAGCGATTCGGTTAAACGACAAGCCATTCACCCTTCCATCTCAGGTCAGATTCCTCCCTGTCTCGATCGCGGACATGAACATGGCATCCGCGGGACAGGCGGAGAATGGCAGCTTCGCGATCAAGGGCTTGAGTCCCACGCGCTATCGCGTCATGCTGGAACTGCCCAACGGATACTACATCAAAGCGATACGCTTCGCCGGCCAACCGCTCTCGACGCCGGAGATTGACCCGAGCGCGGGCGGCACGTTGGAGATCATTTTGTCCGACAAACCCGCAAGGGTCAGCGGCACCGTCCGCGATGAAAAGGACGCACCGGTCGCGCTGGCAGAAGTTGATCTCTGGTCCACCAACCGGGAAATCCGCAGCGCGGTCACGTCCGCCGACGGACGCTTTCAGTTTTCCAACCTCCCGCCCGGCGATTACCGCGCCATCGCCTGGGAGTGGATCGAAAACGGAGCCATCGAAAACCCGGCGCTTAGAGCGGCGTTTGCCTCGCACGCCACGCAGTTCACGCTGGACGAAGGGACGCAGCAATCGGCAGACCTGAAGCCCATCGGGAAGGCAACGGTAGAAGCAGCTATCGCGACGCTGCCATGATTCCTAGGCCGCCGCGACCTTGGGCAGCCACTCCAGAATCTGCGGCAGCGCTTCCTCCGCCGCCCGCTCGCCTGCCTCAATCGCTTGATCGACGTTGTCCACCACCGGGCAGATCGCTACGTCGGACGAGCGCCGCCAGTGGGACTCATTGCGCGCCGTGAGAATGGCAAAGCTGCGCGCCACGACACTGCGCCGGTCGCGCGGATCGAACGCTTCATAAGGACCGCGAGGAGCCACGCTCACCACATGGGTCGCACCCATGCGCCGTAGGGGAGCCGCGGGTACCTCCATCGTCACCATGCCGTCCACCAGGTAATGGTCCAGATACCGGACCGGAGGAAACAGGCCAGGATAGGCGCAGCTTGCATGCAAAGGCAGCAGCACATCGCCGTGGTCCCTGAAAATGACCGGAGCGCCCGCCGTCAAATCGCTGGCCACAATGGCCAGAGGAATCCTCATGCGCTCAAACCGGGTTTGCTTTAAGAGTCCGCGCAGAAAGTCGCCCATGGCGAACGACATCAGGTTTTCCGCGCTTGCCGAGACGAGCACCTGCTCCGCAGCCTCAATCTCCCGGCTGGAACATCCCGACGCGAATGCCGCCGCGGCGATGGCGCCCCAGCTCACGCCTGCAACCGAGTGAACCGGGATTCCTGCGCGCTCGAATACCCGCAACACGCCGACATGGGCGAGTCCTTGCGCGAATCCTCCACCCAGCGCCACGCCGATGCGCGTCTGGGAAACTCCGGCTGCTATATTAAAGGATTCTCCTGTGACAATCCGATTCATCCGCTGGCCCTCCAATCGTCTATCGGCAAAAAATCCGAGCCGCATGCCCCTGTTTTTCCTGATTTTGACGGGCGCATTCGCGCTTACCCCTGCCCAGGCCCAAAAGAGCATTTCGGGCGAGGCGGCCATCCGCCAGTCCCTGGAACAACTGGCGACGGTGGGCTCCGTGATGATGATCGGCGCGCATCCCGACGATGAAAACACAGCCCTTTTGGCGTATTTTTCGCGCGGCAGGCACCTGCGCACGGCATACTTGTCGCTTACCCGAGGCGAGGGAGGCCAGAACCTGATCGGCAGCGAACAGGGCGATGAACTGGGCATCATCCGTACGCAGGAACTACTCGCCGCCCGCCGCATCGATGGAGCCGAACAGTTTTTCACCCGCGCCATCGACTTCGGATTTTCCAAAACCGCCGAGGAAACGTTCAACAAGTGGCCTCGCGAACAGGTTCTGGCCGACGTCGTGTGGGACATCCGGCGCTTCCGTCCCGACGTGATTATCCTGCGTTTTTCCGGCACGCCGCGCGACGGCCACGGCCAGCATCAGGCCTCGGCCATCGTCGGCAAAGAGGCCTTCACTGCCGCCGCCGACCCTTCACGCTTCCCGGAGCAGTTCAAATACGTCCAGCCTTGGCAGGCCAAGCGTCTCTACTGGAACACGTTCGCGTTCACCGCCGAGCAGCAGAAAGAGGAGGCGGCGATCAAGGACAAACTGCCGATCGACCTCGGGGAGTACTCGCCGGAGCTAGGATATTCCTACGGTCAAATTGCCGGCATGAGCCGCAGTCAGCATCGCTCCCAGGCCATGGGATCGCCGGAGCCTAAAGGTTCGACGAAGAATTATCTCGTCACGATCTCGGGCGACCGCGCCACCAAGGACGCCTTCGAAGGCATCGACACTTCCTGGTCCCGAATCGCCGGTGGCGCCGACGTGGCTCCGTTGGTGGAGCACGCGCGCGACTCCTTCACCGGGCTGCACGGGGAAGCACTGCTGCCTCTGCTGGCGCAGGCGCGGGCGAAGATCGCCGCATTGAACGATCCTCTCGCCGCGAGCAAACTGCATGAGCTCGACGAAGCGGTCTGCCTCATCAGCGGCCTGTGGCTGGACGCGGCGTCGGACAAATTTCAGGTTGCGCCCGGAAGCAGTGTGAAGGTCTCCATCATTGCGCTGCTGCGCGCCGCGGTGCCTGCCACGCTGCTGGGCGTGAATGTCACCGGAGTCGAAGGCGCGCCGAAGCTGGACCTCGCGCCCGCCACGCTGCTCGATAATCAGCCCAGCCTCTATTCGCTCACCGTGCCGATCCCGGCGGGCGAGGCTCCGTCGCAGCCGTATTGGTTGGCCGAGCCCAAAGACGGCGCGCTCTATCGCGTCGCCGACCCGCGCCTGATCGGTCATCCCGAAAACGCTCCGGTTCTTGAAGCGCACTTCCGCGTCCGTGTTGCCGGCATGGAGATGGAACTGACCCGCCCGGTGGAACATCGCTACGTCGATCGCGTCTATGGCGAGCTGTTGCGTCCTCTGGCCGTCGTGCCACCCGCGGGCGTCGAGTTGCCGCAGCAGGCGCTGGTGTTCGCCTCCAACGCGCCCCGGAAAATCGAGCTACTGATCAAAGCCAACATCGCCGGAGCCTCGGGCGACGTCACGCTGGACGTGCCGATGGGCTGGCGCTTTGAACCCGCCTCGCGCCATTTCGAACTGGCCTCGGTTGACGAGCAGACCACTGCCGCGTTCACCATCGCTCCGCCAACCTCCGACGCAGCCGGCCAGATTCGCGCCGTGGCCACAGTGAACGGCCGCAAGATTTCTTCGCGAACCGAAGTCATCCAGTATCCGCACATCCCTGCGCAGACGCTGTTCCCTGCCTCCATCGCCAAGCTGGTACGCGCCGACATCCGCACCGCGGCCCGCAATATCGGCTACATCATGGGAGCGGGCGATGAAATTCCGGCCGCGTTGCGCCAGATTGGCTGCGACGTGACGCTGCTGTCGCCCGACGATCTGGTCCGTGCTGATTTAACGAGGTACGACGCGATCGTCACCGGCGTTCGCGCCTTCAACACGCGCGCCGATTTGCGCGCCAACTATCCTCGCCTGTTCGAATACGCGCAGAACGGAGGCGTGGTGATCGTGCAGTACAACGTGCTCGAAGGAGGGCCCTTCGGCGGCAATCCCGCGCTGCTGGAACACGTCGGGCCATATCCGATTAAGGTGAGCCGCGACCGCGTGACGGTGGAAGAGGCTCCCGTGACGTTCCCCAATCCGCAACTCGCGCTGCTCCACGCGCCCAACGAAATCACCGCGCGTGATTTCGACGGCTGGGTGCAGGAGCGCGGCCTTTATTTCGCCAACGAGTGGGACCCGAAGTACGTCAGCGTCCTCGAATCGCACGACCCCGGCGACCAGCCTATGCCCGGCGGCATGCTCTACGCGAAGCTCGGCAAAGGCGCCTATGTTTTCTCCGCTTACGCCTGGTTCCGCGAGCTCCCGGCCGGTGTCCCTGGAGCGTTCCGCATCTTTGCTAACATGCTGAGCGCGGCCAAAGCGCCATGAGGAGCATCCAGTGTCAGGCGGCACCGCCTGCCCTACCATTCAAGTTCCAGGGTAGGACAGGCGATTTCGCCTGTCAGAGCCGTGCCTGAAAAAAATGCCTGACGAAATCAAAGACGAACCACCACCGTTCCTCGGCCGCTGGACGCGGGTCTACACGCTCGTACTGATCGAGCTCGTGCTGCTCATCTTCGCCTTCTATCTCTTCACCGTCCACTTCGCCCCCAGATGATGAAACCTCTCGACTGGGTGGTCCTTATCTCGTGGCTCGTACTCCTGATTTCTTACGGTCTCTGGCGCAGCCGCGGCTCGAATACAGTAAACCAGTTCCTGCTCGCCGGGAAAACGATGCCCTGGTACGCCATGGGCCTGTCGATCATGGCTACCCAGGCCGGAGCCATCACCTTCATTTCTACTCCTGGCCAAGGCTATGTCGACGGCATGCGCTTCGTGCAGGTCTATTTCGGACTGCCCATCGCCATGGTGATCCTCTCGGCCACGGTGGTGCCGATCTTTCACCGCGCCCGCGTCTACACCGCTTACGAGTATCTGGAACAACGCTTTGATGCGAAGACGCGTGCGCTCGTATCGGCGATTTTTCTGATCGAGCGTGGCCTCAGCGCCGGAATCGCGCTCGCCGCACCAGGCATCGTACTCAGCGCGATCCTCCATCTGCCCTTCGCCTGGACCGCCATCATCATGGGCTGCGTGGTCATCCTGTTCACCACGTTCGGAGGCATCAAGGCCATCACCTGGGCCGACGTTCCGCAGATGACCGTGATCCTATCCGCGCTCGTGCTCGCGCTGATTATCGCCATCCGGCTGTTGCCTCCTGAAGTTTCGTTCCTGGACGCCGCAAAGCTCGCGGGCGCGGCGGGTAAGCTGAACGCCGTCGTCACTCAGTTCGATTGGAAGGACCGCTACAACCTGTGGAGCGGCGTTATCGGCGGGGCCTTCCTCGCCCTCGCCTACTTCGGCACTGACCAGAGCCAGGTTCAGCGCTACTTGACTGGAAAGTCCATCGGCCAGAGCCGCCTCAGCCTGCTGTTTAACGCCATGGCGAAAGTGCCGATGCAGTTTCTCATTCTGTTCATCGGCGCGATGGTTTTCGTGTTTTTCGTCTTCGACAAGCCTCCGCTGCTGTTCCATCCGGTGGAATTGGCGCGGGTGAAGCAAAGCGCGCAATACCCGGGTATTGAGCAGCGTTATAACAGCGCGTTTGATCGCCGCCGCGCCGCAGCAATCGATTTGAAGGACTCCAGGCCCGGCGCGGCGCAGGATTTTCGAGCGGCCCAAAAAGATCTGGACGCCGCCCGCGCCGACGCGCTGAAGCTATCGAAGGAAGGCGACACCAATTACATCTTCCTGACGTTCGTCATGCGCTATCTGCCCACGGGCATCGTCGGATTGGTGCTGGCGGTGATCTTCACCGCCGCCATGTCGTCCAGCGCGGGTGAGATCAATTCTCTGGCGACGGTGACGGTCATCGACATCTACCGCCGCCACCTGCGCCCGGACGAATCGGACCATCATTACTTAGTTGCGTCCCGGGTAGCGACGGTTTTCTGGGGGGGATTCGCCACCATCTTCGCCACGTTCGGCTCCAACTTCGGCGCGCTGATCGAGGCCGTGAACCAGGTCGGCTCGTTATTCTACGGAGGCCTGTTGGGCGTCTTCGTACTGGCGTTTTTCGCGAAAAAGGTAGGCGGCACCGCAGCGTTTTACGGCGTGATCGCAGGCGAACTAGCCATCTTCGCGACCGCCCGATTCACGTCGATCAAATTCCTCTGGTACAACGTCATCGGCTCGCTAGTGGTGATCGCGGTGGGTTTGATTTTGTCAAAGATCGAACGTACTCGCCGCGCCTGACTCTTATGGGCAGCGGCGCAGCCCCCGGCGTCAGCCGGGGGCTGCGCCGAAGCCCTGACGAACCGAAGCGCCCCCAGCCAATAGCCGATCGACACGACCCCGGGGAAGGTTGCAACAAAAAGTACGACTCCACCCTCGTTGTACCCTCCGGAGCTGAAAAGTTCCCTTGCGATGCCAAACGAAGGAGGCCAAAAAACGCGGTTCGGAGCATTCCCAGAATGAGGAACCCTCCCGCAAACACCCACGCCCAGTAATTCATTCGCGCGGAGCCCGGAGAAGAGCGCGAGATTATATTGCCGACAAAGAATCCAACGCCGAGGGCGGCGAGCGCGCCGACAAAGTGCTCGTGAGGCTCCTTGCCAAAGGATTCCAATGGCATAAAGAAACCCGCTATCAGCATGCCCTTCGACCAGAGCGCGAATTTGAGCGCTCGAAATTCAGGATCACGCGCAGGACGCTCGGCTGCTCCTGAACCTCAAACATTACAGCAAAGCGTTCAGCGACCCTTGCCTGTACCCTTCCAAATCCAGCGTCACGTAGTGAAACCCTAGCTTCTTGAAAATCGCCGTGAACTCCCCGGCCATCTCCATCGTCATTGCGCGAGCCATTTCTTCGCGTGCGATCTCCAGCCTCACCACGTCGCCATGGAAGCGCACCCGGAACTGGCGGAAGCCGAGCGCCTGGATCGCTTCCTCGCCGCGATCCACTGTCTTCACGTTCTGAATGGTCACCGGAGTCCCATAGGGTATCCGCGAGCTCAAACAAGCCGACGCCGGCCTGTCCCACGTCTTCAACCCCGCGCGCCGCGATAACTCGCGAATCTCCACCTTGGTCAACCCCGCGTCCACCAGCGGAGCCTTCGCGCCATGGATCTTCGCCGCACGCTGCCCCGGACGGTAATCGCCCAGATCGTCCACATTCACGCCGTAAACCACATGAGCGATGCCCCGTTCCTGCGCTACTTCTTCCAGGCGCACGAACAGCTCATCTTTACAATGAAAACAGCGGTCGCGATCGTTCTTCACATAGTCGGGATTGTCAAACTCGTGGGTTTCAATGAACTCGTGCCGGAAGCCCTGCTCGCGCGCGAACTCCTCTGCGTAGCCCTTGTGCGATTCCGCCAAGGACGCCGAATCCGCCGTCACCGCCAGCGCGCGAGTGCCCAATGCCTGATGCGCCGCCCACGCCAGATACGCCGAGTCCGCACCGCCCGAGTACGCCACAATCACGCTTTCCATGGCGCGCAGCCCGGCGAGAAGCCGTTCCTGCTTTTCCGCCACGGCGGCCTCATCCACGACGAGTGAAACCAACGTCATACTCTCTAGTATACGAGCACTGGTGTAGAATCATCGGTATGCCAAAATACGTAATCGAACGCAATCTCCCGGGCGCGGGCAGCTTAACGCCAGAGCAGTTGATGGGAATTTCGCGGAAATCCTGCGGCGTCCTGCGAGATATGGGGCCGGAAATACAGTGGGTACAGAGCTACGTGACGGCAGACAAAATCTATTGCGTCTATATCGCGCCGGATGAAGCATCGGTCCGAGAACACGCTCAGCGCGGAGGCTTCCCGGCCAGCAGCGTCGCCAAAGTGATGACCATGATCGATCCCACCACCTCGGAGTCGTAAACAATGATTCCTGTTCTCTTAGCCCTGGCCTTGAGCGCTGACCCGGTCATCTTGAAGGACCAGAAGAAGCTCTGCCAGATCACCGTGCCGTCGGATTTCAAGGTGGACCCGAACTTCGCTGGCCTTGCCAAGGGTCCCGGCGACGCGGTGGAGGTTGCCGTGTTCAGTTCGCCCGGCGCCGTGAAGCCGATCGCGGAATCGGTCGGCAAAATGATGGGCATCGAGAAGTTCGTAGACAACACGGCCGCCCGCGTCTTCTATCAATCGAAGCAGGTGAAGCTGAACGACGGCCGCCTGTCCACGCCATGGACCGTCAAAATACCGCGCCCGCCCGGCCAGTGCTTCGCCACGATTAACGTAGCACCCGGCGGGCAGGAAGATTTGGTAAAGAAAATCGCCGCCACCATCGCGGTGGCGCCCTAGTTATTGCAGCAACTCCTCTTGCCCATCCCCCGGAGCCGCTTCGGTATCGGGAATCACGCCCGCCGCAGCCACCTGATCCGCGGCGTCCACGTTCACCAGCCTCACACCCTGCGTCGAACGCCCCGCCTTCCGGATCTCGCTCGAATCGATGCGGATAATCTGCCCCTGCTTGGTGATGATCATCAGCTCCGAATCTTCCTTCACCGACAAAATACTCACCACTTTGCCTACCCGAGGCGTCGTCTTCATATTAATGACGCCCTTGCGTCCGCGCGCCGTCAGCCGGTACTCCTCAAGCGGCGTCCGCTTGCCGAATCCGTTGTCGGAAATGGACAGCATCAGCCCTTCTTTCGGCACCACCTCCGCGCCCACCAGGTAATCGCCTTCTTCCAGATCCATGGCCCGGACGCCACGCGCCGGGCGGCCCATGGGACGCACGTCCTTTTCCCTGAACCGGATCGCCATGCCTTCATGCGTGCCGAGGAAAATGTAATCTTCGCCCGTCGTGAGCCGGGTCGCCAGCAGTTCGTCGCCCTCGTCCAACCCCATCGCGATAATGCCACGCGACAAGGGATTATCGAATTCCGTCAGTTCGCATTTCTTGATGACGGCCTTCTTGGTCACCATCACGATGTACTTGCCCGGCACGAACTCCTTCACCGGCAGGAACGCCGTGGGCGATTCATCCGGCTGCAGCGCGATCAGCCCCGACGCGTGCTTGCCCTTGCCGATGGTCGCGGCGTCCGGAATGTTGTAAATCTTCAGCCAGAACACGCGGCCTTTATTGGTGAAGATCAGCAGGTACGCGTGCGTGGACGCCACGATCAAGTGCTCGACGACATCCTCGGCGCGCGTGGACATGCCAATGCGCCCCTTGCCGCCGCGCGTTTGACGCCGGTAAGTATCGACGGCCGTGCGCTTCAGGTAGCCGCCGCGCGTGACCGTCACCGCGACGTCCTCCATCTGCACCAGATCCTCTAAACGAATCTCGCCCGTGTCCTCGATGATCTGCGTGCGGCGCTCGTCGCCGTAGTCTTTTTGAACTTCCCGCAGTTCTTTGATGATGACTGCCTTAAGAGCCTTCTCCGAGCCCAGAATCTCCAGATATTCGGCGATCTTCACCTGAATTTCGGCCAATTCGTCGATGATCTTCTGCTGCTCCATGCCAGTGAGGCGCTGCAATTGCAGTTCGATAATCGCCTGCGCCTGGCGTTCGCTAAACCTCGGCCCCGCGTCTTCACCAAGAATCGCGCCCCATGCCTTGATCTCTTCCGCCGACCGGAAGGTCATCAACGCCTCGCGCGCTTCCTTGGGCGTCTTCGCCGCGCGGATTAGCTTAATGACTTCATCCAGATTGTTCAGCGCCCTTTGGAACCCGAGCAACAGATGCTCCCGCTCCCGAGCCTTGCGCAGCAAGAAATCCGTGCGCCGGCGGACCACATCGGCCCTGTGATCGAGGAACCGCTTGATCACCTCGATCAGGCCCATTTCCTTGGGCTGCTGATTCACAATCGCCAGCATGATGACGCCGAAGCTCACCTGCATCTGCGTGTGCTTGTAGAGATTGTTGAGCACCACCTCAGCCTGCTCGTCGCGCTTCAGCTCGAACACGATGCGCATGCCGTCGCGATCGCTCTCGTCGCGAATATTCGAAATGCCTTCCAGCTTTTTGTCGTTCACCAGGCCCGCCGCCGTCTCGATCAGACGAGCCTTATTCACCTGATACGGCAGCTCCGTGACGACAATTGCCTCGCGGTCCTTGCCGAATTTTTCGGTCGCGGCCTTGGCGCGAATCTTGATCGACCCGCGTCCGCGCGTGAAATAATCGTAAATCCCCTCGCGGCCTAAAATCAGGCCTCCAGTCGGAAAATCGGGCCCCTGCACGACTTCGATAATCTTCGATAACGGCGTCGCTGGATTGTGCAGAACAAGGATGCACGCCTCGATAATCTCCGTCAGATTGTGCGGAGGAATCTTGCAGGCCATGCCTACCGCGATGCCTTCGCTGCCATTGATCAGCAGGTTCGGCACGCGCGCCGGAAGCACTTCCGGCTCGAATTCGCTCTCGTCGTAGTTGGGCTTGAAATCGACCGTTTCCTTGTCGATATCTTCCAACAGCGCCGCCGCGATCTTCGACAGCCGAGCCTCGGTGTACCGCATCGCCGCCGGCGGATCGCCGTCCACGGAACCGAAATTTCCCTGCCCGTCCACCAGCGGGTACCGCAGCGAAAACGGCTGCGCCATGCGCACCAGCGCATCGTAAACCGGAATATCGCCGTGCGGATGGAACTTGCCCAGCACTTCGCCCGCGATCTTGGCGCACTTGCGCGTCGGGCGATTGTAGTGCAGCCCCAACTCATGCATGCCGAAAAGGATGCGCCGGTGCACCGGCTTCAGCCCATCGCGGACGTCCGGCAGAGCGCGGCCGATAATCACGCTCATCGAATAATCGAGATACGACCGCTTCATCTCGTCTTCGATGTTGATCGGGATCAGATTTTTAGCGCCGCCATTGCCCAAAGGCAACTGCCCGCCGTCGGGCGGAGTGGTCGGGTCCTGTGGATCTGCCAAGCTTTAGCTCCTTAGAAAAGAACGCGTTGGGGGATGTCGCGTCAATCTCTATTTTAGCAGGGGAGATGCCC
>Ga0209698_10007842_pt1 | contig 11120 bp, 13 predicted proteins | sample LitLauG_LLR_2012_FD_187203 | JGI IMG/M metagenome (GOLD analysis project Ga0209698, IMG submission 187203) | Freshwater sediment microbial communities from Pennsylvania, USA - Little Laurel Run_MetaG_LLR_2012 (SPAdes) (version 2) | ecosystem: Environmental > Aquatic > Freshwater > Creek >... | reverse complement strand
ATCCACGGCGGGCGAACTGCTCGATCAACCCAATCTTCTAGCCACCCTGGAGAAACGCGGTGACTGACCTCAATCCGCAGGCTAAGCAAATGGCCGATGAGTCGATGGTGCGAGGCCTGGATGCGCAGGCGCGGGCAATCTGGCCGCAAGAAGTTGAATTGATTCGACGCTATGCGATTCCAGCGGATGCGCGGATTCTTGACGCGGGCTGCGGCACAGGCGAGGGATCTTCTCGCCTGGCCGAACTTTTTCCCCGAGCGCACGTCGCCGGCATCGATATCGTCGACCATCATTTGGACCTGGCGCGCTCTCGCTACGCCAGCCTCGCGGCGAGGCTGACTTTCGAGCACCAAAGTATTTTCGAGCTTCACATCCCGGACCGCAGCTTTGATCTGACTGTCTGCCGCCACGTCCTTCACTCGATCCCACACCCGGATCGAGTGCTTGGCGAGCTGGCGAGGGTCACACGACCCGGGGGCTATCTGCACCTGATTCCCGAGGACTACGGGATGCTGCATTTCCAGAATGGTTCTTTGGACCCGCGCGATTTTTGGCACGTCGGCCCCGCTGCTTTCGGTTCGAAAACCGGAACGGACCTATTTATCGGCCGCAATGTCTACGGGATTCTTGCCGCGATGAAGATGAATGAAATCGCGGTGAACTATGTTGTGGTCGACACAGTGCGTGTGCCACGAGAGACATTCGCCGCCATCCTGGAAGCCTGGCGAGACGGGTACGCAGAGCCAATCGGCGAGCATACGCCGATTTCGCGCGAGTCCGCGGTGGCTTATTTCGATCAGATGATCGCCAACATTCGCGACCCGCATGGATATGCGGTCTGGATGGTTCCAGTCGTGAGCGCGCGAGTGCCGTCCGACCGGTCAGCCTGATCGTCGCCGGTAACTTTCCCTTCTTCTTTCCCTATGTTGTAATCGAATGTCCTGCATCGAACGTCCTTCCTGGACTGAGCAAGACGAATCTTGTCGGAGGAACCTTGGATTTCCAGCTTAACGAAGAACAGCTGCAACTGAAGAAGAGCGTACGCGAGTTTGCCGAGCGCGAAATCGCTCCGCACGTCATGAAATGGGACGAAGCCGGAGAATTTCCACTGGCCACCATCAAAGAACTCGGCAAGCTCGGCCTGATGGGGGCAATTTTTCCTCCCGAATACGGCGGCGCCGGCATGGGATACGTCGAATATGTCACCGCCATCGAGGAACTCTCGCGGGTCGATGGATCGGTCGGCATCATCGTGGCCGCCCATACCTCGCTGTGCTCGAACCACATTTTTGTCGCAGGCAATGAAGCGCAAAAGAAGAAGTACGTTTCCAAGCTTGCCACCGGCGAATTCATCGGGGCCTGGGGATTGACGGAGCCCTCGGCGGGATCGGATGCCGGCAGCGCGCGCATGGTAGCGACTCGCGCGAAGGGTGGATGGGTGCTCAACGGCACCAAGACTTTTATCACCAACGGCCACTATGCTGACGTCGCTGTCGTGCTGGCGGTGACCGATCGGGCGGCCCGCACACACGGGCTTTCCGCGTTCGCGGTGGAGAAAGGCACGAAAGGGTTCCGCGCCGGGAAAAAAGAAAACAAGCTTGGTTTGCGTGCCAGCGATACGGCTGAGTTGATCTTCGAAGACTGCTTCGTATCCGCGGATAGCCTGCTGGGCAAAGAGGGCGACGGCTTTATCGACGCCATGCGTGTTCTCGACGGTGGTCGCATCTCAATCGCCGCGCTCTCGCTTGGGATGGCGGAGGGTGCCTACGAAGCCGCGCTCAAGTATTCCAAACAGCGCAAGCAGTTCGGCCAGGCGATCAGCGAGTTCCAGGCGATCCAGTGGAAGCTCGCCGACATGGCTACCGAAATCGAAGCCGCCAAACTTCTCACCTTCCGCGCCGCTTCCATGAAGGACGCGGGAATGAAGACAACGCTCGAATCCTCCATGGCCAAACTGTATGCCAGCGAAGTGGCGGTCAGGTGCGCCAACGAGGGCGTCCAGATCCACGGCGGTTACGGATTCATCAAGGACTATCCCGCCGAAAAGTTTTATCGCGACGTGAAACTGTGCACCATCGGCGAAGGCACCAGCGAAATCCAGCGGCTGGTGATTGCGCGGCAATTGCTGAAGGATTGAATGATGGTCAGGTTACGCGGCCCTGAAGGGCCGCTCTTCCACGGTGGTGCGAACATTTTTGAGTTTTTCAATAAACTGTGAAGCCGTCACAGAAAACAAGGCGGTTATCGCAGCGATAAATCGCTGCGCCACCCAAAAGCAACGAGTAACATCGACTTTTTCCGCAACTGTGAAGCCGTGTCCTTCCCGAGACAACTTAAGATAGGTCCTAGCTATTACGCGACTGAGAGGGTACGCCATGATCAGCGGGGCCCACGTCATCATCTACAGCAAAGACCCGGAAGCCGACCGCGCGTTCTTTCGCGACATTCTCAAGTTTCCTGCGGTTGACGCCGGGCATGGGTGGCTGATCTTTGCGCTGCCTCCCGCAGAGGCCGCATTCCATCCCGACGAAAGGAACAACAAGCACGAGCTGTACTTCATGTGCGACGACTTGAAGGCTATTATGGAGTCGCTGAAGGCGAAGAAAGTGAAGTGCGGCGAGGTGACAGAGCAGCGGTGGGGCAGTCTGACCACGTTATCCCTCCCCGGCGGCGGAAAGATCGGGCTCTACCAGCCAAAGCACCCAACAGCGATCGGCCGCTGAGATCGGCCCAACGGGGATCAGCGCCGGTTGTTACACTATCCTGCTTGGCCCTTGCGACCACAACTATCGTCGATCATCTGCGCTCCGGCGACCCGCGGGCTCTGGCTCGCGCCATCTCGATCGTCGAAAACCGGCGGCCCGAATCCGCGGACTTGCTCAAGGCTCTTTTCCCGCACTCCGGCAAAGCGAGCGTCATCGGATTGACTGGAGCGCCGGGAGCAGGGAAGAGCACGCTGGTCGATCAGCTCGCCAAGCACTATCGCAAGGCAAACGAGACGGTCGGCATTATCGCCGTCGATCCGACCAGCCCTTACACGGGCGGGGCGATTCTCGGCGACCGCATTCGCATGCAGGACCATTACTCCGATCCGGGAATTTTTATCCGCAGCATGGCGACGCGCGGCTCGCTCGGTGGACTGGCACGCACCACTGCCGATGTAGCGACCGTGCTCGATGCATCCGGGCGGGACCGCATCCTGATTGAAACGGTGGGCGTGGGCCAGGATGAAGTGGACATCGTGCGCCTCGCCGATGTCACCGTGGTGATTCTTGTGCCCGGCATGGGCGATGATGTGCAGACCATCAAGGCGGGCATCATGGAAATCGCCGACATTTTTGTCATCAACAAGAGCGACCGCGAGGGCGCCGAGCGCGTGGAACGCGAGATCCGCTCCATGCAGTCGCTCGATATTCGCAAAGACGGGTGGACTCCTCCGATCGTTAAGACGGTCGCCAGCGAAGGCACGGGAACGAAAGAACTGGCGGAGGCCATTGCAGGATATGAAGCATTCCTGGCGAAAGAGAATCTTTTTTTGCAGAAGAATGTCGAGAACTGGCGCGAGCGCCTGGTAGAAATGCTGCGCGACGCGATGCTGGAAAAAGTGCGCGCGCAGATTGACGACGGGAGCCTCAACCGTTACGCCTCAGAAATCGCCGAGCACAAACGCGACCCATATTCGCTGGTGGAAGAAATCGTTGGAGGCGTGGCAAAGACCACTTAAGTGGGACGCGCTCTGGAGCACAAATGTATTCGATCGATCATCTCGGCATTGCGGTGAAATCGCTGGCGGCGGCGAAGAGCATTTACGAGAAGTTAGGCTTAACAGTCTCGCCGGAAGAAACCGTCGAACAGGAGAAAGTGCGTCTGGTCATGGTTCCAGTGGGCGAAAGTCGCCTGGAATTGCTGGAAGCCACTTCCGAGGATTCCACCATCGCCAAATTTATTGCCAAGCGCGGGGAAGGCCTGCACCATGTCTGTATGCGCGTTCCCGATCTCGGGGCGGCGGTTGCCAAACTGAAGAGTGATGGCGTCCGCCTGGTCTCGGAAGAGATCAAGACGGGCGCGGGCGGCCATCGCTACGTGTTTGTGCATCCCCAGAGCACGGGCGGCGTCCTGCTCGAACTGGTAGACAGTAGCCATTGATCGCCTATTTGGTAATTTTGTAATCGGGTAATTTGGTAATTTGAACCCCGACCGGTTTTGAAATTGCCAATTACCCGATTACGAAATTACAAAATGCCCCATGCTTCTGCTGGCAACTGACACCTCGGGCAAGAATGGCAGCGTCGCTCTGGCTCGCGCAACGCCAGGCCACGGCAAAGTCGACGTAGTGGAAGTCGATCCGCTAGCCGGCGGCACATTCTCCGCGCAACTAGTCCCTCAGATTGCCGCGCTGCTCGCCAAGCACGGATACACGAAATCCGACCTCGCCGCCTTTGCTGTGGTCTCGGGTCCGGGATCCTTCACCGGCCTGCGCGTTGGCCTCGCGGCCATCAAGGCGCTCGCCGAGGTTTTGCAGAAACCGATCGCTGCCATCTCACTTTTGGAAGCGGTCGCTTGGTCGAGCCCAACTCGCGGGCGCCTGCTGGCGGTGCTCGACGCCGGGCGCCACGAAATCTACGCCGGCGACTACGAACGTCGCGACTACGAACGTCGCGACGACGCACGGGGCGCCGACGAAGTGCGTGGCGACCACGAATTCGGCCCGCCCCTGCATATGCATAGCGAACGGTTGCTAAGCCGCGATGAGATGCTTGCCGAGGCGAAAGGGAAGCCGGTCGTCACGCCCGATGCGGCACTGGCCGAGGTCCTCGGCGCCGCGGGGGTCCAATGCAAACGAATCGACTATCCCGACAGCGGAGTGATTGCTCGCCTGGGATGGGAGCACATCGAACGGGGCCAAACGGTCCGTCCGGAAGATCTCGAAGCCAACTACATTCGCCGCTCGGATGCTGAAATATTTTCGCAACCGCGTCGCTGAGATCCTGGAGAATGTATCTCGTTGGGAGCCCTTACGCGTACACCTATGTTGCACATTTCTGTTCGCGCCGCCTCACTCGATGATGTCCCGACGATTCTTGCCATCGAGCACGAGGCGCCTACCGCATCGCATTGGACTGCCGAGCAGTACCAGAATCGCGTCCGAAGCGGCGAAGAAGACGCCTGTTTTCTTGTGGCCGAGTGCGAAGGGAAAGTTTGCGGCTTCCTCTGCGCCCGCATAGTCTCCGGCGAATGGGAGATCGAAAATGTTGTGGTTAGAGAAAAGTTTCGCCGCCGCGGTGTCGGTGCAGAACTCATGCGGGCCTTTATCGCGAAATGGGAGGAATCGGCCGGCGCGGCAGTGCTTCTGGAGGTGCGTGAATCCAATGCCCCAGCACGCGCGCTTTATGCCAAATACGGACTGTGCGAGGTCGGGCGGCGCCGCGATTACTACAGCGAGCCACCCGGGGATGCAATCTTGTACGCGCGCCGTCGTCTGGGCTAGCTCTCGACAACCTCGCGAGCTCGGGTATTGTCTGCAACCGTCTGAGCCGAATCAATTTTGTGCATACTTATCGCAAATTATGCACTACTCTCTGTGCATTTCAGAAATCCACAAGTGTTGCAAATATCTACACAAGAAATCTGATTGAAACTGCCGCTTGCCCTGTGCTACGTTTTAACAGAACAGTAACACTCAAGGAGGCCTGCAAGGATGCTGACTCCACAAGGTTCTCTCCTGACCGGTCATGAAGAATTCCAGCGACTGGTTCAGGAGCACTCGCAATACTCCCAAAGACTGGAATCCCTCACCCAGAAACGGTACCTCACCGATGATGAAAAATTAGAGGAAGTGCGGCTGAAGAAGCTAAAGTTGCGCCTCAAAGATCAAATGCAGAATCTGGAGCGGCAAACGCAGCGCCAGTCTGCATAGCAAAAGTTCGGGAATTGGCTTCCCATTTCTTGGCAATCATCATGACAGCGGAACTATGTGTCGTAGCAAGGCGCGCCTAAGCGCCTTTTTTTATTGCAGTTATGCAGATTCTTGCGACTGCGCTCTATAATCAACTCAATTCCCATGGTCCGTGACGGCTACTTCTACGGTATCGGCAGTGCTCTGGCAGCGGGCTTAATCGTCTGGCTGACCGCATGGCCTTATGCCGTCCCTGTGTTGTTGCTTGGCGCGTTCTGCCTCTGGTTTTTTCGCGATCCCGAGCGCCGGATCCCAATTATTTCCGGCGCGATCGTTTCTCCGGGTGACGGCAAGGTCACCGATATCGCGCTGATCCATGTCGGTGGAGCCCAGCGCTCTAGAATCAGCATTTTTCTCAATGTATTCAACGTGCACGTAAACCGCTCACCGATCGGGGGAGTCATCCGCGATATCCGCTACCAGCGTGGGAAGTTTCTGAATGCCATGGCGCCCAATTCCGCGGAAGAAAACGAGCAGAACATCGTGACCGTCGAAGGCGAGGGCCGCACCGTGATTTTCAAACAGATCGCCGGACTCATCGCGCGTCGCATCGTGTTTACCCTGAAAGCGGGCGACGCGGTCACGCGTGGCCAGCGCGTTGGGCTTATCAAGTTTGGATCGCGCGTGGACGTGCTGTTCGATTCCGACGCCGCCATCCAGGTCAAGCTCGGCGATCACGTGAAAGGCGGAGCATCGATTCTTGCCCTGCTGCCGGTCGCGCAGCCCGCCGCGACGGGCTCCGTTGAACGGGAGGCATCCTCATGCAAGATCTGATTCCTCGTCGTCGCGAGACCGATCGTCCGCACGGACGCATGCGCAAAGGCATGTACATCCTGCCTTCGCTATTCACCACCGCCAACATCGCTGCGGGATTTTACGCAATTCTGGAAACGACCCGAGGCACGCTGGCGGAACCCTGGCACCTGGACTTCGCCGCGATGGCAATCGGCTTTGCCGTCTTCTTTGACGGTCTGGATGGCCGCATCGCCCGCATGACCCACACGGAAAGCGCTTTTGGCAGGGAACTCGATTCGCTGGCCGACGTGGTCACGTTCGGGGTTGCTCCCGCCTTGCTCGCGTGGATGTGGGGGTTCCACATGCTGCCCAACGATATCCCGCACGACTTGCGCGTGAAGGTCATGCAACTGGGCACGATTGCCTGTTTTGCATTCCTCATGGCGGGAGCAAGCCGGCTGGCGCGCTTCAACATCACGAGCAATCCTCAACCTTCCAATCCCGGACGCCCGGGCAAGAAATATTTTGTCGGCATGCCCATTCCTGCGGGTGCGGGCGTCATTGCCGCGGTCGTCCATTTCTTAGGGGGCGAGCCGATTGTCTCCTGGCGAACCTCGGTCAGTTGGCTCTTGATGGTCATTGTGGTCGGCTACCTGATGGTCAGCACGTGGCGTTTTTATAGTTTCAAGGATATCGATTTTCGGTCCCGCCATCCTTTCCGCCTCATCATATTGTTCGGAGTTCTGGGCGCCTCCATCTGGTTTTTTTCGGGTCCAGTGCTGTTTGTGATTGCTGTACTCTACATGGCTTCGGGCATTCTGTGGCGTTTGCAATGGATCTTGCGGCGCAAGACTCCGCCTGCACCCCCGCCCTCCCGGGAGGCATCTTTAACCTCATGAGTCCTCTCTCAAAGTCCGCCGGTTCGCAAGCCGATGTGCGCGTTACTGACCTCTATCGCGTGGCCATTGTGGGTGCAGCCTCGCTCATGGGTAAGGAAGTCGCTGAAGTCCTGCGTGACCGGAATTTCCCCGCCGTCGATATTCGCCTGCTCGATGACGACCAGTCCCTTGGGCAACTGGAAGCGGTCGGTGACGAGATGAGTTTCATCCAGAGCATCCGCGCCGAGCAGTTCGAGCGGGTCGACTTCACCTTCTTCGCCTCGGATCCGCGAGCGACCCAAGCCAAATGGAAAACAGCGCAGGATCTCGGCAATACCATCATTGATCTGACCGATGCGCTGGAGAACGAACCGGGGGCCGCCGTCCGCTCGCCCTGGATCGAGCGCTTGATTGGTCAACCAGTACACCCGCAGCTCCAACCCGGGCCAGTGGTGGGCGCGCACCCCGCTGCAACCGTCCTGGCCATGCTCGCCTTGCGCGCCCAGAAATTGGTCAAAGTCGAGCGCGCCGTCGCGACTATTCTGGAGCCCGCATCCCAGCACGGCCAGAAGGGCATGGACGAATTGCACGAGCAAACCGTGAACCTGCTTTCCTTCCAGGACCTGCCCAAGAACGTGTTCGACGTACAGGTGGCTTTCAACATGGTTGCGCGCTACGGACAGCGATCGAATCACTCCCTCGATGCTGATTCCAAACGAATTTTGAAACACTACCGGCAACTCGCGCCGGGTGCGATCGAGCCTTCGTTGCAAGTTGTTCAAGCGCCCGTCTTCCACGGGCAAGCCTTCTCTGTTTACCTCGAGATGGATCGGCAGGTCGCGATCAAAGAGCTTTCCGGGGCTCTCGAGTGCGAGCATGTGATCATTACAAGCCCTGACGATGCTCCCAACAATGTTAGCGCGGCGGGTCAGGGGGACGTACTGGTTGCACTCTCAACAGACGCCACTCGCAAGAACGGCGTGTGGCTTTGGGCAGCGATCGACAACCTGCGGGTTTCAGCTTTGACCGCCGTCGAGTGCGCAGAGACCTTGACTGCCTCTCGGCCACGAGGTCAGATTCAATGAGGCGCTGGGGGATGCGGCGCTGCGGAACGAAGGGTCGGGGTGCCAATCAATTCCGCGCAACGCTGTGCGATGCGCTTAACGGCAGGGCTGGAAAATGCGCCACCATGTTCGCTCTCGCTGTCATCCTTGCCGCGACCGGCTGCGGTTATCACACCGTTGGACACGCCGAAGCATTGCCGCCGAATATCCGTACTATCGCTGTTCCCGCATTCGTCAGCCACAGCCAAACGTTTCGTGTCGAGCAGTTGCTAACCGATGCAGTCATTCACGAATTCAATGTCCGCACGCAGTTCCATGTGGTCCCGGACACCAGGCACGACGCCGACGCCGTGCTGAATGCAACCGTATTGTCAGCGACCGCCGCGCCCCTTGCCTACGACTCGCGAACGGGACGCGCGGCCAGCGCTCTGGTCACTGTCAGCATGCAAGTCACGCTTACCGATCGCCACGGCAAGGTTGTGTTCCAGAATCCGTCCTACCTTTTTCACGATCAGTACGAAATATCGGCAGACCTACCCAGCTTTTTTGAAGAGGATTCTCCCGCTGTCGATCGCCTGTCTCGCGATTTCGCGCGCACCCTGGTGGCCAATATACTGGAGGCATACTGATGCGCGCCTTCAGCCAGGCTGACCGCTTTCTCTCCGAACTCGCATCCCGCAAGTTGCGGCCCGCTTACGTGCTGGTGGGCGATGAGGCTTTCTTCCGCAAGCGCTGTCGCGACGCGATTCTTGAGCACGTGGTGGCGCCCGACTCGCGCGACTTCAGCGTCTTTGAATTCGAGTTGGGCGAGACCTCGCTCAGCGAAGTGCTGGATCGGGCGCGAACGCCTTCTCTAATGGCCCCCTTCCAAGTCTTCTTCGTGCGGGGTGTGAAGACACTATTTGGACGCGGCTCCAACGACGAGAAAATCGCCGCGATCGAAGAGTACTGCAAGAATCCCAATCCCGACGCGCTGCTGGTATTTGTTGCCGACCACATCAGCATTCCGGCCGATGTTCGCCGTATGGAGATGACCGACAAAGACCGCTACCAGAAGATCCGCGAGGATCTGGGTCCGTTCTGCGGCATCGTCGAACTTTCGCGCGTGGAGGAAGGCGAGGCGGTGCGCTGGATCGGCGAATACTGCGCGACCCGCAGCGTCAAAATGGATCCCGACGGCGCCCGCGAGCTGGTCGACGCGTTGGGCGGCGACATGATGATGGTCTCGAACGAACTCGAGAAGCTGATTCTGTATGTCGGCGAAAAGAAGAAAATCACGCTCGGTGATGTCGAGACCATGGTGCTCGCCGCGAAACAGCGATCGCTTTACGAGCTGACCGATGCGATTTCTTCGAAAGATCGGGTGCGCGCTCTGGAAATTCTCGATTGTCTTCTTTCCACAGGAGACGGCGAAGAAGCCGCCATTGGCCACCTCTACATGCTCGCCAAAACTTTTCGCCAGATGCTGGTAATCCTGGAACGAAACGTGCGCGACCAACGCACGCTTTGGGCTGCCCTGTGGCAAGGGTTCCGAGTGCCGCCCTTTGCCGCCGATGACATCATCCGCCAGGCTCGCCGCTACAAATCAAAGCGCGAACTGACGCGAGCCATCCGCCTGGTCGCAAAGGCCGATCTGGCTTTGCGCTCCAATCCCCCCGGCAAGCGCATGATCCTTGAAAAGCTGGTGCTCGATTTGGCCGGCGAACCCAAACTTGAGTCCGCCGGCGGTTGGATGCAAGAAGAACTGCCAGTCTAATCTCTCATATCCGCCCGACACGGCCATTTGGTAGTATGCGGAGTTTCGGTTCTACTCTGGGGATCGCGCACGCGGACAGCCGAGAGCGGCTATCCCAGAGAAAGCCAAGCACCCGCTGGATACTCCACAATAGGAGTTTCAGGTATGGTCACGATTCGTGATGTGGCGAAAGAGAGTGGTTTTTCTTCCACCACCGTTTCGATTGTGCTGAATAACGCTCCCCTGGCCCGCTACATTCCTACCACCACCAAGAAACGGATTGAAACCACCGCCAAGAGATTGGGCTATCGTCCGAACCTTTTTGCCCGGTCACTGCGCAGCCGGCGCAGCCACACAGTGGGCGTCATGGTCTTCGACATGACAGACCCGTTCTGCACACTGGTTTTGCGCGGTATTGAGAATTCCCTTTACCAGGCCTCGTACCTCCCCATTCTCACTGACGTTCACAACGAACGCGCCCGCTTCGAACGCTATCTGGAAATGCTTCTGGACCGGCGGGTAGAAGCGCTGATTGTGGTGGCCAACTGGCTCTTCGTAAACATCGACGTTCTCGGCGACCTGGAAAAGAGCAACATTCCCACGGTGATGATTGGACGGGAATTGAAGAACGAATCGATCAGTTCCGTGATCGTGGATAACGAACTCGGCGCCTATACCGCGATCGAGCACCTGTACTCGCTCGGCCATCGCAAGATCGCATTCATTCGCGGGCCAAAAACTTTGACCGACAG
>Ga0209698_10007840_pt1 | contig 11123 bp, 7 predicted proteins | sample LitLauG_LLR_2012_FD_187203 | JGI IMG/M metagenome (GOLD analysis project Ga0209698, IMG submission 187203) | Freshwater sediment microbial communities from Pennsylvania, USA - Little Laurel Run_MetaG_LLR_2012 (SPAdes) (version 2) | ecosystem: Environmental > Aquatic > Freshwater > Creek >... | reverse complement strand
CTATCTGACATGATTGCGATCATATCGCAAACAAAAGTGGGGCGGTCCCCCTGGACCGCGGCGAACGCCCGCGTCCGCCTGCCGCCAATCCGGCCAGGTCCGGCCGCCGGCGAGAGCGCCCGCCCCACCAAGCTTCACGGCCGCAAGCTGCCTGAGTCAAGCACATGCCCAATCCGACGTATACTTTCCGCCGCGCCTGCCAGGACCTTCGGCTGGCCGGGTCTCAATAGCTCGAAGCCTGTTACGGTACGTGGTGCCGGACAACACGACGGCTCCCGACGGGCTCCCAAACCGCACAGGCCGGCGCTAAAAAAACTCTTTCGCTATGCCGTTCAGGTGTTTTCGGCTTTTCGGATGCCCAACCATGCGGCGAGTCCATCGGTAACAGCCTGAATCTGGGCGGGTTGAAGCGCACCAAGCTTTCGAATCGCCCATGCTTTCGCGCTACGTTGAGACGCCTTGCACGAGAAAAGCACCGGGCCGGAGAAACGAGGCTTTGATCGGCACCTCGAAGGGGCTCTGACGAATCTCGGTCGTATGCGGAACAACCGTGACGATTGCGCGATCGGCATCGCCATACTCGACGCTGAGGACCAGGACAGGACGGGTCTTAGCGGTCATTCCAAGATCAAACAGCCAGACTTCACCTCTTCGTGGCGGCATTCTCTTCCTGATCCAGGAATACGAACAGAGATCGGCCCGCTTCGCCAATCTCCTCATCCGGCAGTGGACCCGAATCGAACGGCAAATCTCGCGTGCGCCGCAGGACCTCAATCGCAAACGATTGTTTGTCCCCGGGAGGCAAGGCATCGAAAGCTTCGAGCAGTTCGGCCGCCTGTTTGCTCATTCCTTTACGCTATCTCGTTTCCTGCAAGCGAGCAAGTCCGTTGCGTGAGGCAAGCTGCGCGGTGATAAGGGTGAAGGCTCCATCGGGCCCCGCGGCGGGCCATCGTTGTGATCAATGAATCCCTCCGCAAACTGCGCGTGGAATAGCATCAAGGAGAAGACGTACGCAGCCGGATCCTCAAATCCCGCAACGCGGCTGCGGCAAATGCCTACAACGTCGCCGACATGGCCTCGCTCTGGTCATATTCGTTCACGCTAGGTTCTGAGTGAACCCTACGATTCAGATCATCCAGAACGACACCGGACTGATGCAATCGCCAGTTCAGCAAAGCTGGCCCGCGAAGGGTTGCCGTGGCTGCCACCCCCCAGACAATCGCGCCCAGCCCCGGAAAGACGATACTCACCGCGCGGTCAGGCGCTCGCCGACGTGGGTACACAAAGGAGCGTGGCCTCCCGCTGGCGCCCAACCCATTCAGCTTGATCGCCACGACGTCACCACCACCGGCCGCGACCCAACCCAATACCTCGGCCCCGTCGAAACCCCGGAACCAAACCCCCAGAAAATGGATCAAATCAAACGAACGCAAGCCCGCAACCCCAGCCGAGTCGGAACCTGTTGAGCCATCACAGGTCGATCCAGAACCGTGCATCATCATTCCCTATTACCAGAAATTCGAAGAAGAGCCGCTGGACGACGACCATGGCTAGCCTGAGCCCAGCGCGCCACCCTTACGCCCCGACCGGCGCCTCGCCTCATAATCATGTGAAAAAATCTTTGGGACGTTCCGGGCTAGCATTCGAAATCCTTCCCTCTCAACAATCGCAGCCTCGTCCCACAGATTTTTTCACTTCAGCGGAAACGCCCGGGCGTGCTGCCGTCCTGATGCGTATATACAATAAAGCCATACGTGGCTCGTTCCGCCAAGTTCGACTGGGACGACGCGAACACTGGCGGAATTCGCCGTGCCCACCAAGAAGCGTCTCCGTCCGGCTGCCGGTTACCGGCATCGAGCGGGCCCGAAAGCTGGCTGAAAAACAAGGTGGGTTATCAGACGGTGATCAAGACCTTGCTTCAGGAGGCCCTCAAGCGGGAATCCCAGATCGCTTGAGTATCGCGCGCTAGACTGGCAGTAGTGGCTGCTAAGGTACTGATTTCCGCGGGCGAAGCTTCGGGAGATCTCTATGCCAGCAGCCTGGTGCAAGTGCTCCAACGGCGCCATCCCGGCATCGATTTTTTTGGCTGTACTGGGCCGCGGCTGCGGCAGGCGGGCGTCCGGCAAATCGTCGACTCGGCGAGCTTAGCCGTGGTCGGGCTGGTGGAGGTGATCACGCATCTGCCGCGCATTCGCCGCGAATTTCACAAACTGCTGGCCGCGGCGGCGCGCGAGCGACCGGATGCCGCGATTCTGACCGATAGCGCCGGCTTTCACCTGCGCGTGGCCCGGCGCCTGCATGCCATGGGCATCCCGGTCATTTATCTGGTCGCTCCGCAGGTCTGGGCCTGGCGCCAGTGGCGGTTGCCGCTGATGCGCCGTGTGCTCAGCCGCCTGCTCTGCATCTTTCCCTTCGAGCCGGGGTTCTTTGAAAAGCACGGGATTCGGGCCACCTACATCGGGCATCCACTGTCCCGTCTGGTGCGGGCGTCGGCCAGCCGCCAGCAACTGCGAGAGATGTTCTCTGTACCGGACGACCAGTTTTTGATCGCGGTCCTGCCGGGAAGCCGGGAGGGAGAGATCGAACGGCATCGGCCCTATCTGGAAGATGCCATGGGCCGGATTGCTGCGGCTTTGCCGGCCAAATGCCGCTTTATCCTGGCCTTGCCGCGGGCTGCGAAAATGAAGGAACGGTTTTCCGATTCGACCATCCAAGTAAAAGAAGGTCAGACTTGGGATATTCTTGCCTGCGCGGATGTGGCTTTGGCAGCGAGTGGTACCGTCACCGTGGAAGCGTGTCTGCTGGGAACGCCGCTAGTGACCTTTTACCGGGTGAATCCCCTGAGTTGGATGGTGGGGAAGTTCTTGGTTCGGGTGCCTTTTTTTTCCATGGTCAACTTAATCGCCGGCCGCAAAGTGATTCCTGAGCTGATCCAGGACGACATGATCGGGCCCCGTCTAGCGGCGGAGGTGACGGCGCTCTTGAACGACGGTCCCCGGAGAAGCGCGATGCGCAGCGAACTGGCGCAAGTAGCCGCCCTGCTCGCCTCCCAGGAAGACCCGATGGAGAAGGCCGCCACGGTGGTAGAAGAGCTCTTGGCAGAGGAAATGGTTCATGTTTAGTACACCGTCGTATTGGAAACCCCTCCGCCGCCGGGCCCGCGAAATGCCACACCGATTTTCATTTTGTGGGGCGGCCCCCCTGGTCCGCAGCCGACACCCTCGTCGGCCTGCTGGAGCTCTGCCAGAGGCCGATAGGATTGTCCGCACAGGACGAGGGCGTCCAGCGCGGACCAGGGGGTCCGCCCCACTGCCGGTCGCAGCAAAAGCGCTTTGGAACGACGGTTCCCGAAGAACCGCGATGCGCAGCGACTTGGCGCAAGTAGCCGCGCTGCTGGCCTCCCAGCAGGGCTCGATCGACAAGGCCGCCGCAGTGGTAGAAGAGCGAGCTGTGAAAAAATCTTTGGTACGTTGCGGGCTCGTGTTCGAAATCCTTCGCTCTCAACAATCGCAGCCTCGTCCCACAGATTTTTTCACACCTTCTGAGGAAGACGACTCGCGCAAAGCGAGGCCGAACTTTCGCAAGGGTGTACTTAGTTCCCGCGATCGCCTGGTATCCGGGGCGCCGGCGCTTTGGAACGACGGTTCCCGAAGAACCGCGATGCGCAGCGACTTGGCGGAAGTAGCCGCGCTGCCCGCCTCCCAGCAAGACCCGATGGAGAAGGCCGCTACGGTGGTAGAGGAGCTTTTGGCAGAGGAAATGGTGCATGTTTAGTTCAGTGGTTCGATCACTCGGGTTACTGGCAGCGGCGGGGCTGGTGACGGTGCAGGCCGCGGAAGACAAAATCGAGCGGCGCGCGTCGGGAATCGACGTCCAGCACTACGTGATTGATGCCGAGGTAAACCCGCGCACGCAAGCGCTCACGGCCACGGTACAAGTACGCTTTGCGCCCACCGACGGGAACATTTCTTCGGCTTCCTTTGAACTGAACAACGCCCTGACTGTTTCCAAGGTCGTCGACGAATCCGGCCGGCAAATACCGTCCTCGCGCAATTCGCAGGATTTCAGTCTACGGTTGACGTTTCCCGAGCCGCTGCTCAAAGGCAAAACCACCACACTCACGTTTACGTATGATGGGCGTTTGACCGGCAGCGAGGATTCGCCGGTGTACGGGATCAAGTTCGCGGCGATTCATGACGACAATGCGTACCTGATGTATCCGGCCCGCTGGTTCCCGATCAACGACTACACGGTGGACCGGTACACAGCCGATATGCATATCACCGTGCCGGCCGGCTTCCGGGTGCTGGCCAGCGGCCTGGATAAATCGCAGAACCAGGGCGAAAAAATGTTGTACTCCTTTCAGTACACCAAGCCCTCGTTTCCGGGAAGCATTGCCGTGGTCAGCGGCGATCCCACCAAGGTCGGCGCGGAAGGCGTCAATAGCACCATTTACTTCCGCCAAAAGAAATCGATGGCCCAGCCTTACGGCGACGAAGTGGGCAAAATCATGTCGTTTTTGACCAGTGTCTACGGTTTGCCGCCCCAAGCGAATCTGACGCTGGTGGAGACCGAAGACGGCACTCCCAACGGGTATTCGGCCCCTGGATTGATTTTTTTGTCCCCCCGGGGGATTGGCGATCAGCCGGCGATTCGCCTGCTGGCCAATCAGATCTCCCGGCAATGGTGGGGAGCGCTGGTTTCTCCGGCATCCCGCAACCACTTATGGCTACAGAACGGCAATGCCCGTTTCGCCGAGTTGTTATATGTCGAGCACCTCAATGGACCTGGGGCTCTGGACCAGGAAGTTCACGACACCTACGTGGAAGCCATGACCGTGGATAATCCACCGCTCATTCAGGCGGGCCGCCTGGAGGACTATTCGCCCGAATATTGGGCTGAGACTGCCAGCAAAGGCGCGGCCATCCTCAACATGCTGCGCAGCGTGATGGGGAACGACAACTTCCTCAGGCTGCTGAAGGCCTTTCCCGAGAAGTATAGCTGGCAGTCTGTCAATACGGCGGATTTTCGCAAACTGGCGGAGCAGATCACCGGAGAGAATCTGCAGTGGTTCTTTCTGGAGTGGATCGAGTCCAGCGGTTTTCCGGAGTTCAAGCTGGAGTACACCATCTTCCGGACGCAAAAAGGATTCCGGGTGATGGGCAAGGTCGCACAGGATTTAGACACATTTCGCATGCCGGTGGATCTGAAAATCGAGACCGAAGGGAACCCGGAGGAAAAGAAGATCGAGGTTATGGGAACCTCATCGGAATTCACCGTGGACACCTTCGGCAAGCCGAAGAACCTGCTCCTCGACCCCAATGGCACCGTGTTGCGCTTTACTCCCAGCCTGCGCGTGGCGGTCGCCATCCGGCGCGGCGAGCAGTTCGCCGAAGTCAGCGAATTTGGCGATGCGATCAAAGAATATCAAAAGGCCCTGGAAGTAAACCGGCAGAGCTCGCTGGCGCATTATCGGGTGGGCGAAGTATTCCTGCTGCAGAACAACTATCAGTCGGCGGCCAACGAGTTTCGGGAATCGCTCAACGGCGATCTGGACCCCAAGTGGACCGAGGTTTGGGCCCACATCAATCTGGGCAAGATTTTCGATGTGACCGGCCAGCGCGAGCGCGCGGTGAATGAGTACAACCACGCCATTCGTACTAAGGACAATACCCAAGGCGCCCAAGAGGAAGCGGCTAAGTACCTCAAGACTCCGTATGAGCGCAAGCGCTCCACGGTATAAGCTGCGGGCATTTCTGGAATAGCGCCAAAACGATGGGACAGACTGTCTCATGCGGTCTGACAACAATCACACTAATTGAATTCTTGCAATCACTTGCAAGGTGGTCCGTCAGGTGCTTTATAGAGCATCGATGACTGCTATCACTCAATCCAATTGCGAGCCGCGGTATTCTTCGGCATTTACAAACTCCGGCCTGCCGCTGGATTCGTCGAATTCTCCGGTGGTCTGGCAGACCTCGGAGATCTGGGGAACGACGGCGATCTGGGGCAGTGATACGACTGAGGCGTTTCGTGCGCTGTGGAGGAACGGGCGGGAAACTCCGCAAACATCTTCGGGCGGGAGTGCGATGGACGATTAAGCGGCAGGATCACAGCACAACTATAAGTGTCAGGCCGCTAATGATATAGACGGAAAGAGCCGATTAATCGAGTGGCGAATAAATGAAGCCCATGTCGATACCAGCGCGGACCTTCATCGGTCTGGTGCTTGTGACTGGTTTTGCGTCAATTCTTCAGGTCTCGAATGAAGATGTCACGACGAACCTGGGGAGATTCTTGTGCTATCTGTCTCTGGCACTCGTCTCCTCTGGTCTCAAGGTGACGCTGCCGGGCGTGACCGGGACGATGTCCGTCTTCTTCCTGTTCATCCTGCTGGGCGTGGCCGAATTGAATCAGCTGCAGACCATGATTCTAGGTCTGAGCGCAGCTTTGGTGCAATGCTTTTGGGGCGCGAAAATACGGCCGAAAGTGCTGCAAATCCTCTTCAATCTGGCGGTGATCGCAACCGCGATTGCGATTGCCTTCCGCGCTCAGCACTCTCCGCTCACCGCGGCCTTCGGCAACAGTGTTCCGGTCATGCTGATCCTGGCGGCCACCAGTTACTTCATGGCCAACACGGTGCCGGTCGCCTGCATCATCGCGTTAACCGAGCGGCGCCCGCTACACACGATTTGGAAAGAGTGTTACTTCTGGTCTTTTCCCTACTACCTGCTGGGCGCCACGCTGGTTTGCCTGATCAGTTACATCAACCAAAGCATAGGCTGGCAGTTCTCACTGCTGGTTTTGCCCGTCTGTTACGTGATCTACCGTTCCTATCGCCTCTATCTGGGCCGGCTGGAAACTGAGAAAACGCATGTGGAGCAGATGAACTCACTCCACCTTCGCACCATTGAAGCGCTGGCATTGGCGATCGAGGCCAAGGATCAAACTACACGCGCGCACCTGCAAAGGGTGCAGCACTACGCCGTGAAACTCGGCGAAATTCTGGGGATTGAGGCGATGGAGCTGGAGGCCCTCCGCGCGGCCGCTGTGCTCCACGACATCGGAAAGCTGGCGGTGCCGGAGCACATCATTTCGAAGCCCGGCAAATTGACCATGCAGGAGTTCGAAAAGATGAAGATCCACCCGCTGGTGGGCGCCGAGATTCTCGAGCGGGTGGACTTCCCCTATCCGGTAGCACCGCTCGTCCGGGCTCACCATGAAAAGTGGGACGGCACCGGCTACCCAATGGGCCTGCGGGGTGAGGAGATCCCGCTGGGGGCGCGCATTTTGGCGGCAGTGGATTGTCTGGATGCGCTGGCTTCCGATCGCCAGTACCGGCGGGCTATCTCTCTGGACGAAGCGATGGACGTGGTACTCAGCGAGTCCGGCAAAAGCTACGACCCGCACGTAGTCGCGGTTTTGCAGTCCCACTACAAAGCGTTGGAGGAAGAAGCGCAAGCCTTGGAGGGCAGGAAGACAAGACTGTCGACCGAGGCCAAAGTGACGCTCGGCGGAGGAACGGCGGCCGGCGTCGAGCGCGTCTCCAAAGACGACTATGTGGCTCAGATTGCGGCTGCCGGCCAAGAGGCTCAGTTCATGCTCCAGTTGGTAAAGGACCTGGGCAATTCTTTCAATCTGGTGGAAACGCTCTCGGTCCTGGCCCAACGGCTGAAGGCCATGATCTCCTTCGATGCCATTGCCGTTTACGAGTCTCGCAGCGGTCAGTTGATCCCCGCCTACGTGGAAGGACAAGATCAGATCTTATTCTCCTCGCTCGAAATTCCTATCGGAGAAGGTTTGTCCGGCTGGGTGGCCAAACACAACAAGCCCGTAATCAATGGGAATCCGTCCGTGGAGCCTGGCTATCTCAACAATCCGGCGAAGTTCAGCATCATGCGCTCCGCGCTCGCAGTTCCGTTAGAGGGGATGAATGGAGTGGTCGGTGTGTTAACCCTTTATCACTCGCGCGCGGAGGCGTTTAGTCAGGATCAGTTGCGCATCCTCTCAGGTATCAGCGCCAAGGTCGGCCTCTGCATCGAGAATACTCTGAAGTACCAGGAGTTGGAGAGTTTTGCCACCACCGATCATCTTACCGGTCTGGCGAATACTCGCTCGCTGTTTCCGCGGCTGGAAAGCGAACTTGGGCGGGCCAAGCGTCAAATGGTTCCCTTCACCATCCTGGTCTGCGACCTGGACGGATTCAAACAAGTAAACGACCGTTTTGGCCACGTCACCGGCAATCTGGTTCTGCAGTTGTTCTCCAAGTCGCTTAAGGAGAACAGCCGGGAGTATGACGTAGTGGCTCGCCTGGGTGGGGACGAGTTTGTCCTCGGCATACCGGGCATGGCGATGGAAGCCGTGGACGAAAAGGTCCAGACGTTATCTCGACTGGCCCTGGAAGCCGGTATCCAGGCCTGCGGCGAAGAGACGGTCTCTCTCAGCGTCGGCTATGCTTCTTTCCCCGATGACAGCACTGACTCCGATACTCTGCTGGCTGAAGCTGATCGCCGGATGTACGAAATGAAGAAGCTGCGCAAGAACCCGCTATCCCGCATGCCCTCCGGCGAAGGGCGCGCCGCCCTCGTGCACTAACCGCCCGCCACGGAGCCAGACTCGTCGTGGCTGGCCTCGGGCCTCAAACCTCGTGCTCACGACAAGCTGTCTCTCCAGGCGCGCTAAAGCAGATCAGATTTATTCCTGCAATGGCTCGCAAATTAAATTCGCACCAGGGGACGGCAAACTGAGGAAACGGGATGAACGGCGACGCGGCCTGGAGAAAGCGCGGTGTTTGCTGGAAGCGGTTCTTCTTCCGGCGGCCGGTGACGGCAATTTCATACGGACGCGGAAACCATTGCCGTTTTTAGGTTGATACCGACATACATGGATACCGACATAGTGGATGGCAGGGCTTGTTATGTCGTCGTGGCGGTGCCCTTTGCGGGGTCTGCCGGTCAGACGGTCGATGAGTTGCTGCTATTCGAGGGGACTGAGAGGTCCACTCCATCTTGCTTGCGCTCGAGCAGGCAATTGAGGAAAAGATAAAAACGGCAGGCCCGATGAAGATGACCGGCGGGGAACTGACTGTCCTCCCGGTGTTGGCCCTGGATCGAGAAGTGGCCAACGGCGGGTACAAACAATTTTTCAGCAACTCCTCACGGCGATTCCACACCCGTAATTGTGAACCATCTCGCCATCATCGGCCGTACCGTCGTAGCGGACATCACTCAGCAGGCCTGGATTCTCTCGACCTTCCGAAACTGAGCATACCGGCGATCGAAGCGGCATAAGACGGAGAGCGAGAAGCAAGATCGCATGTTAAACCGGTGTGACCTGGTGTTCTATGAGCAGCCGAGCCCGTTCGAGCGACTGTTTTCATACGTCAAGGCACACCACAACGGAATACAGATTTCGACTAGACCGGCCCCACAATTGCCTACTGCAGCGGCAGATCGCCCTGGTCGTCGGACAGCGTAACCTCGGACTCCGGGATCACGCAGGCGGCGGCGACTTGATCGCTTTCGTCCATGCGGACCAGCCGCACGCCCTGCGTGGACCGGCCGGCTTGGCGGATTTCGCCGGATTCAATGCGGATCATCTTGCCGTCTTTCGTGATGATCATCAGGTCGGTATCTTCCCGGACCGACAGGATGGAGACCACCTTGCCGATTTTGTTGGTGACCTTCATGTTGATCACCCCTTTGCGTCCGCGCGAGGTCAGCCGGTAATCCTTGAGCGGCGTTCGTTTGCCGTAGCCGTTCTCGGAAATGGACAGGATGAGACCTTCCTCATCCACTACCTCGACTCCGACCAGGTAATCGGATTCCTCCAGGTCCATGGCGCGCACGCCCCGGGCGGCGCGGCCCATGGGGCGCACTTCGTCTTCGTTGAAACGGCTGGCCATGCCTTCGTGCGAGCCGAGGAAGATATACTTTTTGCCGTCGGTCAGCCGGGCCGCCAGCAACTCGTCGCCTTCATCGATGTTGATGGCGATGATGCCGCGCGAGAGGGGATTGTCGAACTCAGTCAGTTCGGATTTTTTGATCACGCCATGTTTGGTGACCATGACGATGTACTGACCTTGCGAGAATTCCTTCACCGGTAGAAACGCGGTGACCGCTTCATCGGGCTGCAGGCTGATCAGTCCGGAAATGTGTTTGCCCTTGCCGGTGGTCCCGGCGTCGGGAATTTCGTAAATCTTCAGCCAGTAGACGCGGCCCTTAGTCGTGAAGATGAGCAGGTAGGAGTGAGTGGAGGAGACCACCAGATAATCGACCACATCCTCAGTGCGCGTGCCCATGCCGATGCGGCCTTTGCCGCCGCGCGTCTGCCGCCGGTAGGTATCCACGGCGGTTCGCTTGAGATAGCCGCCATGGGTGACGGTGACGGCGACATCCTCCATCTGAATCAGATCTTCCAGCGCGATATCGCCGGCGTCTTCAACAATCTGGCTGCGCCGTTCGTCGCCGAACTCTTTCTTCACTTCGCGCAGTTCTTTGATAATGAGATCGCGCAAGACTTTCTCTGAGCCCAGAATCTCCAGATATTCGCCGATCAGCCGCTGAATGTCGGCCAACTCGTCGGTGATCTTCTGCTGCTCCATGCCGGTGAGGCGCTGCAACTGCAGTTCGATGATGGCTTGCGCCTGCACTTCGGTGAAGCGCGGCCCGCGCGGGTCGGCATCGACCAGTTTGGCGTACTCGGCCACTTCCGCCGGAGTGATAAACTCCATCAACTTTTCGCGGGCTTCCTTGGGATTCTTAGAAGCCTTGATCAACTCGATGATGGCGTCGATGTTGGTGAGGGCGCGCCGGAATCCGAGCAAGATGTGCTCGCGGTCGCGTGCTTTGCGCAGCAGATAGTTGGTACGGCGGCGAACTACGTCGGCCCGATGCTCGATAAAGCGCTTGAGCATGTCGATCAGGCCCAGTTCGCGCGGCTGTCCGTTGACGATGGACAGCATGATCACGCCAAAGTTCGTCTGCAGCTGCGTGTGCTTGTAGAGATTGTTGAGGATGATGTCGGCCTGCTCACCGCGCTTCAGCTCAAACACGATGCGCATCCCGTCCCGGTCGCTCTCATCGCGAATTTCCGAGATGCCTTCAATCTTCTTTTCATTGACC
>Ga0209698_10007839_pt1 | contig 11124 bp, 8 predicted proteins | sample LitLauG_LLR_2012_FD_187203 | JGI IMG/M metagenome (GOLD analysis project Ga0209698, IMG submission 187203) | Freshwater sediment microbial communities from Pennsylvania, USA - Little Laurel Run_MetaG_LLR_2012 (SPAdes) (version 2) | ecosystem: Environmental > Aquatic > Freshwater > Creek >... | reverse complement strand
TCCTTGATGTGCTGCTTGATGGCTTTGCGATCCGTCAGCTTTTCGTTCAGAACTTTCCGTGCCAGCGCCGGCAACTCGGCGTCGCTCGCGAAGCGCAGCGCGACCATTTGTCCGGCAGTGAATTCGCCGATGCGCGGCTGTAAATCCGCTGGCAGCAGCCGCGCGAAACGCAACTGCTCCTCGAGCCGGATCAGGCGGTCCTGCACCCGCAGCGGAAAAAGCCGCGCCTCGAACACGAGCACGACCAGCGCCGCGGCCAGCAAAACGCCAAAAACTCCTTCGAACGACAATCCCAGTTTCCAAAGCCGGTACAGCGACCACCCGAAATTGATCACAAATACCGGGATCGCAAAAAAATGAAACACGGGTACATACTTTCCGTGATTCGCTAAATTTTGTTCTTCCAATGTTTTTCCTCCATTGCGGAGCACGATTGTAGCAAACCGAGTCTGTCTTCCTTAAAGTTCCCCTGCGCGCGGCTAACTTCTATTTTGTGATTTCGTTTTTGAAGACCGAGCCGTTGTGCATCACAAAGCGCACGTGCTCGAGTTCCCCGATTTCTTTCAGCGGGTCTCCTGAAACGGCGATCACTTCAGCGAACGCCCCAGGAGCGATCGCGCCAATTTCACCTTTCATATCCAGCATCTCCGCGGAGCGTGAGGTCGCCGATTGAATGGCATCCATCGGCGTCATTCCCATCTTCACCATTCGATCGAATTCCTGCGCAATCGGTTCCGTCCACGGAATCCCGCCCATATCTGTTCCAAAAACAATTTTCAGATGCGCCTGCAGGGCCTTCTTAAAACTGATCTCATGCACGGCTGCGCGCGCGCGGTCCCGTTTTCCTTTCGGTGTATCCGCTGGAGCCCAATCGCCGTAATACGGCGAAAGCGTCGGGCAATACCATGTGCCTTGGCGCTGCATCTGCGCAATCTGCGCGTCGGTGATTTCCAGCCCGTGCTCAATCGAATCGCATCCGCCATCGAGCGCCCGCTGCATACCGATTCCGTTGTACGCGTGGCACGCCACTTTCTTCTGCCAGCCGTGCGTTTCGTCCACGATAGCCTTGAGCTCTTCGACCGTCAGCGTGGGTTGCGAAACCAAGTTCCCTTGCTTGTCCACCCACGAGCGATGCGTCATGTAGACCTTGATCCAGTCGGCGCCGTGCTCCAGTTGCTGCCGCGCCGCTTTGCGCGCTTCCACGGGACCGTCCACGAGCTGCGCGCCCTTGGGCATTTCCAGCTCTGGGGCATACCCTTCCAGGTCGTATCCGCCGGTGGTCGAAATCGCGCGCGTCGCTCCAAAAATTCGCGGGCCGGGAATGGTGCCTTCTTCGATGGCCTGCTTGATTTCGATATCGCCGTACCCCGCGCCTTCGGTCTCCAGATCGCGCAGCGTGGTAAAACCCTGCTCTAGCGCGCGTCTTGCCGCGAACGTCGCGCGTGCCGCGCGTAGCGCGATTCCCGCCTTCAGGATATTTACGTCGTAACCTCCCTTGTTGGGGTCCTCACCCCACAGAAAAATATGCGTGTGCGCATCAATCAATCCGGGCAGCACGGTGGCATTCGAGAGATCAATAACCTTGGCGCCTGCGGGAATCGCGGTCGAAGCGTCCACGACTTTTTCTATGCGCTCTCCGCGCACAAAGATGAGCTGGTTCTTCCGCGGCGCTTCGCTCGTTCCGTCGATCAGCGTCCCCGCGCGAATCACCGTCAACGGCGCCGCACTTTGCATGGCGTTTTGCCCAATCGAAATACTTGCGGTCATCGCCAGCGTTGCCACTGCGCACAGAATTTGCTTCCTCATTCATCACCCCCACAAAGCGCGCTAAGCTTGCCTGAATCCCGTCGCTGTTTGCAATACAATCGCGCCTTCCCCCAACAAATCGAACCGGCAAGGAGCAGGGCACCGTGGTGCCTGATACTGGTCGAGCTGCGCGCCGCTTCGGATGCTGACATCTTGAGGTTGCATCATGCAGAATGTCAGGTTCACGCAGAGAGCTAAGGAGGAAATCATGCCGACCGTTACGTCCGTCATGGCCGACTTGAAAAAGAAGGGCAGTGAGAAGACGCGAAAAATGTATGCGCGTCATGGAATGGCGACCGAACATATGTTCGGCGTGAGTATGGCGGACCTCAAACTCATGGCGAAAACCATCAAAGGACAGCAGGATCTCGCTTGCGAACTCTACGAAACGGGCTATCTGGACGCCATGTATCTCGCCGGGATGGTCGCCGACGGAGCGCAGATGAGCGAGAAACAGTTGAATGTGTGGGCGGAAGGCGCGGCCGGGATGCAGATGATTTCCGAATACACGGTTCCCTGGGTGGCTGTTGAAAATGCGCAAGGTCGCGAGCTGGCGCTGCGATGGATCAAATCGAAGAAGGAGCACGTGGCATCCTCCGGCTGGTGTACGTATGCCGGACTCATCGCAACCAAGGCTGACGAGGACTTGGACCTTGCGGAAATTGAGGCCCTTCTCGGCACGGTCGTCAGGGGAATCAAGAGCGCACAAAACCGGGTTCGGTACACCATGAATGGTTTTGTGATTGCCGTCGGAAGTTACGTGAAACCGCTGTTGAAACAAGCGAAGGCGGCGGCGCAACAGATTGGCGTTGTTTCGGTTGACATGGGCGACACCGCGTGCGAGGTACGGCTGGCCTCTGCTCAGATCGAAAAGATCCAGGCGTCCGGCCGTGCAGGTCAAAAGCGGAAGACAATTCGCTGCTAGCTTGGGAACGCAACAGGCGGGGTGCGAGGGGGAAGAGGTACCCCCACCCCCAGTGTTTTTTGTAAGTGCGGAATCTAAAGGGGTTGCGGGAGAAGATCGCGTAAGTGCGGATTCTAAAAGACTTGAAGTGGCTGGATTTTCAGTGATTTGCGAGTGGCCTGTAAGTGCAGATTCTGAAGGAGTTACGGGTGCAATTTGTAGACTACTAGGTACACTCACCGCAACTGCGCATTCTAAAGGAGTTAGAAGGACCGCTTGGCGGGCGAGCATGATTCGCAGGGCACGGAGGGACCGTACCGACTGACAGAAACATTATAGCATCTTAGTACAGTCTGTCAATGATTATTATAAGTGGCTTAGATGCTATGAGATAGCAGGCCGCGCCTCCTGGCTCCTGCTTAGAAGCCGGATCACCGACAGCCGGAAGAGTGAAAGGCCCCACGCGGGGACCTGGCGCCCGGGGCACCCGGCAAGGAACGACCGCTGACCGGCAATTTCCTGGTGACGCGCAAATCGTGCGGTCACTTTAGACAACTGGCAGGCGGTGGATCCTGTAGTCAGTGCAGCCCTGGTGGCATACTACGAATAAGTATGGACAGCCTCCCCGGTCGAAGCCGGGAGCTATCCATGATCCACGAGTGTATCGTGTCTCTCGCCGATCAGACGCTCTGGTTGCTCACGACTTTGGTCGAAGCTTTCGTGGTGTGTCTTTTTTTGACTCATCGTCTATTCCGTAAGTTCTTTTTCTTCAATCTCTATTTATTGCTCTTGGTTATGATCAGCATAGGGCGGTACGCCGTCCTCACTTATTCCGGACTCGGCTCCTCAACTTATTTTTATTTCTGGTACCAGACTGACGCGCTGCTGACGGTCACTTTATTCATCTGCATTGGTGAGCTCAGTGTGCGCCTCGTCGGAACCAGGCTGCCTGCCAGGAGAGCTGCTTTGTGGTGCGCGGCTGTCCTGCTCGTGACGGCCTTGTACAGCTTCGCGGTGACTTCGGGTATGGCCTCCAGAGTGGCTACACGCTTTGTCTTCGAGTTATCGCAGAATCTCTATTTCGCTTGTTGCCTTGCTGCGTTCCTGCTCTGGGTCTGGAAGCTGCGTAACCAGCCTGAGGACCAGATCGCGGCCAGATTCGTGAATGTTCTGGGCGTATATTGTCTGTTATTTTCCCTCACCTACGGCGCACGTCAATTGGGACCGGAAACCGCTCGTCTCACCGCCAACATGTACCCAATGATTGCCGCGTGGCTGCCGATTGGGTCAGGCTTTGCCCTTTGCTCCCCCAAGCAGCCCTGAGTGAATAGCCCTCCTGGCCCTTGCGCCCCGAGCCTCCCTCTTAGCCGAATAGAATCTATGTACCAAAAATTCGCGGCCGGGAGCCTGCCTCAGGTTCCAAGAAGATTGGGCTGGAGGCGGGAGTAGCCATGTTCATGGGCCCACAGGGTGAGGGGGATCGCGGCCAGATCGTCGACTAGGGGGATGGAGTGGCCATCTTTTGTGAGGTCGATGGTGCGCAGATAGAACTTGCAGGTGTCGCAGGCCTCGACGCGAATGTGCGGGAACTGCTCAGCGACGTAGACCGGCAGTTTGGCTTCGGCTTCTTCGCCGCACGTCGGGCAGAGGATTCGGCGGAACTCCCACTCCTGCGCGCAGAAGGAACAGAGCAGGAAGCGTTTCCCGCCGTCGCCCTCCGGACGCAAAACTCCGAGCAACGGCCGCGCGCCGCACAAAGGGCAAACGCGCGTGGTCGCGACAAGCGGAGCCGCGGGCGTGTGCTCCGCGCGAAACTCAGCATAGGGCTGGAGGAACGCGCGCGGGATGAATTGCGCAAATGCTCCCACTTGCTGGTCGTACTTGCCGGCGTGTTCCCAGTACGCTTCCAAACTGGCAATCCAGGAATCGGAGGAAAGGTGGGACATCTGCTTGGCGGATTCGCTGAGCGCGGGCGGAGCTTTTCTTTCAATCACGGAGAGAAAGCCCCGGAAATGCGGCAGCAGTTCGGTGAGATCGAGCGGGCCTCGCGTCCCGGGGGCGGAAAAGCCGCTCGATTTCACACTGCCCGATGAAGCCATGTTCGCACGGAGATTTTTTTGAAAGGACGCGACGTGCCTGAAAAAATCCAGAAACTCTTTTGCAAAGGAGTATTCCGCGGATAACCGCTCGGCCCGCCGGATTCGCGCGTCGTAGTCGGCCCCACCGGTCTGTGTTTTCGTCATTTGCGCGGCGTGGACGAGTCGCCGATGAACTCCTTATACCAAGCCGGATGGTAGCGCTTCGCAAAGGCGATCGAAACGTCGCCGCGGATGACCGAGCCAAACGCGCCGCGCTCGGCAAAGATGCCCATGTAGAGATGAATCATGAAGAGCCCGATAGTAAACAGGGCCGCCGCGGGATGGATGATGATGGCGAAATAACGCAGGAAGCGGAGATTCCACGGGATGTACTCCGGGAACCACAAAATAACGCCGGTCAGAAGCAAAGCAGCCGCAGCCCAGAAAAATCCCCAGAAGAGAAACTTCTGGCCGGCGTTGTAGCGTCCTGCAGGAGGCATTTTGTCATCTTGGTTGGTGCTGTAGTAACGGATGGCTTTCCACCACGCTCGGTCGTCCTCGGTGTGCTTCATCTGCGGCGCCCACATCAAGTACATCCTCCCCACGGAACCGAAAAAGATGAGCCCGGCCCAGGGATGCAGCATCCGTGAAACCGGCGCGCCGCCGAGAATCACAGCAACCCAGAACAGCCACGGCGACCAGAACGCCAGCCCGGTTGCCAGGAGATAAAGGTAAGTCGCTCCTGCGACCCAATGCGTCAGCCGCTCGCGCAGGTTGTAGCGCAGGACATGCCCGTGAGGAATAATCTGTTCAGGATGACTCACGATTTTGGCCCTCCCTGACTGAGGTCTGCTTCCTCGCGCGCCTTCGGCCCGTAGCGCAAGTAGTGCACGAACAAGCCAATCAATCCGCCGATCATTGCGGCGTTCCCGAGCCACTTCAACGGTCCCTTCCAGAGTTTCACGGTCCACGGAACGTGCGGATCCCGCGGTAGGCCGCCGTACATTTCGGGTTTGCTGGCGTCGTGGAGCACGTAAATCACGCCGGTGCCGCCGACGCCTTGTGGATCGTACACGCCGGCATTCGGGAAGTTGGAATGATCCCGAAGCTGCTTGGCGCGTTTCTTCGCAAGGTCGAGCATGTCGTCTTTGCTGCCGAAGTGCAGGCAACCTGTCGGACACGACTTGATGCACGCGGGCTCGAGGCCCTCGCTGACGCGATCGGTGCAGAGAGTGCACTTGAACATGCGCTTCGTCTTGGGATTCAGCTTGGGAATGTCGAACGGGCATCCGGTGATGCAGTAGCCGCAACCGATGCAGTTGGCTTGCTGGAAATCGACGATGCCATTTGTGTATTGCACGATGGCGCCATCGGCGGGACACGCCGCCAAGCAGCCGGGCTCCGCGCAGTGCATGCATTGGTTCTTGCGCATCAGCCACATCAGCGAGCCGTCTTCGGTTTCGTGTTCGTTGAAGAGGATCAGGTTCCAGTAATTCCAGCGCGTCTCCGGCATGGTCTGATACGTGTTGCCGAAAACAGTTTCGCCAAAGGGCAGGTCGTTCCATTCCATGCACGCGACTTCGCAAGCCTTGCAGCCGATGCAGGTGGTGGTGTCCACCAGCTTGCAGACGGTGAACTCGCGCTGCGTGTCTTCGCCGGCAACGGTCCCGGCGTGTCCGGAGATTTTTTGAACGCGTAGAGTAGCTTGGCTCATGGCATCCCCTACGCTTTCTCCACTTTCACGAGGAAGCCCTTGAATTCGGGGGTGTAGGCGTTTGGATCGACGACCGTCGGCGAGAGCTGGTTTGTCAGCGTCAGGGAAGTCTTGCCGTCATCTTCGGCGATGCCGCGGTAGCCCCAGTGAATCGGAATGCCGATCTGGTGCGTTTTCTTTCCATCGATGGTCATCTGTTTGATGCGTTTGGTCACCATGGCCTTCGCGATGTACGTGCCGCGGATGCTCGAAACTTTTATGGTATCGCCGCCGCGAATTCCTTTTTCTGCGGCCAATTCCTCGGAGATTTCCACGAACGGTTCCGGCACCAGTTGCACGTTCATGGGATTGTTTTTCGTCCAGTAGTGATAATGCTCAGTGAGGCGGTACGTCGTGCAGATAATGTCGTAGCCGTCCTGGGGCGTACCGTACTTGTCTTCCGGAGTCTTGAAGCGCTTCACCACGGGATTTTTAGATTGGCCCGGGTGCAGCGGGTTTTCGACGGGGCTCTCAGTGGGCTCGTAGTGTTCGGGGAACGGGCCTTCGGCAAACGCGCCGAGCGGCGCAAAAATTCTACCCACGCCCTCGGGATTCATGATGAACGGGCCCATGTGGTCCTTGGGATTCGAATCGGCCTTAAAGTCCGGCACGTCGTTGCCGGCCCATTTTTGCGTGGCTTCGCTCCACCAGACCTGGCGCCGCGAGGCATCCCAGGGCTTGCCGTCCACGTCGCAGGAGGCGCGGTTGTAGAGCACGCGCCTGTTAGCGGGCCACGACCAGCCCCAATTCTGGTGAATGCCGAGACCAGAGGGATCTCCGGCGTCGCGGCGCATGGTCAGATTTCCCGCTTCGGTGTACGACCCGCAATAAATCCAGTTGCCGCAAGCCGTTGTGCCGTCGTCCTTCAGCCAGGCGAAGCCTGGGACTTGTTGGCCAGCCTTTAGCTGGACTTTGGTCGCAGGATCTTCCGCGTCGACAAAAGTTTTTCCGTTAATTTCTTTCAAAACTTCCGCGAGTGAGGGATTCGAGGGATCGGTGTAATTCCAGGTCAGCTTCAGAATGGGGTCGGCAAATTTTCCGCCGTCCTTTTTGTAAAGTTCGCGCACTCTCAGGAAAATCTGCGCGACGATGGCCTGGTCCAGGCGGCAATCGCCCGGCATGGGCAGCGCGGTGTTCTTCCACTGCAGCCAGCGCGCCGAGTTGGTGAACGTGCCGTCTTTTTCCGCGAAGCCCGCGCAAGGCAGCCGGTAGACGGTGGTCTGGATTTTCTTTTTGTCTTCGTCTGAAATCCCCGGGGACTTCCAGAACTCGCTGGTTTCATCGGGATAAATTTCCCCAACCACCAGCCAGTCGGCTTTCTTCAGTGCTTCGATATTCTTTTTCGAATCCGGGCCGATGGAAACTCCGTTCATCCCAAAGGCGAACAAGCCCTTGACGATGCCGTTGTACATGTTGTCCCAGAGATAGGTCCACGAATAGTTGCGGTCCACTTTTGGAAGATAATCAAACGCCCAATCGGTCTGCTTCGTCGCGGCGTCGCCGTACAGCGCCTTCAAGAAACTCACCGCAAATTTCGGCGTATTGCCCCAATAATTGAAAGAATCCCAGGGCCCAGGCTTCGCCGGTTTCGGAGTGATGCGCTTAATATAGGCTTCGAACGAGGTATCCGCAGGCGTCGGCACTTTCAAATAACCAGGCAAATTATCAAAAATGCCTGCCATGTCCGTGGCGCCTTGGATATTCGAATGACCGCGCAGGGCATTCACGCCGCCCCCCGCGCGGCCCACGTTGCCGAGGAGCAATTGCAGCATCGCGGCCGTTCGAATGGTCTGCGTTCCGGAGGTGTGTTGCGTCCATCCCACGGCGTAAATGATCGTTCCGGCCTTTTTCATGTCGCCGTCTTTGCGGATGGAGGTAAACAAGTCGGCGGCTTCGAGGAATTTCTTTTCAGGAACGCCGGTGATACGTTCGACCATTGCCGCAGTGTAGCGGCTGTAATGCTTCTTCAGAAGCTGGAAAACGCAGTTCGGATTCTGCAGCGAGAAATCGTAGGCCACTTTTTCCGGCAGGGCAGGAGGCGGTGGCGGCGCCCCGGTCGCTGGCTTTGCGGCTGGCACCTTTGGTTCAGGGATAGGCTTTCCTTTGGGATCGCCGCCCGCATAATTCCAGCTCGATTTATCGTAGGTCTGCGATTTCGCATCGAACCCCGAAAACACTCCATCGGTCTCAGGCAGCTTGAAGCCATCTTTCACGATAAAGGCGGCGTTGGTGTAGTTGAGAAGGTAGTCCTTGGCGATGCGATTGTTTTCGATCGCGTAGTTGATGAGGCCGCCAAGGAAGGCAATGTCGCCGCCGACGCGAAGCTGGCAGAAGAGGTCCGCGACGGAAGCCGTGCGCGTGAAACGTGGATCCACCACGATCATTTTTGCATTGCGATTGCGCTTCGCTTCGATGGCCCACTTGAATCCGCAAGGATGATTCTCGGCCGGATTACCGCCCATGATGAGCATCATGTCGGTATTCTTGATGTCCACCCATCCATTAGTCATCGCGCCCCGGCCAAACGTTGGTCCCAAACTTGAGACCGTGGGGCCGTGTCAAACCCTGGCCTGGTTTTCCAGATGCACGACCCCCAGGGCGCGCATTGATTTCACGACGAGATAGTTAAATTCGTTGGTGTCCGTGCAGCCGCCAGTCCAGGCAATCGACTCCAGGTGGTTGACTTTGTTCCCTTTGGCGTCGGTTTCGATGAACGTCGCGTCGCGGGTTTGCTTTACTTTCTGGGCAATTTCTCCGAGCGCTGCGTCCCAGGAAATATCTTCCCATTCGGTTCCACCGGGGCGGCGTACTTGCGGCTTCAGCAGCCGCCGCTCGTTTAGAATGTCCTGCTCGAGGGAAGCTCCTTTGGGGCATAGCGTGCCGCGATTGATGGGGTGGTCGGGGTCACCCTCAACGTGCACCACCTGGGCGGTGACGTTCTTTGCGCGGTCGCCGATGGTGTAAATGATTACGCCGCAGCTCACGGAGCAATAGGGGCATGTCGAGCGCGTTTCGTTGGCGCGCGCGATCTTCAGCGCTCGGAGTTGCGCGTACGCGGGCTTCAGATCAAATCCGAAGACAGCGGCGGCAGCTCCACCAACGGTCGTCAACTTCAGGAAGTCACGGCGGGTCGGGCTCATACGGACAACCCCCATCCGCGGGAGGCCAGGTAGGGGAACAGTCCCGCGGAAGGTACTTAATAAAACGTGCCAGCGAACCTGTCAAGCGATGATTTTGAACCGCCCAGAGCGTTGCCGGAGCTCCTAAGATATTGATATCCAAAAGATTGGCGACCGCCTCTAAATCAGGTTGATTGATTTCGCGTGACGCTTCAGTCTGCCCCGGAAATTCGGGTGGGCGATGCTGATCAACAGCTCGGCGCGCTCTTTTGTCGACTTCCCCCGCAGGTTTACGCAGCCATACTCCGTCAAGATGTGCCCTACGTCCATGCTCTTGTCCGTGACCTTTATCCCTGAACCCAAACTGCCACTGGCGAGATACAATGGATGTGACCTCAGACCGGTTTTCATCATCTGTTATTTTAGAAAGCCGCTGGCCGTAAGGTACATTGATGGTTCACTTTATGAAGGAGCAGGGGCGCTGATGGCGACTCCACTCGATTCCCCAAGACCCGACCTGGCGTCGCTGCGCATCCACGACGGTCAGCGGGCGAAATCCGGCATGGGCAAGCGGATCATGTATGCCGGCATTCCCGTGCTCATCTTCGCCGGTATCGTTGTGGCCGCCTATGCTTTCCGGAATCAGAAGCCGGTAGTGGAAGTGACCACGGTCGTAAAGCCCGAGGCAGGGGGCCAGCAGACAGCCCTAAATGCGAGCGGCTACATCACACCCCGCCGTCGAGCCACGATCGCCGCGAAGATTACCGGCCGTGTCACGGGCGTGTTCTTCGACGAAGGCACGCACGTGGCCGAGGGTCAACTGCTCGCCACCCTCGATGATTCGGACGTCAAGCGCGCCCTGGATTCGGCAGTCGCGGATCGCGACGCGTCGCAAGCGGCTATCGCTGACTTTGAGGTTCAACTAAAAAACGCTCAGATTGAGCTTCGCCGGGCCGAGCAACTTCAAAAGGCAGGCGTCCAGACGCAGGAAGCCCTCGACAACGCCACGATGGCCGTAGACAGCTTGAAAGCCAAGATTGCGCTTGCCAAACAGCAAGTGGCTGCCGCGCAGTCGCGTATCGGGGTGGCACAACAGGCAGTGGACAATTGCACGATCCGAGCGCCCTACGCGGGAATCGTCGTTTCCAAGGATGCGCAGGTCGGAGAGATGGTTTCGCCGGTCTCAGCCGGCGGCGGTTTCACGCGCACGGGGATTGCAACCATCGTGGACATGAAATCGAACGAAATCGAAGTGGACGTAAACGAGGCCTATATCGCGAGAGTGAAAGAAGGCCAGCCGGTCACGGCGACTCTGGACGCTTACCCGGACAAGCCAATTCCTTCCAAAGTCCGCACGGTCATCCCCACAGCCGACCGTCAGAAGGCCACCGTCAAGGTTCGCATCACCATTCTCAATCTGGATAAGTACGACTTCATCTTGCCCGACATGGGCGTTAAGGTGGC
>Ga0209698_10007837_pt1 | contig 11126 bp, 8 predicted proteins | sample LitLauG_LLR_2012_FD_187203 | JGI IMG/M metagenome (GOLD analysis project Ga0209698, IMG submission 187203) | Freshwater sediment microbial communities from Pennsylvania, USA - Little Laurel Run_MetaG_LLR_2012 (SPAdes) (version 2) | ecosystem: Environmental > Aquatic > Freshwater > Creek >... | reverse complement strand
GGAGGGTGAGCGGCGCCTGGGGGTGCGCCGCACAGACGGCCTGCGTGCCTGGCTCCCACGAGCCCGAGGCTTTCGTAGCAGGCCAGATCCTCGCCGGGCTCACGCTGTTGAGCGCCGCGGGCAGGGACGAGCCCCCGGCCGGGACGGGGGATGTCAGGCCGGGGGCTCGCTTGAGTGCGCACGCTACTCCCCGAGCAGGTGGACTGTCGCCAGGGTGGAGGTCGGCTGACCTGAGACCGGGGTCCGGGTCGAAAGGCGCCTGCTCCTGGCGCCCTACCGCACCCGTCCCATCGGCGGCTCAGCCTTCTCGGACGATGTCCGCGAGCTCTGGAGACGGCGACATCACTTCGCCTCGGAAGAACGGTTTCAAGCTGGGGACGTTCACACTGACGATCAGCAAGATGACGCCGATCAGGGCGGTCCCCATGGCGATGAGCCAGATTCCGCCGATAGCCCAGTGGGGCGCGAACGGCATCGTCCAGTAGGTGTAGCCGAAGCTGGAGTTCCAGTCGTAGTAGATGCTGAAGCCGAGGGCACCGAACAGCATGACGCCGCCGGCCGTGGGCAGGATGCCTTTGAGCCAGAGGTCCTGTGCGCTGTCGCGCAGCTGCCGGCGGTAGTACCAGGCGCAGGCGAACCCGGTCAGGCCGTAGTAGAAGGCGATGAACCATCCGAGCGCGGACACCGAGTCGCTGATGATGTTGCCGCCTGAGAGGTAGTTGAGTCCCACGTACAGCACGATCGAGACCGCGCCCATCGCGACCGTCGAGGTGCTCGGGGTGCGGAACCGCGGGTGGATCTTGGCGAACACGGAGGGGATCGACCGGTAGGCGGCCATCGACAGCGACGTTCTCGCAGTCGGCAAGATGGTGGTCTGCGTGGAGGCCGCCGCGGACGACAGCACCATGAGCAGCAGCATCCTGGTCATGAAGGTGCCGAATCCGGACGCGCCGAAGGCGCCGCGTCCCAGCACGGACAGGACGTCGCCGCTGTTCGCGGGGTTCGCCATGCCGGTGCCGGTGGCACCGACACCTGCGAATGAGATCGCTGCGGTGGTGACGATGAGGTAGGTGACCAGCAGCACGAGGGTGGACAGCACGGCAGCCAGACCTGGGGTGTGACGCTGGTTGGCCGTCTCCTCGTTCACCGAGACGGTGGTGTCCCAGCCCCAGTAGATGAACAGCATCAGCAGCAGCGCCTGGTTGAAGGTGGTGAAGCTGCCCCCGAACGGGTTGAGCCAGGACAAGGAGGGGTGCATCGAGCCGGGAAGGCCGTGCCCGCCATAGACCTTCACCAGGGCGGTGATGGAGAAGATGAACAGCATGATCAGCTCGATGCCGAGGAGGGCCTTCTGGAAGTTCGCCGACACCTCTATGCCTACGTAGCAGACGGCAGTCATCACGACGATCCAGACGATGCCGACGAAAAGGACCCAGCCGCTCGTCGGGTCGGTGCCGATCGTGTCGTTACCGATGAGGAGGAAGAAGTAGGCGCCCGCGACCTGAGCCAGGCTGGCCATCACCAGCAGGTCGGCGGCGATGATTCCCCAGCCACCTAGCCAGCCGGTCTTGGGTCCGAAGGCCTTGGTGGCCCAGGTGAACGTCGTCCCACAGTCCGGCTCGGCCTTGTTCAGCTCCTTGTAGCCGAATGCGATCAGGAGCATGGGCACGAACGCAAGAAGGGTGATCCCGACCGACTTGGTGGCCATCAGCGCCACCACGAATCCGAGCGTTGCAGCCAAGCTGTACGCGGGGGCCGTTGATGCCACTCCGATCACAACGCTGGAGATCAACCCCAGAGCCCCAGCTTTGAGTCCCTTGTCGACGACTTGGCCGTTTTCGTAGCGTTTGGCCGTCTCAACGCTCATGATCACCCCTCGGCTCAGCGGGATCAGTCTCGGACAACGCTAGGCGCCCGCCACATGCGGCGCCAGTGCTGCCCCGCGCGAATCCGCAGCCGCCGGCGCCACATCCGAGGAAGCCAGTCGTGTCTGGTCGGGGCGCTGGAAACGGCTCGCGGCGCCAGCTCGTGGCTGGGACCCGGCGGCCGTCGACGACTCGCCCTCGAGCTGGCACGAGCCGGATCGTCGCCGGCACTGACCCCGGGGGGGCGCCGCCCAGGTGCCCTGGTCTGCAGCGCGTCGTGGTTCTACTCTCAAGGTGCGCGGCGCCCCGGGAGGCGGGCGCGGCCACACGAGGTGGTCTGCGATGAAGTTGTCCCCACGGCCCCTTCGCCTCGCCGACGACATCGGGTCGGCGGTGGTGCACCTCGATGCCCAGGGGCGCCTGCGCGTGCACGCCGCCGGTGTGCAGGAGCGGCTGGCGGCCAGACTTCACGGGCATTCTCTGACCTGCTCGCTGGCGGCCGGCGTCAGCCCCGAGGCCTCGGTGCTGCTTGCTCTCAGGGCCCAGATCCTGACGTCACCGGCGACGCGGCGCATGCTCGCTGGAAGCCTCAGCCGAGTGGTCAGCCGGCCGGCCACGGCTGTACCGATTCGGCGCGGACCTGCGGTCTCCTCCTGGCGCGGCGCCGCCATCTGCTGTCAGGACGACTGGCAGCATCTCATCACCTTGCTGCTGGCACCTGTACCGGTATCGGCCCAGGGCGTGGCCCAGGTCTGGCTGCTCGTCACTGACGGAACTGGCCCGCTGTACAACTCACGTTCCGCGACCGAACTGTGCGCCGCCGTGGTCCAGGCGACGACTGCGTTGGACCCGGCCTGGGCCATGCGCCACCAAAGCTCCGGCTGGTGAACACAGGTGCCTAGATGCTGCCGGGGCGGCGTGGGAACGAGCCTTATGGAGCCTGCGAACCAGGCCCAGATGTGCGGCCGCGGTCTGCGAATACCGCGTGTCGGTCGATCAGGGGGGTGTCGTAGCGACGGGTCACAGGGGCGAGGACCCGCCCACCGCTGGCGGGAACTGCGGGCTGTGGTGTCGGCACGCCGAGCTGTCCTGCACAGCAAGCTGGCGTGTGCCGTGCTCGGGTGGCGTGCAGCAGGCGAAGCCGGTCGGGGTGCTGGACAGAGCTGCTGGAAGTCATGGCCGAGTCCGGCTGAGAGGGCACACGTGGGGACGGCGCGCGACGGATGCCGCGGACCCTCGTGGCAGGTCGGCTAGGGCTCGCCCCTGGCGCTACACCTCACGCCGGCCATCTGCGGAGGCTGAGCCGGTCCAGGACCCCCTGGACGCTGGAGACTTTCGCCATCTGGCGCCGGCAGAGGCGGGCTGCGCTGCGCGACGACCGCGAGTCCGACGTTGCGTGCGGGACATGTTCGATGTGCTGTACCTCCTCGCAGTTCGTCCACATCGACCCGACCGAGACCGACACACTGGCGGCCATCCCGGGCGAGCTCCTGTTCGCTCCGCCACGGCTGGAAGCCGGCCCCCTACAGCTGGGCTACGACGAGCGTGGGCGCTGCCCGCTGCTGGTCGAGGCCGCTGCTGGTCGAGGCCGCCGCGATCTATGCTCGCCGGCCGCGGGCCTGCCGCACCTACCTACGTCTGCGGGCTGTTCACGGCAGCCGGTGTCGAGCTGGACGACGAGCGCATGTCAGCTGTCGCGGGCCAGGTGCGGAGTTGGCGGTTCCGGTTCTTGCCCCAGGCCGACCGGGACGCCCTCGAGCCGGTGCGCGTCGCCGGCGCGACCGGGAGTGCAGCTCGCCGCGCCTTGACTGCGGTCGACCCTGCCGCGGGGCGCGCCGGGAACGGCAGCGGGGGCGACACCGCCGCCGGCGTCGGCTGGCGCTGCGTCGGCTAACGCCGTGGTGGCTGGAATTCGGTGCTGCGGCTCAGGGCGACGACTCCGGGACCGACGGGGGAGAAGGTCAACCGGAGCCGTCGCCTTCTGAGCCTAGCGGCCTACCGCGTCGCCTGGAATATCCGTATGCCGCTGATCGCGTCGGCGGCGCGGATCTGGTCGTACAGGTCCAGGGCGGACATGTCGCGGTGTACTTCCAGCCGCGGGACCATCCCTGAACGAAGGTCTTGCGGCTGGGCGGCCCGGCCGGGTGAGGTGTTGGTGAACAGCAGCGGGAAGGTGGCGGACAGGCGCTGCCTGACGTGTGTGGCGAACGCCGGGTCGTTGGTGGGCGACGTCGACTGGGAGAACGGGTAGGCGAAGGCCTGCGGCCGGGCGATACCGGCCGCTGACACCATGGCGAGGCTGGTCTGCAGGTCGGCCTCGAAGGCGGCTCGCGCCGCTCCGGTGGTCTGCAGGCCGGTGACCGGGTCCCAGATCCTGTTGATCAGGACCGACGCCGGGTCGGTGGAGCCGGAAGTGCGGACGAAGTGGTGGTGGTCGTGGGTGTGTGCCCCGATCTCCCACCGTCCGTTGCGGGCCATGGCGACCGTCTCCGGCCAGGTCAGGTGAGCGGGGTCAGCGCCCAGGTGGGAGGTGATCACGAACGCGGCGGCGGTGAAGCCGGCGGCGGCAAGGATCCGGTCGGCGTAGATCCACTGGCCGGCGTCGCCGTCGTCGAAGGTGATCAGTACCGACCCCGGGGGTAGCGGGCGGCCGCTTCGTGCAGCGCGGCCCACCTCCGACAGCGACACCGAGTGGAAACCGGCTCGGCGCAGCAGGTCGACGTGGCCCGCGAAGGCGCCAGCGGAGACGGTGTAGTGGTCATGGTCCGCCGGCTGCGCGCCGCCGTCGGCGCAGATGTTGTGGTAGCTGAGGACCAGCAGCGAGTCCGGCCTCAGTGCGGCGGCTTCCCCCAGCGGCGGGACCTGGTATCCGGCGGGGCTGGCTGAAGGCGCGGGGGTGTCCACCTGGGGGCGTATGCCGTCGGCGGTGAATGTGGGCGCTGGGCCGGGGGCAGCGGCCCGCGCTGGAGCCGCGGCGGCGATCTTGGCCACGTCGCAGCCGGCGACGACTGGGAGGGCTGCCGCCGCGGCGGCCAGGGTCAGGAAGTGCCGCCGCGTCAGCGCCGCAGGGCGTGCTGGCTCGACCACTGCTGCCGGACCCTTCCTTGGGTGCCGCACTGGGCCGGGACCGCCCCTGGGTCAGGGTGCCGGGTCCAGTAGCTGGCGGTGCGGACCTCTAGGGAGCGAAGTAGCCGGCGATGTCGGCGATGACGTTCACGCTGCCCTTTTGGTTGTAGAAGTCGATTTTACCCCCAGCTCCGACGGGGACGATCACCAGGTTCGGGATGGCCGCCGGCGAGGTCACGTTCAGGTTCGACACCCCCGGGAGGGCGGAGCCGTCCGGGAACACGGTGATGAAGGACGGCGACGTGGCCCCCACCGCAGTGACGTTGAGCACCACCGCGGTCGCGTCCGCGGGCACCCCGGCCACTCCGGCTGCCTGGACTACGAGGGTGGCCCCTGGGGCCAGCGGGGCTGCGGTGACCGGCACTGCGCCGGTGCAGGACCCGGTCCCGACCCGGGTGTCGAACACCCGGCAGGGTCCGGCGCTGGTGTAGCCGGCGCCGGTGCCGGGTGCGAAGTACCCGGCGACGTCGGCGATGACGTTGACCGTGCCGGTGTTGTTGTAGAAGTCGACGCTGCCGTCAGCGCCGATGGGGACCACCACCAGGTTGGGGACTGCGGCGGCTGAGTGGACGTTGAGGTTGGAGGCGACCGGGCGGGTGGCCCCGTCCGGGTAGACGGTGACGTAGGTGTCGCTGGTGGCGCTCACGGCTGTCACGTTCAGGACGACTGCGGTCGCGTTGGACGGGATGGTGGCGGTGCCCGCGACCGGCACTGTCAAGGTCGCGCCGGCTAGCACCGGGGTCGCGGCGACGGCGGTGGCGTTGGCGCAGCCGCCCGCTCCCAGGCGGGTGTCGAAGAGCCGGCACGGGGCGATGGCGGTGAACTGGGCCGCTGACGTCGGCGAGAAGTATCCGGAGACGTCGGCGAGCAGGTCCACCTTGCCGGCGTTGTTGTAGAAGTCGACGACGCCGCCGGCGCCCACCGGGACGATCACCAGGTTGGGTGTCGCCTTGGCGCCGGTGACGTTCAGGTCCGAGGCCAGTGGGCGGGTCGCCCCCGCGGGGTAGACCGTGACGTAGGTCGGGCTGGTGGCGTTGACCGCTGTGACGTTCAGGACCACGGACGTGGCGGTCGACGGGATCCCGGCGACGCCGGTCAGCTTCACCGCCAGCGTGCCGCCGGCACCTACGGGTGCCTTGGCTGTCGCCGGCGCGCTGGTGCAGCTGCCGTGTCCTGTTCGGGTGTCGAAGGCGCGGCACGGGGTGATCGCGGTGAACGAGGAGCGGGTCGGGTTCACCGTGATCGTGTCCGTGGCGGTGGCGCCGGCGTTGTCGGTCACCGTCAAGGTCACGCTGTAGGAGCCAGGTGCGGTGTACGTGTGGGTGGTGGTGGCACCAGTTCCGGTTGCTGTGTCGCCGAACGTCCACGCGTAGCTGACGACGTGGCCGTCGGGGTCTGACGAAGCGCTGCCGTCGAAGCTGCAGGTCACCTCGCTGCAGGTCGCGGTCGCGACGGCTGTCGGTGGCACGTTCACGTGGTGTGCGGGGGGTCCGTTCCAGACGAAGGCGCCCCGTGAGCGCCAGTCGATGCTGGAGTCGGCCAGTGTAGCTGGGCCTGTGATGGTTCCCGGGCTCCCCAGGCTCGCCCCGGTGAGCTGCGCCGAGTACAGGTGACCGTCGGTGCTGCTGGCGAAGTAGATGGTGGATCCGGAGATGAACATGCTGGACACGTTCTTCGGGTTGATCACGCTGGCTGTCGCGCCGATGGTGGTCCGGGTCGCGCCGAAGACCTGGCTTTGCGGTGTGAACGGGCGGCTGTAGAGGTTGGTGTCGCCGGTGAGGGTGTAGTAGACGCGGTTGTAGGCGTAGAAGATGCCGGTGATCTTGGGAACGTCGTAGTAGAAGGCGCGGGCGTCGGTGGTGCCGTTCAGGTACAGCGGGACCGACACCGGCGCCCCCATGGTCGTCCCGTCGAAGCTGCGGGCCAGCAGGGTGCTGTCCGACCACGGCGAGTACACGGTGCTGTCGACCAGGAAGCTGCCGCGTGCCTGGCTCCAGGTGACTGCCAGGTTCGGGTTGTCGGTGGGGTCGGGGGCGTGTCCGGGGCCGATCCAGAACTGGCGGTCGACGGTGTCGCCGTAGGTGACCGGGGTGACTCCGGGTGCGCTGGTGGCTGCCCCGAGCAGGTAGACGTCGTCGGACAGGGTGCCCACCAGGTTGGGTGGCGGGGTGAGGCCGCCGGCGAGGGGGAAGAAGGCGATCTTGTCGTGTGTCTGTCCGCCGACGGTGTTGGTGTCGCTACCGACCCACAGCCCGGTTGAGGTGGCGAGCATGTCGAACACGCCGATCCCTCGGGCCCGGGTGGGGTTCCAGGTCAGCGGCAGGCCGGTCAGCGGGTCCAGGGCCTCCAGGCCTTCGCGCGGGACTGCGCCGGCGCCGGCGGCGTTGGACCCGTACGGGTTGTTGGCCCAGCGGAAGTGCCCGCCGCTGTAGACGGCGGTCGAGGTGATCGCGACCGCGTAGGCGGTGTCCCCGCCGGATGCGTTGCGCCAGGTCGGCTGCAGGCCCGACGCCGCAGTGGTGAGCTCCCAGCGGGTCGTGGTGTCGCAGAACGGCTGCGAGGAGCCGCCGGGGCCGCCTGTGGTGGTGATGACCGCGTAGGTGCCGTCGGGGGAGATGTCCAGGTCACGCATGTAGGAGTCGAAGGCGAGGGCGCAGCCTGGGGCGAAGAACGTCGTCTGCCAGGTCGACAGGGTCGCCGCCACTGTCGAGGTGTTGAACAGCACTACCTGCGAGCGGGGGAGGTTGTCCACGGTGGTGAAGTTGCCGATGGCTAGCAGCTTGCTGCCGTCGGGGGTGACGTCGATCTTGATCACCTTGAGTGGGCCGCCGTTCAGCGGGGCACCGAACGTGTGTGCCAGGTAGCCGGTCAGGGCCCCGGTGGTGGGGTTCAGCGAGGCGAGCTGGCCCCGGGTGACGGTTCCGACCTTGCCGAAGGTGCCCGCGATGATCAGCTGGTCCTGGACCAGGCGCAGGTCGTGGACCTCGCCGTCGATGCGGGCCGGGGCGAAGCCGGTGGTGATCGCGCCGGTGGCCACGTCCAGCCGGGTCACCGAGGTGTCGGCGACGCCGTCGACGTTCTTGAACAGTCCGGACACGTAGACCGAGGTGCCGTCCCCGGAGGGGATGATCGCGTCGACCTGGCCGTCCAGGGTCGGGACGAAGGTGGTGCTGGTCGTTCCGGTGGTTGCGTCGAACGCCAGGATGTAGTCGCGGGTGACCGGCGACGCCGCCCCCACGTCCTGGACCTGGTGGAAGGTGCCGCCGACGACGATGGTGTTCCCCACCTGGGCGATCGCGTTGACCTGCGCGGGGTCGGTGGCCTGGTCGGCGTTGTCCAAGATGTTCGGTGTGAACGCGGCCGGCACGTCGGAGACGATGGTGGTCTGTGGGAACTGCACGGCATTGGCCGCGGGCTGCCCCACGGCGAGCGCCACGACCATGGCACCGACCACCGATGCTGCCAGTGCAGCGCTGCGACGTGCTTCCACAGGACCCTCCAGGTCTCATCCGACAGGGCCATCCTCCGGTGTCGGCCACCCCGAGTACATACGCGGCCACCCGATGTGACCGTCCGGTCGCTGAGCACGGGCCGAGCAGACCAGTGATTGTGACCGAACGGTGGAGTGTTGAGCCCCGGAATCCGGCCCGTCACGGCACGGGGCGCCGCAGCGGCATCGGCGCGCCCCGATGGGAGCATGGCGGCCATGACCGATCTGTTCCACTACATTCCCCACCCGCACGTCGCTGCCCGCAAGGTGGCCGGCCCTCCGACGGTGGCGGCCGCGGTGGCGACCATCCACGGGCCCGGGCCGATCGGCCGGTTCAACGCCAAGGTTGGTCTGAAGATCACCTTGATCGTGGGCACGATGTGGTGCGCCTACGTCTTCTCGATCGTCGGGGCGCTGGGCATCGAGGGGGCGCTCACCAACAACGTGGGCCTGGTCCTGATCATCGGCAGCATCTCCGGCTACTTCCTGCAGCTGGTGCTGCTGCCGATCATCATCGTGGGGCAGAACGTCCAGGCCGACGCCGCGGACGCCCGATCCCAGGCCACCTACGACGACGCTTCGGCCGTGCTGGAGGAGGCCAAGCAGATCCAGGTGCACCTGCTGGCGCAGGACGCGGCGATCCAGCGGATCCTGGCCAGGCTCGAGGCCCAGGCCGGACCTGGCCCGCAAGGCCCGAGCTGACGGTTCGCGCCGGCTCACCGGCGGGTCCGGTGCGGCGTCGCCGGCGTGGTCCCAACGGGTGGTCTTCGGCGCCGAACGGCTGAGCCCGAACGGTGGAACTGCCCGCCCGCGGGTAACCGTCCGGCAAATGACGAGACATTCGGCGGGTAGGCAGGGGAGGGTGGGTGCCTGAGCGCGGACCTTCAGAGTCACGCGGCCGGAGAGGAACCCATGCGCGCGCGTCAGGTCCGCAGGTGGATCGCCCTGGTGGCCACCGTTGGCGTTGCGGTGCTGCTGGCTGCGTTGCCGGTTTCCGGCTCCCAGGCCGCGACGACGGCGGTGGCGCCGGCCGGCTCGATCAAGCACGTGGTGTGGATCGTCGACGAGAACCACTCCTACAGCCAGATCGTCGGCGCCTCCAAGGACGTCTACCTGAACTCGCTCGCGACCACCTACGGGTCCGCGAACAACGACTGGGGCATCACTCACCCGTCGGTGCCGAACTACCTGGGGCTGTCCAGTGGCCTGCCGCTGTCGTCGCTGCCGACGACCGACTGCACCAAGTGCACCCAGGCCGGCGCCAGCTTGTTCACCCAGGGCGAGAGCTGGCGGACCTATGAGGAGTCGATGCCGGTCGTGTGCGACCACGCCGCCAGCACCGACGGGCTCTACCAGCCCAAGCACAACCCGGCCTTGTACTTCACGAACGTGCCGTCGTCCTCCTGCATCGCCTACGACCAGCCGTACACGACGCTGGCCAGCGACCTGAGCCACAGCAGCCTCCCGGCGTTCGCCCTGATCGTCCCGAACATGAACGACGACATGCACACCGGAACGAACCTGCAGGGCCAGTCCTGGCTGCAGGCCCAGCTGCCGGCGCTGCTGACCAGCACCGAGTTCACCTCAGGCAGCATGGTCATCTTCATCACCTGGGACGAGGGAACCACCGTCGGGGAGGTCGACGGCTCCGACTGCACCCTGGGCACCAGCAACAGCTGCCACGTGCCGCTGCTGGTGCTCAGCCACTGGACCCACGCGGTGAACTACAGCGGGAAGCTGACCCACTACTCCGTCCTGAAAGCCACCGAGGACCTGCTGGGCCTGCCCGAGCTCGGCCAGGCGGCCACCGCGCCGAGCCTGTTGGTGCCCTTCGGGCTGTAGGCAGCGACACCCGCCCGGCCTGACCTGGCGGGTCGCCGAGCGGCTGACCCACGGGGGCCGGCACCACTCGCGTCCCCCTGGCTGGGGGGCGCAGCGGTCAGCCGATGGCGATCCGGGGGTGCGCGGCCGGGTTGAGCCAGCGAAGCAGCGCCTCCATGGTGGCCAGCGGGACGGACACGCACCCCGCGGTGGCACCGGAGCCGTTGACGTGCAGGAAGATCCCGGCGCCCTTGTAGTGCACCGCCGGCCACCGGTTGTAGTCGATCACCACGGCGTACTGGTAGGTGCCGGTGTGGGTGATCAGGTGCTCCGAGCCGTTCACATAGGTCTCGGGCCACGTGGTGTTGAACCCGCCCAGCAGGTCACTTCGCATCTGGTTGTAGTAGGCCGACAGGTTGTCCTCGACCCACCAGTCGTGCGAGGTCACCTGGTGGTACGGCAACAGGGCACCGGGGTTGGCTCCGATCCCGAACGCCTGGGTGAGGGTGAACGTTCCCGCCGGGGTGGTGTTGCTGCCCTGTATCCGCACCGCCGCCGGCACGACGCCGTTGGCCCCGACTCGGGCCGCGTTGGTCTCGATGACCCGGCGCCACGTGCCGGCGGACAGCTGCCAGGCGATGACCGTGGCGTAGGAACCGGACGCCTCGACGGTGACCACCTGGGTGGCATTCCCCACCGACACCGGGACCGGGAAGCCAGCGGTCGCCGGCCGCGGAGTTGCTGCACGTGACGCGTGGGACGGCGCAGCGGTGGCTGTCACCGTGGGCTTCGCCGCTTCGCTGGCCCGCGGGGTCGGGCGTGGG
>Ga0209698_10007835_pt1 | contig 11127 bp, 6 predicted proteins | sample LitLauG_LLR_2012_FD_187203 | JGI IMG/M metagenome (GOLD analysis project Ga0209698, IMG submission 187203) | Freshwater sediment microbial communities from Pennsylvania, USA - Little Laurel Run_MetaG_LLR_2012 (SPAdes) (version 2) | ecosystem: Environmental > Aquatic > Freshwater > Creek >... | reverse complement strand
GGATAGGAGATAGAGAAAATGAAACGACACATAGATGTTAATCATTTGATAAACATGTGGAGACATTTTGTGTGAAGTGACGCGCTGGGGCGAGCGGGCTGAAATAGTGCCTATCGTGCAGCTGATAATCCACAGCATTGATCTAAATGTGTCACCGTCCCTTGTGATCTTAGTGATCTTAGTACTTGACGAATTCGTGCGTGTCGCTATACTCCGTGCACTTAGATTCACGTCCGTCTTTCGGGCTTGAGGGGGCCTCGAATGCGGAGGAGGCAGAATTATGACCGCCGCAAAAGCACTTACGCATGGAACCTCCGGCAACGAAGCGTGGGAAATGATGAACGCCTTACGTCAATGCGCCGCATCTATCCTTATACTTTTACTGACTATTTTCGGATACTCTTCCCTTTTCGGCACAGTTGCCGCTGCCCAGGCGTATCTTTATGACTATTCGGCTGTGACAATAGGTGGTGGTCCTCTGGCTGCGGTGGTCGCCGACTTCAATGGCGACGGTAGGCTCGACATCGCGACAGTCAATTATGCAAACACTGTCTCCGTCATGCTCGGGTTGCCTGGCGGGACGTTTGCCCCTCCGCTGACCTACGCGACGGGATCATACCCGGCCACTGTAATCGCAGCCGATCTCCGCGGGATTGGCAAGATTGATCTGGTTACCGTGAACTTTCCAAACGGCGCAGATCAGCCGGGGACGATTTCGGTCTTGCTTGGGAACGGCGACGGAACTTTGCAGGCGCATGTCGACTACTCCGTCGGCGTTTTTCCGACTGGAGTTGTAGCCGGTGATTTCAATGATGATGGAAAGATCGATCTTGCCATTTCCAATAAGTACGACGGTACCGTGTCGATCCTGTATGGGAACGGCGACGGTACTTTTCAGCAGCAGGCGTTGATAGCGGTCGGGTCAGGTCCTGCTGCGATCGCTGCCGGTGATTTCAATGGCGACGGCAAGACAGATTTGATCAGTCCGTGTGTCGATTCTGGAGTCATTACGGTATTGCTCAATAAGGGGGGCGGGAGCTTCACCCGAGTGGACTCCGCGTTTAACTCGAACTATAACGACAGAAGTTTGGTCGTAACCGGGAAATTCGACGCCAGTGGGAAGCTGGATGCGGTAATTTCGAGTCAAGCATCCCAGCAGCTTTACTTGCTTGAAGGGAACGGTGACGGCAGTTTCAAATCGCCAATCCCCTTACTGAGCCCCGGGGGCGGACCGGTTTATGCACTTGTCGCGGCTGATATCAACCAAGACGGCAACACTGACCTGGCATACAGCGCGCACCCTCCGACGGCATTTTCGGTCCTGCTCGGCAACGGAAAGGGCGGATTTGGTAAACCGATCTCTTCCCCGATCGAGACCGGAGGATCAGTCACCTTGGCAGATGTCAACGGCGACGGCCTCCTTGACCTCATAACTCCACAAGGGAATATCAGTTCAGTCGCACTGATTCTCGGCAATGGGAAGGGAGCGTTCGGCGTTCCAAATACAGCAAATCTGTCCAAATCAGTGTATGGTCCGAACGCCGCAGTCGTCGCCGACTTCAATGGCGACGGCAAACTGGACCTTGCCGTAGCCGAAACTAATTTTCCCAATGGTCAAGTAGTCGTCTCACTGGGCAAGGGTCGTGGAAAGTTCGGTACTCCCCTCGTCTCCCCTCTGCTTTCGCAGGCGCTTAACAATCAGGATCTCATGTTGACGGGTGACTTCAACGGCGACGGGAAGGCTGATCTGATCATCATGGATGATTACGCGACCGGATTCCAGGTTCTTCTGGGAAACGGCGATGGCACTTTCCAGGCCCCTGTCGATACCAACCTGAACACGAAGATCAACATGACATTTGCCACTGGCGATTTCAACGGTGACGGTAAAACGGATGTGGTAGTCAGCACGTTGTTCGCCGGATATGCCTTGATCAGCATTTATCTTAGTAACGGGGACGGGACCTTCAAACTCGGTGCTCAATATACAGAGGCGTCTGGAGGTCCGGTTGTGGCCGACGTGAATGGCGACGGCAAACAGGACCTGGTGTTCGTCGGCAACCCTGTTTTCGTAATGCTCGGCAACGGGGATGGCACCTTCCAGAAACCTATTACTGGGCCAGTGTTGACGTCCAGTTCTTTTTCGTTAGTCAGGGATTTCGACGGGGACGGAATACCCGACATCACCACAGGTACATATTCTGGCATCGCCTTCCTGAAGGGACTTGGAAACGGCGAGTTTCAGAATCCTGTGTATTCGGATTCCGCGATCACTTCTTGGGGTCCAATATTCGCCGAAGATGTGAATGGCGACGGCGTGCCGGACCTCGTGGGCGTCAATTACGGCCAAACCTTGGTGATGACCGGCAATGGAGATGGGACGTTTCAATCGCCTGTCATGTATAGCGAGAACGGCATTGGTAACGTCATTACTGGCGACTTTAACTCCGATGGCATTGCGGACATTGGTTTCGTTTTTCAGGACCAGACCCTTGGAAAAACAAGGGTGTCGCTCTACCTGAGCGAGCCCGCGGTGGCCTTATTTCCCACTTCGATCAACTTCGGATCGGTCAAAGTCGGCCAAAAAAGTTCGGTGGTGGATGTGCAACTAACAAGCGCCGGGAACGGGAAACTCTCACTTTCGAGCATTCAGGTAACTGGCAATTTCGTCGAAACGAACAATTGTGGTCACCATCTAACAATTGGACAAAGTTGCACAATTCAGGTGTATTTCCAGCCGCAGAAGACTGGATTGCAGAGCGGCACGATTGCAATCAAGGACAACGCATTGGGAACTTACCAGCGAGTAGCTCTCAGCGGTACGGGTACGTAGCGCGACCGAACTGCGATCAGGTAAAACCGCGCGTGAGCTTCACGTTCAAAGGGTCGTCGCTCACAGTGCCTTTGCTTCGCTGAGTCAATAGAATGCCAGTTCTTTTGTAGTCATCGGATGCCGGCGTCACCCAACCTATAAGCGAACCGCCAAAGATCAGACGGCCCCCCCAAAAAAACGTGAACGGACTAGAAGCTGTAGCTGTCTCAGAAATGGCTCTGGGAAGGACACGACTTTTAATCGTGCCGCTAGGGCCGCGCAACCACTGGGCCTTAGCCCCTGAGGTGAACTGCCGTAATCTCAGGAACCATCTATGAGACCAGTTCGACAGACTTCAACGCCCCTCACGAATTGCCAAATTGTGATAGGCCGCCACACCCCAGGGGTGTAAAATGTTGGGTCTTTCTATAGTCGAGGACTTATGGTCATCCTGAGTAAGTGCAGTAAACGAAAAATGCCGCTTTATGTCGAGACAAGAAAGTCTCGTCATGCACGCACCTACCTTGGCTGGGTTATCGCATTCGTAGTTACGTTAACCGCTCTTCTGAACGGCAAGGCAGTAGCCCAATCCTACGCCTTTGGCGTGGGGTCGTTCGCCGTGCCGCAGTATCCCCGGGGAGTCGTCACGGCTGATTTCAATGGCGATGGCCGGCTGGATATCGCCGTCGTGAACTTTTCGTCCTCAATATCTATACTGATGGGTCAGCCCGATGGATCCTTCGCACCTCATGTGGACTACCTGGGCACCCAAGCCGACGCCGTCGGATTGATCGCCGCCGATATCAACGGGGATGGCAAGATCGATCTCATTACTCTCGTTTCAGGCCCCCAAACCCCCTGTCAGATTTTTTTTGGTAACGGTGACGGCACTTTTCGGTCTCCCATTAACATCAAAATGCCTGGCGTCGTTATTCCCTCGGGCTTCGCTGTCGGCGATTTCAATAAAGACGGCAAACTGGATCTTGTTGTGATGGGCATGCTGGCAGCGTATCAATCCGGAGTAGCTGTCGTATTGGGCAATGGCGACGGAACTTTTGGGCCGGAGACTGACTACCCAACCGCCCCTGGCTCGAACTCCGTTATTGTGGCGGATTTCAACGGCGACAGTACTCCCGATCTTGCCGTCGGCAGCGGCTATTCCAACGGTCAAGATTGCATTTCGATTCTCCTCGGAAATGGTGATGGCACGTTCAGGTCGTATACCCTCGTGCCTCTGCCACAGTACGGAGTCACTTCGCTTGCCGCCGCCGATCTTAACCGCGATGGGAAAGTCGATCTGGTTGTCGCCACCTATGGCCAGTCCATTGGAGTATCGGTCTTGCTGGGCAATGGAGACGGCACATTCGCCCCTCCCGTTTTCTATCCGGTGGAGCCGGGGGCCAGTCCGACAGCGGTCGCAATCGGCGACTTCAACCGCGATGGAAAGCTCGACATTGCTGTCACCAATGCTACTGGCATCAGCTGCGTCTCGGTCTTCCTGGGCAAGGGGGATGGCACCTTCAACCCGGCAGCGAACTACCCCGCGAGCATCAATTCCTATGGCCTTGTGATCGGAGATTTCAACGGGGATGGTTGGCAGGACATCGCTTCCCTCTCCTACTCCATCCCAGGAGTACTTGTCCTCATCGGCAATGGGGACGGTACCTTCTCCAACCACGTGAACTACGCCGTTCTGCCCAATCCCGTCAATATCACGACGGCGGATTTCAACGGTGACGGCATGCCCGATCTGGTGATCGAGGGTTTTAATCCCAGAGGTGACGTCCAGATCCTGTTAAACAAGTCTGGCGGCGGTTTCACAAGTCGTACCGCTAAAGTCGGCAGCTATCCCCTCTCCTTGGCTACGGGCGATTTCAACCGGGATGGCAAGCTCGATGTGGTCATAACCTATAACGATCCGAAAAGTGGGTTGAAGGTCCTATCGACTCTGTTAGGGAATGGCGATGGAACATTCCAGTCACCTCTGAACCAAACCATCGGCCCTTTGGACGTGGGTCAGTTTGCGGTTGCCGATTTCGATCTGGACGGCAACCTCGATCTCGTTTTTGCTTCGTGCGTTCAGAATACGACCAGCGTGTCCGTGTTCTTCGGGAAAGGCGATGGCACCTTCTTATCCCCTATATCGTTTACTGCCGGCGGTGCCTGCGGTGATCTGGGAAACATTGTCGCCGCCGACCTCAATGGCGATCACATACCAGATATCGTCGTATCCCTTCCTAACTCGATATCAGTTTTGCTGGGTAACGGTAACAGGTCTTTTCAGCCGTACCAGTCCGTCGTCTCGGACGATTCCCTCTTGGCCGTCGCCGACTTCAATGGAGACGGCAGACCGGACCTACTGGTAGACAATTTTTCGCTGTCCTCTGTCGGAGTTGCCTTAGGCAATGGCGATGGCACTTTTCAGCCGCCCCTGACTCAAAGCCTTTTTCCGTTGAGCCCGGAGCAATCGATCATTGGTGATTTCAACGGGGATGGCAAATTGGATTTTGCCTTTGTCTCCGGCTACGTCACACTTTCCATCTTCCTGGGCAATGGCGATGGTACTTTCCGGCTCCACCTTGACCTTCTTACAGAGATTGGCCCGTGGTCATTGACGGCGGCGGACTTCACCGGCAATGGTGGACTTGATATTGCCGCCGAAGTTGCTATCCGTCCCCATAAGGGAGTCATTTCTGTCTATCCAAGTCGCCCGGTTGCCGCCTTCTATCCAAGCCTTCTCCAGTTCGGCTCTCAGAAGATCGGCAACAGAAGCCCGGCCCTTAACACCACGGTCTACAATTCCGGCGGTGGTCCTCTCGCCATACATGCGATAACAACAAAGGGAGACTACTCTCAAACTAACACCTGCGGAGCTAGTTTGGCCGTGGGTTCTTCCTGCACCGTTAGTGTGACTTTCAAACCCACGAAAGTTGGTAACCGGGCTGGGAGTCTCAATATTGCAACCAGCTCTACTACAAGACCTGCGACGATTACACTGAGTGGGGTCGGAACTAAGTAATCCACAGGCCGATCGCCGGGTTCCTTCCGGACATTAGGTCTGTTCTGCTCGCCAATTTCAACCAGCTGTGGTCCACTGCGAACCCCTGGCCGTGACCAGTTCCGCCAGCACCCGCCAGTGCCTTGGATGCGGGCGGCGTCGGCCCGCGCGGATGTGAGCAGCGTAGGGCTTCGACACTTGCAGAGCTTGCGCTATTCCCGGACCTTGATTGTCCCGAGTCGGGGCTGACTCTTCTGCACGTAGCATTTCCGGTTCAGCCAAGCGGGCAAACTGGAGGGCGACCACTACGAGTTCGCGACCGCATGGTCGCTCAGGGTCTTGGAGATGCGAGTTTTGGCCTGACGCGTTTTCGGTTTTGCATGGCCGATCGGCGCAACCTGAAAACATGATCCCCTAGAAGACTTCGGTACTTCACATTAACCGGGGTTGTGGATAAACTCGCACTATGCCGAAGACACTGATGCAGGCTGTGGTTAGCGAACTCCAGAAGGAACGACATCGACTCGAGGATGAACTTCACCGCGTATCCTCCGCCCTGACCGCCTTCGGGAAAGCCTACGCGCGGGGGAATAAATCTAAACCTGTCGAAACTCGCAAAAAGCGGAAGATTTCCGCTGCAGGACGCAAGAGAATAGCTGCAGCTCAGAGGGCACGCTGGGCAAAATTTAAAGCAGCAAAGAAGTGAGCGCAGGTTCTGCCGGTTGGTCGTTCGAAGAGCAACGAAGCATCCAACTCCATGTATCTTGTGCCGCCTTTATGCCCTTAATAGCCCACGCCTGATTGCGACAGTTACCGCGTACCCATCGTGGGATGCAAAGAAAAGCCGCCCAGACATCGGGCGGCTGATCTGAAACATCGAGTTCACAAAACGGCCGTCGAGGCTTATTGCACCACCTGGTCTAACACCGGAGATGTGCTTTTATCGTTGTCAGCATCCCCCAGGTATCGAGCCGTGATCGGGTGTGTACCCACGGCCAGTTTGGACGTGGTAAAGGTGGCGACACCACCGTTCAGCATCGCTAAGCCAATCTTGGCTGTTCCGTCCAGAAACGTGACTTTGCCGGTTGGCGTCGGTCCCGTGGATGTAACTTTCGCCGTAAAGGTCACCGCCTCGCCGTGTTGCGAGGGGTTCAGGCTCGAACTCAGCGCCGTCGTTGTCGGGTACTTGTTTACTAGCTGCTTCACTTTCCCAGTACTCGGTTCCAATGTATTATCTCCGGCGTAGGTCGCCTGGATCACATCCAGCCCTGCCGGTAACGACGAAGTCGTGAAGGCCGCTACACCGCTGACCGTGGTGCCCGTGCCAATTTCCGTAGTTCCGTTGTAGAACATCACCTGTTCGCCGTCCGGTATCTTGCCGTATTTCGACGTCACCGTAGCCGTGAACGTCACCGGTTGACCAGACAACGACGGTGAACCCGACGTGATTAAAGATGTGTGCGAGGCACCACGAACGTACTCAATCAACGGTGCAGACGTACTACCAGCAGCGACGTGCAGTTCACCCGAATAACTGGCTGTGATCGCGTGAGCGCCTATCCCCTTGTAAGATGTGCTGCAGGACGCCTGATTGTTGGCTAGCGGTGCAATTGCGACGGTCGCCGCGCCGTCGTGAAACGTGACATTTCCGCTCAGCGATCCGCCGGATTGGAGCGCAACTGTAGCGGTATATGTCACCATTTGCTTGAGGGCTGCTGGATTCGCGCTTGAGGCCAACGAAGTCGTGCTGGGAGGGGCCCCCGAGTTGTTAAGCAGTACCCCTATCGTGTTGGACCACAGGTTGGCCACAAGAACGTCGGGCTTGCCGTCCCCGTTCACATCCGCTATCGCTACTGAAGATCCATAGCCCCCACCCGAGTCATAATTCACAACCTGCTGGAAGGTACCGTTACCGTTGCCTAACAGTATACCCACGGACCCGTCATAGTTAGCGCCCCCAGAGGCGTTCGCGACAAGGAGGTCCGGTTTCCCGTCGCCATTTATATCGGCTGCCACTACTGATTCTGCGTACGATGCGGAGCCGTTGCTATAGGTCACGACTGATTGGAAAGTACCGTCACCGTTGCCCAACAGCACGCCTACGGTCTCGGCGTCCAGGTTGGCCACAAGAACGTCGGGCTTGCTGTCCCCGTTCACATCCGCTATCGCTACTGACGACCTATACGATTCGCCCGAGTCGTAGAATACTGGCGGCTGGAAGGTTCCGTCTCCATTCCCCAGCAGCACGCTCACTAAGTCCTCGCAGGGATAGCAACTGCTTCCCACCACTAGGTCGGGCTTGCCGTCCCCGTTCAAGTCCGCTACCGCTATGGACCAGCCCTGGGCCGGGCCATAGTAGAAGCTGGTCGGGGTCTGAAAAGTTCCATCACCGTTGCCCAGCATGACGCCGCCGGGCACCACTATGTCGAGCTTGCCATCCCCGTTCAAGTCGGCAAGCGCTACTGAAAAGCCGCCCATGGGGTAGCTGACTGGCGTTTGGAAAGTGCCATTGCCATTGCCCAGCAACACGCTCACTGCGCCGTCGGAGACTACCACCAGGTCAGGCTTGCCATCTCCGTTCAGGTCCGCCAATGCGACTGCTTCGGAGGGAATGCTGATTTTCAAGGGCGGCTGGAAAGTACCGTCACCGTTGCCGAGCAGAACCCCCACCCAAGGGGCGCTATGATCCCACGAGCAGGAAGGGAAGCCAATTGGGTTCGCCACTACCAGGTCCAGCTTGCCGTCCCCATTCACATCTGCAACGGCTATCGACTGCGGATAGCATCCCCCTGAGTCGTAGGCCATGGCGGGCATAAAGAGAGGCGGGGTCTGGTCCCTTGGCCTCTCACCGAATCTGCTCCCTAGATAGCTGGAAGCGTTGCCGGCATTGTTGAGGCTCGGGGACGCGAATCCACTATGCGATTTCCCTGGCCACTGACCTGCTCTCGGCGTTTGCGCCAGAGCGGCCATAGCGACCAACCCGATCACCACTGCAACGAGAGGAACAACAACAAGAGAATTCCGACGGAACTTGCACGTCATACAAGACCTCCTTCACGGATGAAAGCGGGGCCGTGCTCGAGGTCCATCATTCAGCTACGAGCGTTCTGATCTCGAACGACCCGGCCCAAACCTGGGAACCGTAGCCAACACAATTTGCTAAAGGGGCCGACGTTCAGCGCTCTCGCCTCGGGGGTGTGCAGATCGTGGGAGGTGCTCTTCGGGAAGGCGCGAGTTGGTAACCATATCAATGCGACACGAATTGCTGTGTTCTGTCAGTGAAGTAGGTCACGTCTTGATGTGCGATGGTGATTCGGGGTAGCCCCTCAATCCACGCTGTCTTCCTCTATCATTCGAGAATCATCTGCTTACCGAAACCTTTTTTGGATGGACAACTTCCAGGTAAGGGCGGCGAGGGGTTTTCGAACACCAGGTCACGCGTGTGAATCTGCTATGCCCATGCTCACTTACTTTGAAGTCAGCGTCCCACTCGGGACGAGAAGATGATCTCCGAATCTCACGTGGAATCAATAAGGTACTTTGGGCTAAGAGTCCGTCCTTCGAAATTGTAGCCCTCCCAATTTATCTACAAGATCTCCTGTTTTTGCTTCATTGTTAACGAGTTACACCAGCCTTTTGATTTGAGCACGGCCTTCTTGACCATGGGCTATTTTTGTGGTAATGTTAGTTCTCAATTTTCACCTAACCCCGCCAAAGACTACCAGTCCGGCATAGTTGCGGACTCTAAAAACAAATAACGATCAATCACAACAAGAAGCACCGAGCCGCCGGCGTGGCGGTCGGATCGGAGCGTGAGCTATATTTCGCTCACGATGACATCCACCTAAGACGCGAAGCGGCAGGTGCGGCAAAAAGGAGGCCGTATCAGTAATCAGGGAAAACTGCGCTCCACTGTCGATCTCATCGAAGAATTGAAGATCGAAGGCCAGCAACACTTTACCGTGGAATTGGTCGTCGGATTCGAAAACACGTCTATCCTGATTGACTCCAAGCTAGACGCGGAAGAAGCACATTCACAATTAGTTGGTGCCATGCAACAAGGCGGGATTCCAATCGGCCTGATCTGGGTGGATTCCACGATCGGACACGGCAAGCAGATTCTTACCCCCGGTCACCGAATTTATCCCGAACACAGTGAGGTCGAGGCAGATTGTCGCAAGCTCATGGAAACCATAAGGGAGAACCTGCGGCAATCACTTTTTAAGATCGGAGCTAAGATCGAAAACAAGCCGGATGCTGCATGAATGAAGAACATAGCGGAAGCTAGAACTGCAAACCTCAGACCCCTAGTTAATCCGGCCCGGCGGCTCAGACCGCTGGGCCTTTTTGTTGCTATTCGCTCACGCCAGATAACGTTCCAAATCCGAAAATATAATGCATATGCCAGAAGGGCAGCACGGCAATTTCCAACTTACTTTTCGGTTGTACGCCCTCTAGGTTGACGTACGACAGAGTCGGTGCTGACTTACGCCAGCGCTAGTAGATATGCCGTTTTCCACAGGTGTAAATGAAATACGAGTGTTTCAAATCGTCCGAATTGAGTTATCTTAGACTTACAAATGGAGGGAATATGGACATAAGACAAGCTGTGTTGTACGCAAGAGTGAGTAAGAACAACGACAGCCAAGATCCGGAAAATCAACTACGTGACCTCAGGAAGCTCTGCGAGCTGAAAGGCTGGGTTATCGTCAGGGAGTACGTTGACTATGCGTCTGGGGCCAAGGAATCGCGACCACAATTCGATCTAATGATGCGTGACTTGACGAAGGGCCTTATCGACGCCCAAGCTCTGATGGTCTGGAAAATTGACCGGCTAGGGCGAAGTGTCCAGCATCTCCACAACATCATAGCCACCTTGAAAGAGCTGGGAGTGGCCTTCGTCTCCTGGTCCGACAACGTCGACCTATCCACGCCCACGGGTGAGTTGATCTTCGGAGTTTTGGCCTCGGTGGCTCAGTTCGAGTTAAGTCTGATCCGGGAACGCACCAAGTCCGGCCTCAGGGACGCGATAGCCAAGGGCAAGACGTTAGGCCGTCCGATCAAGGGCGAGCCATCCCGAACTACTCTCTGGAGGCGACGGCAGGCAGAGCACGCTTACCCAGTCGCGGGACAGTAAGTGTCGCTCTAAAGTCAACCTAATGAGATTGTGGGGCACTTTGGAATAAGGATCAAATGATGAGTTTCGTTGAAAACCGTTCGAAAGTTGGTGAAACTCAATGCGCCGAGGCAACCGCTTTCCTGACATACCGCGTCATCGCATCCTCCAGGCTTTGCCATGCGGCTCCCGGAATACTCC
>Ga0209698_10007834_pt1 | contig 11128 bp, 9 predicted proteins | sample LitLauG_LLR_2012_FD_187203 | JGI IMG/M metagenome (GOLD analysis project Ga0209698, IMG submission 187203) | Freshwater sediment microbial communities from Pennsylvania, USA - Little Laurel Run_MetaG_LLR_2012 (SPAdes) (version 2) | ecosystem: Environmental > Aquatic > Freshwater > Creek >... | reverse complement strand
GGGTGACCGTCGACCGGGTGACCCTCGACCGGGTGACCGTCGACGATGCGGCCGTCAGCCATCCGCACGGTGCGGTCGGCGAAGGCCGCCACCGCCGGGTCGTGGGTGACGAGCACGACGGTGACCCCACGGTCGGTGCGGAGCTGCTGGAAGAGGTGGAGGACCCGGTCGACGGACGCCGAATCGAGGCTGCCCGTCGGCTCGTCCGCCAGCAGGAGGGACGGCTCGTTGGCCAGCGCCCGGGCGATGGCGACCCGCTGGCGCTCCCCGCCGGACAGCTCGGTCGGGAGCCGTCGGGCCTTCTGGCCGAGATCGACCTCGGCGAGCAGCTCGGCGGCCCGCGCCGCACGCTCCTTGCGGTCGCGACGCGTCCCGTACATGGGGATCTGGACGTTTTGCGCCGCCGTGAAGCGGGGCAGCAGATCGTGGAACTGGAACACCAGCCCGATCTGGGTCCGCCGGAAGCGACCGAGGCGCTGTCCGTCGCTCACGAGCACGCCATTGACCTCGACGGTGCCCGACGTCGGGTGGTCGAGGGCGGCGATGAGGTGGAGCAGCGTCGACTTCCCGCACCCCGAAGGACCGGTGATGGCGACGAACTCGCCGGGCTCGATGCGCAGGTCGACGCCGTCGAGCGCCCGCACGACACCATGGTCGAAGCTCTTGTGCACGCCGCGCACTTCGACCGCCGGCGGAGCGGTGACCTCATTCATGCCGGAGGGCATCCAACGGTTCGAGGAACGCGGCGCGCGCGGCGGGGTTGATCGCGCCGAGCAGCGCGGTGCCGGCGGCGACGTAGAGCGCCCGGCCGAAGATCCCGGGGGTGTAGCGGGGCTGGAGGATGCCCGCCACGTCAGCGACGTGCTTGAGCACCGCGGTCGCTGCGAACGACAGGCCGACGCCGACGCCGGCGCCGATCACCCCGATGATCAAGGCCTCGGTGACGACGAGCACGATGATGCGCGTGCGCGCCCATCCCACCGCCCGGAGGAGACCGAACTCCCGGGTGCGCTCGAAGAAGGTGAGCAGCATGGTGTTGCCGACGATCACCGCACCGATGAGGAGGGCGAGGATGGTGCTCGCCCGGTCGGCGGCCGAGATCAACTGGAGGTTGCGGTCGACCCGACCGAAGTCGCTCTGGCTGTGGACCGTGGTGAGCTGGGGGCTGTCCCGCTCGATCGATGCCCGGACCTGGTCGATGTTGGCGCCGGACTTGACCTGGACGAAGACGAGGGTGACGAGCCCGGCCTGGCGCTGCGCCGCCTGCAGGGTCGCCAGAGGGAACATCGCCGCCGAGTCGCCGATCGAGTTGCCCGTGCTGAAGATCCCGACCACCGTGTAGCGGTCGCCGTCCGCCGCGTAGGTGTCACCGATGTGCTTGTCGAGGTTGCTCGCCGCCTGGTACCCGAGCATCACCTCCGTGGTGGAGTTGGGGTCGAACGCCCGGCCGGCCAACCGGGTGACCCCGTACTGCGCCATCTCGTCGGGCTGGATGCCGACCTCGATGAACAGCGGGTTGGCCGCGTTGAGCTTGGTCGTGGTGACCAGCACCCCGATGGCCGAGCCGACGCCGGGCGTCTGCTTGATCCGGTCGAGCGCGGTCTTGTCGATCGAGCTGTACAAGACGTCGGAGACGCCCTTCTGGGCGACGGTGAAGTCCGCTTTGCCGGTCTGGAGCACGGCCACCGCACTGGCCCGCAGGCTGGAGGTGACCACACCGAGGGTCACCACGGTCCCCACGCCGAGCGCCACCGCCACGGCGGTCAACGCCGTGCGCACTTTGCGAGCCGCCAGGTTGTGGAGGATCAGCCCGAGGAACGACACACGCCTCCGTCAGCGGTCAGGGGTGAGCACAGGGTCGAGGGGAGCGCGGGGGACGACCGCTCCGGACCCTAGGTCCTCGACGGGCTCGGCGGGTGGCTTTGCGCTCAGGAGCTGTACACACCGCCGTTGACCGGCAGGGTCTGCCCGGTGACCCACGCCGCCTCGTCGGAGGCCAGGTAGACGATGGCCGCGCCGATGTCCTCGGGCGCCCCGAGCCGGGCCACGGGGAAGTGGCGGGCCTGGCGCTCCTCGACACCGGGGCCCGCGATGCGCCCGAGCGAGACGGCGTTGGCGGTCACCCCGTCCCGGCCGACCTCGGCTGCCAGGTTGCGGATGAACCCCACGCCGCCGGCCTTGGCTGCGCCGTAGATCGAGATCCCCGAGGGCAGCCCCTGGCGCCCGGCGTCGGAGGACACGAAGATCACCCGACCCCAGCCCCGCGCGCACATGCCGTCGAGGGTCACGTGACAGCAGTGCAACAGGCCGTACAGGTTGAGCCGGATGAAGCGGTCCCACTCGGCGGGCTGCATCTCCCGGAACCGGCGCAGCGCGAAGCCGTCCGCCGGGACACCGGCGTTGCACACGAGGATGTCGACCGGGCCCGTCGACGCCTCCAGCCCGGCGACCGCCACGGCGAGGGCGGGCAGGTCGGTCACGTCGGCGGTGACCGGCACCGCCCGGCCCCCGGTCTGCGCGATGGCGGCGGCGACGGCGGACGCGCGCTCCTCGAAGAGGTCGTTGACCGCCACGGTCGCGCCCTGGCGGGCCAGGCAGCGCGCCACGCCGGCGCCAACCCCCTGGCCGGCGCCGGTGACGAGGGCCACCCGTCCCGACAGATCGAACAGCCGGTCGCTCGTCACCTCGATGCGCTCCCTCCCGAACCGGCGCCGACCGCGGCCGCCGACGCCACGCATATCACATGAAGTTCGTCGTGTGCAGGGCCGCCAGCCGTGCGGCCTCCGCTGGGGCGAAGCCGAGGCGGACCAGTCGGCGCCGCCGGCCTTCGTCCATCTCGACCTGCAGCTGCTGGACGCGGTCCCAACCCTCGGCGATCGCAGCGGGCGACCACCGCCCCGCGGCCAGCACGACGAGGGCGTCGAAGGTCACCTCTGACAGGCCGGCGGTGCCAGCGAGGGCGTCGTGGCGGCGCTCGATGGCCGCACCGAGGCGCCCCCGCAGGTCGGGATCCGCCGCGAGGTGGTGCTGGAGGTGGCCCATGCCGAAGGCGACGTGGCGGGACTCGTCCTGCAGCGCCAGGCGGGAGACCCGCCGGGTCACCGGGTCCGGTGCATGGCGCTCGAGGAACGCCAGCAGGTTGAGGAAGGTCCCCTCCCCGAGCACCGAGAGGAGCAACGTCGCCTCCGAGAAGTCGTGGGTGTCGAGCAGCGTCTGCAGCGACGCCCGGCCGCCCGCTCCCGACGTGCCGAGCTGGCCCCCGCAGAGCAGCGCCCGGCGGGTGAAGACCTCGACGTGGCGCGCTTCGTCGGCGGCCTGGACGGCGAGGAGCTGCACGACCTCGCGGAAGTGGGGGTGGATACGCGCCACGAAGCCGGCCGGCACCACAAGGGCGGCCTGCTCGTTTTCGATGAGGTAGGTCATGACCTGCACCACCGCCCCCTCCACCTCTCCGGGCAGCGCGAACGGCTCGTCCCAGGCCACCGCGGTGGCCGGATCCCACTGCGACGCGGCCGCCTGGGCGTAGAGCTGCGGTGCGGCGTCGCACCACAGCTCGGCGCGGTCGTCGAGGTCGGCGCGCACGAGCGCAGGGCCGCCCGCTTCGATCAGCGCGCCTCGGCCGGCCAGGCCCCAGTCGGCCGGGGGGTGTTCCACGGCGCCGTCGGGCCCGGGTCTGCCGGCGCGCACCGCCCCCCGCCAACGGTCGTCGCCGGCGCGGCCCTTGACGACCGTCGTCGCCTCGGCGGTGTGCCCCTGCGCGCGCGCCCAGGCCCGCAGGTGCACGCCGAGGTGGGCGTCGCCACCGACGACCTCGACGCGAGCGCCTGGCGACAGGTCCGCCAGCGCCCGCGCCACCAGGAGGTGTGCGCCGCGGTCGAAGCCGAGCCCCTCAAGGTCGATAGTCAGCAGCGGTGATCACCCCCGCTCCGTCGTAGAAGCCGAGCTGGTCCACCGCGGCGGTGAGCGCGCCGTAGCCGCTCGCCCGTCCCGGGCACCACCGGGTCAGGCCCTCGAGGTCGAGCAGCGGGCGCACCGCGGGATCGGCGTAGTCCATGGCGAGCAGGAGCTCGCCGAAGCGTGCGACGAGGACCGAGGGACTCGCCACCACGGTCATGTTGCAGTGATCGTAGGGAGCTGTCTGGGCGATGATGCGGGTGCTCCCGGGAGCGAGCGTGCCATCTCGCGCGAAGAGCAGGTGGTTGGCGTCGATCATGCACGCCGCGTCCACCTCGTCCCTTGCGAGCGCGACCGCGGCGTCGCGCTCGCCGCCGATGTGGTCGCCGTGCAGGCCGACGCCGACATCGAAGCGCCGCAGCGTGAAGTCCGTCCCCGCGCGCAACCCCTGGGCCGCCAGATGGGCGAGGGGGATCAAGGTCGCCTGCGGCGAGTCGACCGCTCCGGTGGCGACGACGCGGCCCCGCAGGCCGGCCGGCTCGGTCACCGGGGAGTCGGCGCGCACCACGACCACCGACGTGAGGTCGAGGTCGGTGTCGCGCATGGTCAGCGCCTCGACGCGGGTACCCGCGCGCGGGGCGAGGCGGGCGGCACGCACCCAGGCGAGCGGGGAGTTCCACGCCGCCTGGATCCGGCCCGCGACCAGCTCCTCGACCTGGCGCTCATAGTTGGAGTACAGCACGAAGTCGAAGTCGAAGCCCTGGTCGCGCAACCACGTGCGGAACCCGTCCCAGATGGTGACCACCTTGGGGTCGTAGGCGACGGCACCCATGACGAAGCTCGGCGCGGCCATCTAGCCCTCCAGCAGCGGCAGGCCGGAGATGGCCCGCCCGACGAAGTCGACGAGGACATCACTCGTCGGCGCCATCACCCGCGCCGCACGCGCGTCGCGGAAGCGCCGCTCGATTCCGAGCTCCTTGCGGAACGCCGCCCCGCCGCACACCTTCATGGCCAGATCGGTCACCTCGATCGACGCCTCCGCCGCGGCCGCCTTGACCTCGAGCACCCGCAGCGCGGCGTCCGCCCGCCCGCCCTCGAGCGTCGCGAGGGTGTCGTCGAGCAGCGCCCGCGCCATGTCGGTCCGCACGCGCATGCGGCCGAGGTCGGCGCGCGCCGCGGGGACCTCGATCAGGCGCTGACCGAGGTGCTCGAGGCGCGCGGAGCCGAGGTGCGAGGCGGCCTCGGCGACCACCGCCTCCATCAGGCCCACGCTGAACGACGCGCTCAGGACGAGGAACACGGGGAGCACCACGCCGAGCGCCACGTCCAGTCCCCCGCCGTCCGCGCCGAGCATCGCCGCCGCAGGGACCACCACGCCCTCGCCCGCCACCGGCGAGGAGCCGTTGCCCCGCAGGCCCAGGCCGTCGAACGCGCCCGGCGGCTGCAGACCGTCGGTGGCCGAGGGCACCAGCCACAGCGTCATGGGGCCCTGCGGCCCGAGGGGCCGGCTCGACCACACGTAGCTGTCGGCCTGGCCGGCCGAGGTGACCCAGCTCTTGCGGCCATCGAGGCGCACATCCGCCCCGTCGGCGACCGCTGTGCCCATCGGGACCCAGAAGTGGCTGCGGGAACCCTCTTCGGAGAAGGCCAGCGTGGTCAGGTGCCGCCCGGCGGCGATCTCGCGGCGCACGCCCTCGGGGCCGTGGGCCTCGATGACCGATGTGGCGGCGTAGTGCATCATCACGACCATCGCGGTCGACCCGCACGCGCCAGCCAGTCGCTCCACGACGCGGCTGGCGGACCGGAGGTCGCCTCCGGGTCCGCCGACCTCGGCACTGCTCAGCAGCCCGAGGATCCCGGCCTTGCCGAGCTCGGTGACCGCTTGTCTGGGAAAGGTCCCCTGCTGGTCGACGGAGGTGGCGTTCGGCGCCACGACCTCGTCGACAACGGACGCGAGTGCGCCATCATCCAACGGCACAGCAGCCTCCTCGAAGTTTCGAGCGCGTGCTCGAAGTGGATCAATCGGCGGCGGCAGCAGCGCTGGTCGCGCCCGGCGCGAGCGCGGAGGGCAGTGGAGCGGTGCTGCCGCCGTGGTCGCCCGACCGGGCGACTCCTGAGCTCTCTCAGCGTCGTGCCAGCACCGTCACCTCCTCCACGTCGTCAGGCCCCCGACGCTATCGGAGGCCGGCACCGGCCGCGCTGGCGCTCAGCGCACCCGGACGTCGAGCTGCTCGGGGACGCCCCGGCGGAACCGCACCAGCCACTCGTCGACGGGCGCAGGCTCGGCCACATCCGCGTCGAGATCGACCGTCCCGGCCCAGAACTCCGACCAGCTCGGCCAGAACTGGTGGTACCCGCCGTCGTAGGGTTCCCGACCCGGCCAGCGCATCTTGCGGTCTCCGATGGGCGGCCGGTTGAGATCGGTCGCGAACCAGTAGAGAGGGAGGCGCCGGCGGAAGTACCAGCGGCCGTCGACGCGCTCGTAGCGGTCCCAGTAGATCATGGTCATGATCACCCATTCGGGGCCGGTCTCGTGCTCGTTGCGGCTGTAGACGGCGCCACGGGCGTGGGTCGGGTCGTCGAACTCGATGATGTGGTTGCCGGTGACGTGCGCCGTGCCGGTGAACTGCTCGCGCAACGTCTGGTCGAACCAGGCCCGGAGCGCCTTGCGGCCCGACTGGTCACGGCTGACGCGGACGTCGGGGGGGAACAGACCCGACAGCGCGTCGAGGTCGCGCATGTCGAGCGCCAGGCAGTACCTCGCCACGAGCTGGCGGATCTCCTCGAGCGATTCGAGCCGCTCGAGCCGGGCGAGCGCGTCGGGGTCCACCCGCCGCGGCCTCAGCCGAGCTCGGTGCCGAGGATCGACACGAACGACACCATCTCGCCGGGGTAGCCGCCGAGGTTGTGGGTGAGGGCCAGCTTGCGGGTGGTGTCGATCTGGCGCTCCTCGGGCGCCTGGCGGCGCAGCTGGAGCCAGGCCTCGAACATCATCCGCAACCCGCTTGCCCCGACCGGGTGCCCGAAGCTCTTCAGGCCGCCGTCGGGGTTGACCGGCAGATCGCCGTGGAGGTCGAACGCGCCGGCGAGCACCTCCTTCCACGCCGTCCCGCGCGCGGAGAACCCCAGATCCTCCATCAAGACGAGCTCGGTGGGCGTGAAGCAGTCGTGCACCTCGGCCATGGCCAGCTGGCGGCGGGGATCGGTGATGCCGGCCTGCGCGTAGGCGTCCTGGCCGCACTGCACGATCTCGGGAAACGTCGTGTAGTCGTAGTCCGGGTCGAGCAGGCCCGTGCCGTTGCCGGCGACGAAGGACAGCGCCTTGACGTAGAGCGGCGAGTCCGTGTAGCGGTGCGCGTCCTCGGCGCGCACCACGATCGCCGCGGCGGAGCCGTCCGCCACGCCGGAGCAGTCGAACACGTTGAGGGTGCCGGCCACGGGCTTCATCGCGGAGATCTGCTCGACGGTCATGGGGCGGCGGAACTGGGCCCGCGGGTTGAGCGCACCGTTGGCGTGGTTCTTGGAGGCGATGCGCGACAGCACCTCGCGCATCTGCGCGTCGTCGACCCCGTACTTGTGGCCGTAGGCGGGCGCCACCATCGAGAACATGGCTGCCGCGGTGAGCGTGCGGTTGGTCCCGTCGGTCGGGATGGGGAACCCGTTGAGTCCCTGGTAGCCGCTGTCCTTGACCTTTTCCACGCCGATGGCCATGGCGATGTCGTAGGCGCCGCTGGCGACCGCGTAGGCCGCCTGGCGCAGCGCCTCCGAACCGGTGGCGCACATGTTCTCGACGCGGCTGACCGGCTTGCCCTCCAGGTGGAGAGGCTTGGCGAGCGTCATGCCGCTCATGCCGGACATGGCCGTGCCCAGCCAGTAGGCGTCGACGGTCTCCTTGGTGACCCCGGCCGACGCGAACGCGTCGCTCGCGGCCTCCGCGAGCAGCTCGTCGGTGCCCTTGTCCCAGTGCTCGGTGAACCTGGTGCAGCCCATCCCGACGATGGCGACCCGATCCTTGATGCCGTGCGATGCCATGAGCGATGCCTCCCTCAGTCCCGGACCGGCCGGGCCTTCCAGAAGTAGTTGTGGATCCCGTCGACGGTGAACAGCTTGCGGAAGGTCATCTCGACGCGATCGCCGATGTGCACGTCGGCAGCGTCGAGGTCGGTGAGCTCGAGGGGCAGGCGACCACCCCCGTCGAAGTCCACCACCGCGAAGACGATCGGCGGGCTCGGCGAGTAGGCCAGCCGGTCGACGGTGAAGGTGGCGACCCGACCCCGGATCTCCGACATGGGTGCCGCCTCCAGCACCTCGTCGAGCTGCACCGCCGGCGGGAGCTGGACCTGGCCGGTGCTCGGGGCACGGCTGCCGACGAAGCCGAACTTCCACTCGACGGAGCGGTTGGCCGCGGAGGCCGACACCCGGCCCGGCTCCGGGCGGCGCGGGGGCTCGACGGTGAGGAACCCGCGCCACGACAGGTACTTGCCGTAGGGCAGGTCCCCGCCCGATCCCAGCTGGGTGGCGACCGGCCGCGCGGCGCGGAAGGCGCCGAGCTCGGGGGTCGTGCGCAGGATGAGCACGTCGGCGCCGTCGGCCAGGCTGACGAGGGCGATGACCTGGCCGGGGCGGGCGGCGTCGAGCGCGCCCGACAGCAGCAGCCCGGGATGGGCGGCGCCGGTGTAGCCGACGCTGGCGGCGAGGTCGTCGTCGACCGCCACCGTGCCCGCCAGCCGCTTGGCGAAGGAGCCTACGGCCCGGGTGTGCGGCCCGGTCACGATCACCCGGTCGACCCCGTCCGCGCCGAGCCCGGCGTCCTTGAGCGCGGCGGTCCAGGCCTGCTCGCCGAGCGCCAGGTACCTGGTCTCGCCGAACTTCTCCTCCCACTGCTTGGAGCGCACATCGCCCGGTGTCCGCCAGCGATCGAGGAACTCCTCGGTCGCGCTGCCCTGGCCGATCAGCTCCGCCAGCAGGGCACCGTCCTCGTCGCCACCCACGAGGAGCGCCGAGGCGCCGTCGCCGCCGCCGGACTCGTCGACGCTGCCGGGCAGACCGGTGCGCAGGTCGCTGCCGATGGCGAGGACCGCCTCGCCGCCGCCGAGGGCGGCGCGCAGCGCGGCGACGGAGGATCGCACGGCTCCGCCGAAGTCGGCGGCGACGACCTCGCTCCCGAGCCGAAGGGCGGCGTGGACCGCGGTGGCGTTGGTCTTGTCGAGGTAGGCGGGCGCGGTCGTCGACAGGTAGAGCGCGCCCGGTCGGGCGTCGGGAAGGGCGCGCATCGCGAAGCGCCCGGCCTCGACGGCCATCGTCGTGGTGTCCTCGTCGAAGCCGGCGACGGTGCGGGTGCCGCGGCCGCCGCCCGTGCCGGCCACCGGAGCGATCCCCGAGCGGTCCAGGCGGCGGTAGGGCAGATACCCCGCGTGGCTGAGGATCCCCCGCCGCCCCTGCCTCGTCGCCATCCTCACTCCCTTTGGTCCCAAGACCCTCGAACGCCGGTTCGTCCGCCGCCTGAGCATACGTCAGATCGCCCCGGGTAGGCTCCGGCCATGCGCATCGGAGACATCGCCAACGAGGCTGCCGTTGCCTACGGCAAACCGCTCGACGGAGTGCGGATCCTCGCCCTCGAGCAGATGCAGGCCCTGCCGTTCGCGACCCAGCTGCTGGCCCGCCTCGGTGCCGACGTGGTCAAGGTCGAGACGCCCAAGGGCGGCGAGTCGGGACGGGGATCGCTGCCCGCGATGCAAGATCCCGAGGGCCGCGCCGTCGGCGCGACCTTCCTGCGCAACAACCTCGACAAACGCAGCATCACCGTCGACCTGAAGAAGCCGGCCGGCCGCGAGTTGATCCTGCGCCTCGCCCCCCACTTCGACGTCGTCGCGGAAAACTTCAAATCGGGCACGCTGGCCCGCCTGGGGCTCGGCTACGACGACGTCGCGGCCGTCCACCCGGGCGGCATCTACGTGTCGGTCTCCGGCTTCGGCAACACCGCGCCGACGCCGTATGCCTCCTGGCCCGCGTACGCGGCCATCGCCGAGGCGATGTCGGGGATCTACGAGTTCAAGCGGACCGGCGACGCGCCGCCCGCGGTCAACCCCGTCGGCGGCCTCGGCGACATCGGCACCGCGCTCTTCGCCGCCATCGGCATCCTCGCCGCCCTCCGCCACCGGGAGCGCACCGGGCTCGGTCAGTACGTCGACGTCTCGATGCTCGACGCCATGGTCGCCATGACCGACCTGGTCACGAACTTCTGGTCGATGGGCCTGCGCAACGGCGACCTCGGACCGCTCATCATGCACGGCTTCCAGGCCAAGGATGGGTGGTTCATCCTCCAGGTCGGCCGCGAGCACCAGTTCGCGACGCTCGCCCGCCTGATCGGGCACCCCGAGTGGCTCGAGGACGCCCGCTTCGCCACCCGCCAGGGATGGATCGACCACCTCGAGTCCGACATCCGGCCGGCGGTGGAGGGCTGGGCGTCGGCGATGACCAAGGTGGAGGCGTGCGAGCACCTGAGCAGCGCCGGGCTGGCGGCGGGCCCGTGCCTGCGCGACGAGGAGGTCGTCACGGACGCGCACGTCGCCGCCCGCCACATGCTGGTCGAGCTCCCCCGCACCGACGGGGTGCAACAGCCGATCCTGATCCCCGGCAACCCGGTCAAGATGTCCCGGGTCGCGGAGGGCCCGGAGCGGCGCGTGCCCTGGCTCGGGGAGCACACTCGGGAGGTCCTCGCCGGCGACCTCGGCCTGGGCGACGACGAGCTCGAGGCCCTGCGCGCCGACGGCGTGATCGCCTAGGCCCGGGACGCCGCCGCGGCGGTACGTGCGATACTCGGCGCGCCGCGCGCCGAGCGACGGGGTGCGGCGGGACAGGGGAGGCAGCGTTGACTGACAAGGTCCTGCTCGACATCGAGGGCCCGATCGCGGTCATCACCAACAACAACCCGGACAAGCACAACGCGTTCGACGACGAGATGGACGTCCGCCTGTTCGAGATCATCCAGGAGATCAAGGCGCGGCCCGAGCTGCGCGCCGTCGTGTGGCGCGGGGTCGGCAAGTCCTGGTCGTCGGGACGCGATGTCGCTGCCATCGGCACCCTCCGCACCGAGCTCACCCACCACCAGCAGATGGAGCGCGGCCACCGCGGCATCCTCGAGATCTTCGCCCTCGACATCCCGATCATCGTGGCCATCCAGGGGTGGGCGATGGGCGGGTCGTTCCAGCGGGCCCTGCTCTGCGACATCCGC
>Ga0209698_10007833_pt1 | contig 11129 bp, 17 predicted proteins | sample LitLauG_LLR_2012_FD_187203 | JGI IMG/M metagenome (GOLD analysis project Ga0209698, IMG submission 187203) | Freshwater sediment microbial communities from Pennsylvania, USA - Little Laurel Run_MetaG_LLR_2012 (SPAdes) (version 2) | ecosystem: Environmental > Aquatic > Freshwater > Creek >... | reverse complement strand
GTCTAGTAGAGTAACCAGTGGCCCCGCTGCGTACAGCATTTCGTCCTCGGCTCGGAGCCAATCTCCCAAGTCCGAGCCGTCGAGAGGACCTCTCTGTTCAAAAAATCGATACGCGCGTCTTTGGATCGCATCTTCTATCGAGTCGAGTAATGCACTCACTTCTTCTTGCGAATGGAAGATAGTTACGTTTACCTCTGAGTCGGTGACGGGAGTTGTCTGTGTTGCCATCTAGTGATTCCTCTCGCCAGTCTGCTTTGCAAGTCGATCACCAATAAATCTAGGCGGCAAAAGCAGGGGACTTAGCTTCAGGGAAGTGGAGCGACTCCAAACCGAGCGTTGGCCTTTCGACTCCATATCCTGACGCAACGGCGATGTGAACGATGTCGCGGATCTGTTCTGTCCCATCTTTTCTTTGAGTTGCGATACGGGCGAGGGACCCCGGGTTTGGTCGGCCAATTGCGATCAAACAAAATATGAAAGCAATCTCCCCCTTTCGACGATGCGCGAGTGAAGCATTTGCGCTTGTTCTCTTCTTTGTTTCGGTTGCGACCAATCCGACCGCGACGATGGCGGCGAGCCTAGTAGTCGGCAGTCTAGCTGATTGGCAAACTTATCTTGACACGGCGAAAAGACACACGACACAACACCTGAGTCAAGAGGAGGCTTTCCTTTGGGTAGGCGAAGATCCGACGCGGCGCGCCGGGGTGCGTAACGGCGAGATCGTTGTATCGCCCAAAATGAACAAGGCTATCTCGAGTCACGTCTTTGAAACTAACTTCTAACCCATAGGAGAGAAAATGTATGTCAAGCAACAAAACACAAATCGCCACTGATGCAATGCCCACGTCGTCGAATCCTCTTGACGCCGTCCCAGACGAGATACCATTCGATGTCCCTTATGGGCTCCCGATATCACTCTAGACCAGGCACAGACGGTTATTCGCGCTGCCGTGGCAGAGGCGAAGAACCGGAATTGGAAGATGAACGTGGCGATAGCCGACTCCGGTGGCAACTTAGTTGCCTTCCAACGGATGGACGGCGCCATGCTCGCCTCAATTCAGATTGCGGAACACAAGGCACGAGCAGCCGCGATTTTCCGGCGTGAAACAAAGGTCTTCGAGGACGGTATCCAGCTTATGCATCTCAACTATCTGCTCGCGTTCGACGGAATCATCGCATCTCGGGGCGGTATTCCACTAATCGAGCAGGGGAAGATTATCGGCGCGATCGGTTGTTCGGGAGGTACCGATTCGCAAGATGAGGTGGTCAGCAAGGCAGGCTCGGCTGTAATTAACCAACTCCCGGCGAAGAACAAATAAACCAGATCTCGGGAAAGCGTTGAAGCGCCGCATGGTGCGAGGCCACAGGCGTCTGTCATGCCTGCGGATGCGCGTTGAACGAAGGTGCGTCGAGTATCGTCTGGCACCGCTAGAACCGCCTGCCGGACGTGATGTATTGATTTGCTGCTCACAACCGTTAGGCGAGGTTGAGATCGATCTATGATTCTCGTTACGAGGTACTCTAGCGAAGAGGAGAAATGGCGTGGTCGTATCATTCTCAAAGGACGTCAAGCCCATGTTTCGGGACGTCGATATCAATCACATGAAAGTTCATGGCGTGCATCTGGATGATTTCCAATACATGTCCGACGCGACGAACAATTACGCGAATGCACAAGCAGTCCAGGACAGCCTGGTTAATCGAACTATGCCTCCTGGCGGCCCATTCTGGACCGCAGAGCAGCTCGGTTTGTTTGACAAGTGGCGGACTGACGGATATCAGCCCTGATTGGATGAACCCTCGAAATTTGACATCCAGATGAAGCCAGAATAGATGAGAGAACCCGAAGGCCAACGCGACCCGCGGACCGTTGCCCAGCCAGTAGCTGCGCCGCTCACCCGCGCGGCGATTTTCCTGGTGGCGACAATAAACCCGGGCTTGGACAATCGAGCGACCGTGCGGTCGTTATGCGGGGACCTCTCCGCGCTCTTGCGCGCAGTTGATTTTCGGGACCTGGAAGGGGGCCTCTCCTGCGTCGTAGGCTTTGGGTCCGACGCGTGGGACCGGCTCTTTGGACCGCCGCGGCCAGCGGAACTGCATGAGTTCCGGGAGATTCGCGCAGGAACGCGCCAAGCGGTTTCCACACCGGGCGACTTGCTATTCCACATCCGCGCGAAGCGATTGGATCTGTGCTTCGAACTTGCGATGCAGATCATGGCGCGCCTCGCAGATGCCGTTTCGCCATTGGACGAAGTGCATGGCTTCCGTTATTTTGACGACCGCGATTTACTCGGTTTCGTCGACGGGACGGAGAATCCGAGAGGCGAGGCAGCCATGGATGCCGTGCTCGTCGGCGAGGAGGACCCCGCGTTCGCCCGCGGGAGTTATGTCATCGTGCAGAAATATCTCCACGATCTTGACGGATGGAACGCGCTGTCCACAGAGGCACAGGAACGAATCATCGGCCGCACGAAGTTGTCAGACATCGAATTGAGCGATTCCGTCAAGCCAACCTCCGCGCACGGCGCACTCACAACAATTGTCGAGGACGGGAAAGAGATCAAGATCCTACGCGACAACATGCCATTCGGCCGGGCAGCGCACGGTGAATTCGGCACCTACTTCATCGGCTACAGCCGTTCGCCCCATACCATCGAACAAATGCTCGAAAACATGTTCGTTGGCCGGCCGCCCGGCAACTATGACCGGCTGCTCGATTTCAGCCGTGCGGTCACCGGAAACTTATTTTTTGTTCCGTCTTTGACATTTCTGGAAGCCATAGGCGAGGACCAGCCCGCCGTGTTGGCCGCGCCTGTTGTTGTAAACCCACTGATGGTCGAAGGCTCTTTTCCCACCCGACGGCAGAGCGACGGTTCACTGGGTATTGGTTCCCTCAAAGGAGAAATTCCACATGAATAATCTGCACCGCGAGCTAGCCCCCATTTCGGATCCGGCGTGGGCTCAGATTGAAGAGGAAACAGCTCGCACGTTCAAACGCTACCTCGCCGGACGGCGTGTGGTCGACGTGCGGGGGCCGGCAGGTGCTGATCTCTCCGCGGTCGGCACTGGCCATCTGCGCCCGATTGCCGTTCTAAAGGAAGGCGTTGTCGCCAGACAGCGGGAGGTGAAGGCGCTGGTGGAATTGCGTTTTCCTTTTGAACTCGATCGACAGGCGATCGACGACGTCGAACGCGGCGCTAACGACTCGGATTGGCAACCAGCAAAGGACGCAGCCCGCCAGATCGCCTTTGCCGAGGACAGCGCGGTTTTCGAGGGCTATACCGCAGCCGACATCGTGGGAATTCGTCAGGGGACAAGCAATCCGAAGATGCCCCTTCCGACCGACGTTCGCCAGTACCCTGATGCCATTGCCCAAGCCCTGAGCCAATTGAGGCTCGTCGGCGTCAATGGCCCCTATGCTGTTCTGCTGGGAGCCGAGGCCTATACCGCACTCGCTGAAACCAGCGATCACGGTTATCCGGTGCTGGAGCACGTCAAGCGCCTAGTCGAGGATAAAATCATTTGGGCGCCTGCTATAGATGGAGCTTTTGTAGTGACCACGCGCGGTGGCGATTTCGAACTGCATATCGGCCAGGACGTCTCCATTGGCTACTTGGGCCACACCGATACTGCTGTCCGGCTCTATCTTCAGGAGACCTTCACGTTCCTGCTGCTCACCTCAGAGGCCGCTGTCGCGCTCATTCCGTCCGCGAAAGCAGAGACGACCTGAAAACGCTGTCCGGCGAATAAGACTGTACACGGCGATCGGGCCAATTGGTTGCTGGCGTTCACAGGTCGGAAGGGCGGGCAAGGTCCCTAACCGGATATCGCATTCATTCATCGATGCTGTGGTTGTTGTTTTCTGATGAGCGCTGCAGCGCTCAAAGAACTGGCGAGCGCCAGCCCAGCCGCTATCCACAATACTGTGCGATAGCCCGCGACGAATGCATCCTCGATAGCCTGCCGGCCACGAGCATCAGTCGTCTCGGCGTCCGCTAGTCTGGATCGCTGGGCCTTGATTTGTGCACGCACCGCCGGTGCCAGGTCGAGACGGTCCCTGGAAACCCTGACAACAATAAGCTACCCGATGTCTGGCGCGAGTCCGCACGAAGCCGAGGCTAAGCAGAAGAGTATTGCCCCGGCCGCGAAGATCTTGCGGTGGCCATAAATGTCCCCTAAAGACCCGCCGACGCGGAGCAGCGTAGCCAGGAACAGAGCGTAAGATTCCACTACCCATTGGACGTCCGCAAGGGTGGCACGCAGGGCCGATTGCAGCGCTGGAAGCGCGACGTTCACGACTGTGCCATCAATGACACCATGCTCGAATGCTCGAACCGAGGATAGTCGCGGCTAGAATCCATGTGCCGTTCGTTGCCGCCGGCATCTGGCACGAACCGGCGAGAATCGCGGCTTCGTCGCAAGGAAGTCTGGCTATGGTGCCCATAGTTCATTCTCTGCCGGCCGTCTCGGCGGTTGTGTTGCAAGGTTGAAGTGCGAGCGCGATGAGAAGGTCGATTGGCGTTTTATACCGAAGCAGCGACCTCGAACAAGCCGGCAACGAAGGCAACTTGCCCGGCAATATCGCCTTTCGGTACCCATCGAACCCGCCTTTCCCGGATCATGTTTACGGTTTCGATTCCCGGTTTCCATTACGAGGTTAAGGCGGATAGCCGGGTGCTGCCGCCCCACCATCGCGCAGCTCACAACCCGCGCGAAATAGTATTTACCAGTCGGATGCGCCGTAAAGATGTAATCTTTCGACGCCACCTTCGTGTGGCACGCATATCCGCATTCGAAGCCGGTCACGGAGGGCTTAAACATCTTAGACGCGGCATCATACTCAAACTTGGCATATGCCCACCCGTGCGCGTTGGGGAATCTTTTCGAGTCCTTCTCGATAAAAGCGAGTGACTTGAGTACGGCCGGTACCTCCACAAAATACGGCGACTCTGGATTCTTTTTCTTAAGCCACTCGATTTTCACGGTCTTGGAGCCTTCGGGGAAAAGCTTGCCACCATCGGGCACACCCCCCTTGTAGGCCTTAATCATGATTGGGTTTCCCAGAATTGCCTTGACGCTGGTTTCGGTTTCACTGACCGTCGATAGTCTGCCATGCGTCGTATCCCTTGAACTCAGAGAAGGCGAGCCCATCCGGCACTTTCAGCGTATACCTGTCCTGCTGCGCCAACGGGCTCAGGCCGACAAATAGGGCAAGCGCTACTCCGGTGATTGCAAACGTCGGGATTGGTTTCTTCTTCATGTGTAAAACGCCTTCTTGGTGTAGTCTCTGTTGAATGAGGTGACTTGCGTCATCCACCACGAACACCTATCACTCGCCGCGGCCTGTATGGCAGATAACACGCCTGCTACTTTCCCTCCTCAGGAATCTAAGCCACGTTTTCCGCAGCCCGGATCTCAACTCTCAGGCTGCTATGCTCAACACGATCTTGCCGCGTTTATGCGGCGCACCTCCAAGCATCTCGTGGGCAACCCGAGCTTCTTCCAGCGGCAGCACAGTCCACACTTCCGCAACTAGTGTCCCGTTATTAAACCGCTCTGAGATATTGTTCAGTCGCACTGTGGTCACATCCACATAAAAGAACGCTACTCGAATGCCATAGCGCTTTGTGTTGCCTCTGGAACAGGGGACACGACAGAGACGAGAATCCCACCCGGCTTCAAGACTCGAAGCGACCGCTGCTGCGTTTCTCCTCCAACCGTATCAAGGACAACATCCACTCCAGTCAGTGACTCGTCGAATCTTTCGGTCCGATAGTCAACAACCCTTTCAGCCCCCAAATGTCTGACGTACTCCCGATCCGCGGATGCAGCGGTCGCGACAACATGAAGGCCAGCTTGATTGGCGAGTTGTACGGCATAAGCGCCAACATTGCCGGCGGCCCCATGGATAAGTACGGTCTGGCCAGCAGTCACGCGTGCATAATCGAAAAGGATCTGCTACGCGGTCACGCTTACAACCGGTGCAGATGCCGCCTGGATGAAGTTCAGGGTCTTCGGTTTTTGCGTTATCATTTTGGCCGAAGCGAGCGCATATTCTGCGTACACGCCCCCGTGAATTGTCCGTTGGTAGCTCCGTATACCTCATCACCTTGCCTAAATCCGGCAACACCAGCCCCGACTGTGTCGACGACACCCGATAGCTCAGAGCCGAGAATAAGAGGCAAGTGCTCTTGGATGCCGCTCTTGCCCTCGCGAATGAGCGCATCCCGAAGGCCCACTCCTGCGGCTTTTACGCGAACCAGGAGTCGCCCGTCGGCGGGTTCGGGCCGAGGCAACTCATCGTTTTCGATCACGCTCGATGGACCGAAGTGTAGAACTCGTGCTGCCTTCATCTGTCCCCCTAAGTGCCTTTAGCTTGGCAGCGCTTTCAGCCGCTGTCCTAAAACTGTCGTGAGGCCAAGCGCGCTGGCGCGATTGAATGCCTGAGCGGCTGCCTTTTTTCCGACCAGCTTCAAAAGCGCTTCGGCTGGTCCTGTCTTCGGCAGCGCCGCGGCCACCGCGAAGTCGATTTTCTCCGGAATCGTCGCGATGTCCGAAATCGCCGCCTCGGTGAACTCAGCATACGCCCCATCGCCGAATCCAAACACCCGCTCGCCAGTCGAGAACCGGCGCGAGTCGCCGCCAGCGTTCACGATTTCTCCTGCGAAATCGTGCCCGAGCGTCAGCGGAAAGCTCGCCGGGAAGACCTTCTTCATGTAGCCTTCGCGGATTTTCCAGTCTACCGGGTTCACACCCGCGTAGCGCACCTTCGCGAGCACATGGTTGGGGTCGAGCCGCGGCAGCGGTGCTTCCTCATATTTCAGTTGTTCGGAGCCGCCGTAATTCCCAATCCGGACCGCCTTTATCAGGCTCGACGCCACTGCGTGTTTTGTCGTCGTCATTGTCGTTTTCCCTTCGCTGTGACATTCTCTCTCTTTCTGGGCCGCCCACCCGCCTCCCTTGAGAGTGGACTCTCGCCCGCCCAACGAGATTCGGGCTTCATGCCGTCTGAGGCATTAGTTTCTTGGAGCCCACGAAAACTGTTCAAGACTCCCCCAACAACTTGCTTTTTCGCGGATCGTCTTTCGCGCTGAGGTACTCCAGTCCAAGCGGCCCCATCGCGGTTACTTGCGTGACGTACTCCCCGGATTTGGCCCAGTGGAAATGGGGCGTGTTGCCGGGCAGAATGATCACGGCGCCGGGCGGATAATTTGCCGAGAAGGTCGCTCGCGGCACGCTTAAACTGCGAAATGTAGACCAACAGGCCGTCGATATAAGCTATGAAATTATGTTCGTTTTGCTCCGATTTTGCGCGAGCTTCACATTCGAGTTCAAGCACGCGAGCCGTTCTCTTGGCATTCTGCTTTTGACTAGCCTTGGCATTGAGGATGTCTGTTTGAGCTTTAAAGTCTTCTTGATTTGAACGCTCAAAGACAGCGGTTGCAGGCTGATTGTTGACTGAGGGCCATATGTTAGCGTCAACTTGCCGCGAGCAAGCGTTCTAGATGCTGGCAGTGCGCGACTCAGTAGCGACGATTCTCCAAGAGTAAGCGTGATGTTCTGTCCATCAACGGCACCTGCCACTTGGACGCTCTTCGTATCGAGTTTGCCGTTTGAGTCTACGGTCACGGTTTCCAACTGACCGGTAACGTGTCTATCCGGGGTTTCCACAAGCTGTAGGAAGCCGATACCATCCGTGAATTTCGAGAGGTATTGCCCGGATATGCTGCCGTTTTTCCCACAACACAATAACGTTAGAACGACGAGGGCGAGAGAAAAGTGGATTCGACTCATTTGCTTTTTTCGGCCATGATCTTATCAGCTTCCGAACTCGCAATGGTCAGCATTTCGTGACAGTTTGCGATCACTTGCGATACACCGATTGAAAGAACTCTTAATCACTAGGTTGAAGGTTCGATTCCCTCCGCGCTCACCAGATTCTCCAAACAAAATAGAGACGATCACGGTTGGGGACAAATTCTATCGACTCGCGACTGTAACGATTTTGTCACCACCTTGAACCTTCCGCGCTCTATCGAGCCATTCCTGGGCATCGGTTTCAGCGAGGTGAATGTAGCGCATCGTGGTAGCGATGTTCCGATGTCCGGCAAGCTTTTGCAACACGTGGGGCGGCATTCCGGTATTCGCCCATCGCGTGATGCTTGTGTGCCGAAGGTCGTAGGGTACGAATCGCTCGACGCCGGTGTCGAGTACTGCGCGTTCATGCAAATCTCTGTACGTGCTCTGCTCGATATGGCCGGACTTGGTGCCAGCCGAAAACACAAAGTCATCCAGGCGGTCTTGTTCTGCCAGCACACTGGCCACACGCTCTGTCACGGTGACACACCGCCTTGAACCGCTACCCTTGCCGACATGAATCTCGATAGCGCCGTCTCGAACGTTTTCAGACCAACGCAAGCGGTGAACCCCTTCAGGACGTAGGGCGCAATCAAGCATAATCGTCGCCACGGCCTTCAACAGCGGCGCTGCTACTGCGAGGTACTTCGCCTCTTCGGATTCATTCACAACGCGCTCTCGCCTCTTCTCGCCCGGCAGCAAACGTACCCGTCGTGCCGATGCGATCACGCCCCAATCGACCGCAAGGTTGAGCACACGCCGGAGAGTAGCTAGGTCACGGATAATAGTAGTTACCGCCATTCCAGCTTCACGCCGCGCACTCATTAGCGCCTGCAAATCCTCCGGCTTGATGGCGTCCAGCCGCACGTGGCCAAGCACGGCCTTGACGTTCACACGGTCTTGCCGTAGAACGCCTTCCGCCCTGGTTCTGCACTTGTACACGACACTCGGAGCGCATACCCTTGGTGTCGGCATCGTCGCATGACACTGGGTCTTTCCCGTTTACATAGTTCGGTTCCATGTGCGCGGGCGCTTTTCCACAAAGACGGACCCGGCGAATACCTACCGCCTCACTGGCCGATCGCAAAGGACCGTCTAGCCTAAGCAAGCAGTTGAGCGAGCCAGCCTTGCTGGCGCTCAGCTTCAATGCCATAACCTGATCCGCCGCTGAGCAAAACACCTCTCGCGTGTACGTAACTTCACCGGTGCGAAAAGGTCACACGCGCAATGCCGGTGTCCAAGTCCAACTCACGCCTGTATTCATTCGCCTCGCCCTCACCGTCGAACTTCAGATAGAGGTTCGCCAGCGGCTGATACGAATCGTCGAACGGCCCCTGTATACGCCGGCAGACGTCCGGTAGCGCCTTACTCGCATCTGGATTGTTCCAATCGCGCGGCGACCCCGACCACAACGTGTCCTCATTTAGTTGCAGGCATTGCCGACAGGCAGCGCGTCCGCCCAGATCTTGGCGGGTTTTTGCACCAAAAGCACCCATTCCCGGTCGACATCAAAGCTTGACGAAGACTAGCCCACCAATCGCGTATACACGCTCCGTGCTACGCCTACATCTGTCGTGCCCTTGACAATCGCCCGCCCGTCCGGGAAAAATGTCACATCGTATTTAGGCACCGACAGCCGCAGTGCAAACTCATTCACTCGCACTACTCCGAGTGGCCGCAACCGAGCGGCCAGGGCCTCCAAATTCAGAGGCCGAGCGATTTCATGCAACTGCACCGCGTTTCGACCGCATAAACTCACCGGGACTCTTTTCTGCCCGTCTAAATAACGGTATTCATGCGCCCCGCAAACCATACATTCTGCGTCGCGCGATCCGGCAGACACCCGCTTCGTTGTACCCTGCCAAACGTCCATTGTGTGAATAAAGGCCGCAAAATCCGCCCATCCCGCAATCAGCCGCAGCACCGTTGCCACCTGTAAGGCCGCTACCGATGCTGTAACTGCCGACAGCACTCCATTTACGTCGCATGTCGGCTGCACTCCTACTGGAGCCTCAGGATAAACACAAGCCAGGCACGGTCCTATTTCGGGTACGACGGGCATGACAACACCATAGCTCCCTACTGCGGCGCCGTAAATCCAAGGCTTTTTCAATTTGACGCTAAGATCGTTGATGAGATATCGCGTTTCAAAATTGTCCGTGCCATCGAGAATGATGTCGAAATCGGCTGCTAATTCTTCGGCGTTCGACGGCGTCATATCTTTGACCAGCGCGTCAATCTGAACGTGAGAATTGATTTGTTTCAATCGTCGTGCGGCCGCAATGGCTTTGGGGGATTCGTTTTGAGCGTCGGACTCGTCATACAGCCACTGTCTTTGCAAGTTTGTGTAGTCAACGTAATCGCGGTCAATCAGCCGCAAACGTCCTATGCCGGCGCGTGCCAGCGCCTCAGCTTGAAAGCTTCCTAGTGCGCCGCAGCCGACAATACAAATCGCCGCTTGCCCAATCCGCTCCTGGCCTTCCAGACCCAGACCGGGGAACAGGATCTGCCTCGAATACCGTTCCTTTTCGGCCGCCGTCATATACGACGATCCTAGCAATCATCACGTGTCTTCCCGCTCTCGGCCAGCAACCAAGCACCACACTCCTGCAGGAAGCCTTGAAATATGAAGGGCGCACGGTCGTCAGCCTCGAGTTCGAACCCGAAGACCAACCCTTGACGAAGCAGGACCTGCAAAAGCGCGTGCCGTTTCACTCCGGGTCGATCTTTCACGAGCGCGATTTGCGAACCGCCCTGCGGAATCTCTATTCGTCGGGCCGGTACGCTGACTTGGCGGTGGATGCGCGGGACGAAGGGACCGGCATGGCCTTGCGCTTTGTCACGCAGCGCGCATATTTTGTCGGAAGAATTGAAGTTCTCGGCATCAAACAGCCCCCGAACGAGGGCCAGTTGGTGAGCGCCGCGAAGCTCCGCGCCGGCACGCTTTACTCTGCTGCCGAAAAGAACCAGGCTGTCTCATCGATGCAGGTTCTTTTGCGTCAAAACGGTTTCTATGACGCAGATGTGAAAGCCGAAGTTGAATATGAACCTGAATACGAGCAGGCCCATATCACCTTCAACGTCGACCCGGGTAAGCGCGCCCGACTGGAACGGCCTACGATGAGCGGTAACATCCAGCGATCAAGCGGCAGTATCATCCGCGCTACCCACTGGAAACGTCTTTACGGTTGGTTTGGTCTCGGCTGGCAACCCGTCACCGACGCCCGCATTCGCGGCGGCTTAGACAACGTGCGGCGTTACTACGAGAACCG
>Ga0209698_10007832_pt1 | contig 11131 bp, 10 predicted proteins | sample LitLauG_LLR_2012_FD_187203 | JGI IMG/M metagenome (GOLD analysis project Ga0209698, IMG submission 187203) | Freshwater sediment microbial communities from Pennsylvania, USA - Little Laurel Run_MetaG_LLR_2012 (SPAdes) (version 2) | ecosystem: Environmental > Aquatic > Freshwater > Creek >... | reverse complement strand
TCTACCGGGTGTTCGGCGGGTGGGGAACGTACGCGGCGCCGGAATCGGGGAAGGGGGCGGCCCCGGGACAGGTCACGGGACGCGTTCTTTCCCGGCTCTACAGGACGGAACGCCTTAACCGCACGACGAAGATATTCGGCGTCGTGGGGAACCCGGTCCGGCAGAGCCGGGGGATCCGCGTTCATAACCCCCTGTTTGCGCGCGCAGAAAAGAACGGGGTCTACTGCAGGTTTGCGGTGAAGGACTTGAAGAAATTTTTCTCGCACATGGTCCCCCTCCTGTCGGGTTTCAGCGTAACGCACCCGCACAAGGTCGCGATCGGAGAGTTCCTCGACTCCAGGGATCCGATCGCCCGGGCCATCGGTGCGGTCAACACGGTGACCCGAACGCGCGGGAGACTCGAGGGGACGAACACGGACGCCCCGGCCGCTCTCGATGCGATCGAGCATGTCTCCCCGGTCAGGGGGAAGCGGATGCTGATCCTGGGTGCCGGGGGCGCGGCGAGGGCGATCGCGTACGAAGGAGCCCGCCGCGGCGCCCATGTCATCGTCAGCTCGCGCACGGCCCGGGCCGCGGTGAAACTGGCGCGGGAGCTCGGCGTCGCGAGCGTCCCGCTCGGGGCGATCCGGGATGTCGATGCGGAGATCCTGGTCAATGCGACCCCCGTCGGGATGGCACCGCGCGCGCATGAATCGCCGTTCCCCTCCTCGATGCTCAGGGGAAAAACCGTGTTTGACGCGGTCTACACCCCCGCGATGACGAGGCTCCTGCGCGAGGCCGCGGGGGCGGGAGCGAAGATCGTCCGCGGTACGGAGATGTATATCAACCAGGCGGCGATGCAGTTTGCCCTGTATGCGGGGGTCCGGGCCAACATCCCGCTCATGAAAAAACTCCTGACGGAAGTCGAGACCGAATCATGATACGACACATCGTCTGCTGGAAATTTCTCCCCCGTGCCGAAGGGGAGGCGAAGGGGGAGAACCTCCGGAAAGCGAAATCAATGCTCGAGTCGCTCCAGGGGAAGATCCCCGAAATCCGGAGTCTTGAAGTGGGGATCGACGTCACACAGGCTGAGGCGTCCTGTGATCTCGCGCTGAACGGGACGTTCGATTCCGTCGCGGCGCTCGAGGCGTACCAGCGTCACCCCGATCATCTCGCCGTTGTCGCGTTTCTCCGCAAGGTCCAGTCGGCAAAAACGGTCGTCGACTACGAAGTCGGACGTCCATGATCCGGGAAGCGAGGAGGTCGGGACCCCTGGCAGGGCGGATGCGGGTTCCCGGTTCGAAGAGCCTGACCAACCGGGCGCTCGTGTGCGCCTCGCTCTCCTCCGGAACGTCTGTCCTGACGAACGCATCGGAGAGCGATGACACCGCGCTCCTTGTCAACGGGCTGAACCAGCTCGGCATACTCGTGCTGAAGAAGGGACCGGACCTCGAGGTCCGGGGAGGGGGAGGGGTCCTCCATGCGCCGAAATTCCCGATTCCCTCGGGGAACGCGGGGACGACGCTCCGGTTTCTTCTCGCGCTCTCCGCACTCGCCCGGGGAACCACCGTCATCGAAACGAGCTCCCGGATGGCGGAACGGCCGAACGACGATATTGTCGGGGCGTTGAAAGGGATGGGTCTCGAAGTGCTCCACGATCCGGGATCGCCCCGGTTCGAGGTTTCCGGCAGAGGGGTGCCCGGGGGGGAGATCACGGTCAGGAGCGACAGGAGCTCGCAATTTCTCTCCGCGCTCCTTCTCGTCGCGCCGTATGCCGGGACCCCCTGCACGCTCATTGCCCCCGGTCCCGTCGCATCCCGGGAGTACGTGAGCCTCACGATCGATGTGATGGAAAAATTCGGCGTCGCGGTCCGGGCGGAGGGCGCTCATCGCTACGCGGTCGCTTCTCCGGTGCGGTATCTCCCTGCGAAATTTGCGGTGGAGGCGGACGCCTCCGGCGCCACGTACCCGTTTGCCGCAGCGGCAATTGCCGGGGGAGCGGTGTTTGTCCCGGGTGTGCTCCCTTCGTCTCTCCAGCCGGACGCGGGATTCCCCCCCGTCCTCTCCAGGATGGGCTGCCGCGTGGAGGCGGCTGAAGGAGGGATGAGCGTTGCGCGGGGCGGGGTGCTCCGGGGGATCGACGTTTCGATGCGCGACATGCCGGACGCCGTCCCCGCGCTCGTCGCCGCGGCGCTCTTCGCCGACGGCCCGACGACGATCCGGGACGTCGGACAGCTCCGGTACAAGGAGTCCAACCGGATGGAGGGTTTTGCCGGGGAGATCGCGAAGCTGGGGGGGAATATCGGGATCGACGGGGACGTCATGACCGTGAGGCCGGCCCCCCTGCACGGGGAACTCCTTTCCACGCACGACGACCACCGGCTTGCGATGAGCTTTGCCCTTATCGGGCTCCGCGTCCCCGGGGTGATGATCGATGATCCCGGGTGCGTGAAAAAATCGTTCCCGCTCTTCTGGGACGAGCTGGACAGATTGCTTGAAGAGAGTTCCCACACAGGACGATAACCTATGGCAGGAAACGCGTTCGGATCATACGTTCGCATCACGACATTCGGCGAAAGCCACGGGCGCGCTATCGGCGCGGTCATCGACGGGGTGCGCCCCGGCCTCCCCATCGACCTCGACTTCATCCAGCACGAGCTCGACCGGCGCCGCCCCGGGCAGAGCGCCGTCACGACGTCGCGCGCGGAGGCCGACAGGGTCGAGATCCTGAGCGGCGTGTTCGAGGGGAAGACGACCGGCACCCCGGTCTGCATGCTGATCTGGAACAAGGACCAGAAACCCCAGGCATACGAGAAGATCCGGGACATGTTCAGGCCCGGCCACGCCGGGTACACCTACCTGGCGAAGTTCGGCGTCAGCGACTACCGGGGCGGCGGGAGGTCGTCGGGGCGCGAGACGGCGGCGCGGGTTGCCGCGGGAGCATTCGCGAAGAAGCTCCTCGCGTCCCGCGGGATCGACGTCTTTGCCTACACGCTGGAGGCGGGAGGGATACGGGCCGCCAGGTTCGTGCGGGACGAGATCGAGAAGAATCCCCTGCGCACGCCGGATCCGGCCGCCGCGAAAAAGATGGAGAAGCTCATACTCAGGATGAAGGAGGAAGGGGATTCCGTCGGCGGCATCGTCGAGGTGGTCGTCAGGAATCCTCCCGCGGGCCTGGGGGATCCGGTCTTCGACAAGCTCGAGGCCGACCTTGCCAAAGCCCTGATGTCGATCGGGGCGATCAAGGGGTTCGAAGTGGGGAACGGCTTCGCCGCGGCGCGGCTGCGCGGGAGCCGGAACAACGACCCGATGTATCTCGAGAAGAAATCCGGACGGGTCCGCACGCGCACGAACAACGCCGGCGGCATCGCCGGCGGGATCTCCAACGGCGAGGACATCGTTGTGCGTATCGCGGTCAAGCCTCCCTCGTCCATCAGGAAGAAGCAGGAGACCGTGACCGTCACCGGAAAGCCGGCGACGATCTCCGTCGAGGGGAGGCACGATCCGTGCATCTGTCCCCGCGTCGTCCCCGTGGCGGAATCGATGGTCGCGCTCACGCTCATCGACCACCTCATGCGCCAGAAGCTCCTCGCCTCCCGGAGCGCGCTCGCCAGCCTGCGCGATACGATCGACCTGATCGACCGGAACATGCTCCTCCTCCTCGCCGAGCGGCAGGGCCTCGTCCGCCAGATCGGCGCGCTCAAGCGCCGGAGCGGGAAAACCGTCCGTGATGCGAAACGCGAGGGGAGCGTTCTCCGCACGCAGCGCGCCGGCGCGCGCGCGCTCGGTCTTGACGAAGAGATGATCGAGACGATCTTCAGGAACGTGTTCGGTCTCGCGCGGGCGTCGCAGAAACGGATCGTGGGTTCATGACGGCGGAGGTCGGACTGATCGGGTACGGACGCTTCGGAAGGCTTGCGGCGCGTTACTGCGCGCGCGAGGCGGTCGTGCACGTCCACGACCCCGGAGTCCCTTTCCGCTCCTCCCCCCGGATACGGCGCGCGTCCCTTGCGGAGGCCGCGTCGCAGCCTGTGGTCATACTCGCGGTTCCCGTCTCGGCGCTCAAGGGGGTGCTCCGCGCCATCCGGGCGCTTGTCCCCCCCGGCGGGCTTGTCGTGGACGTTTGTGCGGTCAAGACGCTCCCCCTCGAGTGGATGAAGAGGATGCTCCCCCCGTCGGTCTCCCTCCTCGGCACGCACCCGCTCTTCGGACCGGACAGCGACACGGGGTCGCTTCGGGGACAGCGGGTCGTCGTGACACCGGGACGGAAGGGGAAAGCGTGGCTCCGCACGATACGCACAATCGCGCGCGCGCACGGCGTCCTCCTTCACGTGATGACGCCGGAGGCGCATGACCGCCTGATGGCCGAGACGCTTCTCCTGACGCAGTATATCGGCCGTCTTCCCGGCGACGCGGGGATACCCATGAGGTCATGGTCGACGCCTTCGTACGCGCTGCTCCGGATGCTCGTCAGGACCGCCCGGAGCGATTCGGACCAGCTTTTTGACGATATGTGGCGGTACAATCCGTACGGCGCGCGCACGGCGCGCGCGCTCCTCCGCGCGCACCGCACTCTCCTCGGCCGGGCCCGCGGCGGAGTTTGATATTCTGCATATTATTGAGGTAATTATACGCCTGTGTCCACAATCTCCGGGGAACACCTGTGAATCCGACGGTCCAGATCTCCCATGTCACGAAGAAATTCGGTCCCTTCGTCGCCGTCGACGACCTGGATCTGTCGATTGGCAAGGGGGAGTTCTTCGGGTTTCTGGGGCCGAACGGTGCGGGGAAGACCACCACGATCAAAATGATCACGGGGCTGTACGCTCCGACGTCCGGCACCTGCCTCATCAACGGGCACGACGTCCACCGCGATCCCCTTCCCGCCAAGCGCTCCATCGGGTACGTCCCGGACCAGCCCTTCCTCTATGAGAAGCTCACGGGGCGGGAATTCCTCTACTTCGTCTGCGGGCTCTTCAACATGCCCGCGGCGCACGCCAAAGAGAAGATCGAAGAATATACCGACGTGTTCGAGATCGGCGACTTCATCGACCGGCGGGCGGAGGAGTATTCGCAGGGGATGAGGCAGAGGGTGGTCCTCTCCGCCGCGTTGATCCATGACCCGGGCGTGCTGATCATCGACGAGCCGCTCGTCGGGCTCGATCCGCGCAGCGCGCGGCTCGTGAAGGACACGCTCAAGGAGAGGACGACGAAAGGTCTCACGGTGTTCATGTCCACGCACCTGCTGGAGATCGTGGAGGAGCTCTGCGACAGGATCGCGATCATCAAGCAGGGGCGGATCATCTACGAAGAATCGCAGACGGGCTCGCGGAGGTCCAACGGCGAGCTGGAGACGATGTTCCTGGAACTGACGAAATAGCGGCGGATGGAACAGTTTATCCTCCTCATGAACGTGAAGGCGAGCACGTTCCTCAAGAGCGTCACCGACCTCCGCCTGCAGAACATTCTGAAAAACCTCTCGTCGCTGTTTATCTTCGGCGGCGTCGCGGTCGGCGTGTTTCTCCTCTCGCGTGCCGCGACGGGGTACCTCCTCACACAGGCCCACATCGGCCTCTTCCTGTTCCACAGGTTCCTCTCGATGCTTCTCTACGTCTTCTTCATCACCGTGAACCTGGGGAACATGATCGTCTGCTACGCGACGCTCTACAAGTCGGACGAGGTGACGTTCCTGATGGGGCTGCCGGTGCCCCCGCACACGATCTTCGCCGTCAAATTCATCGACAATTTCTTCTACAGCTCCAGCACGCTCCTCCTGCTCGGGCTCGCGCTCCTGCTCGGATACGGGTCGTATTTCGACATGTCCGCCTGGTTCTATTTCTTTACGTTTGCGGCGGTCCTGCTCCCCTTCATGCTCACGGCGGGGGTGATCGCCGTCATCGTGCTCATGCTCCTCATCCGGATCGCCTCGCGCGTCGGCATCCGCTGGCTTCTCGCCGGGATCATGATCGTCTATCTCTCCGCAATCTATCTCTACTTCTCGGCCGTCAACCCGGTGAACCTCGTGCAGGAGGTGATGAAGCACTATCCCGACGTCAACGCGTATTTCGGCTATCTGGATCCCCCGTTCGTCCATTATCTTCCGAACCACTGGGTATCGGAATTCCTTTACTGGACAGTGAGGGGAGAGCCCGCGCGTGCGACGTGGCATCTCGTGACGCTTTTCTGCATCCTCGTCACGCTCCTCCTGTCGGCGTGGATGGTCGCGCGCGCATACTATTATAAGAGCTGGATGAGCGCCTCGGAAGGCCGGTCTCCCGGCTCGGGCCGCCCATGGTTTTTTCAGGTCCGCTTCATGGAATTCGGACGGGAGGGGGTCCTCCCGCGCCCGGCGGACGCATTCCTCCGGCGGGATTTCTGGGGATTCTTCCGCGAACCGAGCCAGTGGCTCCACCTCCTCCTCATGTTCGTGCTCCTCTGCGTGTTTCTTGTCTCCATGAGCTCGCTGGAGTTGAGGCTGACGCAGCCGTTCCTCCAGACGGTTTCCTATCTTGTGGTCTTCCTGTTCGACGGATTCCTCATCGCGTCGATTTCCCTCCGGTTTGTGTTCCCGGCCCTGAGTCTCGAGGGGGACGCATTCTGGTGCGTCCGTTCCGCCCCGGTGAACCTCCGGAAGCTCTACTGGCAGAAATTCATCGCGTCGTTCCTCCTGATCGTGACGACCGCGGAGATCCTCTCGGTGGCATCGACGTCGATGCTGAGGGATTCACCGTTTCTCATCCTCGTCGGGTCGCTGTGCACCGCGTTCGTCGCCCTCGGACTCACGTCGCTGAACCTGGGGGCCGGCGCGTATTTTGCGACATTCCGGGAGAAGAACCCGATACGGATCGCGTCTTCGCAGGGCGCCTCGCTGACGTTCCTGGGGGGGATGGTGTACCTGGCCACTGTCGTCGCGATCCTCGTCGTTCCGCTCAACAGGTATTTCGAGATTCTCATCATCCGGGGGACGACAGCCCCCGGATGGCTGCTGATCCCGATCATCGCCGTGGGGATCCTGACCGGCGTTGTGTTTGCCGGCTCGGCGGGGATCGGGCTGGCGACGCTTCGCAGGGACTACTGAACCGTGCGCCGCGGTGGACCGCGGTTGTGCACACGGACCTCTTTACAGAATGATCAAACCCGCTTACCTATGACCCACGTGCCGCGCTGGACGCTCCTCATCGCCGGAATGCTCCTCCTCGTGCTTCCTCTTGCGGCGCAGGTCCGCCTCGAATATTCGGCAAACAACGAGTTGGTATTCCGCGAGGCTCTCGCCCGGTTCGATTCAGGACTCGTGCGCGAAGCCGCGGTCGGGTTCGACAGGTGCATCACGGAATTTCCGTCGGGACACCGGATCACCGCCGCGTACGTTATGAAAGGAAAATCGCTCTATCGTCTGGGGGAGAACCTGGAGGCCGCAAAAACTCTCAAGACGTTTCTCGCCCGCTTTCCGGCGAGCACATACGTACCGGACGCGGAGCTCACGCTGGGACTCATCTACGTGAAGATCGAGCGTCCCGAGGAGGGGATGGAGATGTTCCTCGCCGCGCTCAGAACCCTGACGCCGTCCGCTCCGCCGCGCCTCGTCGCCGGGATCGGCGCCGCGATGGACTCGACCGTCGACACGCGTCTCGGTGCGGCCCCCCTGAGGCGCTTTCTCGCGAAAGCGGGAACCGCGGCCGAGCGCTCGTACCTCTGGCTGAAGATCGCCCAGCGGGAGGCGTCCGCCGGCGACCCCGTGGCCGCGTCCGTCGCGCTCGATTCGCTCGCCGGCCGCTACCCCGGCAACCCGTTCGGCGCCGAATCGGCCGCGCTTCGCGAGCGACTCACCGCCCGGAGCAGCGTGAAGCTGGGGGTGCTCCTTCCCCTGATGAAGAAGGCGGAGCCGTCCGCGGCAAAGGAGGTCGGCAGCGAGGTCTTTGAAGGGGTGCAGTTTGCTCTCGAGAGGTACGGCCGGGACCCGGGGCGGCGGATCACCGTGACGAGCGAGACGAGGGATACGGAACGTGATCCGTCCCTTGCGACGGCCGCCGCGCGCGAGCTCGCCGACATCCCGGAGGTGGTGGGGGTTGTCGGACCGGTGTTCTCCCCTGAGGTCACCTCCGCCGCCGCGGTGACGAACGCGCGCGGGCTCCCCCTGGTGACCCCGACGGCGAACGCGAACGGGATCGCCGCGATAGGGAAGTACGTGTTCCAGGCGAACCCGGACTATGACGCCCGCGGGCGGGCGATGGCCCGATACGCGGTCCAGCAGAGAGGGTTCCGGACGCTCGCCGTTCTCGCCCCGTCGGACACCTACGCCCGGTTTCTCGCCGAGGCGTTCATGAAGGAAGCGACGCGCCTGGGAGCGCGTCTGGTTTCCGTCCAGTGGTACCAGCGCGGGACGTCGGACATGAAGCCTCAACTCGCCGCGATACGGCGCGCCGGAATGCTCGAGGGGGCCGATGCGAAACTCTCGTTCGGGGGAAAGGTCAAGCCCTCCACGCTGATGAAGTTCTCCGACCTCGGGGTCCCTCTCAAGCGGATCGACTCGCTCATGAACAGGTCGAGCGTCATCAGCGCCCGGCAGCTCCTCGGCCCCAGGGCCCGGGCGCTCCTGGATTCGATGGAGATCCCCGTCGTCTACGATGAATCGCAGGTCGACAGTCTCGAATACCCGGTGGAGACCATCGATGCGCTCTACGCGCCGATCAGCGGTGCGGACGAGATCGGGATCGTCTCTTCCCAGATCGTCTATTTCCATTTTCAGACCCAGGTCCTCGGCTCGGGGGAATGGGACAGCTTCGCCGAGCTCAACGCCAACAGGCGCTATGCGGACGGCATCGTGTTCGAATCGGACACTTCCATCGACACGACCCGGGGGGCGTACGCGGCGTTTGCCGACAGCTTCGCCGTCCGGTTCGGCAAGAAGCCGTCAAAAAACGCCCTCTTCGGGTTCGACACCGCCGACATGATGCTCAGGCTCATCGGCGGCGGCGCGGCGACCCGCGATGCGCTGCAGAGGGCGCTTGCGGGTGTCCGCGACTTCCGCGGCGTGCATTCCAGGATCGTCCTGGGGCCCGAGAGGGTCAACGACGCGCTGACTGTGCTCCGCTACGAGCAGGATGAGATCCGTGAAGTGGGAAGTGTCGACGCCGGGGCAGGAGAGGAAGGAGCGGGAAGTGGGGGTCTCAGGCGGTGACCGCGTAAAGGAGAGGATTGCGCCGCGCGGGACGGTGCGGACGTGGCCGGCCGGGGAACGCCCGCGGGAGAAGCTCCTCCTGCACGGGGCGCACACGTTGAGCGAGGCGGAGCTCATCGCAATCCTGCTGCGGACGGGGAACCGTTCACGGACCGCTCTCGATCTCGCCTGCGGGGTTCTCGCGAGGGAAGGGGGGCTTGCCTCTCTGGCCAGGCGCAACGCCCGCGAGCTGATGCGCGTGGAAGGGATCGGAACCGCGAAAGCGCTTGGGATCCTGGCGGCGTTTGAGCTCGGCCGTCGGCTGCAGGCGGACTGCGGCGGAAAACGGGCCCTCCTGCGCACGCCGGAGGACGCCGCGCGGCTTCTGATTCCCCGATTTCGCGATCTGACCCACGAGGTGTTCTCCGTTCTTGTCCTGGACACGCAAAACGCGGTCGTGGCCACCGTCGAGCTGTCGCGCGGCACGCTCAATGCGAGCCTCGTCCACCCCCGTGAAGTTTTCAAGGCGGCCGTCGATCACGTGGGAGCTGCCGTCCTCGTCGTCCATAACCACCCGAGCGGCAACCCCGAGCCGAGCGGCGAAGACATCGCGATCACGCATCAGCTCGCCGGCGCCGGAAAAATTCTCGGAATTCCGCTCCACGATCACCTGATTATCGCGGGAAACGCGTACGTGAGTCTCGCCGAGCGGGGACATATCCCCTGAACCCGGGGTGTCGTCCGAAAAGTCATCCTTCCGGTCTATTGACAAAAAGGACATTTTTATGTATTGTAACCGAAGTTTCTACCGCCGAATCTTCAGTTTTTCCTAACACCCATCAAACTCAGGAGGGGTTCCAATGCACAAGCTCAACAGGACGGTCACCGCTCGCGCGCTGGCCATCCTCTTCGCAGGATCAGTGGCTTTCTTCGGCTGCTCGTCGAGTCCTGACGATGCGCAGATGAAGCAGCTGAACGACCTGAAAGAGGAGGTTGCGTCGCTCCAGAAGGACGTGGCGGCCAAGGAAGCTCAGAAGAGCGATCTGGAGAAGCAGATCGCGGAGAAGAACGCAAAGCTCAAGAAATGCAATGACGATCAGGCCATCGTGAAGACGCGGCTGGCAAAGTAATCGCACGAACAACGACCAGGAGTCCCACCCATGAAATTGAAATCAGTGTACGTCGTGCTTGCCGCCCTTCTCGTGTTCTGCCTGGGAGCCGCAACAGCCCAGGAGATGACGAAGGATCAGTGGCAGGCGGAAATCACAAAGACCACGGCGACGCGGAACGATCTGAGCGCGAAGGCGAAGGCGCTCGACAACGATCTGACGTCGATGAACGCGCAGTCCACACAGCTCGACGCCGACTACCAGAAGTGCATGGACGGCCTGTACGCCCTCGTCGGCTCCGATGCCTCCAAAGCGGCGGAATACCGGTCCGATATCGAGTCCGCGGAAAATACCGCCAATGAACTCTCGCGCCTTTCCGACGCGGACCTCGTGGCCCGCAGCGCCGATGTCGATGCGCTCGCCGCAAAAGTCAAGGGGCTCTGGGAAAACAAGCTCTCCCTCATCCCCGAGTTCTGGGACCGCCTGACGGCGCTGAACGACAAGGTCAAGAGCCTGCAGGCCACGCTCAGCAACCAGGTGAAGGTCTATACGGTCGGGACGTGGGCGAAAAACCGCGACTGCCTCTGGAACATCTCCAGGAAAAAGGACATTTACGACAACGCGTGGCTCTGGCCGAAAATCTGGCAGGGGAATCGCGACGAGATCAAGGACCCCGATGTGATCCACAAGGGACAGAAACTGAAAATCCCCAAGGGGAACGAACTCAACGCCGAAGAGAAGGCCGCTGCGAAGAAGTACTACGCGAAGAAGGCAGCAAAGTAACGGCGGGCATCAGCCCACGGTGAAAGCGCTTCCCGCACGCGCGGGTGCGCGCCGAAGTCAACCCCCTTTCCTGTCCTGCACAGGGGAGGGGGTTGTGTGT
>Ga0209698_10007831_pt1 | contig 11131 bp, 7 predicted proteins | sample LitLauG_LLR_2012_FD_187203 | JGI IMG/M metagenome (GOLD analysis project Ga0209698, IMG submission 187203) | Freshwater sediment microbial communities from Pennsylvania, USA - Little Laurel Run_MetaG_LLR_2012 (SPAdes) (version 2) | ecosystem: Environmental > Aquatic > Freshwater > Creek >... | reverse complement strand
AGGCAGAACCGACGGTCGTTCTCCCCACTCACCAGCCAGGGGAACGCGGTCATGCCGCCTTGCGGCGGAATCCAGCCAAGTACGTCGCGATGGTCCGCCATGAATCGCTCGAGGAGCTTGAGGTTTCGGGTGGCGGCTTGCTGGGTTTTGCCGAGCACGACGTCCCGGTTGCGGATTGCGATTTCGGAAAGAATTTCTCCGGTGGTGGAGTTGCAGACGGTGAAGTAAGCGCGCGCGGTCCAGTATTGCTGGCGGCGCTGCGCGTCATGCTCAATCATCCATCCCGTGCGCACCCCGGCAAGAGAGAATGCCTTCGACAGGTCGGAGATCACGGTGACGTGCGGCAGGCGCGCCGCCGATTTCGTTTGCCTTCCGTGGTAGATGGGATAGTAGACCTCCTCACTGACCAGCTGGATTCCGCGCCCGGCAGCGAAGTTGTGCAGGGTATCCATTTCTTCGTCGCTGATGGTCGCGCCCGTGGGATGGTGCGGGCTGTTGACCAGGATGAGCTTGGTCTTCGAGTCGGCGAGCCGCTTGATCTCGTCGGGATCGATGCGGAAGCCGTTCTCGCGGCGCACGTGATAGAAGCGGGTTTCCAGGCCAAGAGACTGAGGGATGGCCGAGAAAGTGGCGTATCCAGGCAGCGGAATGATGACGTTTGCGCCGGGCTCGGCGGCATGCCACATCAGGGCGACGAGCGCCTCGGAAGCGCCAGTCATGACTTGGACGGCCTCTACCGGGACACCCTGCATTTCAGCAATCGCCTCACGCAGACTGTCCGCGCCGGCGGGGTGGCCGTAGACCAGGTTGTGGTTCAGGAAGCGGTGACGCGTTTCGTCGTCGGCGAGGGCGAGGATGTCGTTTACGGTCCACGTCGGTCCGGTGCTGGCAGCCAGGTTGAATTCTATGTCGTGTTCGTACCGGTCGAGCCAGGCATCGAGCAGAAAGGGCTTGAATTGCATGCGCGCACCTTGCAGCAGTATTAGTCCCTGTTATTGATTCTGCGCCTCGGCGCACGGATGATTTTAGTTTACGAGCGGTGAGAGCCGACCGGCTAAACCGTTTGCCGCAAAGCCACGGTGGGACCCCTCGCTGCGCCGAAGGACTAGCCGGTATTGTGCAGGCCGGCGGCAATCCCATTGATGGTCGCGCCGAGCGAATATTCGAGTTCGGGCGTGTGCTTTCCCTGCTGCTTGCGGCGCAGAAGTTCGACTTGGATGAGACTCATGGGGTCGACATAGGGATTGCGCAGGCGGATCGAGCGAGCCAGCACGCGATTGCGCGCCAGCAGTTCGCGCTGCCCGGTCACGCGAAGAATCATGCGCCGGGACCGCAAGAACTCACCTTCGAGCATGGAGAAAACGCGCTTCCCCAGCGCGGCGTCCTTAACCAGACCTGAGTACAGGCGGGCGATCCCAAGGTCGGCTTTGGCCATGCCCAGTTCCACGTTGCGGATGAGGTCAGCGAAAATGGGAAACCCGCGTGTAATCTGACGAAGAAGTTGCTCGTGCCCGGGGCCGCCTTGGGCAAATTTTTCGAGCGCATGGCCCACCCCAAACCATGCCGGCACGGCGTGGCGGCTCTGCATCCAGCCAAACACCCAGGGGATGGCGCGCAGATCCTCGAGACGCCGGCCTTTGGTACGGCGGGAAGGCCGCGACCCGATGCGAGCCGCGTCGAGTTCATTCACCGGAGTGGCCTGCTCAAAATATTCCAGCACGTCGGGATTGTCGGCGATTTCGTGGCGATAGACGGCGTAGGCGTCGCGCGACATTTCCTCGATGGCCTCTTCCCATTTGGCCGGATGTGCCGTCGCCTCGTCGCTGGATCGGGTCAACGCTTCCAGACTGGCGGCGATCATCAATTCCAGGTTCCACCCGGCGAGCACCGGGTCGGCGTACTTCCAGTTGAGAACCTCGCCCTGCTCGGTGATGCGAATCTGGCCGGAGAAACATCCGGGCGGTTGAGCCAGGATGGCGGAGTGGGTTGGCCCCCCGCCGCGACCAACCGTACCCCCGCGCCCGTGAAAGAGACGCAGCTTCACGCCGTGCTCGCGCGCCGCCCGGTGCAGTTCGCGATGCGCCTTGTACAGTTCCCAGGTACTGGTCAGCATGCCGCCATCTTTGTTGGAGTCGGAGTAGCCGAGCATAACTTCCTGCCAGCGTCCCCAGGAATCGAGCAACGGGTGGTATTCGGGATCGTTCCACACCCGGCGCATGACGCCGGCGGCGGCGCGCAGCGATTCGATCGATTCGAACAGCGGCACCGGCATCAGTCCGGGATCGCCGGCCGAACCTGCCACCCGCACGTCCGATGCTTTCGCCAGGCGAACCACGGACAGGACATCATTTTCCGTTTCCGCCCCGCTGATGATGTAGCGGCAGATCGAGCCGGCAGGGTAGGCCTGCTTGAGTTCGGCGATAGCGCGGAAAGTCTCGATGAGTTCGCGGCTCTCGGCCGACTCCGCGCTCTGCATGAGGGTGGGGCCGAGTTCTTTGGCCGCCTGTGCATGCACACGCGCGTGCTGGCGGATGTCGACGGTGTGCAGGTGAAAGCCGAAAGTGCGCACCTTGCGCAACAGGGAATCGACGTAGGTCCGCGCCAGGCGCTCACCGCGGTTGGCAAGGAGGCTCTCCCGCACCAATACGACATCATTTTCGAAGTCTGTGGCCTCGCGGTAACCGTCGGGCGCGTTCACTCCTTCCCTGCTTTGCTGAAGTTTATGAAACAGGTAGGAAAGGAAGCGGCGGTAGCTTTCGCTGGTGTTATGCGGCCCCCACGCCAGATGCACGCCCGCAATCGTGCGCTCATATTCCCTGAGCCTTGAAAGCAATTCCCTGGAAACATCGGTTTGCCGGCGAGAGGAACTCAGCCGATCGCTCAACGCTTCCACGTCGGCCATGTATTCGCGAAGGATTAAGCTGCGCCCCATCTCCAGCGCATCGCGAGTCGACGCGGCTTTGACCAGCGGATTTCCGTCGCGATCTCCGCCAATCCAGGAGCCGAATCGCACGATAGTGGGCACGGCGGCTTCGCCGAGTTCGAGTCCGTACACGTCGCGAAACGACTCCGCGATTTCCGCATAGATGCCGGGGAGGGAATCAAAGAGAGAAAGCCGGAAGTAGCGCAGGCCCATGCGGATTTCATCGTTCACGCTGGGCTTGGCCAGGCGCACCTCATCGGTTTGCCACAGCGAAGTGACCTCGGCCCCAATGTTGGCTTCACAATCCTCCGCGTCCTCCGCCGTCAGCGGGAGACGGTCAATCCGCTCCAGCTGTTGTGCGATGCGGCGGCGCTTCAGCAGCACGGTTTGGCGGGCCACTTCGGTAGGATGAGCGGTGAAGACCGGCGTAATGGAGATCTGGTTGAGCGCAGCGACCGCATCTGCGGTGGAAATTCCCGATTCCTTCATCCTAAGCAGGGTTCCTCGAAACGAACCGGGCAAGGGCGGATGCTCCCGGTCCAACTGTCCCGCGCGCCGCCGGCGCTTGCGATGATTGGTTTCGGCCAGGTTGGTCAGCTCGAAGTAAATCGCAAATGCCTTTGTGACCTGGTAGGCGCGCGCCAGATCCATGCGGGAGACGATGTCTTGCGCCCGGAGCATCAACTCCCGATCCGAGGCCGGCTCCGCGCTCCGGCCTGCCGTTTCGCGATGCTCAATCATCAACCGGCGCAGTTCTTCCACCGATTGGAACAACTCGGGGCCGGCCTGCTCGGCCAACACCTGCCCGAGAATCGCACCCAGGGAACGCACGTCGCGGCGCAGCGGATTATCTTTGGCGGGCTCGTCGGAATGGGCTGTCAGTTCCGCCAGCCGCGCGCCCTGGTCGTCGGCTCTCCACGGCGATGTGTGCCTGCTCGGTGGCATTGATGCTAGGGATGGTCTGAAAAAGGTTGCAGGACAGAATAAATGAGGCGGCGGCTCGTGGGTGACGAAAAGGTTGATGGGTGACGAAAAGGTTGAATCGTCGCGAAAAGACAAAGGGTTACGATCGAGGCCGGCCCGAACAGAGAACCTATTTCGGTACTTCGAAGCGGTAGCCGATGCCGCGCAGCGTCTTCAAATATTGGGGATGGCGGGGATCCGGCTCGATCTTTTCGCGCAAGCGGCGAATGTAGACGTCAATCGAACGCGGCGTGACGAAAGGCGTTTCCTTCCATACTGCGTCGAGCAGCTGATCGCGGGTCAGTACGCGTCCGCGGTGAGCCGCGAGGTATTCCAGCAGGCGAAACTCACGCACCGTGGTGAGAACGTTACGCCCTTGCACCTGTACGGTCATGGACGAAACATCGATTTCCAGATCGCCCAGGCGCAGCACCTCACTGGCCGCGGGTATCTGGCCCATGCCGCGCAGCACGCTGCGGATGCGCGCCACCAGTTCCCGCGGGCTGAACGGCTTGGTGACGTAGTCGTCTCCGCCCAGTTCCAGGCCTTTTACACGATCGGCTTCCGACGTCTTGGCCGTCAGGAAAATGATGGGCGTCGCGGAGAGAACCGGGGTCTGGCGGATGTGGCGGCAGAGTTCGAAACCGTCACTCCCGGGAAGCATCACGTCAAGCAGAAACAGGGCCGGCATCTCGCGCACGGCTTCGGTCAAAACGGAAGCTCCGCTGACGAAGCTCTGCACTTCGAATCCTGCCGCCTGCAAGTTGTGCGAAATCAGCCGGGCGATGTCCTCGTCGTCTTCCACGACAAAGATGACCGGTCGGAAAGTGCTAGGGCGGGCGTTATTCCCAGTGCGCTCGTAGGATTCGACTGGCAGATGCATTGTTGCTCCAGGGTCCCCCACGAGTCTCGCCCATAAGGCAGAGGAGGCGCCAAAGCATGAATGTATTCAGCCAATGTTGCGCGAATGTTGCTCTCTTGTTAACGAACGATGAATTTCGTCGCGCGTCTAGCTGGATTTCTTTTTGGGGGCGTGCCGCAGGCTGCGGCCCTCGATGAGGTTGTAGAGTTCTTCGGCCAGATTCGTAGTGTGGTCTCCGGCGCGCTCCAGCGCTTGCGCCATCAGCAGAATTTCGAATCCCGAGGTATCGCCCTGGGGAACGTCCTCGGCAAGATGCTCCTGGAACAGACCGTGACACACGCGGTCGATTTCTTTGTCCATTTGCAGGACCTTCCGCGCGCATTCCAAGTCCAGTGTGGAAAAACCCTTGTGAATAAGCTCCAGCATCTCGCGCAGCACGGCGGACATTTCCACAAGCTGGCGTACATCCGAAGAAGGAATTTTCGCTGTTCTTGCCTGCACCCGCAGAGCAACGCTCATGACCAGGTCCCCGATGCGTTCCAGATCCGTCGTGCATTTCAGACTGGAGAGGAGCTGGCGAGCCCGGGTCTCATTCACCCGGGTGATGGCCGCCGGCATGCGCTCGTCAATCTGGCGCTCGATGAGGTCGAGTTCCTTTTCACAATCCTTGATGGCCAGAAAGGCCATGCGTGAGGCGTGGGTCAGCAAATCGCGCACGTTGAACGCTGCATCGCGTGCGATGAGACAGCCTTTCAACGCGAGTCGGGTCAAGTCTTCCGGCACATCCGATTTCATCACCGGGTGCAAGACCGCGTTGGCGGCAGAGCGAGGGCGGGTCCTGGTACCTTCAATAGGGGTCGACGATCCACGGCGTGGCATGTAAGGAGGAAAGCCTAATTATGGCAACCGGCGACGCCGGCTGCAACCATCATGCGCAGTCTATCGCTGAAATGTGAAAGGATCATTACAAGGGTGCCAGAGGAAACAACTCGGGCTGGATACCATGGTAGAAACGGTTGAGGAGGAGATTCCGTGAGTGTTGCCGATCATCTGCGCCGTCAGTTCGTTTATGACGAATGGGCCAACCGCGAAGTGCTCAGCGCGATTCGCGCCGCCGGGGAGGACGAGCGGTCGTTGGAACTGCTGGCCCACATTTTCTCCGCGGAACGAATCTGGCTAGAACGCCTGAAACAGGAGACGCAGAGTACTCCGGTCTGGCCAAAGGCCGACGTCACCCAGTGCCAGGACCAAGCCGCCAAGATGGGGAAGGCATGGCGGGACTACCTGGAAAAGATGGGCGAGGACGATCTGTCAAAGACCATCACCTATAAGAACAGCAAGGGCGAGGCTTGGACGAGTGCTGTCATCGACGTGCTGACCCACGTCGTGATGCACTCGGCCTACCATCGCGGCCAGATTGCCAGTCACATGCGGGCTAGTGGCAAGACGCCCGCGTATACCGACTTTATTCACGGCGTCCGCCAGGGGTTGGTGAAGTAGGCCGCTCTTTGCTGCCGCCAGCGCGAAGCGTAATATCTCATCGATGAAAAAACAGTCCGCGCTGCTCCTCCCGGTTTTGTGCGCGATCTTTCTGCTGGCGGCTGATCAGCAGCCGAAAATTCCGCCGATGCCCGCCGCCCTTTCCGGCAATGCCGTCGCGGCACTTCGGGGCGGCCTCGATATCTATTCGCTGATGGGCGTTGGCCCCAAGAAAACCTGGGACGATATCAGCAACAAGGTGTACGTCCTGCATCTGCAGGGAGCGAAGTGGACTGAAGGCCGCCCGGTTCCGGGCGTGGGAGGACGGTTAGGGGCATCGGCCATCGGGGTCAAGGGACGGATCTTTCTTTTCGGCGGATATCTAGTCGACGGCCAGGGCGGGCAACTCATCGTGGCCGACGTGAACGCGTACGCGCCTGATGAGAAGCGCTGGTACCGCGCGGAGGACATTCCCGTTGCGGTCGAAGATGCAGTGGTTGGCGTCAACCACGATCGCTACATCTATCTTGTGGGCGGAAGATCCAAGGGCGGTCCGGTCAACAACGTCCAGGTCTACGACGTCGAGAAGAACGCGTGGAGCCAAGCAACGGCGTTCCCCGGAAGTCCCGTGTTCGGGCATGCCGGAGGACTGGGGGACGACGCGATTGTCTTCGTCGACGGAGCCAAGAAAAACGCGGCTGGTAGTGATCCTCCGTACGTGCCTTCGGACGAGTGCTGGATCGGCCGGGTCGACCACAAAGATCCCAACAAGATCGAGTGGCGCAAGCTTCCGGCGCATCCCGGAACGGCGCGCTTCGGAATTGTCGCGGGCGCCGGGGAAAAAGAACGCAGGATTCTGTTTTCTGGTGGTACCACCACGATTCATGATTTCAAAGGAATCGGGCCAGACGGCAAGCCGTCCGAGTTCTCCACTTCGACCTTCGCCTATGACGTGCACGCCAACCGGTGGGAAACGATCGCCGAAGACACGTACGATGTCCGCAGCGATAGCCGCGGAATTGTATCCACTCCCATTGGGATGCTGATCGTGGGAGGCCTGGTAAAGAACACGGCGGCGACGGCGAGGGTCGTAGTGGTGCCCAAGAAGTAATGCAAGAACGAAGCGTTTCCGTCCCACGCTGGAAAACTTCCCGAAAGAAGCCAAACGTCGGACGGTAAATACAGCAGGCGTAAGCTTCGTGATCTGCCCGGGCGGGCAGAAAGCCACGGCATAGCTTCATACAGAAAAAGATTACTTACACCTCCTGAGGAAACGGCGAGTGGGGACCGCCAACGCTCGCCGATTTTTCCCCAACCCGGTTGTGATTCGGCGCCGAACTGCTGTAGAATCCATTGATCGTTGTCGTTTCCCGTGGGGATCTGCAGTTCAAACGAACCGCGGTGAGGAACACCATGTTCATCCCTCGCTAATTCGCCCATCTTTGGCCCGCTGAACCCGGGCTGCCTGATCAGATTTCACTTTTCGCCTGGAATGTGCCTTTTTGCGTTCGTGCCGAAAGAGGCCGCAGAAAGCATGGTTACTATGGAAGCCATTTCTAACACGATGGAACCGCAGCGTTCCCTTTGGTCGTCCCTGGTCGAGGCGGTGCGAGGTTCGCATCAGGACTACACCGCCGGGAGTCTGAACCGCGCCATCCTGTTGCTGGCCGTGCCTATGGTCCTTGAGATGGTGCTGGAGTCGTTGTTCGCCGTGGTCGACGTGTTCTGGGTAGGACGACTCGGGGCCAATGCGGTTGCGACGGTCGGGCTCACGGAGTCCATGCTGAGCCTGGTGTTTGCCGTAGGCATGGGACTGAGCCTGTCGACCACGGCCATGGTCGCGCGACGAATCGGCGAAAAGGATCCGGAGGGCGCGGCGGACGCCGCCGTGCAGGCCATCGCGCTCGGGTTCGTGGTATCGCTCGCCATCGGGCTGCCCTGCTTCCTGTTCGCCCCGAATCTTTTGCGGTTGATGGGGGCGAGTTCCGAAATCGTGGCGGTAGGCAGCGGCTACACCAGGATCTGCCTGGGCGGCAGCTGCGCGGTGCTGCTGCTGTTTCTGAACAACGCGATCTTCAGGGGCGCGGGAGACGCCGCCATCGCCATGCGGCTGCTCTGGGTGTCGAACATCATCAACCTGATCCTCGATCCCTGCCTGGTCTTCGGCTGGGGCCCCTTTCCGCGGCTGGGGGTCACAGGCGCGGCACTGGCTACGTTTACCGGGCGCAGCATCGGGGTGATCTACCAGTTTTATCGCCTGCTGAAAGGGACGGAACGGATTCACATTCTAACCCGGCAGGTTCGTATCCACGTCAGCGTGCTGTGGCGGCTGGTGCGCGTCTCACTGACTGGGATCCTGCAGTTTGCCATTGCGCATACCAGCTGGATAGGACTCGTGCGCATCGTGAGCTACTTCGGCGCCGCCGCGCTGGCCGGATACACGATCGCGATCCGCGTCGTGATCTTCGTTATTCTGCCGTCGTGGGGTTTGAGCAATGCCGCCGCCACGCTGGTGGGGCAAAACCTGGGCGCGAACCAACCCGAGCGCGCGGAGACCGCGGTGTGGCGCACGGGCTTTTACAACGTGATTTTCCTCGGCTCGGTTGGCGTATTTTTCATTTTTTTCCCCGAGCCCATCGTGCGCCTGTTCACGAATGATCCGGGGGTGGTTCCGATGGGGGCGGCATGCCTGCGCATCGTCAGCTACGGCAACCTGGGATACGCCTACTTCATGGTCATGATGCAGGCCTTCAACGGGGCGGGAGACACGATCACCCCGACCATTGTGAATTTCTTCGGGTTCTGGTTGTTTGAGATTCCGCTCGCCTATTTCCTGGCCATGACTCTGCACATGCGATCGAGTGGAGTGTTCTTTTCCATTGCCATCGCGGAGTCGGCCATGGCCGCGGCCAGCGCGATTCTGTTCAGCCAGGGGCGCTGGAAGCGACAAAAGATCTAAAAGATCTGAGGTGGCGCGGCAGAATCGAAAGGGGAAAAGAACTGGGGCGGGAGGAACGGTGTCGAACCGTCATCTCCGGGATGGAACCCCGGCGCATTGCCGAAGTTATGCTACTCCCGCGTTCCGGATCGATGAAGACGGCATAAAGGTATTGGATGGTCCATTATCTGTCAATAAGCCTGGGGTGCGTCCGCTACCGGAATCGAAGCCGACAAATTATCGCGCCCGGGCCAGCACCAGGGTGACATCGTCGGGCTGCTCCTTGTCCCCGATCCAGTCATCTACTGCCTGGGTCACGATCTGACTGATCTCGGGCAGGGGCGAGTGGCGGTTGTCACGGACGAGTTCGATCAGACGCCGCTCGCCGAATTCGCCGAAGTCGTTTTCCGGTTCGGTCACTCCATCGCTGTAGGCAACCAGAATCTCCCCGGGCGGCATCTCGACCGCGCCTTCCTCGTAGGTCATGCCGTCGAACAGGCCCACCACCGTGCCTCCCGCCTCGAGCCTGCGGATGGTACCGTCTTCCGCAATCAGAACCGGAGGCAGGTGGCCGCCGTTGCTGTACGTCATGCGATGGAAACGGCCGTCATAAATTCCAAGGAACAAGGTGGCGTATTTTTCCGGCGGAGTGCTTTCGTAGAGCTGATGGTTGAGCAGGCCCAGCAGGGCTGCGGGAGAGACCTCCACGCCTTCGGGCCACGCCGCCATGATTCGTCCCGCTCCGGCCACCGCGCCCACGGCCACCGGCTCGCGCATCTGCGGCAGACTCTCGACGCTATAGGCCCGTACGGCCGAGTGGATGGTCGCCATCAGCAGTGCCGCCGAGATTCCCTTGCCGCTGATGTCGCCAACCGCCAGGATCAACTTGTGGGAGCTGGCGGTGACGAAGTCGTAGTAATCGCCGCTGACGGTGCGCGCGGGGCGACAGAACCCGTGCACTTCAAGCGATTCGAGCTCGGAAATCTGCCGCGGAAACAGCTGCGCCTGCACTTCCTGCGCGATAGCGAGTTCGCTCTCCATCCGCTGTTTTTCTTTCTGCTCCTGAATCAGCTTCTCGATGGAGGCAGTCATCGAATTAAAAGAGAGAGCCAGTTGCGCCAGCTGGTCGTGCGATTTGACGGGAATGCGATGGCTGAAGTCGCCGCGGTCCACGTGCTGGGTGGCCTGGTACAGCTGTGCGACAGCGGCCGTCACCGTGCGCGTCATGCGTGTGCCGATGATCAGCGCGATCAACTCGATGATCGCAAAGAAGGCGCCAACTCCCAACAGGATATAGGCGACTCCGCGAACGAATTCTCCCAGCGCCGCGAAAAGATGGCCGTAGAGAACTGCCGGCCGGGTGGTGACCTGCAAGAACGCCCCCACATCTTCGCGCTTGCCCGTGTTCCAGTCCACGACCGTCAACGGCGTGCCGAAGGTGATCTCGCGGTCAAAGCTTCCCGTCGGACTTGGAACCGCCCCCACGGTGAGGGTCGGACGCAGGACCTGCTGGTCCGCCGGTGTCCCAGAGTTCGGCTTGCCTGTACTGAGGACGATACCGCTCTTGTTTTCGCCGGCAGCGGAACTGGAAAGACGCGCAGGAGACGGATTCTTGTCCTCTGCTTTCGACGGGTTCTCTCTCACACCAACCGCCGGGGAATAGAGAGTGATTTCGCCGAGGTCGGAAGCGATCTTGCCGACCAGTGTTCGGTCGAGCGGTTCGCTCGTCACCACAATTAGTCGCGCGGCGCCGACGTCAAGCGACGAAGCGACCCGCAAGTGCAATTGATCTTTTTCGCGGACCAGGTCGCGAAAGGTGCTGGTCAGAAAACGCGGCTGGGTGAGCGTACCGCCGCGGAACTGGTCGCAAAGCGGGAGCGGCTTGTCCCGGTGCCAGGCACAAACCTGGCGGCGGCTCCACACGGGATCGCGTTTTTCCAGTCCCGCCAGCGATTCCGCACCCGGC
>Ga0209698_10007830_pt1 | contig 11133 bp, 7 predicted proteins | sample LitLauG_LLR_2012_FD_187203 | JGI IMG/M metagenome (GOLD analysis project Ga0209698, IMG submission 187203) | Freshwater sediment microbial communities from Pennsylvania, USA - Little Laurel Run_MetaG_LLR_2012 (SPAdes) (version 2) | ecosystem: Environmental > Aquatic > Freshwater > Creek >... | reverse complement strand
CGCTGCGCGCCGCGGTGGCTGCTCCCCCCGCCCTGGTGGAGGTGCAAACCCCTCCGCCTCCCAGTCCGGAGCCGGAAGTGGACGTGGCCCACCGCCGCGACCAGTTGAAAAAGCGCCTGAAGGCGGTCCGCGAAAACCCGCGCCCCGAGCCCTTGCCCGCCACCGTGGCCGAGGCCGGCGTCCTGGCGGTCGAGCGCATCGCCCACTTGCAGCAAGAATTGGCCAAGGTCCAGACGCTGAACTTGGCGCTCACCCAGGACCTCGAATCCGCGCGCCGCCAGTCGGAGCGGGCGACCGAGGAGGCGCGTTCGCGGATGGAAGAAGCGCGGCGGCTGTCGGCCGAAATGGAAGCCCGCGCCAAGCTGCTCTCTGACCTGGAGCGGGAACTCGCCGCGCTGGAAGGCGAACGGGATGAGACGCTGTTGTCGCTGCAGACGGCGCGTCAGTCTTTGGAGGCGAACGCGAAGGAAAGGACTCAGCTCCAAAGCGAAATCTCCCATCGCGACCAACAGCTCGCCGATGGCTTGGCCGAAGAGGAGCGCCTCTGCGCCGAGCTGGAGGCTTCCCGGACGGACGCGCAGCTGCTGCGGCGCACGGTGGACACCTTGAACACCGAGCGCGACACCCTGGCGCGGCAAGTCTCCGAGCTCACCCAGGAGCGGTTGGAGCTGCTCGAGGCGCGTAAGGCGCTCGAAGCCGTGCACCGCGCCCTGAGCAAGGCCGCGGCGCGCTAGCCCTTTTGGCATGGGCGTTCAGTTCCTGGCGGTGATGGTGTCCGCGGCCTTGGGCTGGGGTTGCCACGCGCTGGTCGGGGACCACCTGTCCCTCTTCGCCGACTTCATGCTGGGTACAGTGGTCAGCGGCGCCGGCTACGTGGCGTCCATCTACTACCTCAAGAAGCTCCGCGGAGATTTCTAGAGAGTTCAGCGCAGGAGCGGTTTGGCTTCTGCCTTCCCGCTGGAGCTGCCGTCGGTGACCTGGACCTTGAGGGACACCTTTCCGTTCGCGGGCACCGCGACATCGCACTCGGTGTCGGGCTTTTCGAACAAGGCGTCGGTAAACGTTGCCCCGTCGTCGAGCGAGTACTGCAACGTGTAGAGCAGCGAATGTCCGGATTCACCCTTGCCCTTCCAGGTGACGTGGAGTTTGCCGTTCTCCGGGTGCACCTGCTCTTTGTCCTTGGGGGCGAGGAATTCCACTTCCGGCTTCTTCGAGCCGAGCTTCTTCTTGTCCAGAACCCCGCCCGGCCCCACCAGTTCGATGGTGTCGATGTCTGGTCTCCACGGCACGCGGAACCCAAATGCCAGCGCGCGCCGCGACGCGCCGGTTTCGATGTCGGTCCAGCGCGGGTTGAAGGCGAAGCGGTTGATGTCCAGGCCGAGTTCGTTGCGCAGCACGATGAAGTAGCCGTTGGGCACCGCCCCGTGGAAGTCGGAGTGGCCCCAGAGGGTGTAGAGCGAATGCAACTCGCCCTTGACGGTGGTGCCATTCTTGAAGAGCACGCCGCGCACCAGCACCACCGGTGGATCCGGCGGGCCGCTTTCCAATTCCTTGGCCAGGTGAGCGTAGGTGCATTGGGAAATCGCCATCTGCGCGGCGGGCGCGGCTGCGCCCATCAAGGGGGTCAACCCGACCGCGCGAGGGCCGTGCGCCACGGGGTCGAGCCGGTTGTGGAACCCGCGCCCGCATTCGGTGCGCATGTCGTCGTCCGACCATCCGTCCGGTATGGAATGGACCAATTCGTGGGCCACCGTGTCCCAGTTGGCGTCCGCCGAGACCACGACGAGTTTTTGGGAGAGCAGGGTCCCCGGGTGCGGTGGCGGGCCGATTTGCGGCTTGACCCTGGGCGTCGGCGCGGCGGCGAAGAGCGTCTGGAAATCCTTGGCCGGCAAGACGGCGACCACCCGGTCGGCGTCGTTGAGAAGCGCGGAGGTTCCGACCGCGTCCATGAGGTTCACCAGGAGGGCCTCTTGCGGCGTGGCGCCGTTGTCCTTTTGCCAAGCGGCCAGCCCGGAGACGTCCCCCAACAGGTGGGGTTCGGCCACCCAGGTCGGCAGACCTTCGGCAGGCAAGGGGAACAGTCCCGCGATGGCGTGGGACGATTCCGTCGCCAGCGCTTGGGTGCGCGCCAGGAGCGAAGCTTGGCCCGCGGCGTCACTCGCGGACAGCAGCACCGGCGCAAAGCGGACCGTCGGGCCCTTGAGAACCTTCGCAAGACCGGAGACGGTCACCGCGAGGCCCGTGGCTGCGCCTGTGTCGCGAACAATTTCCGCTTTCAGCTCGTACGGGCCCGGCGTCTGGAATCGGAAGGGTTGGGCGGGTAGCCCTTCCCCCGCGGGCAGCCGAAGCTCCCATGGAGTGGCTTTGGCAGTCGCGGCGCCGGTGAGCGGAATCTGACCCAGCGGCGGCGAGAGGAACAGCTCCCGGGGAAGGCCGCCCTCGCGCACGGTGAACTTGAGCTTCACCGCGGAAGCGTCCGAGCAGTTGCTCACCCCGCGCAGCACGATGCTGTCGCGACTGTCCACCGGAACTTGCACCCCCGCGCGGCGGTAGTGATGGACGCCGTAGAGCCGGGTGTCTCGGCCGGTCACCATGTCCAGTTCAGCGGCGTAGGCGGCGACGCCGCCTTCGGTCCGAACAAGCTGCTTGCGGGGCCGATCGTCGAAGGCCGGGTCGTCTTGCCAGACGCCCTGACTCGGTTCGAGCCATCCGTCGGTGAGGACGGCCATGCACTGCCTTTTCGGGTCCTCCTTATCGGGCTCGGCCGGTGGGGCCTCGGCCAGGGTGGCCTTGGGAGCGACCGAGGGCAGCCAGGTGCCGGTCAGCGCCACGTAGATGCCGGCCACGCCCAGGGTCTGGGAGGGGGCCGCGGTCCCGCCGGTGGAGTAGCTCTGCACCAGGACCCTCGGCCTCAACCCCGTCTCAATGCCGAGGCCCCAATGCGGGGAAAGGAAGTACTGCGCCCCGACGCCCAGGTCAGCTCCGATGTTCGGGTAGCGATAGAAGCTGTCGAAGACGATGCCGCCATTGAGGCCGCCCATGAGATAGGCGCGCAAATTATGGCTGGACCAAATGTACGGCTGGATGCTCGCGCCCAGGGTGAAGTCGGCGTAGTGGTTGCCCGAGGCGGGCCCAAGCTGGGCGGTCACGCCCAAACTGCCGGCAACGGCAAACTTGGGCATGTACAGGCCCACCCGAACGGTGGGTGGGAATTCGAACCCGGGCGCGGCCGGATAGTTGTTGTCCAGTTCCATCCCCAGGAGATTGGCCCCCACGGTCCCCTGGACGAACAGGCCGTCCGTGGGGGGGAGCAAGTCCTTGGCAATGAAGTCTTCGACTTGAGCGTGAGCGGTGACGCAAGAGAGCGCGGCAAGCGCGACGAAGACACGACGGTTCATGAGCCCCCCAAAAAAGAGCTACAGCTTGGCGATAGCGGCCTTGATGTCTTTTGGAATCTGGACCGATGGGTAGTTGGTAAACGGGCAGTCGCCGCTCATCATGTTGTCGGGCGAAGCGCAGTAGCCCTTAATCCACGCCCGAAGCGCGTCCTGTCGCTCCTTGTTCTCCGGGTGGTTGCGCAGCACCGCGCTGTCCACCGGCACGCGATTGAGGAAGAGAATCATCTCGTAGGGGTTGTAACCGGCGTAAATCATCAACTGCGCGCCAATGCGGTCGGCGTCGAACTCCCGGGGCTTGGAATACCCTGCATTGAAAACGTCGCTGGCCAGGTCGTCGGTGAGCTTGGCCAGCGTCTTGGCGTTCTTTTCGTCGTCGAGCACCAGCGAACCGACCTTGATCATCAAGTCGAGAGAGTCCGCGATGGGCCCTTCGAGCAGGCTGGTGCCGAAGGTCGTGTTGCACAAGCTCGCCTTCACGTCCTGATACTGGTGGATGGCGTGGCCTTCGGTGACGTGGGCGATTTCGTGAGCCAGGACCGCGGCGAGTTGCGCCTCGTTATCCAACCGCTTGAGCAGCGTCTTGGATACGAAGACGTAGCCCCCCGGAGTGGAAAAGGCGCGAATCGCGGAATCCTTGGGGTCCTCTTCCAGAACGCCAAACGTCCAACGGTCATTGGGCCGGCCCGACTGCGCGCCCAGGTTTCTTCCCACCAGGTTGACGTACCGCTCCACCTGCAGCGCGGGAGAGTCAACCGCCGTCTGGGCATCTCGCACCAGGCCGAGCTCGCCCACCATGCGCACTGCCAGGGTGCCGCCGAAGGCGTACTCCTCTTCGAAGGAAACCTCGCGATGAGCCGCGTCGACGCATTGCTCGCGCTTGTTCAGCTTGGTGACGCAGGAACTCAAGCAACCGACGACTTGCTCGGCGTCGTCGATGCTGGCGGGGGCGGCAATGAAGGCGTAGGCACAGCCCACGCCGAGCAAGGTGCGCGCTCTCATTGAGCGGCCTCCATCGGTCCGACCATCGGATGGAGGTGGTTGGCGATGGCGTGCTTGGCCAGCTCGGCATCGGTGATGCCGACCGAAATGGCCTCCGCGTTCCGAATGTCGTCCACCGCCCTGGCGAATTGGGTTTCAGTTTGGGTGCCGTAGCGAATCGCTCCCGGGCCCAGGCCGGGAATCACCGCTCCAAATGTCGGACTGGCCTGGCCGTCGTGCGGCCGCGGCGCCGAACTGTCCCCAATGGCGAGGGAGGGCTTGGTCACCGAGAGGTTCGATTGGTAGACGAACCCGCGCGCGGCCTGGACGGCCACTTGGTGCCACCCCGGCGCCTTCTCTGCCGGGCCGACATAGCCCACCTCCGCGCCCGGTTGGAGCACCGCCACCGTCTTGGCCGAAACGTCTGGGGCCTGCATCACGTGGGTGTTGCGAGCGCGGACGTACATGGTGCGAGCCACGCTGGCTGCGGTGGCGGCAAGGACCATGGCGAAGACGATGCTGGCGAGCTTCATTTATCCAAATTTGCCACACCCTCGAAGGGCATGGGCGGAGGATTTTCGAGGTAGGCCTGGCAGCGAGCCTTGAGAATGCGCGCGGGACCGTCGTCGGGGTCGACCTCCAGGGCCTGAGCCAGGCGCGCCGCGGCGGCTTCGAACTCGGCCTTCCGGTAGAGGGCGAGCGCTTCGGCATACAGCGCCACCACCCGCCGCTTGGCCTCGGTGAGCCCGCCCTTGAGCGCCAACAACTCATACACCGCGACTGCTTCGTGCTTGCCCGCCACCCGGGCGCGGTCCAACTCGCGCGCCTCGATGAAGTCTTTGGCCAAGGCGTAAGTCCGCGGGCCAATCATGATGAGGGTGTCGTAGGCCTTGTTGGCGCCTTCCAGGCGCGAGGCGAGGTTCATGCCGTCGCCCATGGCGGTGTAGTTGAAGAGCTGTTCACTGCCGAAGTTGCCGACAAACATCGTCGCTGAATTGACCCCGATGCGCGTGTACACGTCGGGCAGACCCTGGGCGATGTATTCCGCCCGCAGCGCCGTGACTTCCTTCTGCACCTCCAGGGCCGCATGGCAGGCGCGTACCGCGTGGTCGGTCTGGCTCAGCGGCGCACCGAAAATGCAGACCACCGCGTCGCCGATGTACTTGTCCAAGGTGCCTTGGTGGCGAAGGAGTGCCCCGCTCACTCGCGTCAGGTAGGTGTTGAGGAGCCGGACCAACGTCTTGGGGTCGTCGCGAAACTTCTCCGAAAAGGTCGAGAACTTCCGGATGTCCGAGAAGAAGGCGGTGATTTCCCGGTTCTCGCCGTCGAGCTGGGGCAGCTGCTCCTGGGCGGCGAGCTGGTCCACCACCGCGGGCGCGACGTAGCGGCTGAACATCAGCTGCATGCGCTTGCGCTCGCGATCCGCGAAGGCGAATTTGGTGGCGAGCGCCCCGGTGGTCGAGAACGCCACTGCCACCAGAGGCACGAAGGACGCCACGTGGACCGCGTCGCGCAGCATCAGCGCCACGAAAGCCGCGCCGGCCGTCAGCGCTGCGGGAACGGACGCAGCCTGCAGCCAAACCCGCCGGCTGCCGAGAATGAAGAACGCCACCAGCGCGGCTCCCCACGCGCTCAACAGGGCCTCGGTCCACGCGGGTGCATCGTGAATGAACTCGCCTGAAAGAAACGAGTCCAATTCGGCCGCGTGCTTCGCCAGCCCCGGGGTCGAACCCTCGAAGGGCGTGCTCTTCAAGTCATAGAGACCTGGGGCGACTCCGCCGATGACGATGACCTTGTCCTTGAAGAACGCGGTCGGGAACGCGCTGGCCTTGCCTTCGATGAGGCGTTGGCCGTCGTTGAGCGCGTCAATCAGGCTTACTTGCTCGTAGCGTTGTGACAGAGGCCCGCCGTAGTCGAGCTCGGCGCTGCCGTCGCTGTTGATGGCGAAGGTGCGCGAGCCGATGCGCAGCACGCCTGGAGAAAGCTGGATGTCCTGGGCCCCGAGCAGGTCCGCCGCGGTGGCGACGGACAGGGTGACGTAGGCGTTGCCCGAGGGCTTTTTCGGGTCGCAGACGTCGCGGTACGCGAAATGGGTGCGCCGCATCACTCCGTCAGCGTCGTCCTCCGGTTGGACGAGCCCGAAGCCGGGCGCGACGGCCAAAATGCGGTTGATGGGCGGCACCGGGCGAAGCGGTCGGTCGGTGGCCGGGTCCTGCAAGGGCCGCAGCGAGAGCCCCGAGGTGTGCACCGGGAACGCCAGGCTTTCGGCGATCTGCTCAGCAGTCAGAGGGACGTCGGTGTTCTCGCCAATCTTGTCCGGCGGTGGGTCGGGGTCTTGAACAGAGGCGTTGACGCCGCGCCGGTTCACCGGGTGGGGAACGCCCGGTAGACAGGCGGCCGCATCAGCGGCGTCGGTCGACCCTGCGGGGAAGAACACGGGAATCTGCGCCGTTTGAATCCCCTTGAAGAGACGGCGGTCGTCTTCTTCGTCGTCGCCGTGCTGGTCCATGGAAATGTCGAACACCACCGCCCGGGGCGGACCCACCTTGGCCAGGTACTCGAGCAAGGTCGCCCATACCTTTCGGGCGTAGGGCCATTTCCCAAGCCGGGCGTTGATTTCCGGGTCTTGCTTCTGAACCTCGAAGGTCCGGGCATCAATCTTGATGATGACGATGTCCTTCGACGTCTCCGGCTTTGACCGAACCTCGCGAAGAAACCAGTCGTTGGCGAGAAGCTCGGCCCGCCGCATGAAGTCCAGTTGCCCCAGCCCCAGAGCCAAGGCGGTGGCGCCGAGCGACACCAGGGTGGCCGCCACCCACCAACGGCGCAACACGGTGGAGCCGCCGCCGGTCACCTCAGCACCGTGGAGACCACGCTCGCCTGAAAGCTGCAGTCATCGGGGTGGGCCGAGCGGATTTGCACCACCGCTTCGAGCAGCGACTCCTCCGCCGCACCGAGGAGCTTTTCCTGTTCGAACGGGTCATTTTTCCGCCGGGCCAGGTCAAACGCCGCCGACAAAGCCCCGAGTCGTTGGGAAATGCCATGGGTGGGCACCTGGTCTCCGAAGCGTGCAATCAAGGCCTGAAAGTGCTCGGTCACCTTGTTCCACCGCGCCAGCGCCACCTCCAGGCGGCGCTTGGGCTCGGCCTTCTCCAGGGACTCCAGTGCGCCGAGGAGCTTGCCCAGGTCATGGGACGCCGCGCTGGGGATGAGCGCCAATTCATCGCGCGCTTTGTCGGGCTGATAGCCGGCGACGTCCACGGCTGCCGCCAGGCGGTGAAACGCCTCCGATGCCCGAGCGCGCAGAGGAACTCCCCGCAGCGCTTCGGCGGCCGTCCGCCAATCATCCTTCTGCAGCGCTCGCGCCGCCTCTTGGAGCAAATCCGCCGGGCTCGCCTGGGCCTTGACCACGTCCAGCGTCACCGGCTTGAGCGCGGGCACGCAGCTCGCGCAGCCGCACCCCAGTCGGACCAAGGTCAGGCCCACGTCGTCCGCGCGCAGGGCGTGGAGCAACACCGGGGTAAAGGGCTCCACCCGAATCCGGGTCTGAAGGGTTGCCCCACCTGCGGCCTCCACCCGCACCGCGTGCTCACCGACCGCCAGATGCTTGGGCGCGTCCGGCGCGCTGAAGGTCGGCGCGCCGTCGACGAACACCCGCACGTCCCCAACGCCCCAGATGAGGACAGGGGGCCCCTCGGCCCCCGCGAGCGCGCGCACCGGGGTGGCCGCGGGCACGGAACAAGCCACGCCCGCATCCGGTGGGGCGACTGGCCCACGCACTGTTGCCGCCGCCCGCCGCCGGGCCTTGAGCGACACCGCCAAGACGGCGGTGGCCGCGAGCGCCAGGGCAAACAGCGCGCCCCACAGCCATACCGACCGCATCATCGAGTGCGCTTCTTCCCACCCTTCTTGGGCGGGGGACCCTTGCGCTTGGCCTTGCCGTGCTCGAGCCCTTCGAGCCGTTCTTTGAGCGTGCGCGACTCTTCTTTCAGCTTGTCGAGCTCCTCGCGCAGGGCCGCGACTTCCTTGGCCTGCGGCTCGGATTCTCGCAAGTCCCGCGCGGTTTCTTTGGCCGAGCGGGCCAAGCGCCCGTCGAGGAAGGGCGTGCTCTCCAGCGCTGGGATAAGGCGCCGGTCCGCCAGCGCCCGTGCCGCGTCGAAGGCCCCCAACTGAACCCGGAACTGCGGGTCTCGCAGGAGTTCGGCCAGCAACTCCACGACCTCTCGCTTCTTTTGGGCCGGCTCGGCCAATTTGCCCAGCGCCACCGCGGCCGCGCGGCGGACGAACACCGGCCTTCCGTAAGCGACCAGGGGCTCAATCAGGGCGTACGCTTCCGGAAGGTAGGTCTCGGCCATGCCGTCGATGGCGGCGGTGGCAATCACGTCTTGAAACGAAGGCCGCCCCACCATGGTTTGCAGCAAGGGCAAAGCGTCGGGGAGCTTCAGCTTGCCGAACGCGCGCGCGGCTTCCGCTTCCACGAAGTAGCTCGGGTCGCCCTTCTCGCACACCCGCCGCAGCGCCTTGCCGACCTGGGTGTCGCGGCGGAACTGCCCCAGCGCGGCCATCACCGCGCGGCGGGCTTTGGGGTGCGCCAAGCCTACCGCGTCCAAGAGTGCGCGCTTGGCCTCGGGCGTGCGAGCCTCGCCCAACGCCCGCGCACAAGCGGCGCGGACGGCCCAAAAGGCATCTTTCTGCAGCGCCCGGCCGAGCGCCTCCACCGCGCGTAGCGTTCCGTCTTTGCCCAGAGCTCGGGCCGCCTCCATCCGCGCTCGGCCTTCGGGAGCGTGGGCGAGCTCTTCCAGCCACAGCGACAGCGGCTTGTCGACTTCGAGGGTGGCCAAGGCCTCGCGCCGGGGGTCCACCCGCACCTGGCTCGGTGGCTCGGGCGCCACCACGTAGAAGACTTGCTCGGCCTCGGTCAGTTCGAGCGTGTGGACGGCCTCCTGACGGGAAATGATGGAGCGCACTTCCAGCGGCAAGCGAAAGGGCGTGCCTTCGGCGCCCTTGACTTGCGTCTGTTTGACTTTGATGCGCAGGCGCCCGGCCTCTGCTTCGTGGCGCACCTCGACCTTGAGCGCGGGGTGGCCGGCGGTGAAGACGTATTGGTCAAAGAAGCGGTCGAGGCTGTGCCCGGTGACTTCTTCCATCGCCCGAAGGAAGTCCACGGTCTCTACCGCCCGACCGACGTTCTTGTTCACGTAGTGCTTGAGCCCCTTGAAAAACAGGGCGTCGCCCAGGCGGCGGCGCAACTCGTGGAGCACCAGGCCGCCTTTCTCGTAGAGGTGGCGGTCGAACAGTTCCACCGGTTGGTGGAAGGTGCGAGAGACGATGGGCCGGGCGTAGTGCCCCTGTGCTTCCGCCAAGTACGAGTCGAGCGCCTTGGAGCGGTACACGTCGGCCTCGTCGCGCCCGTCGGCCTTTTCCTTCCAGAGAAACTCGCCGTAGGTCGCGAAGCCCTCGTTGAGCCAACCGTGCGGCCATTCGCGGCAGGTGAGCAGGTCTCCGAACCACTGGTGCATCAATTCGTGGGCGATGAGCCAATCGCAGTCGAAGTCCTCGTGAGCGCGTGCGTCGTGAAGGACGGTGTCGGTGAGGGTGGTGGCGGAGGTGTTCTCCATCCCCCCAAAGATGAACTCGGCGACGAACACCTGCGCGTAGCTGCCGTAGGGGTACTTCTGGCCGGTGATGTCCTCGAAGTGGGCCACCATTTCCGGCGTCCGGCCCACGCAGCGCAGCGCGTCGTCCTTGCGACCCTTGGGGAACCAATAGCGCAGCGGCGTCTCGCCGGCGGTAGCAGTGGCCTCCTCGAAGTCGCCCACCGCCAACGTCACCAAGTAGGGCGGGTGGGGGAAGTTGAGCTGGTAGTGCATGGTGCGGCGCGAGCCCTTGGACTCGTTGGAAACGAGCATTCCGTTGGACAGGGCGGTCATCTCGCTGGGAAAAGTAGCGATGACTTCGGTCGTGGCCCGCTGCGCCGGCGTGTCGAGGCAAGGAAACCAGTAGCGGGAGTCCTCGTCCTGTCCCTGGGTCCAGGCCTGCCGTGGACGGTCGGGGTAACCTTCGTCCGGTCCGATGAAGTACAGGCCGCGCTGGGGCTGGACGCGGTACTGCACCGTCACCCGGGCCTTGCCGTCCGCGGGCAGGGGCGTGGGGAAAAAGACCCGCAGCACGCTGCCGGTGTTGTCGAAGCGGGCTTTCTTGCCGTCGACCTCTGCCTCGACGTCGTCAAAGGCGATGGCGTCGAACTCCACGAAGGCCGTCTCCCGCACCGCCACCAGGTGCGTGGTGCAGGTGCCGCTGATTTTCCGGTGTTCGAAGTCGAGGTCCAGCTGGATGCGGACATGCTCGGTGCGGACGGCGCGTTCGGGGGCGTAATGGTCGGTCGCCCCGGGAAGGGCGAAGGGTTTGCCGTTGGGGCCGGCGTGGGCGCAGGACTCTTTCATGGGGGGCCCATCATCCTGGCGCAGGGAATGGAGGGCAAGACGTCTTGTGCCTGGTTTAGATTCGCCAGGCTCCATGAAAACTCTGGACCCCAAGGTTGCGCTGGTGACCGGTGGTGCCTCCGGCATCGGCCGGGCCCTGGTGCAGCAGTTGGCGGCGGGCGGGGTGACGGTGGTGGTGGCCGACGTGGACGCTGCCGGCGCGGCCCAGGTGGCTCAGAACGCCCCGATCACTCCCGAGATGATCAAGCAGGCCGAATGGATCGCCGGCCTCGAACTGACCGACGTCGAGCGCAAGGCGACGGCCACATCGCTCC
>Ga0209698_10007829_pt1 | contig 11134 bp, 9 predicted proteins | sample LitLauG_LLR_2012_FD_187203 | JGI IMG/M metagenome (GOLD analysis project Ga0209698, IMG submission 187203) | Freshwater sediment microbial communities from Pennsylvania, USA - Little Laurel Run_MetaG_LLR_2012 (SPAdes) (version 2) | ecosystem: Environmental > Aquatic > Freshwater > Creek >... | reverse complement strand
CGTGCGGCAGGTCACCGTCGACTACGGCCGCTGCGTCTTCTGTGGCTTGTGCGCCGAAGTCTCGGAAGGCGCCGTGACCGTGACGCGCGAATTCGAACTTGCCGTGCGGCGCCGCAGCGACCTCGTGCTTACCGCCGGGTATGCGCTACATCCCGACGGTTCACATCAGACTCTGACGCGGGTGGCCGGAGGCGGCGATGTTGGCGCCAGCCTCAGCGCGGCCATTCATAACGTGCTCGGCCGGTCGCTGGCCATCCGGGAAGTTGACGCGGGCTCCTGCAATGGCTGTGAGCTGGAAATCGTCGCCTTGAACAACCCGGTCTACGATATCGAGCGTTTCGGAATCCACTTTGTGGCATCCCCGCGCCACGCCGACATGCTGCTCGTCACTGGTCCCGTTACGCGGAACATGGAGCAGGCCCTTCTGAAAACCTATCGCGCGATGCCCGAACCTAAAATCGTGGCAGCCGTAGGCGCGTGCGGAATCAGCGGCGGGATCTTCGGCGACAACTATGCCGTCGTGGGCCCGGTCGATCGCGTGCTTCCCGTGGATGTGTATATTCCCGGATGTCCACCGCGCCCGGAAGCGCTCCTGCATGGCATTTTAATGGCGGTGGGGCGGCTGGCCGGGAAGAGAGCGAAAGCTCTGCCTTCCCCTTAGCCGTGACCGGCGGCGCGTGCGGAATCAGCGGCGGGATCCCCGGTCGAGACGGTCGAGACGGTCGAGAGCACGCTATTGACCTCGCCGCCACCGCGGCAGTATGATAAATCCCGCTGTTCCAGCGTGGCTAGTCCCGACCGATATCGAGGGGGCAGACGACGTGAGTGCATATAGTTTGACCGTCAACGGCGGTTCTTACGCCGTGGACGTAGACGACCCGAATACCCCACTGCTGTATATTCTGCAGGAGAATATCAAGCTCAACGGACCGAAATTCGGCTGTGGCCTCGGACAGTGTGGGGCTTGCACCGTGCTTCTGGACGGCCAACCCATTCGCTCCTGCATCACCGCGATCTCCGATAGCGCCGGGCATCAAGTGACCACCATCGAAGGCCTCGGTACGGTGGATAATCCCCATCCGATCCAGCAGGCCTTCATCGACGAGCAGGCTATGCATTGCGGCTATTGCATCAGCGGGCCCATGATGTACGGATATGCGTATATCAGCCAGAACCCCAATGCCACGCGGGACCAGATTCTCCAGGCCCTGAGCGAGCCCGCTGCCGGCAAATTGCTGTGCCGCTGCCACTCGCACGTACGCATGCTGAACGCGTTGGTGCGCTTTGCACAGGGGGCCGCATGACACTCGGAAAACGATCGAAATCTGTTGACCAGGCGTCGATGACGCCGGACGCGTTCGCCGCCCTGCGGAAGGCCGGATCTTCGCGGCGCAATTTCCTGAAAAGTGCGGGTGTGCTGATCGTCGGTTTCAGCGTGGCCGGGCCGGGCAGGAAACTGGCTGCGCAGGATCCTACCAATCCCACCGGTCTGGTGGACGCGAACCAGGTCGATTCCTGGATCGCCATCGCGGCCGATGAGAGCGTTACGGCCTACTCGGGAAAGTGTGAGTTCGGACAGGGCTTTTCGACGGTACAAACCCAGTTGGTGGCCGACGAACTGTTCGTCCCGCTCAGTCGCGTTACGCTCATTTTCTGCGACACTGGCATCACTCCCGATCAGGGCGTCACATCGGGGAGCCAGTCCCATCCCACGGAGTTCGGCGCGGGCGGCTTACGCCAGGCCCTCGACACTGCGCGTGATGCGCTGTGGACCCTGGCGTCGCAGCAACTCGACGCCGACATGAGCCAGCTCTCGGCCAAGGATGGCGTGGTCTTCCTCAAGAGCGATCCAACGCAGTGGGTCAGTTACGGCCAATTGCTCTTTGGAAAACGCTTCAATCTCACGTTGAACGGCCAGGCGGTGCCGAAGGACCCCAAACAGTACACCGTTCTGGGAACCCCGGTGCCGCGAATCGACCTGCCGGCAAAAGCCACGGGTCAGTTTCAATACGTGCAGCATGTGCGCCTGCCCGGCATGCTGCATGGCAAGGTGGTGCGGCCGCCGACCGTCGGCGCCACCGTGGCCGGCGTCGATCAGAGTTCGGTAGCCGGCCTTCCCGGCAAGGTCCAGGTAGTCGTCAAGAACGACTTTGTCGGCGTGGTTGCCGACACCGAGTGGCACGCGATTCAGGCGGCCGGAGCGTTGAACGTAACCTGGTCCCCCGGCGCAGCCTTGCCGGACCAGAATACCCTCTACGCGTGGATCACGCAGCAGCCCTCCGCCGACTCCCTGTCAGTGGATTCGGGCGACGTGGACCAGACGCTGGGGAATGCCGCCACCAAATTCACCGCACAGTATCTGCATCCCTTTCAGTTGCACGGGTCGCTGGGCACGTGCTGCGCAGTCGCCGATGTTCGAGGCGGCAGCGGCGCCAAGGCGTCGGCCAAGATCTGGTCGTGCACCCAAGGGGTCTATCCCCAGCGCGACAGTGTGGCCATGGTCCTCGGCATCCCCAACGCGAATGTGCGCGTCATCTTCGCCGAAGGGGCGGGCTGTTACGGACTCAACGGCGCGGACTCAGTGTGCTTTGACGCCGCCCTGATGTCGCAGGCCGTCGGCGCGCCCGTCCGCGTGCAGTATTCGCGCCGCGACGAGATGATGGGAGCGGATAGCTATGGTCCCGCGCACGTCATGAACTTGCGGGCGGGACTCGACAAAACCGGCCAGATTCTCACCTGGGACTATGAAGGCTGGACTCTGAGCAGGGGCAACCGTCCGAACGCCACCACGCCCGGCAACATCATCGCGGGAGCGCTCGCCGGATTCCCCACACCGCCGGTTACCCCCGCCGCGGCCAGACCGCCGGCCACGTTCAGTAACAATAGCAACGCGGCGCCACCGTACATCACCGGAGTCGTCGCCGGAAATCCGCCGGGAGGACAAGGCAACGTTTCCAGTCAGCGCGTGCTCGTTCACACCGTGGCCTCCCCGTTCTTTACGGGGCCTTTGCGATCGCCCGACCGGCTGCAGAACACGTTTGCCAACGAGAGCTTCATGGACGAGCTCGCGGCCAAGGCACAGGCCGATCCGGTGCAATATCGCCTGCGCCATTTGACCGATCCTCGCCTGATCGCCGTGGTGAAGGCCGCGGCGAGCGCGGCCAATTGGGCTACCCGTCCCTCTCCGAACCCCGCCAACGCGAAGACCGGCCTGGTGACCGGACGCGGCATGTCTTGTGTCCTTTATGAAGGCAATAACGGCTACTGCGCCCTGGTGGCGGAGATCCAGGTCGATCAGGCCACTGGGGTGATCACCGTCACGCGGCTCGTCCCCGCTCAGGATTCCGGCCCCGTTTCCAACCCGGACGGGATCCGGAACCAGATGGAAGGCGGCGCTATGCAAGGCCTGAGCCGCGCTCTGTTTGAAGAGGTGAAATGGCGCTTCGGGTCCGGCGTGATCACCTCCACCGACTGGGTCAGCTATCCCGTATACCAGTGGGGCATGCCCGTTCCAGTCATTACCAGCGTGGTCATGAACCCATCGGACGTGCCGCAGCGAGGCGCCGGCGAATGTACCATCACCCTGACCGCCGCCGCCATCGCCAACGCGTTGTTCGATGCCACCGGCGCTCGTCTCCGCCAAGCTCCGTTTACGCCCGACCGCGTCCTGGCGGCGCTGGCAGCCCGGAGTTAGCGGCGGCCGCCGGCAAGCACCCTACTTCTGATGATGCTCCTGGCGATGGCGGCGCAGCCAGTCCTCGCCGAAATCGTTCCCGGGTACGCGGGTCACCGTGTGTATATGGTTCGGATCGTTCGGGAGCTTGGTATTGGGCGGGACAATGGCGTCGTACTCGATCAGCAGCGTCGGACCGTGAATGCGGTAGTACACGGCCTTGCCCACTTCCGGCGGCCCCATCCACGCAAAGTGAAGCTTGTCGAAGCTCGCATTTTGAATGGCTGCCCGGTACGCCCGCGCCACTTCCGGCTGCAGATTGCCGACGTACTCGTCGACCAGCGATTCGAGGAGATCGCGTTGCCGTCCCGCGAGCGACGCCACTCCCGCCGGAGTCTTCAACGCCTCGTCGCGGCCCGGCAACGTGAAAATGTCCGGCGGCAGCGACTCGGAGAGCACGGCGCGCCGCGCCTGATCCGGCGTCAGCGCGTTCCTCAGAGCGAAGCCCTTGGCGGTTTCGCCGCCCAGCACGCGCCACCCCTGGTGCCGGCCCGATGGGATCACCGCCGGGTCGGCGCCGAAATGCGCCGGCGTCATGGTTACTTCGTGGTCCACCACCGTCACGTTCACCGCCAGGTGATGCCCATCGAGTTGCACGCCCCAGGGAGCGGCGCCGCCGGGCTCCCCGAACACGTCGAGGAAATAGTATTCCGAGCCGTACTCCTGGCGCGTCTGTTCGGAGGCTTCCCCCAGAAACTCGTCGAGCGCCATGATCGTCGTGGCTTTGTAGTAACCCTGGCTGGACAGAATCGCCTGCAGCAGCCGGTGCGCCGCGGCCCGCTCCGCGACTGTCAACTCTCCCAGGCGGACGCCCTTGCGCGGATGAAGGTAGTGCGGCAGGTTGCTCCAGTCCTTGCGTTCGGCATCGTCGAACGCGAATGCCAACTGCCGCCGCAACTCGGGACGTAACGCGGCCGCGAAGCTGTTAACCGCCTCGGCGATGGGTCCGTCCGATAGGTTGGCCGGCGCTTTGGACTGCGCTCGCATTCGTAGAGACGAAACCAGCAGCGCAAGGCCGCTCAGAAAGTGGCGACGGTGCATAAGGCCTCCTCGGAATCATGCCTAGAATACCGTAACCGCGGACCACGGGGAATCGCCTGTTCGGATATGCCGCTTTCGATGGCCAATCCAGCGGGCGGCCCTCACGCAGAGAAGATATCCAACTTGTAGCCGGCCTTTTGAAACAGGTAGTTCCGTGATGCGTCGATTTGCGCGCGCAGCATGGGCCATTTCACTCCGATGATCTTTCCACCCGACTTGCGGATCACGCCGCCGATGATCACAGTGTCGACGTTCTTTATATCGGCCGCGGCGACTACCGTGCCGACGGCGTTGTTTGACGGATACAGGTTAATATCGTCGGTGCGAATCATCACGATGTCGGCCTCTTTGCCGGGTGACAGGGTGCCGCACTTGGCGCTGAGTCCCGCGCAGGCCGCGCCGTTCACCGTCGCGCATTCGAGCACCTCGCGAACATTCACTAACTTGGGTGGGTTGGTGTCGCCGTTCACTTTCCGGTTGGTGGCGAAAGCTCGCTGGATGTTGAAGACGACACGCATCTCGGTAAACATGTCGGTGCCGTAGGAGACCTCGTTGTCCACGCTCAGGCCCGGCCGGATTCCGTGATCGACCGCTTTCTGGAACGCCGGAAAACCGTCGCCCAGCGCGTATTGCGGATCGGACCTGGGACAAACATCGACTGTTCCGCCAGATTCGCGAATTCGCTGCCAGGCAACATCTGTCAAGCCGCCACAATGATTGTAGGTGATGTCGGGACGGAGAAGACTTTCGTTCCAGAACTGCTCAAGCGTCGCGGCAGCCGCGGCGCCCTGGAATTCCGTTGTGATGCGCAGGCTAAGCTTCCTCGCCACCGCATAGTTCATCCGGTCCAGCCCCGAAAACATCCGCAGCGTTACTAACTGGTCGTCGGAAGAAAAGAAGCGCTTCTGCAAACGTTCGAGATCCTGCGGCCACTGATGATCCCAAGCCCCTGTTTGCGGAGCCCCGGAGGCGTGCACGGCGCGGATGCCGGAGTCGAACAATGCTTGAACGGCTTGGTCGGAATGGGCGGCCGAGCGGGAATTGTGCGAATTGTCGATAATGCACGTGATCCCGGCATCGATGCAGCCCAGCGCCGTAATCAGATTGCCAATGTACATGTCGTGCGGCCGGTAATATGGCGCGAAGCCCTGATGCGTGGTTGCCGTATACTTTGCGATATCGCCGTTCGGGATGATGCGGCGCAGCACGCCTTCCCACGAGTGGCGGTGGCAGTCGACGAAGCCGGGGATCAGGATGGTATTGGAAGCGTCGATGACTCGCGGCGCTGGGCCGGATACCTTCAAGTTCGCACCCACCGCCGCGATTTTTTTGCCCTGAATGAGAATGTCGCCCTGGACGAAATCCCCCACCGAGGCGTCCATGCTAATGACCGTTCCACCTTTGAGCAGGATGCGCCGGTTCGGGTCCGGTTGGAGCGGGGTGAGGCCGGCTTCGGCGGCCTCACGGATTGGGGATTGCGCTGTCGCTGCGCGTGCGGATGCGGCCGCGCCTCCGATTCGGATGAAGTGGCGTCGAGAGAATTTCATACCTGGACTCCCCAGCACAGTCGAGTGTACACCCGTCCGCCATCTTTCGGTGTAAGCATCGGACGGTTCCGGGTCCCGCCCGTGAAAGCCCCCGAAACCCGTGTCGCTCAGCAACGATTGTCCGGTAGGCGACACCGGTGACTGCATGTCTCACTCGGCCCTCCGGCTGCGGATTGCCGCCTCAGCGTAGCTCAGGACTCCGATCGCCAGGCCCAAGCCAAAGACTCCCGACCGGAACCGATGGGGCATCCCGCCCGCCATGATGTTCCGATAATCCAAGGTGAAGGAAACGATCAGGATCATGGCCCCCGCCACGATCGCCGTCCAATTCCAGCCGCCGAGCCGTACTGGATTTTCGGAAGCCTCGCGTCGCAGATGCCACAGGCCCGCCGCGATCATGGCCGCCGACACCAGCACCGGCGCGATCACCGGCCCGGCCCAGATCACCGGGATAACGAACAGAACATCCCACGTGAATGGCGATGCGGGCCAGTCGAGCAACACCTTGAGGAACAGGTAGAACGTGATATCCCACGTGCCAAACGCGATCAGGAAGGCGGCGGCCCATTGGCCGGCGTTTTGGGCGACGGCCAACGCGACTCCCGCCAGCATCAAGATCGTGGCTGCCTCACGCCCGATCTCGATGGCGAGAATCTGTCGCTGTTCGGTCCCCATGTCTTCCGCTTGCTCGGGCCTCAGGAGCGGGAACAGCTCACCCGGCGGGCGGCCTGGATAAAACCTCTGCCGGACAGGCTCGTGCAGGAAACGCAGGTAGCTCACTACGGCCGCTTCCAGATAACCGAATGCCGCGCCGAACAGCAGCAAAGAGATCGCCGTGCGCTTCCACGGGACACGAAGGCTGGGCTCCATAGCTTCTGATTGGTAGAGTACCTGTGAAAGTGCAGAGCACGCAATCCGGCAAGGATGGTGCTGTGGGAGGCGCCGATCCGCCAACGCATCCCTTCCGGCGGCGGTATGATATGGGCAAAGGAGGGCAGGGATGAAGCCGCGTGGTTCGTATCGGCGAATACAGGGACTACTCGAAAAAATCAGGCGATTCCTGAAGCGGGAGCCGGAGTCCCCGGACGATCCGTATGCATATGTGGGCGCGCCGAAAAAGCCCCGTCCGCCCCACCGCAGTGCCGCTGCCGCCGAACCGCTGGACTGACCGCCTCCGCCGGGCGAACCCAGGATGGTAGCGGCGGTATGATTAAGCCGTAGCCCTACTTGCTTAGACTCCTCGTCATCCTCGTACTGATCCTGTTCTTCGGCGCGAAGCTTCTTCCCCGCCTCGGCAACTGGCTGGGCGGCCAGTCGCGTAAGCCCTTCCGTCAGGTCAAGTGGGTCTGGAGCTGGTTCGCAGCCGGCGAGGCTGAGTCTCTCAGAGCGGAACGGGATTATGGGCGGGAGTGCGCTCGCGAATTCGCCAGGCAATTTTCCGGCGACGCGTCATCGGCAGATCAGCAACTGGTTTCGGCCGTCGGGGCCAGGCTTGCGCACGCCGTGAACGATCCGCGCCGCGAGTTTTGTTTCCAGGTCGCGCCTTCCCCCACATGGAACGCCTATGCGCTTCCCGGGGGCTTTGTGTTCATTACCCCGCCGCTCTTGGATCTGTGTGGACATGACCGCGACGAGACCGCGTTCCTCCTGGCACATGAAATGGGCCACGTCCTGCGCGGCCATGCCAAGGACCAAATGACGGCAGCCACTCTACTCCACGCGGTCACGGCACGGCTCCCTGGCGCGGGACAGATGCTCCGGCAGATGGTCGGCAAGGGATATTCGAGGGAACTGGAGTTGGAGGCCGACCGCGAAGCCGTACGACTGGCGGCGGCCGCGGGCTTCGATCCCCGCGCCGCGCTTCGTGCCCTGCGACGCTTAGCTCCGGTTTCACCCGGGAATTCCGGCTTAGCGGAGTATCTTTCCACTCACCCGCCGTGGTCCGAGCGGGTTCGGGAGTTGGAACGGAGCGTCCAGGACGCCGCCGGGGTGAGGAAGTGAATTGGCGGATATCCTGATCCTCGCCGACGACCTCTCAGGAGCGGCCGATTGCGGAGTCGCCTGTGCCGTTCAGGGCCTCGATACCTTGGTCGTGCTCGATCACGCGGCCACCGCTTTCGCCGCGGACGTCCTGGCCGTCGATGCCGGCACCCGAGGGATGACGTCTGCGCAGGCAGCGGCGGAGACCGAGCGGCTCCTGCGCTGCTGGGCCCGGGAGCCCGGGCCGATCCTGTTCAAGAAGTTTGACTCGACTCTTCGCGGCCATGTTGGTGTGGAAGTCGCGGCCGCGCTGCGGGCCTGGCGGAGCGGACCGCATCGCAACTCTGCCATCGTCGTTGCGGCGCCCGCCTTTCCCGCAACCGGCCGAACCACGATCGGCGGACGGCAGTGGCTGAATGGAGCCCCGCTGGAAGCGGATCTGCCGCAGATGCTGGAAGCGGCGGGGCTGCGGACCGCCCGCATCGGTCTCGATCCGGTCCGTGCCGGCCGGCTCCCGGCGGTCATGCAGGCCCACGCTGCCGCGTGCGCCGCTCTGGTCTGCGATGCCCAAACCGACGCCGATCTGCGATCGATTGCCGCGGCCGCCGTGTCTCTTGGGCCCGCCACCGTGTGGGCGGGCTCTGCCGGGCTGGCGCGCCATTTGCCGGAAGCGGCGGGCTTGCTGCGCCCACGACGCGCCTTCACGCTGCCTGCCCGCAGCGGACCGATCCTGTTCGTGGTGGGAAGCCCGGCCCCGTTGTCTCATTTGCAGGCTGCGGTGCTGCCTTCTACCAACGAAGTTGTGGTTCTGACCCTGAAGCCGGATGTTCTCCTCGCCGGGCCTGACACGCCCGCATGGCGCGATTGCGACTCCCTCCTTTCCGGCGCGCTGGCCAACGGCCGCGATGTGTTGGCGCTGGTGGCCGCCCAACCGGCCCCGAACGGCGACTCTGAGGGAGCGCTCCTTTGCGCCTTCCTCGCCCGGCTCGTCGCGCCTTATCGCGCCGGCGTCGGCGCCCTCGTCCTGACCGGGGGCGAAACGGCGCGCGCGGTGCTCCTGGCATTCGGCGTCCGAAGTTTGCGGTTGTTGGCTGAAGTCGAACCTGGCGTCCCCCTGGCTCTGGCGGCGCCCGAAGGCCGCGCACCGCTACCGGTCATTACCAAGGCCGGCGCGTTCGGCAACCGTGATACGCTCGTGCGTTGCCGCGAGGCGCTGCTTACGCGCGCGGTTCGGTGAGGAGCGACACCCAACGGGCCGCGACCGTCAAGGACGGACGTCTTCAGGAGGGCGACGATGGATCGGCCTAGGATAGCAATCACCATGGGAGATGCCGCGGGCATCGGCCCCGAGATCATCATGAAGAGCCTCGCGCACCGCGAGCTTTATGAACGCTGCCGTCCATTGGTCGTCGGGGATGCCGGCCGGTTGCGGTCCGCGGGCCACATCGTGGGGAGCGATCTGTTGGTCACGAGCATTTCCCCGGACCGCATCGAAGAAGCAAGCTACCGAGCGGGCGCCGTCGATTGCGTCGACGGGAATTTGATTCCCCCCGATCTTCCCTGGGGGAAACTTTCGCCCCTGGCGGGTGACGCCGCGTTCCGCTTCGTGAGGACCGCTACCGAGCTTGCCATGGCCGGTAAGGTGGACGCGATTTGCACGGCGCCTTTGAATAAGGAAGCGCTCCACGCCGGAGGCCACCTCTATCCGGGTCACACGGAGTTGTTGGCGGAATTGACCGGCACGCCCGAAGTGTCCATGATGCTGACCGCGCCGAACCTGCGCGTCATCCACGTGACCACCCACATCGGGCTGCTGGATGCAATTGCTCGCATCGAGCCGGGGCTGGTCGAGCGCACGATCGCGCGCGGCCACGAGGCGCTGTTGCGAGCCGGAATCCCCCGCCCGAAGATCGGAGTCTGTGGGATCAACCCTCATGCCGGAGAGAACGGGCTTTTCGGCCGCGGCGAGGAGGAAACCAAGATCGTTCCCGCCCTCCAGGCATGTCGCGCCAGGGGATGGGATGTCGAGGGACCGCTGCCGGCTGACACCCTGTTCTTTCGCGCCGCCCGCGGCGATTTCGACCTGGTGGTCGCCATGTACCACGATCAGGGCCACGGTCCGGTCAAGGTATTGGGATTGGAGGCCGGCGTGAACATCACCATCGGTCTGCCGGTCATCCGCACCTCGGTGGATCACGGAACGGCCTTCGACATCGCCGGCACGGGCAAGGCGGACGAACGCAGCTTGCTGGAGGCCTTGCGGCAGGCGATCGAACTGGCGCCGCGCCGGCCGGAAAATTAGTCCGGTCCGGCCTTCGATCTGGGCGGCTCGGACCATCGCGCCTGCCGGACCATCTCCACCAGCACGCTTCGGGCCTCCTCGCGAGTCCGTACTTCCCGCAGAAAGGCCACGCGGCGTCCATGAACCCGGTCGCCGGACCTCAGGCGAAGATGAAAGCCCAAGCGGTCGACCGCCGTCATGGCGGCTTCGTCGGCAGACTCACCGGCAAACCGGCGGGCGATCACACGCAGCGCCTCCGCATGATCGGCATTCATGTGCTCGATGATCCCCGGCGCGGCCTCGGAAAGCGGGTCCGGAAACGCGCTGCCATAGTCCTCCGCGACGACCCATCCCATCACGCCAAAACCTCCGATGAAGTAAACGCCCTCCACATCCAGCCGCCAATACGCAAAGTCCGGGTAGTCCTGCCAATATTTTGCGCTCTCCTGCCGGGAAAGATAACGGTCGCGCACCTCCCTGGCTGGCGCTACCGAAACGCTGCCCACGAGCGTCAACCGGGCGGCGCCCAGCGGATCGCCGGAAACATCCGGC
>Ga0209698_10007827_pt1 | contig 11135 bp, 7 predicted proteins | sample LitLauG_LLR_2012_FD_187203 | JGI IMG/M metagenome (GOLD analysis project Ga0209698, IMG submission 187203) | Freshwater sediment microbial communities from Pennsylvania, USA - Little Laurel Run_MetaG_LLR_2012 (SPAdes) (version 2) | ecosystem: Environmental > Aquatic > Freshwater > Creek >... | reverse complement strand
TTCATCTGTTTCTTTGTCAGCCACTCCTGGAGGATAAAAAGGATCGTAGCACTGGAAATATTGCCGTAGTCGCGCAGAATGTCCCAGGAAAATTTGGTATGGCACCGCTGCAGGCCCAGCTCTTCTTCAATGCAGACCAGCAACTTCTGGCCGCCGGGATGCAGGAGGTAGGCGGTCATCTCGGCGGGCGTCAGGTTGTGCCTCCCGAGAAAATTTTCCACCAGCACTTTGATCTGTTCGCGCACCAACTGGGGGAGTTCTTTCGAGAGCACAATGTGGAATCCACTGTCGCGAAGATCGAAGCCGAGGGCATCCATCGATGCGGGGAGTGTGAAGGACTCCGAATCCAAAATCTTCGGCCCAGAAGAAGGCCGATTCGTGAGGATCGCTGCAGCGGCGCCATCGCCAAAAATAACCGCAGAAATCAGATTGCCCTGCGAGAGATCCTTGCGCTGAAACGTAAGCGAAGGCAGCTCCACGGCGACGATCAGCACGGTTTTCCCAGGAGCCCCAAGCAAGAAATCCCGCGCCCGCGAAAGCGCTATCGCCCCGGCGACACAGCCCAATTCCGTGATCGGCAACCGCCGGATATTGTTGCGAAATCCCATCAGGTTCAGCAGATGCACGTCCAGCGAAGGGATCATGTAGCCGGTGCACGATACGGTGATAATGAGGTCCACGTCAGCCGGAACCATACCGGCCTTTGCCAGGCACTCCTCGGCCGCGCGCCGCCCAAGAGTGATGGCGTGCTCCTGGTATTCCTCATTGGTCTTGGAAAGCGGCCGCGGCTCGACCGTGTATTGAATGGGGAAAATGCTATGGCGCTGATGGACCTGTGCGTTGTCCACGACAGTCATCATGGCCTCGAGCTTGCGGTCGGGAATGTCAAACACCTTCCCCATGTAGTACTTCACGTCGTCGCGGGTGATTAAGTGCGGCGGCACCGCGGTGGCAGTTGCGGCAATAGTGGGACACGGCTCGGAAGCAGTCTCTACAGGTCGATTGCTCGCGGATTCCATCAGTCTCCTTGGCCAAAAGCCGGCGCCAGCAGCTGCCACCACTGGTAAACCTTTTGGATGCAGCGCTTTCGGAGCAGGCCGCAGCCGAATCTATGACTTTACATCAATTCTTTGCCGGGAGCGAACAAGTTTGAAGGAGAGAGCGGGGAGCCGAGGCGCGAAAATACCGTGATCGGAAACTTGCGCGAAGTCGCTTAGCGCCTCGCACCCGGTCGCGCCTGCATATCCGTTGTTTCCGACCACGGCACTCCAAGGACTGGCCCACCCACCAATTTATTCCCGGCGGACTTGCTGCCAAATTCAAACGCCCGACGTGTTAAATTCTGTGGTTCGCGAGGTGACTTATGAAGATGACTGCATTTCGTTGGTTTCTGCTGGCTGCGGCTGTCCAACTGTTTGCCAGCCTGCCGGCTCGCGGCCAGTCGGCCCCGCAGCCCGCAACAACCGAAGGCGATTATGTTGCCAAGGACTTCAAATTCCATTCCGGAGAGGCGTTACCAGAGTTGCGTTTGCATTACACCACTCTTGGCAAGCCCGTGCGCAATGCGCAGGGCCGCGTCACGAACGCTGTCCTGATTCTGCATGGCACCGGCGGCACCGGCCATCAATTCCTCACACCCATTTTTGCCAACGAACTATTTGGACCGGGGCAATTGCTAGATGCGAGCCGCTACTTCATAGTTCTTCCCGACGGCATCGGCCACGGCAAATCCTCAAAGCCGAGCGATGGGATGCACGCGCATTTTCCTCAATACGATTACGACGACATGGTCGCCGCGCACCACCTGCTCTTGAAAGAAGGCCTTGGCGTGGATCATCTGCGCCTCATCCTTGGCACCTCCATGGGCTGCATGCACTCCTTTGTGTGGGGAGAAACGTATCCGGATTTCATGGATGCGCTGATGCCGCTCGCTTGCCAGCCGGTGCAAATCGCCGGACGCAACCGCGTCTGGCGCAAAATGCTGATGGACGCCATTCGCAACGATCCGGAATGGAAGGGAGGAGACTATTCAACAGAGCCGCAGCAAGGATTGCGTACGGCGCTCGATTTGCTGCTCATCGCCGGCAGCGCTCCGCTTTACATGCAGAAGACACTGCCAACGCGCGATGCCGCGGACAAATATCTGGACGACTACTTCAAAACGCGCCTTGCTAACCTGGACGCCAACGACTTGATGTACGCGGTGAATGCTTCTCGGAACTACGATCCTTCATCGCAGTTGGAGAAGATCACTGCCCCCGTCATGTATATCAATTCCGCCGACGATTTCATCAATCCACCCGAGCTGGGCATGGCTGAACGCGAAATCAAACGAGTAAAAAGCGCACGCTTCGTCCTGATTCCCATCGGCGACGAAACACGCGGTCACGGAACTCATACCAGGGCCGTCGTGTGGAAGCAGTACCTGTCTGAGCTACTCGACAAGTTCACACACTAACTTTAGTAAGACAACCGGACTAGCTGGTGGTCGCTTGGCTGGCGCGGATTTCCTGCCAGCGGCGCGGGCGCTTGTTGGCTTGCAGAACTTTCTTGCGGAGCCGGATTGATTTCGGCGTGATCTCCACGAACTCGTCATCGGCAATGAATTCGATGGCTTGCTCGAGACTCAGTTCACGGTGAGGAATCAGGCGGATGGCTTCGTCAGCGCTGGACGAACGCATATTGGTTTGTTTCTTTTCCTTGGTGACGTTGACGTCCATGTCCTGCTCGCGCGAATTCTCCCCAACGATCATGCCTTCATAAACTTCAATTGCCGGGCCGATGAACAGTTCGCCGCGCTCCTGGATGTTCCACAGCGCAAATGCCGTCGACGGTCCGCCGCGATCCGCAACCAACGCACCGGTTGGACGCAGCGCCATCTCTCCGCCATATTCCATCCAGCCTTCGAATATTGAGTGAATCAGCGCCGTGCCGCGTGTGTCCGTCAACAACTGGCTGCGCAGCCCGATCAATCCGCGAGAAGGAATTTTGAAGTCCATGCGCACGCGGCCGGAGCCGTGATTGCTCATCTTGAGCATCTCGCCGCGCCGGCTGCCGATCGTTTCCATGATGATGCCGATGAAACTCTCGGGCACGTCGATCACCAGCCGCTCGAGCGGCTCGAGTTTCTTGCCATTCTCCGTGCGGACAACGATCTCCGGCTTGCCCACCATCAGCTCAAAGCCTTCGCGTCGCATCGTCTCAATCAAAATCGCCAGCTGCAATTCGCCGCGCCCTAGCACACGGAACGATTCCGGCGTCTCCGTGTCTTCCACGCGGATGGACACGTTGGTCAGAAGTTCTTTTTGCAAACGGTCGCGCAGGTCGCGCGAAGTGAGAAACGAACCCTCTTTGCCGGAAAGCGGGCTGCTGTTTACGGTAAAAATCATCGCCAGCGTAGGCTCGTCGATCAGCAGCGGCTCCAGCGGCATGGGGTTCGCCAAATCCGTGATGCTTTCGCCGATATTGATGCCTTCGACGCCCGCAATGGCCACCAGATCGCCGGCTGGGACAGCTTGCGCTTCGTCGCGCTCCAGGCCTCGAAATGTATACAGCTTCGTGATGCGCGTCGACACGAGCTTGCCATCCAGCTTGACGATGCCCACATCCGTGCCGCGCTTGAGCGTGCCGTTGAACACTCGGCCAATCGCAATACGTCCCAAAAATTCGCTGTAATCCAGGTTCATCACCTGAATCTGCAAAACGCCTTCGGGATCGCCCGGAGGCGCAGGAATATGTTTTACGATGGCCTCGAAGAGAGGAAGCAAATCCTTCGAACCGTCTCCCGGCGTGCGGTGCGCCACGCCGTCACGCGCATTCGTGTAAATGACGGGAAAATCGAGTTGGTCCTCGGTGGCGTCCAGGTCGATAAAGAGATCGTAGATCTCGTCCAGGACTTCCTTGGCGCGCGCATCGGCGCGGTCGATCTTGTTCAGCACGATCACCGGGGGCAACTTCGCCGCCAGCGCCTTTTGCAGAACGTACCGAGTCTGCGGCAACGGACCTTCGCTGGCGTCGACGAGCACGACCACGCCATCCACCATGCGTAGCGCGCGCTCCACTTCGCCGCCAAAGTCGCTGTGGCCCGGAGTGTCCACAATGTTGATCTTCGTGTCGTGAAAGAACAGCGCAGTATTTTTCGCCAGAATCGTGATCCCGCGTTCGCGTTCCAGGTCGTTCGAGTCCATGACCCGTTCGATGACGGCTTCGTTGGCGCGAAAGATGCCGCTTTGTCTCAGCATGGCGTCCACCAGCGTTGTTTTGCCGTGGTCCACGTGTGCAATGATGGCGATGTTGCGAATATTTTCACTCATAATTCCCGCTTTTCGTGCCTCCGGCTCGGCCGTGGCAAGTCCTCTAAAGACAAAAATAGCTGCTGAAACGACCAGCAGCCTTGACGAATGTACCTTTATGTAGGTTCGACCGCCTGGCGGTCACACATCCTTAGGTGCGGTGCAGCAAGTGATAGTTTATCAGACTCGCGCGCTCACCGGCTAAGAAAGTAGGACATGCATTCCTGCCTGCCCTATTCCACGCGCAAAGCGACGATGGGGTCCACCCGAGCCGCCCGGCGCGCCGGAACATAGCACGCAACCAGCGCAGCCAGGCCGAGCACTAACGCTACCCCGATATACGTCAGGGGATCCGTCGGAGTCACCTCAAAAAGAAGTTGCTGCAATAAGCGTGTGAGCCACACCGCGCCAAACAGCCCCAGTGCCACTCCGACCAAAGCAAGCGTGAGGCCCTGGCCCAGGATCATGCGCAAAATCTCGCTCGGGCGCGCGCCGATGGCCATGCGCACTCCAATCTCATGCCGCCGCTGTCCCACTGCCAAAGCCATCACCCCGCCAATGCCTGTGGCTGCAATCGCCAGCGCCAGCAAAGCGAACAGGCCCAGCAAATTGGTCGTTAGCCTCGGCGCTGCGACCGATTCGGCACGCACCTGCTCGAGCGATCGCACTCGCGCGGCCGGCTGATTTGGATCCACGCCATGCAACAACTCAATCACGCCTCGTGCGATGCTCGTCGGTTCCACTGCCGTCTTGATCACCAGGCTCGCCTGGCTCATGGGATTTTGCGCCAGCGGCACGTAAATTTCGTCGACCACATCTTTATCGAGCCCGTACTGCTTGATGTCGCCGACCACTCCAACCACTTGGATCCAGGAATGTCCTCCGTCCGCCGAGAATCGCGTCCCGACGGGATCCTTCGCCCCCCACAGGTGGATTGCAGCGCTCCGATTCAGAACCGCCACGTCCTGATGGCCCGGCCGGTCGGTTTGCTGGAATCCCCGCCCGCTGAGTATGGGAATGTGCAGCGCCTCAAAATACGACGGGCTTACAATCCGGAAATCCGCCTTCGGCATCGCCTGGCCCGGCTCCATGGACTGCCCCTCGATCTGAAAATCCCCGGTCATCGTCATGCCCGCGGTAAACGGGATCATCATCGAAGCGGCCGCCGACTTCACCCCGCTCTGCATCTGAACCTTGTCCAGCAACGTTTCAAAAAAGGCGCGCTGTTTGTCGTTCGTGTTGTATTTCACGAAATCCAGTGAGATATCCATCGTTAAGACATTGTCCGCCTGGAAGCCGGGGTCCACATGTTGCAGCTTCACGAAGCTGCGTAACATCAACCCCGCACCGATCAGCAGTAAGAAAGAAACCGCCACCTGCGCAACGATGAGCAGGCTCCTCACCCGGTGCTTCCCGCGTCCGAGAGTGGATTGCGTGCCGCCTTCTTTCAGGCTGCCTACAACAACTTCACGCGACGCCAATGCCGGTGCGGTGCCTGAGAGCAAGCTGGTCAGCACGGCCACAAGGAAAGTAAATCCCAGGACCCAGACGTCCATTTGAATCTCGCGCGCACGAGGCGTAAAGCGCGCCGCAAAACTCACGAGTAGGCTCAAAGCACCCCAGGAAAAGAGCAGGCCCAGGCCGCCGCCAATCACCGCGAGCATGAAACTCTCCGTCAGCAATTGCCGGAACATGCGCACTCGTCCAGCGCCCAGCGCGGCGCGCACTGCGAGTTCACGCTCTCGTCGCACCATGCGCGAAAGATTCAGGTTCGCCACATTCGCGCAGGCGATCAGGAGAACGAAACCTGCCGCCGCCAGCAGTACCAGCATTGTTGGTCGGGCGTTGTGCGTCAGCGCTTCCTCGAGCGCCGTCGTTTTCACGGAATAGTTGTTTCCCTCGGGATAATCCTTCGGATAAGCCTTCTGCAGATTCGCCGCTACTCCGCTTAAATCCGCCTGCGCTTGGCTCACGCTCATTCCCGGCTTCATCCGCCCGAAAACTTGAACCATGCGCGCCTGCCGGTTCGCGACGGTCGAGGGGCTCGACCGGAAAGGGCAAGCCGTCGTTGGCATATACACGTCGTTCTCGTCGGGGTATTGCGGAACTGGCGGCAGAACACCGATTACCGTATGAATCTTGTCGTTCATGGTGAACGTTTTGTTCACCACCGTCGGGTCGCCGCCGAAGCTCTTGATCCAATATTCATAGCTGAGCATCAGCACTGCTGGCGCGCCGGGTTGCTCATCTTCAGGACGGAACGTCCGTCCAAAAAGCGGCTTCACTCCGAAAACATCGAAGTAATTCCAGGAGACCACTCCGGTTTCCACGCGCTCCGGTTCGCTGCGACCCAGCAAGATGAAATTCATGTTGTGGTATTCGACGAGCCCTTCGAGCGAGCGGCTTTGCGCGCGATAGTCATTGGTATCGGAGGCCGAGAAAGCTTGATTCAAGGCTCCCATCCGATGCTGCAACACCACCAGGCGTTCGCCATGCTCGTAAGGTAAAGGTTTCAACAGCACCGCATTCACGACGCTGAAGATGGCCGAATTGGCGCCAATCCCAAGGCCGAGCGTGAGGATTGCTGCAAGCGTGTATCCGGGGCTTTTCCGCATCATGCGCAGCGCGAATCCAGCGTCCTGACGGAACATTGCCAGGTGTTCCCCCGGAGCCGTGCTGAAAATTCCCACGATCGTCTCCCACCACAACCGCACCACACCCGCAGATCCATTGCGGCGTCCCGCTTCCTTGTGTTGTTCCTGGAAAACCGTTTCCATTTCGGGGCCGTAATCGCTCCGAAAGTCAAAGGGAAGTAGCCGCAGAAGTGCACGATAGAATCGGGTCGCTCTGGAATCAGCAGCTGCCATGATGTCCTCCCACGGCGCCACCACAGCGCCGATGCTAGGCCACTCGCTCTTGCGGAACAGGGCCGCCCAATCCCGCCAATCTCTCTATGCCAGCCGGGCTTTCTTGAGCAGATTTCTCGACCGCGCCACAGAAAGGATTTCATCCATTCTTTCCGCTTCCGTGGCAGCGACGTGCCGGCCTTTTGGCGTCAACCGGTAATAGCGGCGCCGCTCATCGTCCTCGGATTCCGCCGGCCGCGTGCGCAGTTCGGCAATCAGGCCATCGCCTAGCAAGCGTTTGATGATTCCATACAACGTGCCCGTGCTCAGCCGGACCTTGCCGCCGGTGCGCAGCTCCACTTCCTTGAGAATGGCGTAGCCGTGGAGATCCTCGCCGGCCAGTGCCAGCAGGACATGGAACATCGCCGGGGTCAGTGGCCCGAAGGGTTCAGCCTTGTTTTGATCGGTACTCAAAGTAGCGGCTCCCCCAGAAGGATTCTGTCGTTACACGCTATATCGTAACACGCCATAGTGTCAAGGGGGAAGTTCCTTTTGATAGCCTGTGGATCTACGGTTTCTCGTTCTTTGCTTTGCTCTTCTCTGCGGGGAGCGCGCTCAAGTGCACGATGCACGCGGCGGCCGTGAAGCGCACCACGTCCTTTTCGTCATCGAGCGCAGGCGCAACCATCTCTATCAGAGCGCGATCATCTCGCTGCGCAATCGCTTCCAGCGCCGCCGCTCGCACTTGCCATTTCTTATCCGCGGTCGCCGCTACCAGTGCTTTTCCCGTGGCTGGGTCTGGATCGCGCGCGAGTTGTTTTGCTGCCGCTGCGCGTACAGGCGAAGAATCGCCTTTCGTCACTGTCTTGAACGCCTCGTAGCCCATGCCGGCAAAAGGGATGAACCCGATCCCTTCATCGAATCCCAGTTTTGCCATTTGCTTCTTGTCCTTGAGGGTGTCGAGTTGTCCCTTGACCAATCCCTTGTCGGCGCGTCTTTCGCCGGTCAGCACCGCAAAGTAAATGTCATACGCTAAGGGGTCGTGCAGGAGGAGCAATGAATTCGCCGCCGCCATCACTACCGATGGCTCGGAATCTTCGAGCGCGCCTTCCAGCTCGATCTTTGCATGCTCGGCATGCATCGCTCCGAGCGCCACGGCCGCTGCCAACCTGACGCCCGCTTTGCTGTCCCCTAGAGCGGCTTTCGCGGACTCTTCCGCCTCTGCATTTCCAGTTAGCAGGCCCAGCGCCCTTACTGCCAGGGCACGTTTGTCGGCACTCTTGTCCTTAATTCCATCGCGCAGGATTCCCCAGGCTTTCTCGCCGGGAGCCGGGGCCGGAGCGCTTGTCGCAGCGGCTTTAGGTTCGGGAGATTTTTGCTGCGCTGCGGCTTGGGCCTGCGCAAACACAGAAACACTTCGAGCGCAGGCAATACCCAAGATAGCTGACACCATTAGCCCGAACAGGCAAGTAGCCCATAGTCGCTTGCTCATAGCCCGAATCTCCTTGTAACCGAGAAATGGGATGACTATACGCGAACCAGCCTTTTTAGTGGGAATCCCGATTCAGCTCTTTGGAACAATGGCTACTTTTTTCGGTTGTACGTGAAGTCATACTCCACGAACCAGGTCTTGCCGCCGTCATTCGAACCCTGGCTGAACTGCCGGACCTTATCCGGCCCGAGCTTGATGAATTGCAGATGCCGTTTCAGTTTCTTCCCGTCCGGCTGCGGAATTTCATCGGTCCAGTAATCCATGACCCCGTCTTTCAGTCCGCCATAAAAAAAGATGTTGCCCCCGGCGTTGTCCACCCAGTATTGCTCCCACCGCTTCAGCGCCGCGTTGTAGATGTTGTAGCTCTTTCCGGAATAGCCGATATTTCCCGCGCTTGTCCAGTTTTCCTGCACCACGCAATCTTCGAGGATTAGCTCAATCCGGCTGTCTCCCGCGGGCGTCTCTCCCTGGCTTGTGACTACGCTCCATTCCCCCAGCCAGAAGTCAAACTGACGATTTTCTGCAGCATACGCGCAAGGCTTTTGGTTGTGCCTCACCGTTTCCAGGATTTTCACAAAGCGCGCGTCGGACTTCAGTTGTGCCAGATCTGTGTCCGTCAATAGCTGGTCGGGTTGACTCAGGCCGTTTTGCGCGGCCTTTTCTAGGTGCTCAAATGCCACATCCTTGTCTTTCCTTGAAGCGAAAACCGTGGCGATGCCATATTCGGCGAATTGCGGCGGCAGTCCCAAAGCACGGCCTTTTTCGAAGGCTTCGATAGCCTTATCCTTATCGCCAATCCTGTTCAAGGAGACGCCTAGGCGGTACCACGCGCGCGGGTTCGGGGCCGTCTGTACGATCTGTCCATATAGCTTGGCGGCTTCGCTCCAATTCTTTGCGTCGTAGGCCGAGGCCGCCTCCGTTGCGACCTGGGCAGCGGAAGTTGTTTGCTGGGGATGCCCCAGTGCCGTTGGGCTTCCGGACAGCACAAACCAGGCATACACTGCTGGAAACAAGAAGCGCCGCATAGTTGTTACTCCGAGTGGTAAGAACATCCGATTTTGAATTTTGGACGTGCTGTGCCGAAAAAGGGCACTGTCATGGTGGGATGAAATTCCATTAATTCATATAATTTGACTCTAAATTTACACATTTTCTCTTGTAACATACTGATTCTCAGATTCTCGCTCTCCTCCTTTTTGGAACCATAACCTTCGCCGTGCTGAATAGCTTGAAACTTATCTAAGAAATCTTTCGTAAGTATTGAAAACACTTGAGTGGTTATTGCGTCTATACAGGACAAGGGTGAACGTCCATGTCACCGGAAGTGATCTCCATGCGAGAACCGGATGAAGCGACGACTTCGGAGCGGATAGTCCTCTCCTCAGGCCGCTATGTCCATTTTGGGCCGTTCCGGATTGACCAACAGCGGCAGGAAGTGACCCGGGATGGGTCCCGGGTGAAGCTACAGGGCAAGGTTTACCAGGTTCTGATAACGCTCCTCGAAAAACCGGGAGAAGTCGTTACCCGTGAAGAGCTGCGCATCCGGCTCTGGCCTGCCGATACCCATGTAAACTACGACGCCAACGTAAATACGACTGTAAATAAACTTCGCCAGGCGCTTGGCGATTCTTCCGATAAACCTCTCTATATTGAGACGATTCCTAGGAAGGGCTATTGCCTTCTGGTGCAGCCGGAAGTTTCGGATAGGCCGCCTCAGCCTCACGTCGCTCACAGCGAGTCGTCTGCGAATTCCAGCCAGGAATCTTCATGGAGTTCTCGCGGCTCGTCCCTTACAAGATCGGACGTCTGGGTCGTGCTCGGCGTGATCGGATTAATTCTTGCCGGCATGTTGCTGGGTGCCGGAATTACCCGGTTCTGGATTTCTCACGCGTCGCCGATGGCCCCTTTTCCTTTGATGACCATCTTTTGGCACAATTCCGCGACGATGTTCTTTTAGGAAATTCTATTATTCTTTGGCGGATTGGCCGGACCGGAATTCCGTCCATGGGCCTGCCTTCATATCCCGCAAGTAAGGCTCCTCCCAGGCGAACTCCGGGTGGGCCGCGAGAAACGGCTTGGCCAGAAAATCCCCGCCGCAGGGATGACCCATGCGCGCCGTGAACCGCATTTCCTTCGCCATCGTGGCATCCGTTGCTTTTCCCTGAACTGCCCCACCGGGATAGTACGCTTGCCAATCCCATTCTTTGACGCCGCGCGCCGATCCATCCACATGCCCGCAAAGCGTGCGTTCGTTGGCGTCTTCTTTTTTCTGTACCGTGTCCGTGTGGTCGCCCAGCATCTTTTGTGCGAGCGCAACGTCGATCTTTCCTTTATTTTCCTTCAGCAATTCATCCCATCGCGCCCGCCGCGCGTTCGGTGAACTCTCTTTATTGTTGGGATCAAATTCCGGAGCATCCACTTTGAGCACCTTGGGGTCGCGCGCCCAGTTTGATCCTGCGAGCACGCCGTCCTTCGTTCGCCACAGCTTGTAGGCTTTCAATCCCA
>Ga0209698_10007826_pt1 | contig 11135 bp, 6 predicted proteins | sample LitLauG_LLR_2012_FD_187203 | JGI IMG/M metagenome (GOLD analysis project Ga0209698, IMG submission 187203) | Freshwater sediment microbial communities from Pennsylvania, USA - Little Laurel Run_MetaG_LLR_2012 (SPAdes) (version 2) | ecosystem: Environmental > Aquatic > Freshwater > Creek >... | reverse complement strand
AAATCCCAAGCCTTCACCCGCAGCCACCGCGTTTGAAGCCATGTACGACCACTCCTCCGACAGCGTGCTGCACACCACCGGCGAGGAGACTTTCGACGCGGTGAGGATGCTGAAGGCGGCCGATCCCGGCAAGTATTCGCCCGCGCCCGCATCCAACTACCCCAAGGGACGCTTCGGCGACAGCCTCCGCCAGCTCGCACAACTCATCAAAGCAAATCTGGGCGTGCAGGTCGCTTTCGCCGACATCGGCGGCTGGGACCACCACGTCAATGAGGGCGCCGTCGACGGCCAACTCGCCAATGTGCTCACAGACTTCTCGCAGTCTCTGGCCGCTTTCTGGACCGACCTCGGCGATCTAGGCGAAGACACCGTGATCGTCACCATGTCGGAGTTCGGCCGCACCGCCCGCGAAAACGGCAACCGCGGTACCGACCACGGCCACGCCAACGTGATGTTCGTCCTGGGCGGCCCGGTCAAGGGAGGCAAAGTCTACGGCCGCTGGCCCGGCCTCGACCAATCGCAACTCTACGAAGGCCGCGACCTCGCGCTGACCACCGACTTCCGCCAGGTAATCGGCGAAGCCGTAGCCAGGCACCTGGGCAACAAAAATCTCGCGCAAGTCTTCCCCGGCTACGACAACCAGCCAGCAAAATTCCTGAAGTTCCTAGGGTAGCGCCGGCTCCCGTAGCGCCGGCGTCCCGCCGGCTGTCGCGGGGGCGTCTCGCCTCCGCTCCGGTAGAGTTGCAAACGACCGCGCCGCTACCGCATCGAGTGCAATCCCGTATGCTGTAGAAGGGAAGATGTCGACCCGAGCGGTTCTGGGATTGTTTGATTTGCCAGCTCTCATGCTGCAAACGTCACAAGACTATCCAACAAGCCCCGTGCGCCTGATCGAGCCGTTCGGGCCCGGCGGTGGGCCCGATCTGGTGGCTCGTGCCCTCGCCCACACACTCACAGAATTGTGGGGCCAACCTGTGACGGTGGAGAACGTCCCCGGCGCGGGAGCGACGGCCGGACCCGCGCAGGTCGCCAAGTCGCCAGCCGATGGGTACACGTTGCTCGTGAACACCAGCGCTCAGGCATACAGCGCCGCGCTATTGAAGAACCCGGCCTACGATCCGTTGCAGGATTTCATCCCGGTCGCTCCGCTCACCAGCCAGCCCTACGTGTTGGTCACAGGCAAAATGACTGGCATCGCTACGATCGGCGAACTGGTCGCGGCAGCGAAGGCAAAACTGGGTCAGTTGAAGTTTGGCTCCAGTGGTATGGGGACTGGCTCACATTTGGGAGTCGAGAAATTCAATCTAGCGGCTGGCATTAAGGCGGTGCACGTACCCGCACGGATGGGCGACGCGATCGCCGATTCGATCGCCAATACGGTTGCCGGGCGTACCGATTACCTGCTCGCGCCCATCCAACTGGCAGTGGTCGATATCGGCGCGGGCAGGCTGTGCCCGCTGGGCGTGAGCACCCTGAAGCGCTCGCGCTTGCTACCCGATGTGCCAACCATCGCGGAAGCCGGCGTCGCCGGCTTCGACTACCCGATTTGGTATGGAGTGTGGACGCCCGCTGGTACTCCTGCCGAAGTTGTGGACAAACTAGCGAAGGACATTGCACGCTCCCTGGCCACACCGGATTTGCGCGAGTGGCTTGCCAAGCACGCGGCCGAACCGATGAGCATGACGCAGCCTGAATTCGCGCGTTTCGTCGTGAGCGAGGGCAGGAGTGCGGCTCAGATCGTCGAAGCTGCCGGGATCAAACCTCACTAGGCCGGATGCTCCACCTACAAAGCCGCAAACCACCCGTGTGCTCCGATAGATTTCACCGAAGACTCTTTCTCAAGACTCTGCCTCGTGTAATCGATCCACCACTCCGCTGCGAGAAAATACCAGACAATACAAAAGAGCCGCATAGCGGCGTCATGGGAAAGCCCGGCGCGGAAGTGACGGCAAGATGGAGTGAAACAAACCGAGTCCGCTTCAGCGAACGGCACCCTTCATGTTCTGAGGCTTATGGGGGGAAGGCCTAGATGTCGAGATCGATGTAGACTTCGCCGTTCTCCACCTTGATCGGGTAAGTCTTCAACTTCTGATCAGGATGATCCACCGCAACGCCCGTCTTGGGATCCCATTTCCACGCGTGCCAGGGGCAAACGATTTTTCCGTCTTCGATCACGCCCTGCCCCAGCGAGCCGCCCTGGTGCAGGCACACGTTGTCCATGGCGCTGATCTTGCCCCAGACGTTCGCGATGCAGATCATTTTGCCGTTGCAGGGAAAGTCCCGCGCTTCGTTGGTGGTGGGGAGATGAGCTTGAGAAATGATCCGGGTGAAGGCCATAGTTCAGTTCGAAAGGCAATGAGCTGTGCGCAGTGAGCTACGAGCCGCGAGCTATGAGCTGGGTTTGCTTTGCTGTGAACCTGCTTGCCTTCAGCGAGCTCGACGCGACTGTCGCCGGGTCATTCATAGCTCGTAGCTCATAGCTCATCGCTCATAGCTATTTCGGCTGCAACGTCTGCGCGATCATGATCTGGCGCTTGAAATTCTCCACCATATTCGGATCGAGCCGCACTTCGGTGGGCTTCTTGGCCAGCGTCATGGTGTCGATCTTGTCCTGCAGCTTCAGCAGCGCGTAAAACAAATTCTCCGGACGCGGCGGGCACCCGGTCACATAAACGTCTACCGGCACAATCTTATCGACGCCCTGCAACACCGCGTAAGTATTAAACGGGCCACCCACCGACGAGCAGGCGCCCATCGAGATCACCCACTTCGGGTCCGGCATCTGATCGTAAATGCGCTTGACTACCGGCGCCATCTTCAGCGTGACCGTTCCGGCCACGATCATCAGATCGCTCTGCCGCGGGCTGGGACGAAACACCTCCGACCCAAAGCGCGCGATATCAAACCGGGCCGTCGACGACGCGATCATCTCAATCGCGCAGCAAGCCAACCCAAACGTCATCGGCCAAACCGCCGACTTCCGCGCCCAGTTGAAGACGTAGTCCACCGTCGAAATCAGGAAATTCTTCTCAAACTTGTTTTGCAGCCAACCGCTCATGCAGAACCCTCGCAGACGCGTACACAGGCAGGATAGGGAAGGTAAGAGGCGGTGTCAAACGCCAGGAAGGAGGGTCGCGGAACGATCATACCTCGGAACCAAACAGGGAACTTTTCGCGTTCGCATGGTGTCACTCGGACATATGGAACGAACTACTGGCCTGATCAGTGGTAACGAAGCAGGCCCAGAGTTGTTCACTGCATGCGGGCGCCCCTACCAGTCACCGGTGTTGACCTGGTTGCCGATCTTGTTTGGATTGATCGCATCGGCAACAGTCGCGCTCGCTCTTTGCCCGGTCCCGCGATCCCAAACCGTATCCGCATTCGGAGCTTTGTTGCTCGCCGTTGCTTACGTTGCAGCCACCGTCGGCATCGGTGCAGCTGTCCTTGCATGCGGCGGTATCGTGGCCACGCGCAAACGTGAAGCTCCGATCTGGAGGATCTTGCCGTTCTTCTGCAGCGTGGCCGCGTGGATGACGCCGTTGGCTGCTTTTTACAAGCGAGATTCGTTATGGGCGGTTCCGGCAGGTTTCGTATTATCGGTTCTCGGCTCCAGGTTGATCGATCGCTATGATCTGGCCAGCCGCAGGGCTGAGATGTTTGCGTCAAGCGCCGAGTTCCGCACAGACCGTTCTTACTCCACACGCCTTATTTCGTTGACTCTCGCAGCGCTTGTACTGGAGTTCGGGGCGCTCTCGACAGCGGCATCGATGGCGCGCCCTGCCACGATCCTGATCAGTTGCGCGATTATCGTGATCTCTTTCTTCTACCAGTCGGCAAATCAGCCGCAATTGGACTCACGATTCCCTAAAGCACTGTCCTTCTCGATCACGCTGGGCATGGCGATCTTGCTGGTTGCGGCTAGCCTAACGCCATATCTGGCAGTCCCAACCGACGAAGGGGATGACGGTGCAGGGGGCGGAAATTCGATCACAAAGCCGTCCGTCAGGTCAGCAAACCGGAAGGTAAGTCTTGTTCAATATGTGAGTTCCTTGTTCCGAAGATCCCAGGCACGCACAACTCAACAGGGAACTCAAGGTAGACGTGCAGGAGGAGCGTCTACCGATCGCCCCTACCCCGCTCTGCAAGCCTTGTTCGGAGAAGGCACCACGGCAAGCGGATCAGAATCAACCTACGGGCACGCGAAATTGGACGCGAGAAGATTGACTGCTCTCGTGCCGGGCGACTCGGAGCCGGGCGTAATTGTACGGCCGGAAATAATAGACCACTTCACGATAGTCCCGCCGTTGCCGATGCGACGCGTATTTGACGCGAAGCCAAGTGAGTGCGCGACAGATCCGGTCTCAATTCCGTTCTACGGGGTGTACTGGGTGTTCAAAGCCGCTGACCAGACGCTGCCGTCCGGGGCTGTGGAAATGCGTGGCAACCCGGCTGCCATGTCTTTCAAGACCACAGACTTCAGCCCAATCTCCATGGAGGCACGCCAGAATTTCGGATCGTTGATCCAATTGTCGTGCTGCAGCGCAATTGAACTTGTCATTTCCAACGGGGACCGCCGTCCAGGCACCGTCAGAGTGGAACTGACCTTGGCGAACAGTACACTCCCTGGCCAGCCTCAGCAGTCACTCGGGATCTTGCCCGTGAACTCGACTCTGCACTGGTTTCCGGGCGACGAGAGACCGCCAGTCACAGAAGTGCTTAGTTTTCGATTGCCGGCACACCTGGCGATCCGGAGTTTTGATGAGGCGACGATCCGCTTCGAGATGCAATCTCCCCGCGAGCGTTGGAGCGCAAAGATCGCAGTCGAGAAGTTTCGTTTGATTCCCCGCGTGCTCTGATGCGGCCTCACCCTACCGTTCCACCCTCCGCAGAACAACCGGAATACCCGACGGCACATCCCACGTCACATCAATCGACGGATCAGACCCGTCCGGCGCCGGCCCGATCGCCGGACGCCCCGGTTCCTCCTTGGGAGGCTTCGGCGACTCCCACGGCAAATTGACCGAGCGCTGCAATTCGATGCGATCTCCCTTGACCGCACCCTTGAAGTCGCTGCTCCCGGACTTGAAGGCCACCCGATCGCCGTCGACTGTTCCCTCCACAATAGGGATGGGGATATCGTCTCCCCCGAAAAACCCGGCACTCCCTTCAACGGTCCCCGTCAGCTTGCTGCCTTCCTGACGTAGCGTGAACACAGCGTTGACACCGATCAGCATCGAAATGAAGTCATTTGCCGGCCCACCGGTCGGCAGGACGGGTCTCCATAGGCCCGTGACTCCCGCGCCTGTCGGCACCTCGCGCTCCCACACGGCCACCTGCGGACGGAGCTTCACGGGCTTGGCAACAATGGTCGCCGAGGCCGAGGCAAGGCCAGGCGAAGTCGCCTCAACCGTAATGTTTCCCGCTGTCTTCGACGACTGCACCAGGGCCATGCAGAATCCGGAGAATGCCTTGCGCGACGTCCCCTTATCCGAAGCATGATCCGTCGGATCGCCGTTGCCCACGCCGACCAACTTTCCGGCGCCGGAAACTCGGAACGTTACCTCATTGTCGGTGATGGGAACGGTGCGCCCCCGCGCATCCTGCACTTCGACCGCGAACATCGCCACGTCCTCGCCGTCAGCGGAGACGCCGTCGCGATCCGCGCGCACAACCAACTTGGCGGCGGCGCCGGTCGTCTCGCGCTTGGCCGTCATCACCTGCTTCCCGTCTTTCCAACCTCGGGCCTCGATCGAACCCGGCGCGTACTTCACGACCCACGCTGCGTGCGAATCCTTCTTTATATCTTTCGCGCCCAGGCTCTTCCCGTTTACAAACAACTCGACGCGATCCAGGTTCGAGTAAGCCCAGACGGCGATTTCCTTGCCCTCCATCCCCGGCCAGTTCCAGTGCGGAAAGATGTGCAGCACCGGTTTCGCCGTCCACCACGACTGGTAGTAATAAAAGGAGTCCTTCGGAAATCCGCACGTGTCGATGATGCCGTATTGTGAACTGATGTTCGGCCACTGGTACGGCGAAGGCTCGCCGCGATAATCGAAACCGGTCCAGACGAATCCACCGGAGAGCCACGGCCTGGCGTTGCAGAAACGCCACCACCCCTCCGCCGACGCACGCCCGGTAGTCGTGTAGGGATCGTAAGAGCTCACGAACCCCTTCGTGCGATCGGTGATGTAGATACCGCGCGTGCCCACAGCGCTCACGGTTTCGGTTCCCATCACCGGCTTCTCAGGATTCCTCTTGTGGAACTCCTCCGCCTGCGGGTCCATGTAGTTGTACCCAGCCACATCGCACACCTCGAGCCCACCCGTCCCAATGGCCCCGGCCGGAGCGATGGAAACCGGCCGTGAACCGTCGTGCTGTTTCGCCAGGGCTTTCATCGCGCCCAGGATCAGCGCACCTCGGCCCGTGTTGGCTTGCCCTTCCTCGTTTCCCATCGACCACATAAACACGCAGGGATGATTGCGGTCGCGCCGCACCAGATTCTCAAACTGGCTGAGCCCTTCCGGATTCGACGACATCATGCGCGTCTCGTCAAAAATCAGCATGCCCATCTGGTCGCATGCGTCCAGCAACTCCGCCGTAGGCGGGTTGTGGGATGTGCGAATCGAGTTGCAGCCCATCTCCTGCAACTTGCCGACGCGGTAGTACTGCACGGAGTCCGGAAGCGCAGCGCCTAAACCGGCGTGGTCCTGGTGATTGCAGGTGCCCTTCAGCTTGACCGACTTGCCATTCAGCAGCAGGCCCTTCTCGGCGTCAAACTCTGCGGTCCGAATGCCGAACGGAGACTCATAGCGATCCACCACTTGCCCGTCCGCTTGAATCTCCGTGACCAGCTTGTAAAGATGTCTCTCTTCGAGCGACCACAACAGCGGCTGCTTCACCACGATCTCCTGCCGACAACTCTGATCGCCGCCGGCGGCAATCGATGCGGCCGGAGCGGTGTCTTTGCCCACCGCCTGGCCCGAAGGATCGAGAATGGTCGAGGTGACGCGCGCATTTCGACTGGCATCTCCGTGGTTGCACACTTCTGTCAGAACGGAAAGGGAAGCTTCGCCGGGCCGCACCTGCGCCTTCACGAATGTGCCCCACTGCTTCACATGCAGCGGGCTGGTCTTCACCAGCCACACATGGCGGTAAATGCCCGCACCCTCATAGAACCACCCATCGCTCTCGGTGGCATCGACGCGCACCAGCAGCACATTCCGCTGCCCGAGATACGCGAAATCCGAAACGTCAAAGCTGAAGGGATCGTAGCCACCGCTGTGCCGCCCGATGTAGAAGCCGTTCAACACCACCATGGTTTCGCGGTACGCGCCGTCGAACTCGAGCGTGATCCGTTTCCCGGCGTCCTCAGCAGGAATTTCGAAGACACGGCGGTACCAGCCGACGCTTGTCGCGGGATACTTGCGCCCCAGCGGATAAAAGCCTTTGTTCAACAAATCCTGGTCGTTTTGGAACGGCAACTCCACGGCCCAGTCGTGCGGCAGGTCGAGGCCCTTCCAGTCGCTATCGTCGTAGGCGATGGAGCAGGCCGGCATGAAATTCCCGGTCTTCTGGAAGTTGCCCACCGCCGGACCGCCGAATCCGAAGTCCTTGTCCGGGTCATCGGCGTGCCCGAAGTGAAAGCGCCATCCGAAGTCGAGAAGCAGGCGCTCGCGCCCCGCTCCCGGCGTTGGAGAGGCGAGGGCATTGTCATCAGCGAGAGGAGTGGACTCTGGCCGCGCTGCACTGCTCGCGAGATCGAAGGGAATTTGTTTGGCGGCGGCAACGGCTGCGGGCGCCAGCAGGCCGGCCTTGAGTACGTCGCGGCGGGTAGGCATGGGTCCTCCGGTTCAGCGCTTGAAGACGAAATCTCTGATACCGGGTCAATGTCTTGATCAGAGATGAAAGCGAGCGAAGTATACGCCCCGCCCTTTGTGCTTCACAACGACGCGCCTAACCCGCTCTCAGGCCGCTTTCAATTTTTCAGCCAGCAGGTTGCGCAGCCTGCGTAGGGCGGGGGAGATCTCCCGAACCGTGATGCCGCCGAAGCCCAGAATCAGGCCCTGACGCGCCTGTCCCATATACGCACGGGAAAGAGGCCACAGGGCCAGGTTCTGACGAGCGCCATCCCATGCGATTTCTTCGTCGCGGAGTTTGTCTTGCAACACCACGGTCAGATGCATGCCGGCTTCGTCTCCCACGACCTCAGTCACGTCACCGAGGTTGTTGGTGAGGTTCTCGAACAAGGTTTGTCGTAATCCGCCATAGTGCACCCGCATCCTCCGTATGTGGCGGGCAAAATGGCCTTCGTCGATGAAGTCGGCGAGCACCTGCTGATAAAACGTTGGCGGGCCCAGGTCCATGACACGACGCATGGTGACAAAACGGTCGATCAGGTCGGGCGGAACCACGATGTAACCGAGCCGTACGGACGGAAAAAGAACCTTGCTGAAAGTTCCGATGTAGACGACTCGGGAATTGCTGTCGAGCCCCTGCAGCGATGGGATCGGCAGGCTCTCGTAACGGTACTCGCTGTCATAATCATCTTCGATGATCCAGGCGCCCGAGTTGTGCGCCCACTCCACCAACTGCAGGCGGCGCGAGGCGCTCATCGTGACTCCGAGGGGGAACTGGTGCGATGGCGTGACAAACGCCGCCCGCGCCTTTCGACACTTCCTGACGCCGGCCGGAACATCGAGACCCTCGTTATCCACCGGGATCGGCTCAGGTCGGCACCCGTTCAAGGTGAAAACGTCCCGAGCCAGGCGATAGGTGGGATTCTCGATCCAAACACGATCGCCCGGGTTGAGGAGAACGCGAGTGGTGATCTCGAGTGCCTGCTGCGAACCATTGACAATCAGGACCTGCTCAGGTTCGCAGCGCACCGCTCGCGCAGTTCCCAGATAATTCGCGATCGCCTGCCGCAGGGCTTTATGGCCCATCAGGTCGCCGTAGCGGAAAGATTCGCCGTCGGCATTTCGTGAGTGGCGCGCGATCAGCGCCGACCAGGTATGCAACGGGAATTGATCAAAGGCCACCTGTCCAACGCGGAACGGCCCGCTCAGGGCCATCCACGGCAAGTTTTCTTTGCGAGGAAGCTGCGAACAGTGACGCGAAACCAGACGTCGCCCTGAACGTGCCGGCGCACTCCTCACACCCATCGGCCCGCTCAACGTCAATTGCTCGGGAAGAGAGCCGGAAACCATGGTTCCGGCGCCAACCCGGCTCTGTAGATAGCCTTCGGCCAGCAGCTGCGCATAGGCATTGAGCACAGGAAACCGGGAAACCCCCATCTCGGAGGCGAAGACGCGAGTGGAGGGAATGCGCTGCCCCGGACGAAGTCGGCCATCGAGGATCGCGGCACGGAACGAGTTGTAGATTTGCCGGTGAAGAGGCTGTGAGGCGGTGCGCTCGACGGCGATCATGGGCAGCAAACCGGAGGCCACGCGCTTCATTTCCGCGGATCATAGTGGTCATGCCAAAGACGCGTCAAGTGGGTATTGAATATGACCACTTGCCATGCCAACCTGCTTTCAGCACTCACGAAACTGCCCCACCGGGGAGAGTTTCTATGTCACGGATTCGCCACTGCGTGGAGTGTCCGAAATGCCTCACGCGATATCTCATTTCGCTCAGCCCGTACAGCAATGGTGCGTACCTCCGCCCTGCGGTGATTGCTTCCTCGGATGAGTACATCCTGTACTGCTCCTGCCGGCGGGGTTCTGGGGTCAGCCGGTGGAGGGCGAACGAAGTGATGGCTTGCAGAGTTTCGAATGCAGCCTATGAGCGTGGCTATGGAACATCGGCAGAGGTTCGCCCGGTGGGCAGGGCGCGGGATCCGTGGTCGTTTGAGGCGTCTCGATATGTGAACGACTGGAAGTCGCAGGAGCGGCACAAGAGCACATCCTGAGCACGGGGCTCGGCCTTGGTTGAGCAGCGGCTGAGGAAGTAACAATGTCATTGCCTGACGCGCGAGTCGAACGGCGAAGGTGACAGAGCAGGGAAGGGCGCGGCAGGCGGAAAGACCCGCGTCGGCTCTACCGCTGAGAAGTGTCGCGAAAGCGCCGCAGCGTGTGCTTATCCGCTCAGAGTCGATCCTCAAACCTCCCGGCCTCCAGCCGCAGCCCAGTCAATGCGTGTTATCGCCTCATAACAACAGCTGGGGAGAGATTCCAGTGCAACGCCACGTTACGCTAGAGGCTAGCGGTCGGGATAAATACATGAAACACAACGTACTGGTGTTGCTACTGAACGAAAACTTCACTACGAACGATATGCACCGGAAGGGGCATACCCACCTTTCGAGTGTTCGAAAGGCGGGTATGACGGACACCTGTTCATTCGGCTCTTGGAGCTGCCCCCAAAAGCTCACTCGCCCCTACGGCAGCGGTACCGTGTTACCCGACAGCAGGTTGCCGCAGCTGACGCTGGGGACGCCAGCCAGGTTCGCGGTCCCTGTTATGAACGAATTCGAATCACAAAACAAATCCGGCGCGTTACCACCAACCAGGGTCAAAGAACTGCTTGGCTGTACGTCAATCGTGGAAAGGTTGGCCACAACCACACCTCCGTGAAGGCTCCCTGTAATGCTCGATCCGGCCAAGGTCGCGTGGGAGTCGTTCGTCACGATGATGCCCTGGCCCCGGTTGCCGGACACAATCAGGTTCTGGCCCGCATTCAGGGTCGAACCGTTGGTGACGAAAACCGCACCGGTAGTCCCTCCCCATGTCTGCCCGGCGTTCTTGATAATGAGTCTGGCGCTTTCTAGGTTAAGCGATGAGCCATCACTCACGGCGACACCGTTTAAGTTAGTGCCGGACGGGTTATCAATGGTCACGTCACTCGGTGCGGTGGAAACAACATCGACTAAGTCCACGCTCCCACTCTGGCCGATGGTAATGCCGTCCTGCATGTCGCGAATGGTCGTCCCCTGCATCGTGACATGACCCGAGCCAACGAGAATTCCGGCGTAGAAACCCGAGTCGGACGGGCGCTGGAGCAAGCCGCCCGAAATGTGAACATCGGATTTGTCGAATGCAGAAATAGCCGCAAATCCGGAGGTTATGTTGACATTCACTTGTACAAGCCAAACTTGGCTTTCCTCGTAAATTGAAACACCCCATGAACCGTCAACA
>Ga0209698_10007825_pt1 | contig 11137 bp, 4 predicted proteins | sample LitLauG_LLR_2012_FD_187203 | JGI IMG/M metagenome (GOLD analysis project Ga0209698, IMG submission 187203) | Freshwater sediment microbial communities from Pennsylvania, USA - Little Laurel Run_MetaG_LLR_2012 (SPAdes) (version 2) | ecosystem: Environmental > Aquatic > Freshwater > Creek >... | reverse complement strand
TCCTGCGCAGTAATGCGGAGCGGTCTGGCATCATCACCCTTCCACACCGTCTGGGCGCTGAATGACGACGCGGTGCCGGCAGGAAGCTCCAACAAAGTCGCGAGCGTGGCGGAGAAATCCTCCGGCTTGTCGCTGGGGTTGCGCAGGGTGATGATCGCCTTCCCTGGTGTCCACGAGGCCCATCCGTATACTTCCAGCCGCGCGGGATCGCCGCCGATCCAGTGCGAGTCCTTCAGCACGGAGGCGTTGGCGCGCGACCACTTGGCTGCTTCGGCGAGCGCATCCCAATCCTGCGCGGAGAGAAGCGACGGCGTGATGTACATCTCCTGCAGCTGCGTGCCTGTGCCGAAGTAGTCGTGGATTTCATCGGCGAAGTCATGGCCTGGATCGCTGCCTAAGCGCTCGGCGTAGCGCGCGTAGATGATGCCGTGCAGCATCAGCGAGTTCAGCGGGAACAGCGGGCCTTCCTCCACCACATGACGGTAGGTTTGCGAGTCGCGGTAGGTCATCCAGCGCTGGCGATTGGATCCGACGCCGGCGAAGCTGTGATCGTCGCCGCCGCGCCAGATCGAATCGGCATAGAGCAACCAGAATGGCGAGGGATAGGTTCCGGTGGTGAGGTTGATGTAGACGTCCGGTTTCTTCGCGCGCAGTTCGCCAATCAGATGGATAGCGGCGTCGAAGTCGCTGTTGAACTCGCTGCCTTCGATCACCTGATCGGCGTTGCCGGTGCCGTCGAACTTGAATTGGTTCACGCCATACTTGTCGATCATCGCGAGGCTGGCGTCGCGAAAGTAGCGATAGTATTTCGGACCTGACAGGGCGAACCCACCTTCGTTGGTCTCGAAGCCCAGGGCGCGGGCTGAGGCGAGGCGCTGCTCCTTCGGTTTGTCGTAACCACCCCAGGGAGAGAACCAGATGCCGGGCGCTCCGCCGTAGCTGGCAGATGCTCTCGATATATTGGTAAGTCCATCCGGGAAATTCGAATTAAACTTCCACAAATTTGTCGGGTCGTCCCAGCCGTCATCGAGCAGAAAGCTATCTAATTTGACTCCGCGCTGCTTTGCAAGCTGCTCGCCGAAACCCCGGATGGAATCGATCACCTGCTGCTCGGTGTAGCGATCGAAGTATCCGAGGTCGTACCAGGTGTTGTAGTGGAGGAACGTGCGGTAGGGATGAGCGCGTTCGAGCTCGAGATAGCTGAGAAAATCGCGGCGCAACTGGCCGGGGTGTGCGATTCCAAAAACCGATGAATACGTGACGCTCTGGCCCGCCTTGACTGGAAGTTCGCGAGCGAGCCAGCAGGACGCGCGCTCACCGCGCACCCTGCACTCCGACAAGGGATGCTCGAATCCGGCGAACCACGTTCCGGCGGCGACGGGCGAGCCTTTCGCGTGGCCCGAGACGCTCGCTCCTGGGATGATCGCATCGACAAGGACGACGTCTGCAAGCGCGAGAGGTTGTTGCACGGCGCGAATAGTCACGTCTTGAACGATGTAGTTCGCGTGCTCGCGAAGCACGGCCCGCCAACTGACATGAACTTGTCCGGAGGAGTCCTGCAGCTCAATGCGGATCTGCTTGCCGGGTGAGTGATCGGCGGCCCGGGAGGAATCAGGCGCGCGCGCGATGTCTTCGACCACAGGTTGCACTGTGATCTTGAAGTCTGCGGAGCGCAGCACCCGACCTTCTTTCGGGACCAACTCGAAGACGCTGGCGCTGAGCAGCAGAGTCACCCCGGTGAATCGGTTCGTGACACCTTGCCACAACAACGCACCGCCTTTCCCGGACCAGACAGCTGCGACCGCTTCATTCGACAAAGTGAAGGTGTCACCGTTCTGTGTGGCCTGCACGGTCGCAGACGCTGCAGAGCACGGAGGCAAACCGACAATCAGTAGCAGAAACCAACAACCAAGAAAACGGCGATGCGGCATCCGACATCCTTTGGCCCCGTCAGGGAGCAAACAAGCTAGGGTACGGTACGAAGCGGCTCGCAACAAGAAGAAAGAAGTCGAAAGCTGAGAGATGGCGAGGGTCTGGTCTCGGACAAGGGGAGATCGGCATTCCCTGCCACACCAGATGGAGCTACAAGGAAGGCAAAACCCCCACCCTGTCGGCAAGAATCGCGACAAGGGTGGGGCACCTGTGAGGGGGTTGTGCTACGTAATTATTTGCTGCGATTTGTCTTGACTTTCGGGACAAACGAAAGTAATAGTTTTAACTCGTAATGATACGAAAGTAGGAGGGTGTCATGCGTGTCTACCGCAGGTTAGTTGCCTCCTTATTATGGTGCGCCGTTGCTCTGGCTGTGGCCAGTGTGGCGACCGGCGCATTCGGCCAGGCTAGCTATACGGCGCAGGTGCGAGGAGTGGTGAGAGACCAGAGCGGCGCGATGATAACGGGCGCGACGGTCACGATCACCAACGACGGGACCGGCATCGCGACCGCGGCTCGCACCGACGCGAATGGGCTCTACATTCTCACGGGCTTGCGTCCGGCGGTATATACCATCAAGTCCGACAAGGAAGGTTTTCGCTCTGCCGAAGAAAGGAATGTGGTGCTGCAGGTCGATCAGCAAACGACGATCGATTTTGAGTTGCACCCGCTGGGCGTGAGCACAACCGTGGAGGTCACGGAAGCGGCTCCGTTGCTGGATACGGAGAGCGCCGCGATGACCACTACCGTGACGAACGAATACGTGCGCGATATTCCGTTGTACAACCGGAGCATGTTTGGGCTGGTCTTCCTGGCAGGTGGAGTCACCGAGACCACAGGCTCTGGGATCAACGACAACTATCCTTCGGGAACAAACTTCGTCTCGAACGGGCAGCGGAACGCGACCGCGGAGGTCAGCTTGGATGGCAGCCCGCTGAGCGCGCCGGAACAGGGCGAAGGTGGAAACTCGAACGTTTACTACCAGCCCTCGGTCGAGATCGTGCAGGAGTTCAAGGTTCAGAACAACAGTTTCTCGGCTGAGTTCGGAAACAATGGCGGCACCGTGGTGAACATGGTGTTAAAAGAGGGATCGAACGCGTTCCACGGCAGCGGATGGTGGTATTTCCAGCGTTCGGCGACCGATGCGAGGGACTATTTCAACACCGGTCCAAAACCTAATCACCTGCGCGATCAATACGGTTTCTCTCTTGGCGGCCCCATCCAGAAGAACAGGACTTTCTTCTTTCTGGATTATGAGAGGAGCCGTGAGCAAGACCCCATCAATATCGAAGGAGTAGTGCCGACCGACGCGGAGCGAGGCGGCGACTTCTCTGCCAGTCTCGACAGCACGCCAGGTGGGATTTTTGACCCTTCGACTTGCGTCCTCGTGAACCCTGGGGATACGACCTGCACGCGGCAACCGTTCCCCAACAATATGATTCCCGCTAATGAGATCGATCCGGTTGGACAGGCAATTCTGAACCTGTACCCGCATGCCAATGTACAGGGCGCGACGTTTCCGGACCCCAATTTCCGAACGGTTGTGGTGACGTCAGACCCGAGTTATCAGTTCGACGTGAAGGTGGACCACCAGTTCAACACCAAACACAAACTCGGCGGGCGCTACAGCCGGCATCACGATGTATTCACGGCACCGAATGTGATCGGGAGCGGGAACTTCGGAGACGGCTCCATCTACGCGACCACCCCGCAGAACGGGAGCCTGGAATACAACTGGGCGATCAAGCCGACGATGCTATGGACAAGCCGACTGAGCGAGGACCGGGTCGTGGCGCCGGGACAAACGAACAACTATCCCACGTTGAGCGATGTGGGATTGCCGCCCATTCTGGCTGAGAACGGGCTGACGCGCGTCCCGAGCATCAATGTGGACTCAGGGTTCCTGTCGATCTACACGCAGTGCTGCGTGGACACGCATTTCGCGCACACGCTCACGAGTTACTCCTCGATGCTGCAATGGGCCATGGGGCGTCATTCGATCAAGTTCGGAGGCGAGCAGCGTGTGTTCCTGAACAACTTCTGGCAACCGAACTATCCCACGGGGACGTTCAACTTTTCTCGTGATGTGACGACCCAGCAGCCTGGCCAGGGGCTGGGAGACGGGACGAATGGACCGGCGCAGGGCAATCCGTTTGCGACCATGTTGACCGGCTTCGCACACGATGGGCAGTACAACATTGTTCCGGCGGTCGCGGACAAGTCGAAAGAGACTGCGTTTTACGTGCTGGACGACTGGAAGGTAACGCCGAGGCTGACCATCAACGCCGGGCTGCGCTATGAGTGGAGCACCCCGTACTCGGAGCGCTACAACCGGCTGCAGTTCAGCGATTTTACGGCGAGCACAGGGATCAGTATTCCCGTTTCACCGTATCCGGGGTTTCCTGCGATTGGAAATATTATCGGGACCACCGTGTTCCCGACTCCCTCGCACCGCAATTCCGGCGTAGATCGCAACAACTTCGCTCCGCGCCTTGGTTTTGCGTACCAGTTGGCGGCGAACACTGTAGTCAGGGGCGGCGCTGGAGTGTTCTACGGGATGAACGTCGCAACCAACTTTCAATATGCCGGGCCTGCATTCCAGAAGTCGGCCAACATTTATTTCACGAAAGACAACTATCAGACGCAGTATGCGTGCTTGGGCATCTATCCGACAACTTCCGTTAATCCGAATTGCAATGGACCGTTTCCTGCAGGGCTCTCAGGACCCCAAGGTACGAAATATGGATCGATGGCGCAGTGGGGTTTCTCTAACGCCAGCGATCTGGATACAGGAGTGGCCCAGAATGCGGATATCTACCAATGGAATCTTGGCATTCAGCACCTGTTGCCGGGGCAGATCGTTATTGGGGTGGACTACTCCGCCAACCGGAGTACTCACCTGCCGTGGGCCGGGGCGGGTGGGATTTCGACACGCGACCGCAACTTTCTCTCGACTCCGATGCGCAATTTGGCGATCTCACTGGCGCCGGGCGGAGACGTAACCGGGTTCTTGAACAGCGAAGTTCCGAATCCGTTTCAGTGCTTCTTCGTGACGGTGTCGTCGCCGGGTTCGTGGTGTCCGGCGACTCCAACTTTCACAGCCTCGGATGTGGTGGACTCGCGCTATCTCGACGCCACAATTCCACTCATCAACCTGCTTCGACCGTACCCTCAGTATGACGGAAATTTCGAAGGGCTGCCGAAACTGATCGCGAACTCGTGGTACAACTCGCTGCAGATTCGGTTTCAAAAGCGTGCCAGCCATTACATCAGCTTTGAAGGCAACTATACGTTTTCGAAATCGGAGGATGATTCTTCAGCGGGACGGAACGCTTGGATCGGAAACCTGATTCTGGACAATCCGCAGGTTCTCGATAATCTGAGGGCGGAATGGGGCATCAGTTCGAACGACGCGACGCACCGCCTGACCACTGCGTTTATCGTGGACCTGCCCTTCGGCCGTTCGCGATGGATCGGGCGAAACATGAACTCATTCTTGGATGGCCTGGTGGGAGGGTGGTCAGTTTACAGCTTCCTGACCCTGCAATCAGGCCAACCGCTTGCGATTTATGACAGTGCCGGCCTTGTGGCGGACGGGAATCAGCGGCCGCAAGTGATCTGCTCGCAGCTCACGACCGGAATCAGCTACAAGGCGGCGGCCATGACCGGACAACCGTATCTGAATCAGAACTGCTTCGCCAACGCCGGCGACAATGTTCCGGGAAATGCGCCACGGCACTTCTCGAATCTGCGCGGTGACGGAATTCGCAATGTCGACATGTCGTTATCCAAGGAATTCAACGTTCACGAAAAAGCGAAGATTCAGGTCAGGGCCGAGGTTTTCAATGTGGCGAATCGTCAACGCTTCGCCTTTCCCGACACCGGCTCGGGAGACGGTAGCTTTGGCGGGGTATTCTCGACGACCAACAACTTCCGCAGAATGCAATTCGGGGCTCGATTCCAGTTCTAGCGCTATTCCTCATAAGCCTGATCTTGCGCGGGCGGGATCAGGCTCTCTTCTTCTGTAGCTGTGACGGCTCTGAGGAGCGGAACCATGCGACGAAGATCGTTCCTGAAGGCCAGCGGCATCGCGCTGGGAGCGGGGCTCGCCGCCGATTCCCTGCTGGCAAAGATTCCACCTCACAATTTTGACAAGTATGACTTCGGCGGTGGTCCGCCTGTAGCCGACCGGCTCTACCAGGGGCCGTTTTCTGCCGACGACTATCCCAGTTGGTCGGTGGTCATGGCGCTGACCCCTTCCCGCGATGTTGTGCCGAACTACGGCATGGGCTTGATCACTTATGTCTGCGATGAAGTAGGGCCGGCGAAGAAAGACGGGGAGACGCTGGCGCAGTCGATCGAGAACGTTGTGAAGCTGCCGCTGGGGACGACGCTTTATCTGCGCGTGAATTGGAAAGACGTGCAGCAGCGGCCCGGCCGTCTGGATCTTTGCGAGCACTGGAAGCTGACGTTTGAGCTGGCGAAGAGATATCAGAAGCGGATTGGATTTCGCGTGATGATGAGCAATCCGGATATTCCAGATTCGCCGCTGCCGGAATACCTGCGCGACAAGATTCCGATGGTCAAGCTGGGCGATTGGCTGGGTCGCACGCGTTATGAGCCGCGGTATGACGATCCGGGATTTCAGGCGGCGTTTCGCGAGTTGGTGGATCTGTTGGCGGATTCTTACGACGGACATCCGGAGGTGGAGTACGTCGACACGTTCATGTACGGATTCTGGGGCGAGGGGCATACCTGGCCCCTGGAAACGAATCCGTTTCCGGATGCGGTGACAGCCGAGAACACGTTCGTGAATATGTTCCAGCATCAGTTGGAGCGGTGGAAGAAGACTCCGATGGCCACCAACACGCAGCCGGACTTCAGCAAGGTAGGTAACTCGGAGTTACTCGATCGCACAGTGCGGAGTTGTAACTGGCTGCGGACAGACACAATCTTTATCGAGAACGAGCAGATTGAGGAATTGAGCAATCGTCCGCCGTGGACCGGAGTGACGGTGGAAGTGGGGATGTCCGACGGCTCGCCGAAAAGTCTCAAGCTCGACGAGGGCGTGACCTATACCGACAACGTGGTCCAGCATGTCCGCGATGTAGGCGCTTGCTACTTCTCGCTGTGGAATTGGCACCGCATTCAGGCGGACCGCATTCTCAACTACTACTACCAGTTTCCGGAGGCGATTGATGGTCTGGCGCGGCAGGTTGGGTATCGGGTGCGGCCATCCTGGGTTTGGACGTATGAAGAGGGCGGATATCCGGGACTGATTGTCGGCTTCGTCAACGATGGGATCGCCAGCCTGCCGGGGGTTTTGCGCGTGTCGGTGGTGAGCGCGGACGGAAAGGTCAATGCTGGAGGATGTCTCGACGCGGGATACCCGCTGCCGGGGAAGGTGCGACAAGCGAAGTTTGCGCTGCCCAGGGGTACAAAGTGGCAGGGATTGCGACTGAAGGCGGAGATCGAAGTGAAGGGACAACGATATCCGGTTCGCTGGGCCTGCCGGCAAAAACTGAATGAGGACGGAAGTCTGACTCTGCGACAGACAGTGGGACTCGGGGCGGAAGATGAGACTGGCGGCGCGCCTCGCGGGCCGGAATAACCCGGGTTCGGTGATCGGGAACGAAACATGAAACCAAAATTGTTATTCGCAATTCTCGTGTTGTTTGCATGCGGATTGGTCGCGGCTCCTTCCGAAAAACAGAATTGGACTCACTATGTTCGCATCGGGGCTTACGGGATGAGGGGCGGCGCTGCGGCGGACATTGTGCGGCGGGCCCAGGAAAGCGGAGTCTCGGGCATTGAGGTCGATAACGATATCCCCGGGCGATACGAGAGTTTTCTTCAACCCGAAGCGAAGTTGAAGGCGATTCACGATGTGGCGGAGGCGGCACACAAGGCGGGGAATCACGCGTTCGTCTACATCGCGGGGACGGAGTGCATCACGGCGCATGGAGACAAGGCGGAGCATACGCTGGCGAAGGACCATCCCGATTGGCTGCAGCGGAAGATCACGGGCGAGCCGGCGATTTTCGGTGGAGGAACGGCCTTCTGGATCAGGGCGGGCGACGAGGATGTGTGGGTCAGTCCTTATGCGACGGAGTGGCGCAAAGTCTATATGGAGCGCGTACGGCAGATCGCAGAAACGGGGATTGATGGGATTTATGTCGATATTCCGTACTGGATGACGCACTTCGAGGGCTGGGAGAACACCTGGGCCAGTTTTGATGATTACACGGTTGCGGCGTTCAAAAAGCAGACCGGGCTCGATGCGAAGCACGACGTGAAGATCGGCGACTTTTCCGATCCGGGGTTTCGCAAATGGGTGGAGTTCAGAATCCAGACGTTCACCGATTTTCTGGCTGAGATCGATCATACGGCTAAGGCGGTGAATCCGGAGATCAAGACGATTCCGGAGATTTATCCGGGGATCGAGGAGGAGGCGGTGCGAGTGGGAGCCGACGTATACAGCCTTTATCCAGTCGTAGATGCAATTACCCATGAATATGAATTTGGAAGCGGCGACCATATGGCGTCGGGGCGTACGCCACTGGATTGGTTCCGGTATCAGGTGGGGATGCATTCGTTTCGCGCGTTCGCGCAGGGGAGGGCGACGTGGATTCTGAATTATTCGTGGGACGGCGACAAAGTCGTCGATAAGCGCGAAGCGATGATGAATCTTGCGATGTCGCAGATCATGGCTGGAGCGAACTTCTGGGATGCGCCGGGGCATTCGATGGCGGGATCGAATGATCTGCCGACCCGGAAGAAGATTTTTGATTGGATCGGGGAGCATGAGAAGACGTTTTATCTGCCCCGGGCGCCGATCGATCCGATTGGAGTTTATTTTTCGCCAGAGACGAGAAACTTGTACGCGGAGGAGTTTCTCGCGTCTTATCGAGGGATTCTGATTCTGTTGATGCAGAAGCATCTTGAGTTTCAGATTGTGACGCCGCGAACGCTAGGTGAGTTCCAAGGAAAGACGCTGGTGCTGCCGGATGTGCGCGTGCTGGGAAAGAACGAGAAGAAGTGGTTGAAAGAGTATGCCGCGGGGAAGCGACTGGTGGTGACGGGAACGGATGCGACAGAACTGGGCGACATACCGAATGTCGTACGGCTGCGGGAGTGTCCGGGAAAAGCCTACAACGCAGCGATAGAGAAGGATTTTGAACGCAGCTCCCCGGATTCCGCGCGCGAGTTCTTTGCCAGCCTGCAAGGGGCTGATGCGGCGCGGATTCAGGCGTCGCCGCAGATTGCGACGTCGATTGCGCGCACAAGTGATGGCCACGTCAACTGCTTCTTTGCCAACTTTGCCGGGTTGCGCGGAGGGTCGAACCCGGTACAGACACCGCAAGCGGGAGTCGTGGTGAGTGTCCGGTCAAAGAGTGAGGGGAAGGGCGTTTTTCTGTCTTTCCTTGGGCAGGAGCAGCCTGTTAAAGGGGTGCAGCACGGGGATTCTGTCAGCTTTACCTTGCCAAAGATTACCCGGGGTGCGGTGTTCTGGTACGAACCTTAAGGAGCGACGCAGACACCGGCATGAGGCGGCAAGATGCCGCCTCGACAGCCGGCGGGACGCCGGCGCTACGTACTTCGGTCCCATGCCTTGGAACGCGAGACTGCCTCATTCCAGCGGTTGCGCAACGATTGAGCTTGTGATGGTGCCATTTGCGGGTTGAAGCGGCGGCTTTTCCCGGCGGCCAGAGCATCCAGACCTGATCGCCAAAAGCCCACGGCGAGGCCGGCCAGGTATGCGGCACCCATCGCGGTTGTTTCCGTCACGGCCGGACGGACTACGGGAACACCAAGGATATCTGCCTGGAATTGCATAAGGCTGTCGTTAGCGGCAGCACCACCATCCACACGCATCTCCTTGACGGCGTCGCCCGAGTCGCGGCCCATGGCGTCGAGCAAGTCGGCTACCTGGTATGCAATGCTCTCTATCGCTGCGCGCGCAATGTGGCCGGCGGTCGTGCCGCGGGTGATTCCAAAGATGGATCCGCGGGCGTAGGAATCCCAGTGCGGTGCGCCTAAGCCGACAAATGCAGGGACGAAATATACTCCGCCGTTGTCGGGCACGGATTTCGCCAGGGGCTCGACTTCTTGTGAGTTGCGAATAACGCCGAGGCCATCGCGGAGCCATTGCACGACCGCGCCGCCGACGAACACGCTGCCTTCCAGCGCATACTCAGTTGCGTCCTTAATCTTCCAAGCAACGGTGGTGACCAGTTGATTGGTGGAAGGTACGGCGCGCTTGCCCGTGTTTTGCAGCATGAAGCAGCCGGTGCCGTAGGTATTCTTGGTCATGCCGGGCTGGCAGCACTGTTGCCCGAACAGCGCGGCCTGCTGATCTCCGGCAATGCCGGCGATTGGAATCTTCTCGAGCCCTGTCACTCCGCGAACTTCGCCGTAGATCTCACTCGATGAGCGCACTGCTGGCATGATCGAGAGAGGAATTCGGAACAGATCGACCAGTTCGCGGTCCCACTCGCCGCTGTGGATGTTGAACACCATAGTGCGCGAGGCATTGCTCGCATCGGTGGCATGAAGCTTTCCCTGCGTTAGCTTCCACACGAGCCAGGTGTCGACGGTACCGAAGGCGAGCTTTCCTGCCTCAGCCAGGCTACGGGCTCTCGGAACATTGTCGAGGATCCATGCGATCTTGCTTCCGGAAAAATAAGCGTCGATCAGCAAACCGGTGCGTTGCTGGATCAGGGGAGCTTGACCATCCTTCCGCAGTTGTTCGCAAAAATCGGCAGTGCGGCGGTCTTGCCAGACGATCGCGTTGTGGATGGGTTCGCCGGTGTCGCGATTCCAGACGATCGTGGTCTCACGCTGGTTGGCGATGCCGATGCCTGCGACGTCAGCCGGTGTGGCTCCCGCCTTCGCCAGGGCCTGCAGGGCGACCCCGATCTGTGAGGAAGCGATTTGTTCCGGGTTGTGTTCGACCCAGCCGGGATGGGGAAAGATTTGATCGAACTCCTGTTGCGCGACGGCGCGGATGGAGCCTTCTTGATCGAATAACAGCGCCCTTGAGCTGGTTGTGCCCTGGTCGAGTGCGAGAACGTACTTCACGGTACCTCCTGCAGTGTAGGTGGCACAGGCAGAGACGTTGCAAGCAACGTCTCTACGACGGCTTTAAGAAGCGGCGGATTCCGAAATCGTAGAGGGCTGCACCGGCGAGGCCTCCTAGCAAAGG
>Ga0209698_10007824_pt1 | contig 11138 bp, 11 predicted proteins | sample LitLauG_LLR_2012_FD_187203 | JGI IMG/M metagenome (GOLD analysis project Ga0209698, IMG submission 187203) | Freshwater sediment microbial communities from Pennsylvania, USA - Little Laurel Run_MetaG_LLR_2012 (SPAdes) (version 2) | ecosystem: Environmental > Aquatic > Freshwater > Creek >... | reverse complement strand
CGGAGCGGCTAACGCTGTCGGAGGACTAGCCATGTTAGCGGCGACTTGCTGGCCCTTTACTTCGGGCAAATGCACGCTACCTGCGGTGTGTTTCATTTGCCGAGAGACGCTAGGCACCGCGGGGATCGGTGCAGAGCTTCTCTTTGCACTTTCGGATCGGGCAAAACTCTCTGAGTCGTTGGTTGGCGCAACCGTCGTTGGAGGACGCGGAATCTCTGGCTGCCTTACACTTGCATTCTGTTGCAGGACCTCAGGAGAGCCGCCGTGCGGACGGAGATACACCACCAGCGCAATCACGGCGCACACCAGCGCCGCCGCAGGCAGCGCCACCGGCAACAGCCGCTGCCACATCCATCCTTTCACCGCCTCTGGCTTGGGTGCTTCCGTCTCCTCCTGCGGTTGCATGAGAAACACAGCTTTCCGGCACTCCGCGCATTCGGCCAAGTGAGCCAACATCCGCTCGTGTTCATGTGAGCTAGCTGCGCCCTCCACGAACACACTTAACTGGTCAGCGTCAGGATGGATTCCGGGTTGAAAGTTGGCCTTCACCCTAGTTCTTCCTTATCGGGGATCGGGGCATCCTCCGAATTTTGCAGCAACTTACGCAGATTGATCTCGATATCCCTCGGATCGCTCCCCAGCGCTTCCTCCGCCGCACGCCGGCTCAGACCCTGTGCCACAAGAGTCCGCAGTAACTGTTTGCGCAGACGGTCGGTCGCACGCTTCAGTTTGCGGCTAACTGTCGCCACGTGAACTCGCAGCACGCCGCTTATCTCCTCGAGGGTATGCTGATCCAGGTAGTAGGCCGAGAGCAGGAAGCGTTCTTCCGCGGAAGCCCCGCTCAGCGTCATCTTGAGCGCCACCCGCAAATCTCCTAATCGTTTTAGCTCAAGTTGCTCCGAGACCACCGCTGCTGGTTCGATCTCATTCAGCGCAGTCTCCCGGCCGATTTTCCGGTACTGATCCACGCGGCGTTGTGCCAGGATCGCCCGCAGCCATCCCATCAGCGATCCTCGCCCCGAGTATCCGAGCAGCGGAGACCAACGCTTGCCTTCGTGCTCCGTCAACCCGAACAACTCGGAGTAAAGTGCGCTCGCCAACTCTTCGCCCAACGCCGCTGATCGTGTCATCTCCACAGCAGCCCTAGTCAGCTTGTCCTGATATTGCGCAAGAAAGTGCCGCCATGCGGACTCCCGCCCCAGCGCGCATCCGCGCGCAATCGCAAGCTCCTCCAGCTGTAGAGCCCGCCAGAATGTTTCTCGCTGCCGCTCACTGGCCTGCTTCCCCGGCTCGAGACCGAAATTGTCCCTCGCTCCGATCGTCTCAAGGGCATGTGAGAACTCGGCCTTGCTGACCTCCACTGACTCCGCGCCGGCCGTCCGCCAAAGCTCTTCCCCGAGCATCTCGGGCAAAAGTCGACTCTCCGGCCCGACTTCGGTTTCGACCGCGACCTTCGACACCGATGCCGCGCAGTCTTTCCCGCCCGAATCTTCTGCTGGAACAATGTTGGCAGACGAAGTATCCACGCCCGCTCATTAAATCATATCGTCCCGTCGTCGCCGATTCTTGCCCCTGACAACGGCCGCGTCACCGTTTGTGCAACGTTCGCCTCTACGTATTGGCGCTCTGCGTTCCCCGCGAAGCGCCGACGAGCCGGCAAACCAATCTTCCCGGTTGGCCGGCGCGATCAATAACGTGAGGAAAGAGTGACTATTTTCATGGCCTAGTGTGGTGTCCCATAAATAACTAGCATAAGTATCGAGCTTGGGGTAAGCTCCGAGCATGATTACGGGACGCCCCAAGCCCTCCCTTACCCTTGCCCCGGACGAACAAACCCAACTGCGTAGCCTGGCTGCTTCCCGCACCCTGCCGCATTCTCTGGTGGCACGGGCCAAACTGGGGCAGCTTTCAAAAAAGGGCGAGGGTTTTCCGCGTGGCTCGGAATCGTCCCGGGCGAATACACCACTGGCGGCAAGCAAAAGCCCAACTCACAACCCGCGTCCACAGTAACGTGGCCGCAGTAGCCCTAGCGAATAAGTTGGCGCGTATGGCCTGGGCCGTGCTCGCCAAGAATGAACCCTATCGGCCCCCGACGTTGGCCGCTGCGGCGACAACGTGACTGGCCTGCAGATGACTCCTGGCTGAGGCCAGGCTTGGAAATCGCATTCGCGATTCCCACATCTACAGACCATCGGCTACTACGGAGTCGACGATTTTCTGCCAGGTCTGCTGGCGAATATGAGATGACACAACGGTCGAACCCGGCGCTCTCGCAACCTGTCAACCGGAAAAGCCTTCCAAGGCTGCCTAACTAAAGTAGGACGAGCGCGCAGCGCATTCCATCCAGGCCAGGAGCTTGTGCCCCACAAAGGCCGAATACATTTGCGCAGACCATCCTGTCACGTTCATTTTTCGCTTGCGGCAAGGCGGCGGACCATACATTCCGGTTTGCTCGTCGCTCGGGAGCAGCCCGAAATCCGGGACGGAATCTAGCTGAGAATGGTTGCACATGGCGCAGCCCTGTTCCTTGAAGTGAACCGTGATCCCTAGGCTTCTGGTGTTGCGGGGCAGCCGGGAAACTCCTTCAGGTAGGTGTTGCCGATATAGCCGAGGTATTTGATTCCGATTTCGCTGGTGAAGAATCCGTCCGCGGTGTACTTGCGCAGCGTCGAGAAGAACTCGATACCAGGGCTTAGCCTGGGGTCTTTCTCTGCGTTCTTGCGAAACGCGATGAGGTCCAGCATTTCTGTCCGCTGCCCCGGAGCACATTGCAGGTAGGTCTGCCCGTAGCGCTCCACACAGGTCGCGTCAAACCACATGATCCCGCCTCCGAGTTGAAGTTGAAGGTCTTTGTTCTCGCTGCTCAGCAAATCGATGAATTCCGGCGCGCCCGCTTCTACCGCGCCTCCGCTTTCCCCGTCGGAAGGAATGATCGCCTGACACAAGGCTCGCAATGTTTTGTACTGATGCTCGGGGAAAAATTTCGGCGCGTATTCTCCGGAAGATGACGCCGCCTTATGCGCGCCCACCATGCGGTGAGCCGTTTCTGCGGCTGTGAGCGGAACCACCCGCCGCATGGAGCCGGCCGCGGCAGTAAGGCCGAACGATTTGATAAGGTCACGGCGCGAAATGGACATGAGTGGTGCTCCTCGGGTTCCTGATCGAGTTCCTAGTGTTACAGATTGCCTCGCTTCGCTTGCTCCAAGAGATACTCCGACGCCCTCCAAGATAGCGCCAGGATGGAAAGTGTCGGGTTCTTGTCAGGGCTGGTTACGAATGTGCCCGCATCGGTTACGAATAGATTTTTCACATCATGGGCCTGGCAATACTTGTTCAGGACCGAGTTCTTGGGATTGTCGCCCATGCGCACCGTGCCTGACTCGTGAATCGCTGTGCCACCATCATAGAGGCCGTAAGGGGTTGGGCCGTCGGTAGTGACATCCGTCGAGTAGGTGCCGCCCGCTGCTTCGACAATGGCGCGAAAGGTCTGCTGCATATCTTTCGCCATTTTTATTTCGTTTTCTCCCGCACGCCAATGAAAACGCAGCACCGGAATGCCCCACCCATCAACAACACTCGGATCGATTTCGCAGTAGGTGTTTTCGTTGGGAATCATCTCTCCCAGTGCTTCCATGCCGATCGTAGCTCCATAAGAGCGGCGGCAGCTTTGCTTCAGGGAGACGCCATAGCCTTGGACACGGTCGCACACGTCGTCGAATTGTTGCACGACTGGCATGAAGCGACCGCCGCCGGGTTCAATGTGATAGCCGCGCAGGAATTCGTTCTTGCGGTCGAATTTCCACCAAGGCATGTACACATGAGGCAGATAATTTCCGCCACTGCCATCGTGGTTGTGAGGCGGCATCCTCTCCAACTGGGGAAAGTAACCCGAGCCCCAGCTCCCTACGCTATCCATCAGGTTTCTCCCGACCACGCCCGACGAGTTGGCCAATCCCTCGGGAAACAGTGTGGAGCGCGAATTCAGTAGCAGACGTGCGGATTCACACGTGCTGGCCGCGACTACAAAACTTCGGGCACGCACCTGCGTTTCCTCTCTTGTGGTCCGATCGATGTAGGAGACGGCTTCGGCCTTGCCGTCTTTGCCTACGACGATTTCTCGCGCCATTGCGTTGGTGATCACCGTCAGACGGCCCGTGGCTAGCGCCGGTGGAATCAATACCTGACTGGAGCTGAAGTTCGATGCCGACTTGCATCCACGGCTGCATTGACCACAATAGTGGCACGCCGGACGTCCGTTCAGCGGCTGCGTCAGAATGGCCATGCGCGCCGGCACGCAAAGAACGTTCACCTTGTCGCAGGCTTTCTTGAGGATCGTTTCTGTGCAGCGGGGCTTGGGCGGCGGCTGGAAAATTCCGTCCGGAGAACTCGGGATGTTTTCCTTGCTTCCGAAAACCCCGATGTAGGACTCGACCTTATCGTAGTAAGGAGCAAGTTCTTCATACGTAATCGGCCAGTCGTCGCCCACGCCGTCTCGGGAACGGGGTTTGAAATCCATCGGAGAGAAACGCAACGCCACTCTGCCCCAGTGATTGGTGCGCCCACCGACGATCCGCGAACGGAACCAGCGAAATGTGGACCCCGGCGCCAACACATAGGGCTCGCCATCGATTTCCCAAGCACCGTTTGGCGCCATGAACTCGTCGGCCTCCTCGCCACGCAGTCCACCGCCCACGCCAGCACCGCGGTGGGGAAGATCGTAAGGCCAAAGATGCTCTTTGAAGTCCTTCGCCGGGTCCAGCGGCGGGCCCGCTTCCAGCATCACAACGCTGACTCCGCCCTCGGTGAGCACCTTGGCTGCGGCGCCGCCGGCAGCGCCTGATCCGATGACGCAGACGTCATAGATCTTCGGCGAACGAATCACTTGCGGCATCGAGGATCTCCTTGGCAACAGATTGGCGATTATATCTTGGTGTTGCTGCCGCTGTTTCCACGGATGCCACTGAAAAACTGAAAACTGATTATGCCGGAATTGACGGACGAGATTCTGAGCGTATGGTCGGCGCATTTATGTCGAATTCTGTGTGCGAATTGTGTGCCAGATTCCGAGGATATTCAGATTCGGAGAAACGGCCAATCTGGCTCACGGCCCATCAGCCGTCAGATCCGAAGAGCCGCATTAGATTTGCGCCTCCGCATATGCTGTGTGCTAGCTGTGTGCTGGATTGAGGAGCCAGTAGGCGCCGATCGCTATAGCCTACGGGTATTGTGACACTTTCGCGGGCTTCAATCGTCTCTCCTATCCTCTCGCAAGTCTTAGCTTGAACAGCTTCTTTAGAACGGTCTCGACGACGCCCCTGTAGTCCTTTATTTGCTGGTCATCGAGGCCCACAGTAGCTCTCTCATGGACGAGCTTGTTTCGAAGGTTGTTAAAGTGTCCGATCTTCTTCCAAATAGCAGCGTCTATATTGACGTACTTCTGAATCTCCTGCTGGACCAACCCCTTGAAGAACGCCTTTTCGCTCTCGTGGATGGTTTTGCGTTTTCCAACCTGGGCTCGCTGTTAATCGTTGGGGTTATGGCTCGAGTGCATGCCTTGGTGTGCTCAAAAAGTGCTTGACACTTTCGACGATTGTTAGAGATCGCGATATTTACGTCAAAAACGTTAAACCGTCGTGACGACCATAAGGGATGGGTTTGTTGGTGTCCGACGGGAAAGTGATTCCCCAGAAATTACTCGCTTTATCGTCCATCTCGACAAACTCGATTGCGTAGGTGGAAACTCCCCCGAGAGCGGGCAATTGTGCAACGATACGGGCCGAAGCCTGAGTGCCACGCTGATTTCGCACGAGGACAACTGACCCAACCGGCAGCTCACGATTTAAGTGAACGGCAGCTCCATGCCTATTCAGGTTGAAAAATCCACGGTCGCAGTGAGCCGGGCCTTTCTGTATTCTTTCAAGCCGTGAAGTTTATCTGTTTCTGCGCGGCGCCCTTGGTAGTTGTTCCATGCAGTTTGTCGTCTTCGATCAGCTTCATGGTCTTGCCATTACCCCGAATCTTCTAGCACATAAACGGCCGCTTTATCCGCGGTCGCCGGCGGGCAGGCGCTGAGAGCCAAGGCTATTTCTTTTTGCCGGTCCATTAACAGCGGAGTCTTGCCAGTCATGGCCTGGATCGCCTGAGCCGCGGCAGCCGGTGGCATGGCGATCTGGGCGGCCAAGCCCAGCAAGCATGTACGTACGAGTAACCTTCCACTACGAGTCCAGCCTGAAGATCTGATTTCCATACAGTTGCTCCTCCTGCGTTTCGGCTTTCTGATGTGAAGACGTTCGTGGAAGACGGAGCCGACAGTTATTTTGTGACCTTGGACCGGCTCGAGCCCCGCAGACGTGAGAAAACGTATCAAAAGCTTTCACGAACGATGCTGAACGGACACAGGTTCGAGGTCGACGAGTCGGCCAGGACTCTCCACTGACCGCTCTACTCGCGCAAATTGAGATTCTTCAAACGCAAGACACAACAGACTGAGCATCTCAGGAACGGAACAAATCTCAAACGTGGATCTCAAGTTAAAGAGTTCCAACAAGTCCTCCACCCTCGGAGTAAGATTCATCAGTTTGAGCCGTACCCCGGTCGTTGTGGCCCACCACCGCAACGAAACAAGTATTGCTACACCAGCAGCATCCATGCCCGTGATCTCGGTAAAATCAAGCACCGAGATGCTGAGGGGCGCGTGGTTCACGACGGTCATCCTTAGCAGGTCCGCATGTTCAAAGGTAATTCGGCCTGTGCAACGGAAGATCGTCGCATTTCCTAAGTTTTGAGTTGTTATCTGTAACATCGTCGCTCCTTCTGCGCGCCGACGCCGCCTTCGTGATCGACATAAACACCGCTGACTTGGCTCACCAGCAATCGGACGATCGACAATCCCACCGAACCGATCTAGCAGTCTGAAAAGCGCTGGTCCCTCTACCCTATCGACGAACGGATGAGGCGAAATTGGACATACAAATCAGGTTTCTTAATGCTGTATTCTATGGATGCTAGAAGGAGATACCCGCTCTGAGCGGTGACGTCGGTTCTGCCCACTTACCCCTCCTCTCACTTCGGCTCCGGAGTGTTCTTTTCCCTGGCGATCCACTCGCGGATGTATGGCGAGCAGTGCCTCAGTTCGGTGCCATTCGCCTCGCATACACTTAAGAAGCGCACCGCGTCTCGGTCGACAAGTTTCACGTCCTCGAGATCCAAAGCAACCCGGGCGACTCCTTCCATTTCGGCCTTCAGCTGCTCCACATGCTCAGACTGAATTCGGCCACTGAGCCGTAGAACAATGAATTTCCCGTCTGCGCTGCTGTCGATCTTCAGCACTATCTTCGCGTGTCTCCCGGCGCAGCCAACGAATCACCTATGCAAGGGCGATGCCAACTGTAACCGATTGAAAATGCAGGGTGTCCTTCGGTGGCGAATGGTGCGCTTCGACAATTGTCGGATTCCGCCAGGCGTCAACGGCTATGTGGCCTCCTTCGGTAGACGTTGCTCTTGTTAGCCCAGTTTCCTACAATTTCATGAACAGCATGCCAGTTCGAGGGCTCCCTATGGCTGAAACTCACAGTGGCGATCCCGGTGAAGCGTCGAAGCCGATCGAGGAGCGCCTGCGGATCATGATTGACCAGATCCCGGCGCTTGTCTGGAGCAAACTTCCCGATGGCTCACTCGATTTCTTCAACCAGCGTTTTCGGGAGTATACCGGTCTCTCATTGGAAGAAGGGCTGGGGTGGGGGTGGATCAATGCCTTTCATCCCGACGACCGTCGGATGGAGGAGTGGCGCGCGGCTCTCGCGGCCGGCGAGCCCTTCGAGAAGGAAGCGCGTCTGCGGGGGACCGATAGCAAGTATCGCTGGTTTGCGCTTCGCGCCGTACCGGTGAAGAACGATCAGGGCGTCATCATCAAGTGGTATGGAACGTCGACCGACATCCACGACCGGAAGCAAGCGGAATCAGAGCTGCGACAGCTCGTCGATCTTGTTCCTCAATGTATGTGTGTCGATGGAACCGACGGGGAGGTCCTCTATGCAAACGAGCAACTGCTCGATTTCTTCGGATTCACCCTCGAGGAGGCCCAGGCCAGCGACTTTCGGACAAGGACTTTTCATCCTGACGATCTCGATAAGGTGCGAGCCGCGCGTGAAGGTGCCGTCTCTCGCGGCGTACCTTGGGAAGTTGAAACTCGGCTGTTAAGAAAAGATGGCCAGTATCGCTGGTTTCTGATTCGTTTCAATCCACTGCGGGACCAGCAGGGAAACGTCATTCGCTGGTACGCAGCCGGAACGGACATCGACGACCGTAAGCTGGCTGAAAAGGAACTTCAGCAACTCGTCGACGCCGTTCCTCAGCACATCGTTGTGCTTGATAGAGATGGTGAGCGTCTTCACGCCAACCAGGTCGTGCTCGACTATCACGGCTTGAGCCTGCAGGAGTTTCTCACAGTGGACCCCAGCCACTGTTTTCATCCGGAGGATCTAGAGAGCTATGACCGCCTGCGGCAATCTTGCCTGGCAGCGGGAAAACCGTGGGAAACGGAAATACGTTTGCGCAGGAAAGACGGGCAATATCGCTGGTTTCTCATGCGCGCCAAACCACTCCGTGATGATCAAGGACACACCATCCGCTGGTACCTTGCGAGGACCGACATCGAGGACCGTAAGCAGGCGGAGTGGGAACTTCGGAAGCTCGTAGACGCAGTCCCTCAACATATAACCGTGCTGGCAGCGGATGGGCGCCGCCTTTACGGAAATAAAGTTGCGCTGGATTTTCACGGCCGTACTCTGGAGGAGTTTCTACCTGAGAACCTGATTAACGAGAAAGTCCATCCGGACGATCTGGTGCGTTATTGGGAAGCACGGAAGGGGGGAATCTCACGCGGCATCCAATTCCGAACCGAGGCACGACTACTCGACAGAAACGGCCAGTATCGCTGGTTCTTATTCCTGTTCAACCCGCTGCAAGATGAACAAGGTCACGTGGTCCGGTGGTATGCCACGGCGACCGACATTGAGGACCGCAAGCACGCGGAGCAGGCCTTGCGGCGAAGCGAGGCTTACCTGGCGGAGGCACAGACACTAAGCCGCACCGGCAGTTTTGCGCACGATCCGGTCCACGGGGAAATCACCTACTGGTCGGAGGAAGCATATCGAACTTTTGGATTCGATCCGGCAAAGGGCCCGGTCTCGTACCAGCAAGCTCGCAGTCGGGTTCATCCGGACGACTTGCAGCGGTTCGAGGAGGCTCGGGAGAGGAGCATCCGCGAGAAGACAGGTGCCAAGGTTGATTTTCGCGTGGTCCTGCCGGACGGTACGGTAAAACATGTCCACTGCGTGAGCCGCCCCATTATCGATGCCTCGGGCAAGGTAATGGAGTTGGTCGGAACCAATATGGACGTTACCGAGCAACGTCTGGCGCAAGCTGCTCTGGAGAAGGCTTTCGAGGAAATTAAGCAACTGAAGGAGGAGCTCTACAGAGAGAACCTGGCTCTTAAAGAAGAGATCGACCAGGCTTCCTTATTTGAGGAAATCGTCGGGTCGTCCCAGCCCCTGCGGCGCGTTTTGGTTCAGGTCACGAAAGTGGCACCTGCGGATTCCACAGTCCTGATCTCTGGGGAGACTGGTACAGGAAAAGAACTGATCGCTCGTGCGATTCACAAACGGTCTGCCCGGTCATCACGAGCCTTTGTGAGTGTGAACTGCGCGGCGATACCCGCAGCGCTGATAGGCTCCGAGTTGTTCGGTCACGAAAAAGGAGCCTTCACCGGAGCCACACAGCGGCGTTTGGGGCGCTTCGAACTCGCCGAGGGTGGCACCCTATTCCTGGATGAGGTCGGCGATCTTCCCGCGGAAACCCAGATTGCTTTGTTGCGCGTCTTGCAAGAGCGTCAATTTGAGCGAATCGGCGGAAATCAACCCATTACGGTGAACGTCCGAATCATTGCTGCTACGAATCGCGACCTGAAGGCAGCGATCACAGCAGGCACCTTTCGCAACGACCTGTTTTATCGGATCAATGTGTTCCCTATCGATGTGCCTCCGCTGCGGGATCGCAAAGAGGACATCCCCTTGCTCGTCGAATATCTAGCCGAGCGTTATGCGAGCAAAGCCGGGAAGAAGATAAAGAATATTGAGAAGCGAACTCTGGAGTTGTTGAACGCGTATCAATGGCCCGGCAATATTCGCGAACTGCAGAATGTGATCGAGAGAGCCGTAATCCTGTGCGACGGCGACACTTTATCCATCGACGAAGTCTGGTTGCAACACGAACCGGGCCGGCAGAGCGAAGCCGGGAATGGTCTTGCTCGTCTCGGGAGCGATCGCGAGAAAGCGTTGATAGAGTCAGCTCTTCGAGAGAGCAGGGGACGTGTGGCCGGACCCGCCGGCGCAGCCGCCAAGCTTGGAGTCCCACGCTCGACACTTGAAACAAAGATTCGCACGCTAGGTATCGACAAACATCTATTCAAGTCTCGCCAAACCTTGTAGGTCGCGTCCAACCTCCCTATCTCGGCCGTCCTTCGGGAACTCTCTCCAACATTGCAAGAGCTCGATGAAGGATAGCTTCCGAGAGCATCGGCGGCTGTCGGAATCCGCCAATTGTCGGAAAGCGCCATGGGCCAGGGCAAAGAAACCTCATGGATTCAGAACGATAACTCTGGAATCGCTCTTGCACTGAGGGCTGCAGAAGTTAATTCCTGTGATTGCTGAGTACACGCGAAAAAAGATCGACGAAAAAGAACAAACCGCAAACTCTGAGTAGGGGAAAAACTGTGAGCGAAACGATTGACATACTCAATCCAAAAAGACCTAAACAGATCGCAATTATTGCTTCGAATCCCTCCGTGTCGAAACAAACTGGCTGGCCGATCGGGTTCTGGTGGAGTGAACTGGCTCATCCCTACTGGGAATTCACTGAACACGGTTACAAGATCGATATCTTCAGCCCGGATGGCGGCAAACTCGAAGCGGATAACTGGAGTGATCCTCGCGACGAAAGCAAGTATTCGGCACACGACTTAATCTCTCTCGGATTCCTTTCGTCCCCAGTACACGTAAACCTGGTCGAAAACTCCAAGCCGATCACTCAGCTCAAGATCGCCGATTACGACGCCATACTCTTCGTTGGTGGACAGGCGC
>Ga0209698_10007822_pt1 | contig 11140 bp, 8 predicted proteins | sample LitLauG_LLR_2012_FD_187203 | JGI IMG/M metagenome (GOLD analysis project Ga0209698, IMG submission 187203) | Freshwater sediment microbial communities from Pennsylvania, USA - Little Laurel Run_MetaG_LLR_2012 (SPAdes) (version 2) | ecosystem: Environmental > Aquatic > Freshwater > Creek >... | reverse complement strand
GCGGCCAGGAACCCCTCGGCGATCCCCCGCCCGATCCCCTTGCCGCCACCGGTCACCAGCGCCACCCGTCCGGTGAAGTCGAGCGGATCGGACCGGTCGGTGCTCCCACGTGCTGCCACTGCTGCCTCCCTGGTTCCGACTGGTACTGTCCTGACCACTATTACCTGACACCGCATCAGATCCGAAACGGGACGGGGCCGGCACTGCGCCCGGCGCCCCCGGTGTCCGGGGCGGCACCGCCGTACCGAGTCACCACCAAGCCATCCGCACACCGAGTGCGGGGCCGCGCACCGCCCGACCGCCCGCCGGCCGGCGCCGGGTCGGGCGGCCCCGCCGCAGACCCCGGAGCACCACATGCCCATCGTCACCCATCAGGACCGGCCCGGCATCGCCGAGGTCGTCATCGACCACCCGCCGGTCAACGCGCTCGACGTCGCCGGCTGGTTCGGGCTGGCCGACGCCGTGCTGGCCGCCGGCCGGGTGCCCGACAACCGGGTCGTCATCCTGCGTGCCGAGGGCAAGGGGTTCTGCGCCGGCGTGGACATCAAGGAGATCCAGGCCAAGGGTGACGCCGCCCTGATCGGCGCCAACCGGGGCTGCTTCGCCGCCTTTGCCGCCGTCTACGAGTGCGAGGTGCCGGTCATCGCCGCCGTGCAGGGGTTCTGCCTCGGCGGAGGGGTCGGGCTGGCCGGCAACGCCGACATCGTCGTCGCCTCGGACGACGCCACGTTCGGGCTACCCGAGGTCGACCGTGGCGCGCTGGGCGCCGCCACCCACCTGTCCCGGCTGGTCCCCCAGCACCGGATGCGGTCGATGGTCTACACGGCCAAGCCGGCGACCGCCGCCGAGCTCCACCACTACGGGTCGGTGCTCCGGGTCGTCCCCCGGGGCGAGCTGGTCGCCGCCGCCTACGAGGTGGCCGAGGACATCGCCGCCAAGAGCCCGACCATCATCCGCCGGGCCAAGGAGTCGCTCAACGGCATCGACCCGGTCGACGTCCGGCTCAGCTACCGACTGGAGCAGGGGTTCACCTACGAGCTCCACGTGGCCGGCGTGGCCGACGAGCAGCGGGCCGCCTTCGTCGAGAAGCGCGACGCGGACACGTCCCGATGACCGCCCGCCCGACGACCGGCGTCACGACGACCGGCACCCGGGGAGGTCGCTCCCGTGGCTGACAAGCGCACCACCCTCGACGAGTTCGTGGGCGAGCTCAAGTCCGGCATGACCCTGGGCATCGGCGGCTGGGGCTCGCGGCGCAAGCCGATGGCCGCGGTGCGGGCCATCCTGCGCTCCGACCTGACCGGTCTCACCGTGGTCTCCTACGGGGGGCCCGACGTCGGGCTCCTGTGCGCGGCCGGCAAGGTGGCCAAGGTGGTCTACGGCTTCGTCACCCTGGACTCGATCCCCACCGATCCCCACTTCAAGGCGGCCCGCCAGTCCGGTGCCGTCGAGGCGATGGAGGTGGACGAAGGGATGTTCTACCTCGGGCTCCTGGCCGCGTCGCAGCGGATCCCCTTCCTCCCCACCCGGTCGGGACTCGGCTCCGACGTCCTGGTCGTCAACCCCACGCTCCGGACCGTGCGCTCCCCCTACGACGACGACGAGGAGCTGGTGGCCATGCCGGCGCTGCGCCTGGACGCCGCCGTGGTCCACGTGAACCGGGCCGACGCCGCCGGATCCGGTCAGGTCCTCGGCCCCGACCCCTTCTTCGACGAGCTGTTCCTGGGTGCCGCCGACCGGCGCTTCGTGACCACCGAGCGGATCGTGGCCACCGAGCAGCTGGCCGAGGAGGGACCCATCCAGACCATGTGCATCAGCCGCCTGCTGACCGATGCCGTCATCGAGACGCCGGGCGGCGCCCACTTCACCGCGTGCGTGCCGGACTACGGGCGCGACGAGGGGTTCCAGAAGGAGTACGTCGCCGCCGCCGGCGACCCCGACGCCTGGGCCGCGTTCCGCGAGCGGTTCCTCGCCGTGGACGAGGACGGCTACCAGGCCGCCACCCGCGAGGCCGCCGACGAGCGCGCCGCCGCCAAGGCCGCCAAGGAGGGCGCATGACCGACACCGCCGACACCGGGGTCACCCGGGCCGAGTACTGCGCCGTGGCGTGTGCCGAGGTGTTCCGGGGCGATGGCGAAGTCATGGCCAGCGCCTTCGGCACGGCACCCGCGCTCGGGGCCCGACTCGCCCGGCTGACCTTCGCCCCCGACCTCGTCCTGACCGACGGCGACGCCGCCCTCGTCGACGGGGCGCCGCCCCTCGGGGCCCGCCCCTCGTCGCTGGTGCTGGAGTCGCACATGCCCTACCGCCGCGTCTTCGACGTGGTGTGGTCGGGGCGCCGCAACCTGATCATGATGGCCTCGCAGATCGACCGCACCGGCAACCAGAACATCAGTGCCATCGGTCCCTGGGCCCGGCCCGTCGCACAGCTGGTCGGCGTCCGGGGCGCGCCCGGCAACACGGTCAACCACACCACCAGCTACTGGGTCCCCAACCACTCCCCCCGCTCGTTCGTCGACCAGGTCGACGTCGTGTCGGGCGTCGGCTACGCCCGGGCGGCGGCGGCCGGCCCGTCGGCGACCCGGTACCACCAGATCCGGTTCGTGGTGTCCAACCTCGGCGTCTTCGACTTCGCCACCCCGGACCACGTGATGCGCCTGGCCTCGGTCCACCCCGGAGTGACCGTGGACGACGTTCTGGCCGCCACCGGCTTCGCGCTGGTCGTCCCCGACGACGTGCCGGACACCCGGATGCCCACCGCCGAGGAGCTCGACCTGCTGCGCAACGTGCTCGACCCGAGGTCGAGCCGCGACCGCGAGGTGACGTCGTGAGCCACCCGGCGCTGCACACCTCCTTCTGCGACCTGGTCGGGGTGCGCTATCCGATCGTGCAGACCGGCATGGGCTGGGTGGCCGGTCCACGCCTGGTCGCCGCCACCGCCGAGGCGGGCGGGCTCGGCGTGCTGGCGTCGGCCACCATGACCTTCGACGAGCTGGTCACGGCCATCGCCGAGGTGCGGGCCCGGACGGACGAGCCGTTCGGCGTCAACATGCGGACCGATGTCGCCGACGTCGGCGACCGGGTCGCACTGATGATCGACAACGGGGTCCGGGTGGCCAGCTTCGCCCAGGCGCCCAACCCGGCACTCGTCGACCGCTGCCGCGCCGCCGGCCTGGTGGTCATGCCGACCATCGGCGCCCGCCGGCACGCCGAGAAGGTGGCGGAGTGGGGTGTCGACGCAGTCATCGCACAGGGGGGTGAGGGCGGCGGCCACACCGGTGCGGTCCCCACCTCGCTGCTGGCCCCGGCCGTGGTGGACGCCGTCGGCGACCGGGTGGCCGTGATCGCCGCCGGTGGGTTCTTCGACGGGCGCGGCCTGGTGGCGGCCCTCGCCTACGGGGCCTCCGGCATCGCCATGGGCACCCGCTTCCTGCTCACCCAGGAGAGCCGGGTGCCCGACGAGGTCAAGCAGCGCTACCTGCAGACGCCCGTGACCGGCACCGTGGTGTCGACGAAGATCGACGGTGCACCCCAGCGGGTGATCCGCACCGAACTGGTCGACCACCTGGAAGGGTCGAGTTGGCTCCGGGCCCTGCCCCGCGCACTGGCCAACGCCCACGCCTTCCGCAAGGAGACCGGGGCGACGCTGCCGGCCCTGCTGAAGGAAGGGCGCGCCATGAAGCAGGGCAACGAGCTGACCTGGCCGCAGGTGGTCATGGCGGCCAACGCGCCGATGATGACCAAGGCGGCACTGGTCGACGGCCGCGCCGACGCCGGCGTGCTCCCCACCGGACAGGTCGTCGGTGAGATCGACGAGCTGCCCACGGTGGCCGAACTGATCACCCGGGTCATGGACGAGGCCGGTCGGGTGCTCGACCGGCTCGGCGCGCCCGACCTCGACTGAACGACGCCGACCGGACACGGTCGACCGAGGGCCGTCGGCCGACCGCACGACGCGGCGTGGATGCGCTCCCGACGTCGCGTCGCACGAATGGGTCGGGCCCGCTCCCGCCGGACGCGGCGCTCTTTAGCGCGTTGTCGAAGGGAAGTAAAGAGGTAGTCGGCGCGAATGTGCACGGGGGGAACTGCCCATTGTTTCCCCGTTCAGGGTCGGCCATACTTTCCTCCTCACCGCATTCCCGTCGCACCAGCAGGAGCAAGCGCCACGCTCCCGGACTCCGGTCCAACCGGTGCGCACCGACAGGCCGAGGAGGTCCGATGGCAGACGCTGCAGACCGAACCCAGGACGGTCGTCGAATCGGGCGGGACTCCCCCATGAGCATCACCGGGGTCGGCGCCGTGTCCGGCTACGGATGGGGTGCCAAGCACATGTGGGACGGCTTCCTGCTCGGGGAGAGCGCGGTGCAGCTGCGCACCGGACTCGACGGCTTCGTCGACGGCGGGCAGGCCTACGTGGCCACCATTTCCGAGGAGGGTGGGCGCCCCGGCGGCCCCAGCCGTTTCATGCGGGCCGTGCGGTTCGCCGCCCGCGAGGCGATCGCCGACGCCATGGAGCGCGGCTGGCGGCCCGGTCCGGTGGTGGGCGTGGTCCACTCGATGGTGCTGGGCGACGTGGAGATGTGGCGCGAGTACTACCTGGCGGATGCCGCAGCGGTGTCCGGCCGCCAGTGGGTGCAGATGATGCCCGGGACGGTCATCTCCATGATGATGAAGGAGAACGACTTCCACGGCCCGGCCATGGCGGTGACCGCCATGTGCGCGTCCGGCAACGCCGGCATCCTGACCGCCAAGTCGTGGCTCGACTCGGGCATCGCCTCCGACGTGATCCTCCTGGCCACCGACCTCTCGGGCATCCCCCAGAACCTCCGCCGGTTCCAGGACATCGGTGTCGCCGTCCTCGACCGGCCCCCGTTCGACGGGTGCCGACCCTTCCAGGAAGGCAGCCGCGGATTCGTCGGTGGTGAGGCCGCCGTCGCCATGGTGCTCTCCAACAGGCCGGAGGGCTCCTATGCCGACGTGCTCGGCGGCGCCATGACCATGGACGCCTGGAGCGCGGTGTCGATCGCACCGGACATGGTCCAGATGTTCCGCTGCTTCCGCGAGGCGCTCGCCACCTCCGGGGTCGATGCGTCCGAGGTGGCCTACATCAACGCCCACGGTCCCGGCACCGCCCAGTGCGACGCCGCCGAGGCCCGTGTGCTCGACGAGCTCTTCCCCGACGCCCACGGCATCTTCTCGGTCAAGCCGCTCACCGGCCACTGCCAGGGGGCGGCCTCGGCCGTCGAACTGTTGGCGACCATCTACGCCTTCCAGACCGGCTTCATCCCCGCGCCCCCCCAGGTCGCCCAGGGGCACCCCCGTCTGGTGAACGGGCTCACCCACCGCCGCAGCGGCATGATGGTGAAGTCCTCCATCGGCCTCGGCGGGTACAACTCCGCAGTCGTCGTCGCCGAGCCCTAGGCCGGCGGCCCGCACCCCTCGGAGGGTCCGGATGCAACACGTCGTGCATCTGGCGCGACTTCCGGTTGCACGTATCTCCCCGTCCGGCTAAAGCCCGGCCACCCTCGGGCCGATGACTTGGGCCTATGGTGATTTCGAGCACGAACGAGGGTCGTCGACGCGCCGTCTCCTTCGGACACATCGCGCTCGAGGGCGACCAGCGGCCCGCCCACTCGTTCGAGCTGTCCCGCAACATCGGGCTCGCCAACGAGGGCATCCAGACTCTGACGTGGATCTACGACCGGACACGCGACGCGCTGCTGTGGCCGACCTCCGTCCACGAGTTCTTCGGCTTCACCGAGGCCGACCGCGGATTCCTGGTGAACGGCGCCGCCCTCGACGCCGTCCGGTCGGCCGGGCACGGCTCCGACGGTGACCAGCTGATCGGTCCCGTGCTGCACCTGACGCCCGATCCGCCCGCGGACCTGGGCGCCGAACTGCTCGCCCCGATCCTCGAGCCCATCCGCGCCGGCACCCCCGTCGGGGCCTACGAGCTGTTCAGCCGGGTCACCACCCCGGACGGGATCGAGCACCACCTGGTGGTCCGGGCACAGCCGGTGACGACCACGGCACCCGGTGTCGGGCCCGATGGCTTCGATCCCCGGAACTGCCTGACGGGCGTCATCGTGGACATCACCGCCCAGGAGCTCTTCGAGCGGGAGCTCGGCAGCCTGGTCGACCGGTACCGCCTGCTGACCGAGGTCTCGCCGGACCTGGTGATCGTCCACCAGAACGGTCTGCTCGTCTACGGCAACCGTGCCGCCGTGCTGGCCTGGGGCGCCGAGTCGATGGACGAGTACTACGGCCATCCCATCACCGACTACGTCCACCCCAACGACATCGACGAGGCCATCGAACGGATCGCCGCGTTGACCGAGGACGGCCAGTTCGTGGAGCACGGCGAAGCGCGCATCGTCGCCCCCGACGGATCGGTCACCGTCATGGAGACGACCAGCATCCGCACCACGTGGAACGGCGAGCCCGCGTACCAGGTCATCCTGCGGGACGTGTCGGAGCGCAGGGCCGCCGAGGCCGCCGCCCGCTACCAGGCGAGCCTGGTCGCCCACGTGTCCGACGCCATCATCGGCATCGACACCGAGGGCCGGATCGAGAGTTGGAACGAGGCGGCCAAGCACATCTACGGGTGGACCCAGGACGAGGTGCGGGGCATGTCGATCGGGGCGGTCGTCACCGCGGACCGCACCGACAGTGCCGCCGTGCTCCGCCGGGGCCAGCACAGCCACCACCGCAAGGACGGCTCCTCGGTCGAGGTGCTCGTCTCCATCGACCCCCTGATCGACGACGACACCCAGCCGTCCGGTTGGGTGGTCGTGTGCACCGAGCAGACCGACGCCCGCCAGGCCGAGGCCGGGCGGCGGGCCGCCGAGGAGAAGTACCAGGCCGTGGTCGCCTCGCTCAGCGAGGGCATCATCCTGTTCGACGAGAACGGCCACATGAGCGCCCACAACCAGGCCGCCGCCAACATCCTCGGCGACCGACTCACCGAGTTCCAGGGTCACCGGATGTTCACCGGCGACGCCATCGCCACCTCCTCCGACGGACGGCTCCTGACGCCGGACATGTTCCCCCACGTGCGCACCCAGCGGACGGGCGAGCCCGAGGACGAGGTCGTCATCGGCGTCACCGACGGCACCGGCGGCTTCCAGTGGCTGTCCATGAGCGCCCGGCTGCTCACCGGTGCCAGCCAGGCCGATTCGCCGATGGTGGTGTGCTCGTTCACCGACGTGACCGACCGCAAGGAGGCCGAGTCGCAGCTCCAGTGGATGGCCTTCCACGACTCGCTCACCGGACTGGGCAACCGTCAGAAGTTCACCGAGGAGCTCGAGCGCGAGCTGATGATCTCGATGCAGCACGGATCCAACGTGGCCGTGCTCTTCATCGACCTCGACCGGTTCAAGCTGATCAACGACTCCTACGGCCACACCAGCGGGGACGAGCTCCTGATCGAGCTGGCCCGCCGGTTCAAGACCACCTCGCGCAAGGGCGACATGGTCAGCCGGTTCTCCGGCGACGAGTTCGTGGTCCTGTGCCCGAACGTGCGCGATCTCGACCACGCGCTCGCCCTGGCCGCGGAGTACTCCCGGGTGACCGAGGCGCCGTTCAACCTGTCGAGCCAGCGTTCCATCGTGGTGACCGCCAGCGTCGGCGTGTCCTACGTGGCGCAGGGCGCGCAGAGCGCGCAGGACATCCTCCAGCAGGCCGACACCGCCATGTTCAAGGCGAAGAAGAACGGTCGCTCCCGGATCGAGGTGTTCGACGAGTCGCTGCGGGAGAACTCGGTCGACCGCCTGGAGATCTACAACGACCTGCGCCACTCGATCGAGAACGACGAGCTGGTCGTCCACTACCAGCCCATCGCCTCGGTCACCACCGGGAAGATCGTCGCCCTCGAGGCCCTCGTGCGGTGGAACCATCCGACCAAGGGCCTGCTCGGCCCGATGGAGTTCATCCCCTTCGCCGAGGAGACGGACCTCATCTTCTCCCTCGGGCGGTGGGTGCTCCGCGAGGCGTGCTTCACCATGGCCCGCTGGCGTGCCGAGGTGTCCGGGGCCGAGGACGCCTACATCACCGTCAACCTGTCGGTCCACCAGCTGAGCGACGCCAGCCTGCTCACCACCATCGCCGAGGCGCTGTCCGACTCCGGTCTGCCGGCCGAGGGGCTCGTGCTCGAGGTCACCGAGTCGCTCCTCATGAGCGAGACCGCAGAGACGGTCGACGCCCTCAACGGCATCGAGGACATGGGCGTGGGACTGGCCATCGACGACTTCGGTACCGGCGAGTCGTCGCTGACACGCCTGAAGAAGTTCAAGGTCCGGATCCTCAAGATCGACAAGTCGTTCGTGGACGGCCTCGGGATCCTCGACACCGACGAGGCGATCGTGGCCGCCATCGTGCAGCTCTCCAAGGCGCTGAAGCTCACCGTGCTGGCCGAAGGGGTCGAGACCCCCGCGCAGCTCGAGAAGGTGGCGGAGCTCGAGTGCGATCTCTACCAGGGCTACCTCATGTCCCGGCCGGTCAGCGCCGAGCAGGTCGACTTCGCCAAGCAGGCGGAGACGACCTCGCAGACAGACCTCCCCGCGTAGCGGCGTGCTCCGGCACCCGCTACGCGGGGCGGGCCCGTGGGGCCCGTGGGGCCCGCCGGCCGACGGCGCGGCTCAGCCCAGGCGCTCGATGATGGTGGCGTTGGCCTGACCGCCGCCCTCGCACATGGTCTGGAGCCCGTAGCGGGCGCCGGTGCGCTCCATCTCGTTGAGCAGCGTGGCCAGCAGGCGCGCCCCTGAGCCGCCCGTCGGGTGGCCGATGGCGATGGCCCCGCCGTTGACGTTCACCCGGTCCATGTCCGGGTGGTGCTCCTTCTCCCACGCCAGGACCACCGACGCGAACGCCTCGTTGATCTCGATCAGGTCGATGTCGTCGAGCGACAGCTTGGCCTTCTCGAGCACCAGCGTGGTGGCCGGGATCGGTGCGGTCAGCATGATGACCGGGTCGTTGGCCGCCACCGCGAACGTGTGGAACCGCGCCCGGGGGGTGAGCCCGAGCTGGCCGGCCCGCTCCTCGGACATGATCAGCACGGCGGCCGCCCCGTCGGAGATCTGCGACGACGAGGCCGCTGTCACCAGTCCGTCCTCGACGAAGGCGGGTGGCAACGACGCCAGCTTCTCGTAGGTCGAGCCGGCCCGGACGCCCTCGTCGACGGTCAGCAGGCCCTCGTCGGCCGGGTCGCCCTCGTCGGTGCCGGCCACCGCCACCTTGTCCTCGATCCGGGCCCGCCGGGTGGCGAGGGGGAGGATCTCCCGTTCGAAACGTCCCTCGGCGACGGCCTGGGCGGCCCGGTCGTGGGAGCGGAGGGCGAACCGGTCCATGTCCTCGCGGGTGATCCCCCACCGCCGGGCGATCTCCTCGGCGCACAGGCCCTGGTGGATGAAGTCGAACCGTCCGTGGACCGTCGGTCCGTACGCCTCGCCCGGTCCGTGCCCGGTGGTGGACCCGATCGGCACCCGGCTCATCGCCTCGACCCCGCCGCCGATCACGATGTCCATGGCGCCCGAGGCCACGGCCTGGGCGGCGAAGTGCACGGCCTGCTGGGCCGACCCGCACTGACGGTCGACGGTGGTGCCCGGCACCGTGTCGGGAAACCCCGCCGCCAGCGCGGCGTTGCGCCCGATGTTCATCGCCTGCTCGCCGACGGTCATGGTGCAGCCGAGGATCACGTCCTCCACCAGCGCCGGGTCGAGGTCGTTGCGGGCGACCAGGGCGGCCAGCGGCTGGGCGGCCAGGTCCACCGCGTGCCAGCCGGACAGGCGTCCGTTCTTCTTCCCTACCGGGGTGCGGACGACATCGACGATCACAGCGCTGCGCATGGGGACATTGTGGCCCAGGGGCCACGGTTGCCGGAAATCTGGCGGTGTGTCAGATTTCCCCTCGACCGCGCCGGCACGCGCCCGAGCACCGGCCGAACGAGGGACCCACCTGATGGACCGACCCATGGACCTGCACTACTCCGACGCCCAGGAGGCGTTCCGGGCCGAGGCCCGCGCCTGGCTGGACGTCCACGCGCCCGCCCCCCGCTCCCTCCCGTCGCTCGACACGGCCGAGGGCTTCGAGGCCCACCGCGCCTGGGAGGCCGAGCTGGCCGCCGACCGGTGGTCGGTGGTGTCGTGGCCCGAGCAGTACGGCGGCCGCGGGGTGGGCATCCTGGAGTGGCTGGTGTTCGAGGAGGAGTACTGGCGGGCACAGGCCCCGCTGCGGGTCAGCCAGAACGGGGTGTTCCTGCTGGCCCCCACCATGTTCGAGTTCGGCACCGACGCCCAGAAGGCCCGCTTCCTGCCCCCGATGGCCTCGGCCGAGGAGATCTGGTGCCAGGGGTGGTCCGAACCGGACGCCGGCTCCGACCTGGCCGGCATCCGCAGCCGGGCCCGGCGCTCGGACGACGAGGGCGGCTGGGTGCTGAGCGGGCAGAAGACCTGGGCGTCCCGCGGCGCCTTCGCCGAGTGGTGCTTCGGCCTGTTCCGCACCGACCCGGAGGCGGAGCGTCACCGCGGGCTCACCTACTTCCTGATCGACATGGCCACCCCCGGGGTGACCGTTCGGCCGATCCCCCAGATCGACGGCGAGACCGGGTTCGCCGAACTGTTCTTCGAGGACGTCTTCGTGCCGGACGACCTGGTGCTGGGCGAGGTCGGGACGGGCTGGAACGTGGCCATGGCCACCGCCGGCTCCGAGCGCGGCCTCAGCCTGCGCAGCCCGGCCCGGTACAGCCGGGCCGCCGACCGGCTGGTGGCGCTCTACGAGGCGCAGCTCGCACGGGACCCCGACCGGGCCCGCCGGAGCGCCGACGCGGTGGCCCGGGCGTGGGCGGCCGCCGAGGCCTACCGCCTGAACACCCTGTGGACCGCCACCCGGGTCCTCGACGGCGGCTCGGTGGGCCCCGAGGCCAGTGCCAACAAGATCCACTGGTCCGAAACCGACCTGGCCATCCACCGTGCCGCGCTCGACCTGCTCGGCCCGGGGGCCGAGTTCCACGGCGACGGGGTCGACGCCCCGTGGCTCGACGGGTTCCTGTTCGCCCTGGCCGGACCCATCTACGCCGGCACCAACGAGATCCAGCGGAACGTGGTGGCCGAGCGCATGCTCGGGCTGCCGCGGGCCTGAGCGGGAG
>Ga0209698_10007821_pt1 | contig 11141 bp, 11 predicted proteins | sample LitLauG_LLR_2012_FD_187203 | JGI IMG/M metagenome (GOLD analysis project Ga0209698, IMG submission 187203) | Freshwater sediment microbial communities from Pennsylvania, USA - Little Laurel Run_MetaG_LLR_2012 (SPAdes) (version 2) | ecosystem: Environmental > Aquatic > Freshwater > Creek >... | reverse complement strand
CGCCAGAACGATTGGCATGGGATTTGCGTCAGATATCGTGTGTGCTGTATATGCGGGATGTGCTAGCGTGTTTCGGCGATATTGAGGGGGTGGCGAAGCCATGATGCGTCCAATCAAAATGCAATTGCAGGTGGGTTTCACCCTGATCGAGTTGATGATCGTGGTTGCGATCATCGGCATACTTGCGGCGATCGCGTTGCCCGCCTATCAGAACTATATGATCAAGGCCAAACTGGTTGAGGCAATGAACGACCTTGACGCCGGCAAAGGCTTGGTCGCTGAAGCCTACATGAGCGCCAATAACAACTTCCCGAGCGTCTCGCCAATACAGGCGCTGGATAACAACCACGTTTACGTTTCGGCGATTACGTACACGAGCACGCCTGCGGGACCTGCCTATATCGTAACCGCCCTGACGGGCACGAAGAATGCTGTGGTCGATGCCGGGTTTCTGGGCCTGACCGGCACGGGCGCTACCGACGGCACCGTTCAGTGGGCATGTTCGACCTTTACGTCTTCCGCCGGCGGGTCGCCCGGAGCACAGACGGCCCTGTATCCGTTTATTCCCAGTAATTGCCAACATTGAGTCCCTACTGATTGCGTAGCGGAACCGTAGCCCATGCTCGCCTGCCGCGCTAAACTGCTTCCCAAGTTATTCCGGCATGCCAGCGCATAGTCATTATGACGGAGTCAAAAGCTGCATTGGAGATTGACCGCCATGATCGCCATCAGCCCACGCCCTGACTTTTCGGCAGACCCAAAAGGCGACCACCGATCCGATTCCCGCACCAGGCTCCGTGCGCGTTTGAAGGGGGCCGGCCTGCACCTCGTCGTCAGCGTATCCCTTGCCGTCCTTTTGATCCTGCTGGTGACGCAGGTCTGGTATCCGGCGCCGCTGTTCGAACTGGTTCAGGGTCGAGATATTTTTTTCCTGATCGTCGGCTGCGATATCACCTTGGGCCCGGCGATGACGATGGTGATCCTCGATATTCGCAAATCCCGGCGCGAACTGGTGCGGGATATCGCGGTGATCGCTTGTGTGCAGCTTGCCGCCCTGTCCTATGGTATCTACGCGCTTGCGCAAGTGCGGCCCGCCTACATTGTCTTCAACGTCGCCCGCTTCAACGTCACGCTCGCCAACGAGCTGGTCTCCGGAATCAATGCAGCGCCGGACGAGGACAGGCCGTCGGCACCGTGGACCGGTCCGCGCTTGGTCGGCGCCCGTCTGCCGCAGGACGCGCAGGCGAACAGTGACATGATCTTCTCGGCGCTCAAGGGGCGCGGTGATGTCTTCCAGATACCGAGTTATTTTGTCGATTACCGGGACGTGAAGTCCGACGTGATAGCGCATGCCCAGACCGTTGCTGAAATATCCAAGGAACTGATGGTCGAGAGGGCAGTGGTCGAGCAGGTGACCGCGTCGTACCGGCAACGGGGGCTCGCCTTCGGTCTGCTGCCACTGGTTCTGCGCCAGACTGCGGCGCTTGCCGTGGTGGACAGCAAGACCGGTGACCTACTTGGGATAGAGGCGATCCCGCGCACCCTTTAGTCCCTGGCTGCACGACGCGACGAAGCGCGGCACGGCCTGCGACCGTATTGGCGCCGGCAGACCCCTGTACTGACGTCCCACCCGGGGCGCTTGCGCCCTGGCGTCCGTGACCGGACGGCCGCAGTCCGGTTCCCTCCCCGTATTTAAAGCTTTCACTGGTGCGCTGCTGCCGTAAGGTTCCGCATTGTGTCGGGTTGCGCCCTGCGGCTTCTGCCATGAGCAAATTCGCGGCGTGGCCTCAACGTGGATCGCGGACGCTGGACCGGCAAGCGCTTTCCGCCTTTATTATTCGGTTGTGGCAAATCTGGATCGACAAAGCTACCCGGTCGCCCCGGCTTTCCCGATGACAATGCCGGGTGGCGCCGTTTTCACCACCGAGGGTCTCATCACATGATGGCTGGTTGGTCAAAGCAGCGTCCGGCAACTACCGCAGTCAAGGAAAGCACCGAACACAAGGACGATTCCGTGCGGTCGCCAATGCCATCGAGGTCGGACGCCGCGCTCCTGCTCGGGCAGGTGCAGACCGATATTGTCAAGGGTGACCTGCAATCGGCCATGGCGGGTGTCCAGGCGCTGATGCGGAGCCACCCAAACGACCCTGCAGTGCTGGCCCACCTTGGCATCTGCCAAAACCTGCTGGGTGAAACCGCGGCTTCGGTTGATCCCCTGGTCAAGGCCGTGCGGCTGGACCCGAGCAATGGTCAGGCATTGTACTTTCTGGCCGACAGCCTGCAGGACATCGGGGAAACCGAGCAGGCCACGGCGTACGCGCTGCGCGCCCTGGCATTGATGCCGCGGGACCTGAACCTGCTCCTGCTAACTGCAAATCTTCGCGCCTTTGTCGGCGCATATTCGGAGGCCGCTGAACTGGTGGACACGGCGCTGAAATACCACCCGGATTCCTACTGGCCACTGCACGCCCTCGAGACGCTTGGTCAGCAGACCCTCAAGCGCAGCGATTTGTACGACCGCAATCCGCGCAACGCCGAGGCGCGCCGACGGGCAATCAATCGCCTGCTGGCGGCGCATCGCAAGAAGAGCCTGGACGGCGACAGCCTGGGTGTCCTGCTCAGTCTACTGGCCGGATCGCCCAAGCATTTTCCGACGGCAGTCGATATTGCGCGGGCGTCGGTGGATTTCGAGCCCATGACGACGCAATTGTCCATGCAGATGATCGTGATCTTCTGGGCTGTTGGTGATCGGGATGTTTCCCTGCGGTTTTGCGAACGCTGCTACGAACGCAACCCGGATTTTCCGGGCTACCGGGAGTCCCTTTCCAACGCCTGGCTTGCGAGTGGCCGTGAGCACTGGAGTTCCGCCTGGAGCATCCTCACGCAGAGCCAGCGCGAGACGCGTCCCGACCAGCACCCCCAGACAGTCCCGCTGTGGACCGGCGAAAAGCTTGGCAAGAAGAAGCTGCTCGTCTACCAGGAGCAGGGAATGGGCGACGCCATCATCTGCTTTCGCTTCCTGTCGATGCTCGCCGCGCGGGGCATAAAATTCGATCTCTGGGTGCTCCCCGATCTGGCCGACCTGGCCGCCAATGCAACGGGCTATGAGAAGCTGGTGCGAACCACGGGGCGCGTGGATCCTGCCGCTTTGGGCTATGACTATGCCGTCTCGCTCTTCGGCCTCATACCCGCCCTGTACCTGGGCCCGGATGAAGTTCGCAATCCGCCGATAGTGCGTCCGGCACCGGAACAGGCCAAGCCGTTGCGCCAGCGCATTGCAGGCCTCCCAGGCCTACGCATCGGCCTGGTTTACGGCGGCAACCCGGATCGGCGCGATGACTGGCTCCGCAGCCTTCCCCTGGATGCCCTTGTGGCGGTGTCGCGCGTCCCGGGAATCAGCTGGGTCAATCTCGGTATCGATAACCGGCCGGACCGCAAGCGGGCGCTGGAAATGTTCAAGATGACGGACCTCATGTCCGAGGTGAAGTGTTTTGCCGATACAGCTGCCATCGTCGATGAACTGGACGCCGTGATCGCGATAGACGGATCTGTTGCGCATCTTGCCGGCAACCTTGGCAAGCCACTTTGGGTGCTGGCCCCGCTCAGCGCCGACTGGCGCTGGCAGGTGGGCGAAGATGACCGGCCCTGGTGGCCCACATCGCGCGTATTGCGAAGCGATGCCCCGGGGTCCTGGCGCGTCGCCACGGCCAACCTGGAGGCGGAGTTGCAAGCCTACGTTGCCAAGGCCAGCCTGTCACCGGCCAATTAGACCGAGACGGTCACTTTTGTGGATTGTGCCGTGACGCTCGGCCCAGGGGACCATTGGGCCGCGACTGCTAATCCGCCGCCAGCTTGACGGCCAATTGGTTGCCGATCTCCTGGGCGAATTCCTTCGGGTAACCCTCGTCGACCAGCGCCCACTGAAAGGTGTTGACGAGGCTCGAAGTGCCCAGCACGCCAAGATTCACGCGGCGCTGAAAGCCCAGCGCATTGCCCGCCAGTACGTCGAATTCCGTGGCAACCCGCTTGGCATCGGCGATGCGTTCCTTGGTCAGGCGCTGGCCGAACTGGCGCGCCAGCAACTTGCCTTGCTCGATCGTCTCCTTGCGAGACCGCAGATCGGAAATAAGCCCCACGGGATCCTCCAGCGTGATTGCCAGTACGCATCGTATCGCGGGACCGGCTTCGCCGACGAAGTTTGCCAGCCTGCGCAGCGTATCGCCATCCTTTGTATTGGCCGAAAAGTCCGCCCATTCCGCCTGCCAGGCGTTTGCCGGAGCATGGATAATCCGCGCGTGGCCTGTCGTGCCGCTTGCGCCCCTGCGTCGGGAGCGCGGGCCCGGTCGGGCGGCGCATGGTTGAAGTACACATCCTCGACAATGAAAACCCTGCTGTTCTGCACAACGTACGCGAGTACGCCCGAAGCTTGGCAAGCCCGCTACCGCAAGTGGCTGGATTTTTTTTCGCGCAGCCCGCTTGCGCGCCAGCAGATACTGCTGATCGACGATGGAAGCCCGGTGCTGCCGGCATGGCGCGGCACCCGCGTCCTTGACTCGCTGCCGGATAAGCAACCGGCCGAAGCCAGTGTCCTCTTTCATTTCCCCGACAATCTCGGTCGCTCGGATGTGTTTGTCTACCCCGGATGGTTCCGCAGTTTTTTCTTCGCTTCCCGTTATGCGCAGAAATTCGGCTTCGACAAGCTTGTGCACGTGGAGAGCGACTGCTATCTTTATTCAAGCCGCATCGTATCCTTCATTAATGAACTTTCCGCGGGATGGACTACCTTCTGGTGCCCGCGTTGGGGTTTCCCCGAAACTTGCATCCAGGTGATCTGCGCCGACCAGATGGAAAAATTCCGCGCGATCGGGTCCATGTCCTACGACGAGGGCCCCTCGGGTAAGGCAATCGAAGTGCTGCTGCCCTTCACCGACATCCGCAAGGATTTCGTCGGCGACCGGTACGGCGAGTACCTTGCCTGGGTGCCGGAAGAGGCCGATTACGCCAGCCAGATTCCCGAGCAATGGCCGGTCTAGCCCGGCCCAACCGGCCATCGCCGTCACGGACTTGCCAAACGCCATGCCTACATCCGCACCACCGATCAGGCTCTACCAGATCTACTATGACCAGGAGACGCGGCAGATCGGCGATCCGGCATTCATCCCGCTGGACAACTTGGCCAACGAGCGCCCGGACTGGAGCGAGTACTGGCCAATTCGCCGGTTGCTCCTCAAGGAACGCTTCACCGACGACACCTACCTGGGAATCTTCTCCCCGCGGTTTGGCGAGAAGACCGGCATGAGCGGTACGCAGGTCGTTGACGTCGTATCGAGATCGACGGCCGACATCATCAGTTTTTCGCCGTTTTTCGACCAGAATGCACTCCATCAGAGCTCCTTTCATCAGGGGGAAGCGCATCATGAGGGCTTGATCCCGTGCTGCCAGGCGGTTGCCGATGTGTTGAACCTCGATTTGAAGCTTCAGGAACTCGTCGCCGATCAGACGACATCCCTGTTCACCAATGCTTTCGTCGCGCGCTATTCCTTCTGGAAGGTTTGGTTTCTGGCTGCCGAGAAGATCTTCCGCATCTGTGAAAAGGTCGAGGGCCCGCTGGGCGAGGCATTGTCGAGCGGAACCTTGCATGGGGGCGAGGAGAGCACGCCGATGAAGGTGTTCGTGTTAGAGCGGCTGGTAAACCTGCTGATGGAGCACATGGGTTTGCATGCTTCGATTGGCATCGACCTGCACAAGGCACCCATGTCCTTGATGGGCACCGTGGACATGATCCCCGGCCTGGTGGCCTGCGATGCATTGAAGGGCCAATTCCGGCGGACGGGAATCGCGCTATACCGGGATGTTTACGTCTCGCATCGCAATCACATTGCCCGTACCCTGGCCAATGCCGGAATACCTTCTTACGGCCTGAGGTCTTACGTTGTCTGACCTCGCGACCCCATCGGCCCCCTGGTGACGGCATGGGCGACCCTGCATCGCGTGCTCAATGAATCCGTCGCTCGGGATTGTGGTGGCGCACTATCACCCGAAAGGACGTGTCGCCGCGGATCTCAAGGAACTCGTCCGTCATTTCGCCGGCCTTACTGACCGGGTCGTGTTCGTTTCAACCGGCATCGACCCGGCGCAGGCGCGCGAACTCGAGTCCTTCGCCCACGTTATGGCGCGCGAGAATTTCGGGTACGACTTCTGGTCCTACAAGCTGGGGATCGAGGCTCTCGGCGACCTATCGGGGTTCGATCGTGTTCTTCTGTGCAACAGTTCTTTCTTCACGCTCGACCCCGCGCTGCTTTGCCAATCGATCGCGGGCGAGGTGGAGGCGCCTGCCCTGCGCGGCCTGACAATGTCTTCCGAGCGCGTTGTCCACGCCCAATCCTACTGGGTTTCTTTCGAACACCCCGACCTCATCCTTTCCCCCGAATTCGCTCAGTGGTGGAATGACATGTTACCCGTTTCTGACCGCCAGGAAGTGATTGAACGGTACGAACTCGGCATGTCGACCCACTTCGCCAAGGCGGGATTTCCGGTCACGGCCTGCTTCCTTCCGGACTACGGCGAACTCCTGGTGGCGATGTGCCGCGCGGTAGCAGCGCGCCGCATAAACTTCGTCGAGGTAAAGCGCGAATTTGGCGTGGACCTCGAGACCTTCCGAACCCTGAACCCGACGCACTTTCTATGGGATACGCTCGCCGATCGCTTCGGCATCCTCAAGCACGAATTGATCACGCGCAACCCCCAGGGAATTGACCTGACGCTGCTGCAGACCCGGATGATTGCGGACACCGAATTCCGCCAGCGGATTGCCGACGCCATCGGTGACTGAGTGGGGTACCGACCGGCCCAAGCGCTTGCGAGGCCTTATTTGCGGCTCGCCCGCGGGCGCGAACGCGGTTTCCTTGAGAAAGAAGATCGGATATTCCACGACCTTGCTTCCACGAGCGCGCGCAAGCGCGCAGCAATCTGATGTAGATATCCAGCACCCGCTCGGAAAGGAAGGCCAAATTCCGGGCCTGATATTTCGACGGCGCGGCGTAGACCAGCCGCTTTTCTATGCCGAACAGAACATCGAACCAGAATCCGCACAGCTCGTCGAAATCCGACCAGCGCATCAAGAACATATTGTTGCTCACCAGACTATGGTCCATGGCCTGTTCGACGATGTGGCGGTCTAGGCCGCGATGCCGATCGAGCAAGTAATTGAGCATGCGCAGGTAGTCGTCATTGAGGTGCGCGATCATGTACTGCTCGGGGACCGCGTACTCGAGTTCCGTCGGCCGGGCGATTGCGATGTCGCCTGCGGCGATGTGCTTATCGATCGTCGCAGCATTCGCGAAGTGCTCCTGCATCCAGCAGACCTCCCGGGGATCGCGCAAATGCGCCTGTCGCACGGCCGGGGGCCGTGCCGTGCTTCGGAGGTCGAAATACCGTCGATAGTGGCAAAAACCAATGCCATCGAGGTTGCCCACATTCTTCCAGATCCAATAGAAGATGGCGCTCATTTCCGAGTAGCCGGCGTTGCGATCGCAAATCGTATCGCCGCCGATTTCCCTTAATACATCGGCGTCGAGCGGCTCTGCAAACGAGGCGGTTCCGGCGAGGATGCGACGGATCCCGGGAACCTTCGGCATGCGATCGGGGCGATGGCCAACCGCGAACATCGCCGTTTTGGGTGGTACCGCGGCTGGTGGCCCTGCTACCGCCGCTGCGCCCGCTGGCTCGTGGGAGCGCCGGCAGGCTGTCGCCGTATCGATGGAGAAGATCAGTGAGTAGGGCGGATCACCCTGGCCGGCCAGCAGCGGCGACAAGGCCGGAAATTTGTTGCGTTGATATGAAGCGATCCGGGCGATAAAAGGGAAATTGTCCAGAAACAGACCGCCGTAGTGCTGCAACATGCATTCGTTGACATGCACTTCGACGGGATGCTCGATCTGAACCATCAGCCCCAGCAATTCGCCGAAGCCGGGAATCCCGTGCTGCACGTGTTCGCTCAGCCACCCCGGCAGCGGTGCGCGCAACTGAGTAAGAGTCTCGGCAAATGCCCTGTCACCGGCATCCGCGAAAGCTCCGGTTGGTCCGCTGATGATTACCCGTGAGCGGGCAACCCGAACCAGTTCCCGGATTGCTCCACCTCTGTCCCTGGGGGGCAGGTGCTCGAGCGTATCGACGCAGACCACGTCGTCAAAGCATTTGTCGGGGAAAGGCAGTGACGAAACGGATCCGGCAACGGCCTAGCGCCGACGAAAAGACAAAATCCAGCCCCACAATGCGGCGATTCACGTATTGGGCGATGCCCTGGCTACCACAACCGACCTCAAGCGAGGTGCGGTCCTGGTCGAACAGTTCCGGAAATCGCGCCAGTATCTCCGAGTACCGGACAATCCAGTTGATCATTATTCGCCGTCAGTTGATGAGGCAGACACGTGGCCGACACAAGTTGCCGTGCACAGCCTACAGTGATGTGCTCTCGAACACCTGTGCGGGACATTCTAGGCGGTGTCCGAAGCCCTTGGCAAGATTGCGCTCATGGCGATCGGGTCAGGTCGATTCTGATCAGTTCATATTGCTGCACGCAACCGTATCGAACTTCTTTGCGTTCGGCAAAATCAATAATCGGACTCAATAATCGGGCGGATTTAGCCGCAAATGTTCGGCACACGCCAAAGTACTTGCCAATCACACCCATGGTGTTGTCGAGACGGGAGTAGGCGTGTTTCATTGTTTCGTTGCGGTAGGTGTGCCGCGCCTGAAAGTGCCTCCTGAAAACCTTTGCGCCCGGTTTTGTTCATCTCCCGTTAATCCAAACGCACTCCGCGCCCTTACGGGATAGCCTATCCCTACCCGCCGCGCGCATTTGCCTTTATCCTTTCCGTTCATGGGGATACGTCATGCCCCGGAAGTGAGGAAAAGCAGCATCGTGGCCTACGCAGATCGCTTGAGCGCACCCTTGCCGGGCAGATTGCCGTCCGAATTCCTTCGTCCTCCCGTACTTCCCAGTACCACGGTCACCGCGTCGCGCAATTCGGTCGGCCGCCTCGATGGCACCCCCGCGGTGCCACGCCGCGCCGCCGCCGAGGTGCGCCTGCCCTGCATGGTGTATGCCGCCGTCGGCGTCCTGCCTGGGCGGGAAACGGCAGATGTCGACCGCGCACTGGCAGAGACCCGCAAGGCACCGGGCGTCGTCCACGTCATCACCTATGCGGGCGTCGATTGCAGCCACGCCGGCATTGCACGTCCCGAAGTTGCCGTTGTCGCGCGCGGCTACTGGCTGGCACGCCATGCGCTGGCCCGCCTCATGGAAAAGTTCGGCGGACCCAGCGCGCTGTCGGCGGCAAGCGATGCAGACCGCCTTGCATGCCCGTCGCGGATAACACGCGGCACCGCGCACTTTGTGGAAGGCCGCCTGCGGCTGTGGGTGGCAACTTCCGATATGGAAGCCACCCGCGCGCTGGCAGCGCGGCTGGCGGCGATTCCCGAGCAGTACGTGGATCTGCGCATCGTCGGCGAGGCCGAAGGGGCAGCGCCGATCGACATCCTCACCGCCGCTCTGGCGCTCGCGCGTGAGTTGCAGCCGGCGCCGGTGCAGGTCATCGTGGCGCCGGTGGTTACTGTGCCGCTGCCGGCGGCGCCGCGCGCCCCTGAGGTGACGCCTGTCCAGGCATTGGCGGCCTGACGTTACCGGTACGACCCTGAGCGTCGCAAACCGCTGACGCGCTGCGGGTAAGATTCCCGCATGCCCGCCGCAACCGCCGTCTCCTTTTTCGTCAACGGCAATCGTGTTGACCTCGCCATCGACCCCGCAACTCCGCTGCTCTGGGCACTGCGCGATCACCTCAATCTCACCGGCACCAAATACGGCTGCGGCGTCGCCGCCTGCGGCGCCTGCACCGTGGTCGTCGATGGTCAGGCACGGCGCTCGTGCGTCACGCCTCTGGAAGCCGTCAGCGGCCTCAAGGTGACCACCATCGAGGGGCTGGGCGGCGCCCAGTTGCACGCACTGCAGCAGGCCTGGATCGAGCACCAGGTTCCCCAATGCGGCTACTGCCAGAGCGGCATGCTGATGGCGGCGCTGGGCCTGCTCAACGAGACGCCCCGGCCCACCGATGCGCAGATCGATGCGGCCATCGACAATATCTGCCGCTGCGGCACCTATCCGCGGGTGCGCCTGGCCATCAAATCGGCGGCTCTGGTTGCTGCCCCGGCCGGCGTGCATCCTGCGGTGCCGCCCGCCGTGCCAAGGCCGGCGTGAAGCGCCGGACCTTTCTCATCGCCGGCCTGAGCACCGGAACGGCCGGCCTCGCGCTGCTCGTGGGCGCGGGGCGCATCGTGACGGGCCGCGTCGGCGAGCCCGACGACCTCATCCCGGTTCCCGGCACGGTTGCCCTCAACGGCTGGGTGCGCATCGGCACGGATGACGTCGTGACGGTCGTGATGTCGTCCATCGAGATGGGGCAGGGGGTCTCGACAGCATTGCCGATGATCGTTGCCGAGGAACTCGATGTACCGCTGGCCATGGTCCGGACGGAGGCAGCCGGGCCGCAGCGGCGCTACGGCAATCGCGAGGTATTTGGCGCCACCGCCTGGTTCCACCCCGACAACGAAAACAGCTGGCTGGCCGCAAGGCTCCACGCCCTGGGCCTTGCCGGCGGTGCACTGCTGGGCGTGCAGATCACGGGCGGCAGCAGCAGCGTGCGCGATAACTATGAACCCCTGCGCATGGCGGGGGCCTCGGCGCGCGCCATGCTGGTAGCGACGGCGGCGGACCGCTGGCGCGTGGCGCCGGGCGAGTGCAGCACGGCCGATGGCCATGTGCTGCATCGCTCCACGGGCTGGCGTCTATCGTACGGAGCGCTCGCCGCCGATGCGTCGCGCCGGCCGGTATCGGGCGATGTGACGCCCAAGGCCCCCGGCCAGCGGCGCCTCGTGGGCACGGCGGCGCCACGCAGCGATATTCCTGCCAAGGTGACCGGCGTTGCGAAGTACGGCGCCGACCTACGGCTGCCCGGAATGCTCTTTGCCGCAGTGCGCACCAGCCCGGTTCCCGGCGCGGGCCTCAAGAGCCTGGATGCGTCCGCGGCAGGCGCCATGATGGGCGTGGCGCGCGTCGTGAGCTTCGAGGCCGCGTCCGGGTGCGC
>Ga0209698_10007819_pt1 | contig 11143 bp, 8 predicted proteins | sample LitLauG_LLR_2012_FD_187203 | JGI IMG/M metagenome (GOLD analysis project Ga0209698, IMG submission 187203) | Freshwater sediment microbial communities from Pennsylvania, USA - Little Laurel Run_MetaG_LLR_2012 (SPAdes) (version 2) | ecosystem: Environmental > Aquatic > Freshwater > Creek >... | reverse complement strand
CTGCAGGATTCCTTTGGCAAGACGTGCAACCCGGGTCGCGTCTTCCTGCTCATCGATCAAATGTCCGCCAACGACCCCATGTCCCAAGTGGATAGATATGAAGGTATAGATCGGGGACCGCGCGTAGGGAGCAATCGCATCTAGAAAGTCTTGGCCAGTGAACCTGCGCCCGGTCTGGTCTGAGTGCGCTGGTAGGTAAAGTACGACGGTATGGGGCGAGACGTTTCCGAACTTGTCCCTTACTGTTTCGGCCGGCAGGCCGTCCCAGTACTCGATTTGTACCCGGTCTTGGTATTTCTCTATCTGTCGTGATACCACGTTTCTTACCCAAACATCGTCGGCCGAGGCGCCCGATATAACTACCACGCGCTCGGTCTCGGGTTGAAGTTGCAAGGCAGCCTCAATGGTTTTTCCGAAATCAACGTCAAGCACGATCCCAGTTACGTCGGGTGGAAGGGTTCGCAGCTGAGGATCTTGTGTTGAGACCAGACAGAACACGACGGCAGCGCCCTGGAAGACATCCGAGCGATGCGCAAGGGCAAACTGAAGCGTCTTTCCTTGCACAGCAATAATCAGATCCAGCTTTACATTCCTGTATTTCTGCCGGTAGTAATCGGCCATCAACTTGTCATACGAAGGATCTCCCAAGCGCATACGCTCCATGTCCTCGGTGAAGAGTTCTATCGTTTGACCGGAGGTAGAGAGGTCCGTGCGGAGCGTCTTGTCGATTAACGCCTGGCTAGAAAACCACCGATTGTCGGGATAGAGCACCAGCACGTGCTTGGAAGGGGAAGGAATTGGTCGCGTTGACCGATTCTCCTGCGCTGTCGACGGAAATACCCCGAGGACAAGGAGGGCACAGGAATTCAGAAGCAACAACGTGATACGACGCCAGGGCAAGCGTTGTTTGAGAAATCCAACCATGGAAAGCCCCAGATCGCTGCGGAGGGCCGTGTGGCAGCGGTCTACTTCTATAGGTTGCAGTCTACACGACAACGCAGACTTGATCCGGTAAAATCGGAGCATTCCAAGGGGTTCCACCCGGCTAGCAGGTCCCATTCTTCATCGTTAGGAAAACTACGCACGTCAATTCGTGCTATCGGCAAGCCGGTGTTTAACAAACTGACCGTGTACGGCCAAGAGAGCTTCGCAATGCTCAACGTCCTCAGGCGCCGAGGTCAAAGCTGTGGGAGTATCCTAGCGTGCGTTGCGATATTCCTCTTCATCGTCAGCTCCGTGTTTAGCGTCCACGTGTCTAGTCAGACGGCCTCAACCGGTGCTCTGCTAGGAACAGTGTTTGACCCGACTGGTGCGGTCGTTCCGGCAGCAAAGATCACACTGACCAACCAGAAAACCAACACCTCGCATTTCACCACCTCCGGCAAAAATGGCGACTACGTTTTCCCGCTCCTTTCGCCGGGTGTCTACGAGATTCGCGCCGAACCTGCAGGTTATGCTCCGTTCCTGAACACTAATGTGCCTATCTCGATAACGGAATCCACTCGCTTGGATCTCCACATGCAGCTTGCGAGTATTCGCGTGACCGCAAACGTACCTGCCACCACCTCGATGGTTCTAACTGAGTCAGCACTGGGTCGAGTCGTCAATGAAGAAGCAATCAGCAACCTCCCACTGGTCACTCGAAATTTTACTCAGATCGCGGGGCTCTCGCCGGGGGTGACGATGGGAACCAACAATGCAGGCGAGCTCGGGCTTGGTGGAGGTGGTCTGTCCCAGATCAACAAGTCGAACGATGGAATTTACGCCCACGGTGCTCGTTCTTACGACAACAACTTCCAAATGGACGGCCTGAGCGTTAACGACGTCCAGAGCACTGAAAGTGTGAGTGGTGGCGTACCCATTCCCAACCCGGACGCCATTGAGGAGTTCAAGGTCCAGACTGCCCTCTACGACGCATCGTATGGACGCTATGCGGGAGCCAACATCAGCATCATCACGAAAACAGGCAGCAACGAGTATCACGGGAGCGTCTTTGAGTTCTTCCGCAACACCGCACTAAACGCCAATGACTTCTTTGCGAATCGAACAGGTCAGCCAAGAGGAACCTTGAAACAAAACCAGTTTGGATTCGACGTTGGAGGGCCAATCAGAAAGGACAAACTGTTCCTCTACGGATCGTATCAGGGCACGCGCCAAGTCAATGGCGTCGCGGCTGGTCAGACTAGGATTGGATGTAGTGCGAGCATCAGTACGCCGCCATTGACGAACGATAGATCACCTGCAGCCCTGGGGGCTCTCTTCGCAGGTCAAGCGGGGGCGCTTGGAGGTGTAGAAGTCAACTCAGATGGATCGAACGTTAATCCCGTGGCTGTGACGTTATTGAATTTCAAACTTCCTAGCGGCGCTTTCTTCATACCGACGCCGCAGACGATTGACCCAACAAAGCCATTCGCTGCCCAGGGTTTTTCGGTTTTCAGCGAGCCTTGTCATTTTAACGAAGACCAGATCCTCACCAATCTAGATTATGTTTCTTCGTCGAAGAGCAGAATCGCAGCGCGGTTCTTTCTTGCCAACGATCATCAACTGGTTACCTTCCCGGGCAACGGCTTGAATGGAGTGGGTAATATTGGCGGTTTTCGGCTACCCATCGATTCTCGATTCAGAGTTCTCTCTATTTCTCACACCTACGCGCCGGATAACAACTGGCTCAACGAACTGCGTGTTGGATATGTTCACACCAGGACCATGTCGGCATCTCAATCGCCGTTCAAATGGTCGGATATCGGCGTGGCAGAAAGCGAACTGAACCAGGAGAACGAACTGCCCAGCTTGAACATTCTTGGCTCAGTCAGCTTTTCGTCTGCGTTCCCCCGGGCCGTTACGCAAGACAGCTTCGCGATCAGCGACAATGCGAGCCTTGTTTACGGGCCCCATACGCTCCGATTTGGGGGATCTGTCACCCGAGTGCAAGACAATCTTGATAGCGTTGGCCTTGGCACTTTAGTGCAGTTTCTGAGTTGGCCCGACTTTCTGCTCGGCCTGAACGCAGCCGATAATGGCACGGGAGTTTTCAGCAATGTATATGCTTCTATAGATGACTTTGGCTTGCTGAACCGGGAGTACAGGGCATGGGAAGGCTCCGCGTTTCTTCAAGACGACTATAGGATTGAAAAGACTCTGACACTCAATCTTGGGTTGCGCTACGAGCGACTGGGTCAATTCGGCGACGCGCTGGGCCGTAATTCAACCTTCGATATCAGCAGAGCTGACCCCAATCCCCCGCCAGCGGGAAGTATCGCCGGTTACGTTGTAGCTTCGAACTTTGCGGGTACGGTCCCACCCGGAGTTCTGCGCGCCAGCAACGCGTTTGCAAACAATGCGAACGGGCAAAACGGACTGGCACCACGAGTCGGTTTTGCCTGGCAGGTATTCCCCCAACGCTCCGAGTTCGTACTGAGGGGCGGTTACGGAATATATTTTTCTCGTCCCCCGGGCCAGGGGTTCTCGCTTAGCGCGTTTGCGCCTCCATTTTCTTTGGGGCGCGAGAACTTTGCACAGGGCAATGCAGAAGCAACCTTCCAAGCGCCGTTCCCGCAACCGTTTCCTACGCCAGGATCATTTCCCCAGTTCCCGGCGTATTTGCCCCCTTCCAGCACGGGAGCGCCTCAATCCGCCGTGCCGCTGGTGGCCGTCTCGTTGGGCTTCCGCCCGGCAATCATTCAACAATTCGGCCTCAACATTCAAACCGAGTTGCGTGCGAACTGGCTTCTGGAGATTGGGTACGTCGGCACTCGAGGCACCCACTTGATGCGAACACGATCCGCCAACCAGGCGCTTAGCGCCTCCGTCGCTCACCCGATTCGGGAACAGATGTCAAATACCCTGAAGAATATCGCGGATCGAGTCCCGGTTGAAGGTGTACCCGCCGATTCCCTGACAGCAATCGAGTCGGATGGCAACGAGTGGTACAACGGCTTGGAAGCTAGTCTGACCAAACGGTTAAGCCACGGGCTGCAGTTCTTGGCCGCGTACACCTTCTCAAAGACTCTCGACACGGATGGGGCAAACATCAACTCTACTGCCTCCGGCATCAATGACACTTTGGGTGACCAAAACTCGCCGCGCCAGCGCTGGGGCCGAGCAGCTTTCGACCGCACTCATCGGTTCGTGTTCAGCGTGACTTCGGCGCTCCCGTCTCCTGCTGAGCGGGTCAAGCGCGCAATCTTCGGAGGTTGGTCTGCTGCGGGTGTAGTCACGATCCAATCCGGTACGGCTCTTACGATTACCTCCACCAACGCAACTAATGTTTTTGGAATTACAACTGATCGTGCCCAACTGGCTGCAGGTTGTACGAAGAGCCAAGTTGTAACTGCTGGCAGCGTGCAGTCCAAGGTAAACCGGTATTTCAACTCCTCGTGCTTTACGACACCACCCGTAATTGGTGACGATGGTATCGGCACTGCATTCGGAAACAGCGGCACGGGAATCGTCAACGGACCGGCTCAAGCAAATGTGGATTTTGCTTTCTCGAAGAGCATGACGCTTGCCTGGCCGCGAGAGGTATCTCGTCTCGAATTTCGGGTGGAGTTCTTCAACCTGCTTAATCACCCGCAGTTTTCGAATCCTGATGCTAACTTCAGTTCTCCCACTTTCGGCCTCATTAGCAGCACGGCGGTGAATCCCAGGGTAGGGCAACTAGCGCTGAAGTTTGCTTTTTGAAAGCTGTTATTTCGGAGGAGCAGCGGTTGCGCGAACAGGCGCACCAAGAGAACACTCAACCAGCTCGCAGCTTTGATGCCTGTGTCGCCATAAACTGAACCTGCGAGTCCCCACGAACGGCGCTACGGCTTGGACGATCAACCTCTCTTTATAGGTACAAGGTGCTATTGTGCCGTTCGGAAGAAGAGCCTATGTTTGAGCGTCCTATCGAATGTGCCTTCCGCACAAGATTCGGGAATGTGGTGATTATCAATAATCTCGCGATCATGACTAAAATTGGTCTGGTTGACGATGACCCTTCAGCTCGGACAGCGACGAGCCGATTGCTTCGATCTAACGGCTATGCGTGTGTTGCCTACGAGTCTGGCGAGGCGGCTTTGGCAGACCCGGATCTGCTGGAGATGGATTGCCTTATCCTCGATATCCAGCTTGGCGGGATGACAGGCTTCGAGATCCGTGACCGTCTTCGAACTCTCGGCTCGGGCATACCCCTTTTCTTCGTAACCGCGCACAGTGAAGCAGACTTGGCGGGCTGGTCATCGGCCATCGGCGATAGCCACTTCCTCACTAAGCCTTTTGAGGAAGACAAATTAATTGCCATGATTGAGGGCCTTCGAAGGCGCGGATAAATTCGCGACCATATCCTCTGGTGGGTTTAAGATAGAAGAGCCTTCAAGGATAACCTGCGGCAAATGAAGCCCTGTGGGTCCGCTCGCGGAGTCTGCTGTGCTGGTGGATGCTACCGTTTACGTTATTGACGACGACCCACGAGTACTCCGTGCCGTCGATCGTTTGTTGCGCTCCTGCGAATACCGCTCCCAGACCTACACTTCCGCCAAGGAATTCCTACTCCACGAGATGCCTCCAGGGCCCGCGTGCATCGTGCTCGACCTAAGCATGCCGGAGATGAATGGTTTGGATTTGCAGCAGATTCTGGCTCAAGGGGATGAAGAGCTGCCAATCATCTTCATCAGCGGTCATGGTGACATCCCGGCCTCCGTTCGGGCGATGAAGGCTGGCGCCGTTGATTTTCTAACAAAGCCGTTCGAGGACCGCCAGCTTCTGACCGCCATCGAAGCTGCTCTATCGCGATCAAGCAACACTATCGCCGCACGCGCCGCATTGAAGAAAGACATTACCGCCTTCGAAGGCCTATCTCAACGAGAACGCCAGGTCTGTCTCGGAGTCGCGCAAGGCCTGCTGAACAAGCAGATCTGCGGTGAACTGGGGACAACTGAGAAAACCGTCAAGGTGCAGCGTGGCCAAGTCATGAAGAAGCTCGGCGCCGGCTCTGTCGCTGACTTGGTGAAATTGGTTGAGAGGTTGCGCGCTGCAGGCCGACTCCCGCACGTCACACTCCATCCTTAACCAGCCGCGCAGTGTGTGTGGACTCACTCTCAGAGCTATTGGACCTTCGTCCAATTGCGCTCGTGAGGCAAAGGCTCTTAGAGTCTCTCTGTCCTTCTCCAGCGACGGTCCTTAAGCCGTTGATCGAAGAAGGACACTGGCGTTATGTGCATCCTGAGATCGGCGAATCGTGACGCGCAGACGTCAAGATGCATTGGGGAGACGATGATGAAGCAAGCAAAGAGCGGATGTTCCTGGAGGCTGACCGTCGCGCTGGCGCTGGCGGCGATCGTGGCAAACACGATGGGCTGCCAGAAGAGCGAGAAGGGCTCCGCTCCTGCGGCCCAGGGTGCGAGCCAGACACAACAACCGGCGGTTTCGCCATTGTCAGCAGACGCACTCGAAGAATTGCTCGCGCCGGTTGCGCTATATCCAGATCCGGTGTTAATCCCGCTACTGCGAGCGGCAGGGAATCCGCAAGAAATTCTGGATGCCGGGAATTGGCTCCTGCAGAACACAAACCTAACAGGAGACGCACTCGATAAGGCGGCGACGGCGGCTGGGTTCAGCCCGAGTACGCAGGTGCTGATCCACTTCCCCGACGTAGTGGATAACCTGTGCCAGCAAATGGATTGGACCAAGCAACTGGGCAGCGCTTTTCAGTCTGACCAAAAGGGAGTGCTCGACTCAGTACAGAGGCTGCGGGCGAAAGCAGTACAAGTCGGCAATCTGAAAAGCAGTCCGCAAATGACTGTTGAAACTAGGACTGAGCAAGGCCAACAAATTGTCGCTGTCGCACCCGCAGATCCAAAGGTGGTGTACGTCCCGCAGTACGATCCGGAAAAGGTTTACACCCAGCAGCCAGTGCAGGCCGCGCCAGCGACGGCGGTCGTACAGAACTCGTCCGGCGTGAGTACAAATACCGCAGTGCTGACAGGCTTACTGGCGTTCGGAGGCGGGGTTGTAGTCGGAGCTCTTATCAACAATCACCACGACGACTACTATCGCGGATACGGAGGCGGATACTACTATCCGCCACCGCCGCCATACCGCCCCATTTACCCCGGATATCGCCCGTCGTACGGGTATCAGCGGCCGGTTCACTATGGAAACACGAACGTCGTTGTCGTCAACAACAAAAACTACTACAACCGGTTCCAAGGGAATACCAACTTGAAGCCGGGATATCGCCCGGTGCCCTACTCGGGGCAAGGCGGCGGCTACCAGGGAGGAAATTACAACCGGCCCGGGAACAATCAATTGCCGAGTGCTAGGCCGGGAAATTCAAATTGGAAGGGCCAGACTACCTATCAGGCTGCGAACCGTCCGGCACCAAACAACGGGCGGCCAGGCGGCAGTGTTCCTCCGGCCAGGTTTCCCACCGCCAAGCTGTCAGGAAGCAGCGAGGCGACGAACCGTCCTAATAATGGATACGCGGGAAAACCGAACCCAGGAGCCATGAACCGATCGGCCTTAGGCTCGACAACGCAGGCAATCCGGCCTGGTAAGGGTAGTCAGACGGCAGGCCAGATAAGCCGTCCAGCAAGCCAGCAAGCGCGTCTCTCGCCAAACATGAATTCCGGAATGAACGCCAACAATCGTGCGGCGACGAGGGCGTCCAAAGACACACCGGCTGCGGTGACGCAGAATCGCCCGAGCACAATGCCAACTGCACGTCCGGCACCGCAACCGCGTTCGGCTGGCGGTGACCGCGGATACGGGCAACCAACGCGACAAGCCGCGACAACTTCTAGGCCGAGCCCCAACCCAAGTTTGCAAAACAAAGGCGGGGCATTTGGAGGAGGCAATTCCGGCAAGAGTGATCGGGTCGCCAGTTCTCGCGGGCAGTCGAGTATGAGCAGCGGTGGTGGCAAGAAGAAACGTAGTTAGCTGGGGACCCGCGTCAAGGGGAATGGGGGCAGAATGAAAACGATCATGTCGCTAGATGCTTTGTTGCTTCGTGGTTCGAAGATTGTCCTTGGATTTGGAATGGCGTTCGTTCTGCTCGGGTCGCCGGCAATCTTAAGAGCACAGACGCCCGGCCAGACTGTCTTCGAGTCTGCCGCTGAAGCGGTCGACGGGCTTATAGTGGCCGTCAACTCGCAAGGTCAAGCGGAGTTATCGGCGATCCTCGGTGCCGAAGGCAACGATGTCCTTTCGTCCGGAGACGACGTGGCGGACGAAGCGTCACGAAAATGGTTCGCGGAAGCCTACCGGACGAAACACAGTCTGTTGTCGGTGGGGAATAAGAAGCGCCAACTCGTGGTGGGCAAGGATGATTGGGCACTGCCGATCCCAATTGTGGAAGCAGGCGGGAAATGGTATTTCGATACTGCTACAGGAAAGCAGGAGATCGTGTACCGCCGCATCGGCCATAATGAACTGGGCGCGATCTCCGTGTGCAAGGGCTACGTAGCGGCCCAAGAAGACTATGCCGCGGTCGGACACGATGAATTGCCCGCGGGCCTGTATGCAGCACGCTTAATTTCTGAGCCGGGGAAACAGAACGGTTTGTATTGGGATTCGAAAGAAGGCGCCCCCGCTAGTCCCATTGGCCCGCCCCTGGCCAAGGCTGCAGCCGAAGGGTATTCGACGGATGTCCCAGGCACGCCTTATCACGGATATCTTTACCGAAGCCTGAAGGCGCAGGGTAATTCTGCGAAGGGTGGGGCAATGAGTTACGTGGTGGACAACAGACTCGAAAAAGGTTTCGCTCTTGTTGCGTATCCCGCGCAATATCGGGTGAGCGGAGTGATGACCTTTCTCGTGAACCAGCGAGGCGCGGTGTATCAAAAAGATCTGGGTGACGATACCGGTAAGCTAGCGGCGGAGATTACGGAATACAACCCAGACAGTACCTGGAGTCGCACTCAATAAAGGCGATTCAGCATACCTCTCGTGCCAAAAAGACATGACTGGGTAACCAAGCACCGTTTCTGTTGATAACGGTGTTCAAAACTGAATGAAAACTGAATGAACAACTCGCCTTTGTCGCCTTTCTCGGCATTCCGGACTATCGTAGAATCAGTAAGTTCCGAGGAATCAATGAGTGGCAGGGGAACAAATCCACCCCCCGCAACCAACCTCTTCAATTGGTTACAGCCTTTCGGTCCCGAGCGTTCCGCTCATTTTCCGCTCATATTGCCAGCAATTGCCCGACGACCTGCCCGTGCGCGGCCCGTTTCTGGTCACTCACGGCTTGGGTGTAAACGTTCATGGTCGTGGCGATGTTGGAATGCCGCAAGAGTTCCTGCTGCACCTTCACATCGGTGTGGTTCGCACGTAGCAGGCAAGAATACGAGTGCCGGAACGTGTGCCACCCCACGGTCTTGAACAGGCCAGCTCGTTTCGCCGCCGGTTGGATGATGCGCTTCAACGCCGAATCAGGCCAGTAAGGAACTCGCCCGCCGTTGTAGGAAGACGCGAACACCCAATCCGAATCAGATGCGTAGGGAGACAGTAGCCGCCACTCCTTGAGAATCCTGATGAGTTCCGGAGCGAGCGGCACTGGCTTGCGCCGTGCTTGAGTTTTCGGATTGCCCACATGGTTGTTCACCATGCCACGACGGATGGTCAAGGTTGCCCCTTCCCAATCAAAATCCGACCACTGCAAGCCAGTCAGTTCACTGCGGCTCAGGCCCAGACAGCCTGCCAGAATGACCATCACTCTGTACGGCTCCTGTTGAAGTTCTGCCAGCAACGCGTGAAACTCTGACACTGACAGAATTTCTGGCTCTGCACGTCTTGCCCCGCCCTGACGCACGCGACTGATGGGATTGTCTCGAACGAATTCCCACCGGATGGCGCACTCGAAGAGCACGTGGAGTACGTTACGCACGTTCACCTTGCTTTTGGGTGCCAGAGGTAAGACTCGCAACCATTGTTCTACTCCCATCGTGCGTACCTGCTCCAAAAAGCTCGCGCCCCACTTGGGTTTCACCCATTTCTGCAAACAGGTCACGTAACTCTTGCGCGTTGCGTAAGCCAGCCGGCCCATTTCAACTTCATCGTTCAAATACCGGCCAATCAGTGCCGCAACGGTTGTGGGAACTGCCTTCGGCAGTTCGCTATTAATCTCTAAGCGAAAAGGATCTGCCGCACGCTGTGCGTCCTGTTTCGTTGGGTATTGTTCCAGGGTGCCCAGCAGTCTGCTTCGCAGTCTTCCGTTTGGTTCGTACCAACGAAATTCCCAAACATCCGGCCCTTTCCGCTTTTTTAGCGTGACATTTCCTCTTTGATACCGGCTTCTCATTTTGTCTCCTTCGAGAAGCACGGACGGTATTCAGACTGTACACCAATCCATTCATTCAGTGCGCTAGCACGAAAGAACCAGAAGCGGCCAATCTTGATGGCAGGCACCCTATGGGTGCGTGCAAGCCTTTGCAACGTTCTGGGGTGCATGTTCCCAAGGAGCTGGGCTGCTTGTTCATCATTCAGCAAAGGCTCGAAATCGGTTTCAGATCCCGCTCGTTGTGCGGGTTTCTTTTGGTCTGGCCGTACCGAGGATTGCGGATTGGTGTTGGCTGGCATTGAATTCGCGTCTCATCGCGGCAATTGCAGTGCATAGAGCGCCCCGTCAACGGCATCGTAAACCCTGTCGATGGCAGAACTGGAGTTACATGTCATGTGTGTTTGATGAAGCGCCACCCGAACGCCGCCTCTGATTGCTACGTATTCCCATTGCTCGTGATGATGAAAGACAGCGCAGTATTCGCGAGTGCCTCTAGAAACCTCGAACGATTGGGGGGTGTTGTTAGACCTATCATTTTTCTTTCGCTTCCATAGTGGAGTGGTGGACCGGAACTGCGAAGGTTCAGTCAAGGGCGACCGGAGGGAGCCGCGCCAGCGGGCCTGCCCCTTGACGGGTTCTTCGCAGTTCCGGTCTCGTTCACGTGGAAGCGAAAGAAGACGTTGGATGCGGGGGATGCTGTTCGGGTGCTTCATTGCGCCGCCTCATCCTTCGATGTGGACTTACTTTGAATCCTGCGCGCAGGGTGAGCTGTAGTGGTGCTCGGCGCTGCTGACTCGGGCTTCGATGGAAACACGACCGCCTGCGGGGATGGTTCCGGTGCCGTTGAATTGATCCAGCGGTAGTACAGGGTTCCCAGCGCAAATC